>Ga0209275_10000832_pt1 | contig 12433 bp, 11 predicted proteins | sample HubBroMetageREF2_FD_188344 | JGI IMG/M metagenome (GOLD analysis project Ga0209275, IMG submission 188344) | Reference soil microbial communities from the Hubbard Brook experimental Forest, New Hampshire, USA - Hubbard Brook CCASE Soil... | ecosystem: Environmental > Terrestrial > Soil >...
GGTCGAGAACGCTCCGCCACTCGCCGATTTGGTCGCCGCCGGCGAACATCTCAAGCTGCCCGGAGTCGGGAAAACGATCGGCGGCGTCATCGAGCAGCTCGTCCAAACAGGAACGGCAGATCAGCTAGAGGAGCTCTTCCTTCGCTTTCCCCCGACACTGCTCGAAGTGCTCGCGGTCAGCGGGATCGGTACCAAGACGGCCGGCATGCTCTTTTCGGAGTATCGAATTGCGTCGCTGGCCGACCTCGAGGCCGCAATCGCGGAGGGAACGCTGCTCGGGGTCCGCCGCTTGGGAAGTAAGACGATCGAGAACTGGAAACGCGGCATCCTCGCCTATCGCGGACGCCAGCGTCGCACGCCGCTTCCGCAGGCCCTTGCAATCGCGAACGTGGCCGTTGCCTATCTGCAGGAAGGGCCGCCGCTCGAACGCCTCTCCTTTGCGGGAAGCCTGCGCCGCTGCGAGGTGACCGTCGGAGATATCGACATCGTCTGCACGTCGCACCACGCCGGCGACGTCGTCGCGCATTTCGCGCGGTGGCCGCGCGCCGAAGCGGTCCTCGCCGAGGGTCCGACCAAGGCCAGCATTTGGCTCAGCGGCGGCCTCCAAATCGATCTGCGCGTCTTGCCCGACCACCTTTACGGAAACCTGTTGCAGCATTTCACCGGTTCGCGCGAGCACAACATCAAGTTACGCGAATATGCGGTTCGCAAGAGTCTGCGTGTGAGCGAGAACGGCATCCTCAATCTCGAGACCGGTGACGTGACGGCCTGCGGCGACGAGCCGTGCGTCTACGCGGCGTTGGGCATGCAGTACATTCCTCCCGAGCTGCGCAGCGGACTCGACGAGATCGACCTTGCGCTCGCCAACGCGATTCCAGTGCTGGTCGATAGCAACGACCTGCGCGGCGACTTTCACATGCACACGACATACAGTGACGGCGACGATACGCTCGAAGCGATGATTGCGGCCGCGGCGGCACGCGGGTACGAGTATCACGCGATCAGCGATCACTCCGGCGGACGCGGCCGGCGCTTCGGCATGGATCCGGTCGCGGTGCGAGCTCAACGTCGAGAGATTCGCGCTTTGAGCGAGCGCTATGGCATCCAGACGCTCTGCGGCAGCGAGGTCGACATTCTGCCGGACGGCTCGCTCGATTACGACGATGCCGTGCTCGCCGAGCTCGACATCGTGGTCGGTTCGGTGCATTCAGCCGTTCGACAGAGTCGCGAGGAGATGACCGCGCGCCTCATTCGAGCCTGCGAGAATCCGTATCTCAACATCATCGGACACCCGACCGGGCGGCGCTTTGAAGGCTTTCCCGGTTACGAGTTCGATTACGATGCCGTCTTCGCGGCGGCGGCACGGACTGGCACGGCGCTGGAAATCGACGGGCAGGCGGCTCGGCTCGACCTTCCGGCGGCGCTGGCACGACGAGCCAAAACCTTCGGCGTGACCTTTTCGCTCGATAGCGATGCGCACCGTACGGGGGACCTATCGGCAACGGAGTTCGCCGTCGGGCAGGCGCGACGGGCGGGTCTAGTTGCCGCCGACGTGCTTAACGCGCGACCGTTGGAAGGCGTTCGTGCGTTCGTCGCTCGAAAACGAATGGCCGCATGATCGAGAGCCTGCATTTTACTGCGCCGGACGGCGCAAATACCGGAGCGCGTGTCGCCGCGGCGCAAGCCGCGCGCTCGACTTCGACGACGCTCGTTTTCGTGCACGGCGTCGGCTCGACCGCCGCGATCTGGGATCGGCAGCTCGAAGCGTTTGGGAACGACGTCGGATGCGTCGCCGTCGAGCTGCGCGGCAACGGTGCGTGTAAACCGGACCCCGAGCCGTCGCGCATTACGCGTGCCGGATTTGCGCAAGACGTTACGACCGTGCTCGACGGGCTGCATATCGAGCGCTTTACGTTGGTTGGGTGCAGCCTCGGCGGCGTCGTTGCGCTCGAGTTGTACGAGCACGCGGGGCATCGCTTCGACGCAATCGTCACGCTCGGTAGTTTTGCGAGGTATCCCGACGGCGAGCGGATTGCCGAGGGCATTATCGCGGCAGTTCGGGATGCGGGCAGCATGCCGGCCTTCGCGCAGCGGCGCGCCGCGCAGCTCGGTTTGCCGCCGCAGCGCATGGACGAAACGATCGAGCAGATGGCGTGCAAATCGATACCGTCATACATTGCGTCTACGAAGGCGACGTGGACGGGCGACTACACCGGGATGCTTTCGTCGATCGTCGTCCCGGCGCTCGTCGCATACGGCGAGCGCGACCCGGTAGTACCGCTCGCTCTCTCCGAAGAGCTGGCTGCGGGAATTCCAAGTGCGCAAATGGCTGCCGTCGAAGATGCCGGGCACGTCGCCAACGCCGATAACCCGGCGGCCTTCAACGCGCTCTTGCGCGGCTTTCTGGAGCGCTTGGGCTTGATGCGATGAGCGCGTGGCGCTCTCTCTGCGCGCTCGCTCTGCTCGTGACGCTCGGGGCGCTCCCCGAACCCCAACCAGGCGGCGTAGCTTGGACCGGCGCGCAGCTCGCGCGCTTGCACGAAATCGTTGACGCGACACTTGAATCACCGGCGTTGCGGGGCGCCTACGTCGGACTGTTCGCCGTCGACACCGTTCGCGGGACGGTGCTCTATTCGCACAATGCCGACGATGAGTTCACGCCGGGCTCGAACTTCAAACTGCTCGTCGGCTCGGCGGCCTTGCAGTATCTCGGTCCGAATTTTCGATTCGTGACGACGCTTTCAAGCGACGTGGCGCCAAAAGACGGCATCGTTTCGAGTAACCTCTACTTGCACGGCGGCGGCGACGCGCATTTAGGCGCCGCCGACCTGCAGGCGGCTGCGCTTGCCGCTTTTCGCACCGGCATCCGGCGCGTGAACGGCTCGGTAATCGTGGACGCCTCGCACGACGACGCCCAAGGTTTTGCGCCCGGATGGACGGTGGACGATCTGCCGTACGAATATGCCGCGCTCGTAAGCGCGCTGGAGCTGGAAGATGGTGTCGTGCACGTGTACGTCTCGCCCGGCGCCGTTGTGGGGGCGCCGGTGAAACTGCGCGTCGAACCCACGAGCGGTGCTTTCACGGTGGAGAATCGCGCGGTCACGGGAGTCCCGCACTCGCAAGACACGACCGATGTGGTGCGGCCACTCGACTCGCCGCAAAGGATCGAGATCGTCGGAAGTTATCCGGCGAAAGCGCCCGAATCGGACGATCTCGAGCCCAGCGTGCCCGATCCCGAGATCTATGCGGGCGACGTGCTGTTGCGCGCGTTACGCGACGCGGGAATCACCGTTGGCGGTGGAGTTCGCGACGGGGTTGCCCCGCGCAGCGCTCGCGTTTTTTGGCGACTCGAATCCGCGGCGATGCCGCAGTTACTCTCGCAGTTTTGGCTGCCGAGCGATAATCTGATGGGCGAGCTCTTCCTGAAGGAGCTCGGCGCCGCTCGCGCGGGCGAGCCGGGCAGCTTCGCAAACGGCACCGCCGTCGAGCGCGAGTATCTGCAATCGATCGGCGTCGATCCGTCCACGCTATCGATCGCGGATGGCTCCGGTCATTCGGCGTACGATCGCATCACGCCGCGAGATCTCGTGACGATTCTACAGGCTGATTGGAACGGAGCGCAACGTTCGATCGTCATGGATGCGCTGCCGCAAGCCGGCGTCCGCGGCACCCTGAAGGACGCGTTCACCGGAACTTTGCTCGACGGAAAGGTCTTTGCAAAGACCGGAACTCACCGGCACGCGCGTACGCTCTCGGGGTTCCTCCAGACCGACGATCACGGCCCAGTCACCTTTTCGTTGCTCGTCAACGACTGGCTGGGGGACGATCGGCCCGGCGGCTCCGCGCGCCTGCGCGAGGCGCAGGCCGCGCTCCTATCGGCGTTCTTGCGCGAACCGCCGTAAATCGTTATCGCGCCGGCACCGCAGTGGGAACGGTAACCGCAACCGCATGCGACTGAATGGCCGTCGCGTTTGCGCAATGCGAAATGGGCGCAGGACCTGAGCTGATCTGACCAGTCTTTGCGTGCAGAGTCCAACAGCTCCCGTTGAGCGAACAGTAGCAGAAGTCGAGTGTGACGGAATGCCTGACGAGCGCTTCTATCGGCACCCTAAAGGGCAGCGAAATTTTCAGCAACGTTTGCGATTCGCCGGGTCGAAGAGTCGACGACGGCCCTATCGAGCTCATCCTCATCGTTCCGTTATCCGCCCTCCCGGCCAACACGGCGGCCTGCGTGCGCAGAAAAAGCTCTCGTAACGTTGGATCGCCCATCAGCACTTTGAGGTAATCGTTCCACGCAGGGAGCGCTCTTCCGTCAACGGAGAGTTGGGCCGACCGGACCAATGCCGGGCCCACGCCGTCGTTGCTGACTTCGATCGTTTCCCCGCCCACGTCGTGCGTATCTCCGACGCTCAGGTACGGCCAGATCGTCGCTGCGAACTGATCGCCTATGACGCGCGTCTGATAGATCAGCGCCGCTGCGGTGACGGCGCTGATCACGACGGCCGCGATCGCAATGAAGAAATCCAGGCGAAAGGCTTTGTCGTTCACGCAATTCTCTCCGGCACGGTGTAGATGTTCGCACGGTTGCCGCGTAAGAATCCGACAAGCGTAACGTTGAACTCGCGGGCCAGGTCGACGGCGAGACTGCTCGGCGCTGAGACTGAAGCCACGATCGGGATCCCTGCCATGATGCTTTTTTGCAGAACCTCGTAGCTCGCGCGGCCGCTGACGAGCAACACGCATCGCGTGTATGGTAGGCGCCCGCCCAGGAGTCCCCAGCCGACGACCTTGTCGACCGCGTTGTGGCGGCCGACATCTTCACGGACGACGAGTGCGTCGCCATGCTCGTCGAAGAGTGCGGCCGCGTGCAAGCCCCCGGTCGACGCGAAGACGCGCTGCGCTTGCTGCATGCGCGCAGGCAGCTCGTAGAGCAGGCTCGCCAATACACGCACGGCATCGTCCAGCGGCCTCACTCCCAAATCATGCAGCGAGTCGAGCTGCGCGCGCCCGCAGACGCCGCAAGCGCTGCCGATCGTGAAATGGCGCTCGAAACGCGCGCGGTCTACTGCGGCTGCGCCGGCCCGGCACTCGACGGTGACGACATTGTACTGTTGCTGCGGATTGAGGGCGGAGTCGAGGCAATAGCTCATGCCGATGATGTCGTCGCGAGACCCCACGATCGCTTCGTCATAGAGAAAGCCGGCGGCCAGTTCGAAGTCGTTGCCGGGCGTGCGCATCGTGACTGCTAGCGTCCGCGTCGCGCCGCCCTCGCTCAGCGCAAGCTCGAGCGGCTCCTCCGTCACGACCTCGTCGCGCTTGCGCGTCTGCAACTCGCCTTCGAGTGCGACGACGTCGGCTTCGACGCTGCGGCCAGGCCGCACGGCCGGATGCGTCAATCGAACGTAGTCGGTGCTCACGGCCGGTGAATTCGTGTGATGGTGGACGAGTCCCCACCGTGACGCCGAAGCACGACCAATGGCCAAAGGAGCCGGCGGGCGCCGGGAGCAACTCCGCTGGACGAAAAGGAGCCGAGTGGAATGGAGTTATCTGAGGTAACGGTCTACGCGAAGGGCGGCTTCGCGCGCTACGAAGATGCCAAAGTCGGGCTGCTCACGCACGGCCTTCAATACGGCACCGGCTGCTTCGAGGGTATTCGGGGCTATTGGGTGCCCGAAGAGGGCGAGCTCTTTCTGGTTCTGCTCCGCGACCATTACGAGCGGCTCGAACAATCGGCAAAGATTCTCACGATGACCCTTCCCAAGAGCGTCGACGAATTGATCGAGATCACCGTCGAACTCGCTGTGCGCAACGGCTATAAGACCGACATTTACGTTCGGCCATTTGTCTACAAGGCGGCCGAAGACGTTGGGGTGCGGTTGCATAACGTTCCGGACGCCTTTGCCATCATTCCGATTCCTTTCGCGCACTATGTCGATCCGAACCGCGGACTCGACGTCTGCGTAAGCTCGTGGCGGCGAATGGATGACACGATGGCTCCGCCGCGCGCGAAAATAACCGGGCTCTACGTCAACTCGGCCCTGGCTAAAAGCGAAGCCGTGCAAAATGGCTTCGACGAAGCGATTCTCCTATCGCATGACGGTCACGTCTCCGAGGGCTCGGCTGAAAACATTTTTATCGTCCGTCGCGGCGTGCTCTATACACCCGATCCGTCGCAGAACGTGCTCGAGGGCGTCACGCGCAGGGCCATCATGGCGATCGCGCACCACGAGCTCGGATTAGAGGTCGTCGAGCGGGCGATCGATCGCGGTGAGCTGTACTGCGCCCAAGAAATCTTCTTGACGGGGACGGCGGTCGGCGTCGCTTACGTGGCCTCGGTCGACCGGCGCCCCGTGGGCGACGGCGAAATGGGACCGATTACGAAGCTGCTGAGCAGCCTCTACGCGCGAATCGTAACCGGGAGGGAGCCGCGCTATCTCGAGTGGTTGACGCCCGCGTACGCGTCGGCTCCGGTTAAGGTATAGGCGAGGCGCTCTCGGCTGGTCGAAGGGCCGGCGTTGCCGGCTCGGAGACGCCGGTCCAATACGTCAGGTCCGGCGACGTGCTGGTGCCGTCGTGTTTCGAGCGCCAGCGCGCAAAGCGCAGCTCGTCGGAATAGGCGAGCCGCGAGATGCGATGGATGAACTGTCGTCCGAGATCCTGGGACGGCAACGCCGTCGTCATCACGGCGATCACATAAGGCGCATCGCCTGCGTAAACGATTCCGGCGTCGTTGAGAGTGTCGAAGAACGAGCCGGTCTTGTGTGCGACCAGAATGTCCCCGGGGAGCGGTTGCGGCAGCAACGTGTTGTACTGATCGGCCTCCAAGATCGCGATCATCTCGTTGGAGGACCACTGATCCACCAACTCACCTTTGGCCATCAGCGAGAGAAGATGAACGAGGTCGGCCGGCGAGGTGCGCAGCGTCGCACGAATCGACCACGCGCTGGTGCGTACGTCGCCCAATAAATGAGTCGTCGCCAAGCCTAGCCCTTCCATATCCGTATTGATTCTGCGCCGCCCCACGAGCCGGATGAGCATGTTTGTGGCGGTGTTGTCGCTCACATCGATCATCTTATCGATCAGTTCGGAGACGGGGTACGTGCTGCCGTCGCGCGCGTCGCAGAGGTCACCCGATCCCGCATCCTTGTCCTTCCCCTCGAGTGTCACGCGCCGGTTCAAATCGAAGCTGCCCGTTTCAAGCTGTTCGAAGACCGCCACCATGACGGGAAGCTTGATCGTCGAAGCCGCGGGCATGCTCTTGCGGGCATTGAAACCGGCGGTGTATCCGGTATTGAGGTCCTGCACGTCAAGGGCGGTAGCCGCCGGCAGGTTTCGTGCCAAACTACGAACGTCGCGGTTGAGGAGTGCGAACGGTGGCGGGAGGTATGCGAGCGCGGAGGCGCCCGAAACGCTCCAGGCAAAGAGCGCAAGAGCGCAAAGCATCGCTGCACGGCCTGGCATGGCGTTCAATTCGCACGGCGTGCGACGCCATTCCTTCCGGGCGCTCGCTACGGGGCTGCGTCGAGGGCATGGTGAAAGGCAACGTCGTGAGCACGATTCTTTCTCCAGTGCGCCGAGTAGATATCGTCGGGGTCCCGATGGACCTCGGCGCGAGCCGTCGCGGCGTCGACATGGGTCCTTCGGCAATACGGTATGCCAAACTCCACGAGAAGTTGAGAATGCTCGGCATTTCCGAGATCGTCGATCACGGAAATCTGCAGGTCCCTATTCGAGAGTCGGCCGACTCCCAAGACACCGCCGCCAAATTCTTCGACGTCATCACCGAGGTTTGTGACAATCTCGCGGTATTGGTCAAAGGCGCGATTGACGCCGGCGGGCTGCCGATCGTGCTGGGCGGCGATCATTCGATCGCGATGGGGACGCTCGACGGGCTGACGCGAACCTACGGCGAGCCGCCGGGGCTCGTCTGGATCGACGCGCACGCCGACATCAACAGTCCCGATAGCTCCGCGACCGGCAACGTTCACGGCATGCCGCTCTACTTCGCACTGCGTAAGGGGCTAGCGGTTCCGGAACGCTCCGTACAGATCGGCTTGCGCGACGTCGATCCCGATGAGAAGCGCCTGCTGCGCGAGTTCGGCGTCAAGGCGTTCACGATGACCGACGTGGACAAGCTCGGCATGGTTCACGTGATGAACGAGGCGCGAAACATTGCGGGGGCGCAGCGGCGTCCGATTCACGTTTCGTTCGACATGGATGCCATCGATCCGAGCGAAGCGCCCGGCACGGGAACGCCCGTCAAAGGCGGCTTAAGCTATCGCGAAGCGCATCTCATCATGGAAATGCTCTACGAGAGCGGCCAGCTCGGCTCGATCGAGATGGTGGAGATCAATCCGATCTTCGACGACCGCAATCAAACGGCGTCGCTTGCGGTCGGCCTGATCTGCTCGGCGTTAGGAAAATCGATTCTCTAGGGGAGACCTATAACCTAATCGTGGCTTGCGCTTCGCAGGAGACGCCCCCGCCGCAGACGGCAGGATCCCAGCTTGCATCGGCGAGCAGCGAGCGGATGCGGTTTTCGCTTTGCGGATCGAGCGGCGGCGCGAAGACCACGTTCGTCGTGTGGCCGTCGTCGCCGACCGTGACGATCAGCGTTACGTGAACGCCGAGACCATCGAGCGCCTTGCGGACCGCCGGATCGAGAACCGGAACGGGCTGCTCCGCGCCAAACGGAAGATACCCGCCGGCCTGATGAGCGTCGACGCTCGCCACTGCGCGGGCGGCAGGCGTTGCGCTCGACGCCGGCCCGGCATCACCGTTCGCCTTTGAATCGCCCGCTTCGGCGACGGTCGCGACTGCCGGGGCCGCGGGAGCGTTGGTCGCGATCGGGGCCTTGGTCGCCGACCGTCGCTGCGTTAACTTCACCACTGCGATGTGGTGCGCGAAGTTCATTGAAGGCGAGATATTGTAGTGCGGCGCCTCCGCGCGGGGGCGTGGGAGTGCCGCTCGCGGTCGAACGATCTGGATCCGAAGGATGTGGGTGAAGCTGACCGTCTCTACCGGCGCCCCGGAGGCCGTCCAGGCGAGCGCCGGGATCGTGATCACGGCAAGCGTATGTATGGCGAGCGAGCCGAGCGTCGCCCGCTCCATGCGTATCCGAGCGCCGATTGCCGCAGTCATTTCGTTATTGTCCCTTGCCTCCAACGCCCGCCGGCCCGTTTCCGTGACTTCTCGGCATCATCGTGAACTTTCGGCGCCCCAGACATCCCAGCCCTCGGGCTGGGATCGAGCGAAGAGCTCGATGCGCGATCTTTGACCGCAGAGCTGCTCGATCATCTGCCGGAAGATTGCCGGCTTTTCGCTGTGAGCCCCGCGCGGGTGTAACACGACTTGCGGTTGTGCGAGATCGAGAATGGGGAAGGGCCGCCCGGTTGGATTGGTCGTTGCGACGAGCAACAACTCCGACGTCGGCTTGGTGAAGGTGGGTGGTATCCCTTGACCGGCGATAATGCCTCCGCGCCGGTTGACCTTCACCCAAACGTAGGCAACGCCGCGGTAGTGTAGCTTCCATGCGTCGATGAGCGTCAATGCAAAGTTGAGCCGAGGACAGGTCGCCCAGATAAAAGCGGCGGCGCGCTTATTGAGCATTTGACGCACGTCGATCGCGCAGAGCTCTTCCAAAGACATGAGCGGATAGTGTTTGCCGGCCGCGGCATCTTTAACGGGACTGCCGTAGTAGTACCACGGCGGATCGACGTACGCGATATCGTAACGCTTGCCGGGAAGAGGTGGGATGACGAGATGCGGTGGCGCTGCTCGCCGCCTCGCGACGCGCCGATCGTGTGCGCGCTCGCTCAACGGGCCACCAGCGCCGCCGCCACGATCGCGCCGCAGAGCGTTGCCGTTAGGTTGACGGCGTCGTTTTGAAGCCACCGCACGCCTCGCCGCATCGTCGTCGGCGTTCCACAGTAATGCTGCGGCGTTTCGCATTCACACGAGCAACGTGGGCACCATCGACGCGCCTGAAGGCTTGCGCCGACGATCGAGTCGAGCATCGCGCCCGCGATGCCGGCGGCCGCAACGGGCAGCAACGGCGCGACTCGCAGCAGCGATGCGACGACGGCGACGCAAAGCGCGCCCGCGATCATCGCGCAGGTCCCCAGGAGCGTCACACCGCCCGAGAGTCCCGTTTCGATCGGGCGAAACGTGAGAATCGAAACTGGCCGGCGGCGTGCGAGCGTACCGATCTCCGTGGCCCACGTGTCGGCCGATGCGGCCGCAAACGCGCCCGCGAAGGCAGCGTTAAACGGCTCGCTCGCACCGAGAGCTGCGACGGCGCACAGCGTGGCAACGCCGCCGTTCGCGAGGACTTGCCACGCCGTACGAGGTGCCGGCCCATGCGTGCCGCGCAGCAAACGCTTTCGCTCGCTTCCCATGCGCGTGAGCAGCGAAGACGGTACGAAGAACGCCAGCAGAATCGCCGCTCCGCTCCACCCTCCCGCGGCGACGACGATCGTGCCGACCACAAACGCGGCGATCGCGCCGTCGAGCGAGAGCGCACGCGTGCGATACGCCGCCAGCGCGACGGCGGCCGCGAGTACCGCACCGACTGCGAGCCGTATCACCTGCTTGTCGCGTAGTAGATTTCGAGCGCGTCGAGCAATCCGAGCGTCGTGTGAACGGGCGCTACGACGTCGACGTTTAATCCGGCTTGCGCGGCGGCGCTCGCGGTGATGGGTCCGATGCACGCGATGCATTTGCCGTTCGCCGCCTGCGAAGGTGCGATCCGATCGCCGAGCAGCGCGACGAAGCCGCGAACCGTGCTCGCACTCGTGAACGTGAGTACGTCGGCCTCGGAGACTTTTTGCGCGAAGTGCGCGTCGGGCGGAATCACCGTCGTATAGGCGGCAACGATGGTGACGGTTAGTCCGGCTTCTTGCAGCATCTGCGGCAGAACGTCGCGCGCTTCTTGCGCGCGATAGAGCAGTACGCGGTCCCCCGCACTGCTGCGCGCAATAACCTCTCGCGCGATTTCCTCGCTGATAAACTCTGCCGGCACGAGATCGGCGATTACACCGCAGATTCGCAAGCGCCCCGCGGTGCGTTCGCCGATTGCGGCGACCTTCGCCCGGCCGATCGATCGAGCATCGCGCTTCTCTGCTGCAAGTCGCGCGAAGAATGCGTCGACGCCATTTTGCGACGTGAAGACTAGCCACGAATACGATGCGAGGTCCTGGAACGCTAGGTCTGCAGCGCTCGTGTCGTCGACCGGCACGATGGCAATCACCGGCGCAAGGACCGGCTGCGCACCCCGTGCGAGCAGCGCGCGTGCGAACTCGCCCGACTGCTCGCCGGCGCGCGTGATTAAGACGCGCTTGCCAAAGAGCGCGCCCGTATCGAACCAGCGCAGTTGTGTCCTCAACGCCGCAACGCCTCCGATGACGACGACGGCAGGAGCGCCGATCTCTGCAGCCGCGACGTTGTCGGCGATGGAGTCGAGCCGGCCGAGGACCGTTCGCTGACTCGGCCGCGTCCCGTCTTGCACGACGGCCACCGGAGTCGCCGCCGCTAATCCGTGCGAGATCAGCTCGCTCGCAATCTCGCGCAAATTCGCGGTTGCCATCAACAGGACGAGCGTTCGCGCAGGATCGGCGAGCTTCGCCCAGTCTAAGCTTGAAACGGCTTTGCCCGGATCTTCGTGTCCCGTGGCTACGGTGAACGACGCCGCGTACTCGCGATGGGTTACCGGAATTCCCGCGTAGGCCGGCGCGGCGTACGCGGAGCTGACTCCCGGAACGATCTCAAACGGCACGCCCGCCGCCACAAGCGCTTGTGCTTCTTCGCCGCCTCGTCCGAAGACGAAAGGGTCGCCGCCCTTGAGGCGGGCGACGCGACATCCGGCTTGCGCTTTCGCGATCATCAGCCGCTCGATTTCGCCTTGGGGCATCGCGTGCTCTCCGGCCCGCTTTCCAACGTAGATTCGCTCGCAGGCAGCCGGTGCCATGGCGACGACCGCCTCGCCGGCAAGCGCGTCGTAGAGCAATACCTCGGTTGACTCGAGCACCTCGGCGGCTCGTAAAGTCAGCAGGCCCGGATCGCCCGGGCCTGCGCCGACTAAGAACACGCGTCCTTGGCTCCTAATGCCCATCGGAGGTCATTGCTACCAGCGAGTCGGCGACGGCGCCGGCGATATTCAGCTCGAAAAGCTCGTCGAGCACTCGCGCGTGCGAGAGTGCCTCGGCACGATCGACGATCGCCTTATTGCGTATTTTCAGAATCACCGAATGCAGCAACTTCGAAACGATCGTCATGCTCATGCCGGTCACCAGCGTGCGCTCGCGCTCGCTCATGTTCGGGCAGCGTGCCAAGAGCCGCTCGACTTCTTTTGCGCGAATCGCCTCGGCTTTTTGCGTGAGTCGCGCGATCACCGGCAACGTCGCCCGAGAGCGGTACCAGCTTTCGAAGCGCTCGA
>Ga0209275_10000833_pt1 | contig 12423 bp, 5 predicted proteins | sample HubBroMetageREF2_FD_188344 | JGI IMG/M metagenome (GOLD analysis project Ga0209275, IMG submission 188344) | Reference soil microbial communities from the Hubbard Brook experimental Forest, New Hampshire, USA - Hubbard Brook CCASE Soil... | ecosystem: Environmental > Terrestrial > Soil >...
AAACACGGCCAAAATCGGCAAGAGACAATTCGGGAGTGACACGAACGTCTGACGCGACCACGACGATATTTCCGTGATTGCCGGGCGTCATGTACACAGCTGAGCCGTGATTTAGTTCCACAACAGCGCCATAGGGTGCGCGGTAAAGATGAGCCGCGGAGCCGCTCTGCAATTCCAGAGACATGCTACCTATGCGGATGAGCACATCGCCGCCATCTTCCGTAGAGACATAATCTCCGGTGTAGATGGTTGAGCCGTCGGTAAGTGCCGAGTTGCCGACGTGAGCCTTGACCGCGTTGGCTACGAGGCCCAACGGCGGATTGGCAGCCGGCGTCTGCGTTTGCGCAAACGTGGCCATCGTGCCCAACGAAATGCACAGTGCAGCAGCTACGAGAAATAGGCGTGCCCTATTCATTGTTTTGCCTCTCTCTCAAACATTCCGAACTCACATTGCAATTTCTGCTGAAATCTTTCGGGACGTTCACGCCGATCGGAGGAATTCCGATCTGCTTGGTGCCGCTGTTACCAGACGGGGCGAATTGCAATTTCATGGCGGGATCGCCGAAGAGAATCCAGGTGCGGCGCACGTCGTTATCGGTAGTGCCATTTTTGGCAGAGAGCAGCATCTGCCCGAGTGGCTCATTGGGATGCAGCGCCAACTGCGACAACACGGAAAGATTCATGGAATTTTGCGGAGGCTGGTTGGTGAAGCCGGAAGAGGCCCAGACGGCAACCGCGCCACCATTCGGTGCAAGCACCAGAGACTCGGCGAGAGATTCTCCGTAAACATCCTGGAAAAATCCGTTCAGGCAATCCATGACCAGGTAGACCGGCAGACGTCCGCCGTTCGCGAGGGCGGTAGCGTCGTCGGTGTTAAAAAGGTTGGAGAAGGACCACTGCTGCTCGGCGCCGTGGCCGCTGTAATCTACGAGCAGGGCGCCATTGTTCAGCGCGGTCAACAGTTGGGTACGCGCCGTCGCAAAGTCGAGATTGTTGGCGAAAATTTTGTTTACCTGCAAAGAGGCCGGCAGATCGCTGGCAGCGGTACTGGCTGCGGTGGTGAAATCGATGTCGACGTTCTGATCGGCGACTACCAAGGCTTGCGAATTCCAGGTTCCGGCGAAGGTACCCTTCTCATAGTTCACAATTTTCGAAACCATGAGATCGGCTTCTTGAGTGGTGCTTACCGGCAAGCGTCCAGTGGGAATAGTGGCGTAGCCGGTTTGCTGGAAGTCGGTGAACCAGTCGTCGGAAGCGGTTTTGAATGCGGCCGTTTCGATCATGCGGGTAGGCACAAAGTCGGTTTGGCCGAAGCCGAGGTAATTGCGCGGATCAAGGGAAGCGTCCCCAACGAAAAGGATGGCCTGCGGCTTACGCTGCCATTTGGTTACGGCATCCTGCAGGTAACTACGAATGGCAAAGGGACTGCGCTCGCCGAAGTTGTACTCGTCGTAAATCTGATCGGTAGTGACTACGGAGACGCGGTGGCCTTGGGCTTCGCGTAATTGCAGCAGCGGCGCGAGGCTTGGTACAAAGTCGGGATACGCCACGACAACGTAGTCCGCATTGCTGCGGTGATCGTCGAGGAAGGTCGGGGTATAAGGTGTCAGCGCAACGGGCGCGGACTCTGTGTCGCTGGAGAAGGCAAGAAGTGTGCGCGGCGAAGCTCCACCGTGCGGCAGTTTCACGACTACGTCGTACACTCCGGAAGCCGGAGAAACGGTGCCGGGCAATTCGGTGATGTTCAGCGTGTCGGTAATATCGAAGACGCGAATTTGCGGATTGCTGAAGCCAGTGATGGTCAGCTGAGTCCCTGCGGCAGCGGTGGCTTTCAGCCAATTGTTATCGGCAGCGTAGGTGTGCGGGTACTGAAGCACGATGCTTTGCACCAGGCTGACGTCGTTGTCGCCATTCATGGAGGTCAAGGTGACGGTGTTGGTGCCACTCTGCAGCAGGGAAACGTCTACGGGCAACGATTGCGAATAGAGGCTCTGATTCTGGAAGGTGATCTGGCCCAACATGGAGCCGTTGAGCTGCACGTTGACGGTATGTTCCTGTTGGTCGGTCACGCCCTGAAGGGTGATATCGAGCGTGGTGGGGATGGCTGACGAGGGATCAATGTGCGTGACCAACAAGTCTTGGCCAACCGGATCGCTGGTAACGATTGCGCCGAAGAAATTGTCGTTATTTTCTCCATTGAGCAGCGCCGCAAAATAACCGGTGCGATCTTCGCGCACCGAGCTGAACGGAAAACTGGTAGGACCCGCGATTCCGCCCATCGGGACCGAAATCGTGTTAATGCGCTTGGGATAGGTGTTTTCGCGCACGAGCCAGTAAACGCGGGTGCCGGAGTACGGCGTGTCGATGCCGGTTCCATAGAATTCAATCGCATCGGTCGGGGAAACTGGTCCTAACGGACGGGTGATGAGCATGGGCTGCTCGACGCCTTCCGCGTAGAGGTGCAACGAACGGGTGTCGATGTTGCTGTCGAGTCCGGCAGCGTAGAGCTGCGCGAAGGTAACGTGGTACCAGCCTTCCTGCTCGACGGAAATTTTCACGGCGGCGTGATCGGCCACGGTGAAGCGCGGATAGTTCACGGGATAAATTGGAAGAACCGGGCGAGGACCGATGGGCCGCATGGTGTTGCGCAGCGGGATGACTGCAGCGCTCGCAGTGGCGCTTGCTTGCAACTGACTGAGCACTTGCGCACGCTGGATTGGCGCGGGCGCGGCGGTCTGTGTGGACGGAGAAAGCGACGGAGCGCTGCCGGAGGGCTCGGCATAATACGGGCCGTGCATGGTGCGCGTGCCGTTGATATCCAGATCTTCAATCCAGTAGGTGGCGTTAGGCGTTGGCTGCGAATCGATCCAGCGGTAGAGCTTCGCAGCGTGTTGCGGCTTAGATCCACGCAACAGTAAGGCCGAACCAGCGACGATGGATGGATCGACACGATGGCGTCCGGTGGCATCTTCGCGATAAAGATGGAAGCCGAGGTTTCGCGACTCTTCGTGGGTCCGCCACTCGAGCAGCGCGGTGCCATCGTTCTGCGTGAACACGCGGAAGGAAGCGAGATCGACGGCCGTCGGCGACTGGATGGTGGAGACAAAGGTCGAAGTGTTGTTGGCAGTATTGGGATCGTTGGTGGCCGGGGTGACGCTGACGGTGGCGGTATTGCTCGAAAGCGTTAAGGAGCTAAAGGTGCTGGCGGTGACGTTGATGGTCACGACGGCCACACTTCCGACGCTGAGCGTGCCGATGGTGCAGGAAACGGTGGTGGTCCCGGAGCACGTCCCTTGCGAACTGGAAGCCGACGCGTAGGTAACCTGCGCGGGCAGCGTATCGCTGACAGCTACGCCTTGGGCAATCGCTGGGCCGGCGTTGGTAACCTTGAGGGTGTAAGCAAGGTTGGTGCCCTGGTTCACCGGCTCGGGCGACGCTGTTTTGACGATGCTGACGTCGGACTGCCAGGGCAAAGCGACGGTAACGGTGGTGGTCGAAAAATTGTTGGCGCAATTCGGATCCTGGGTAGCGGAGCAGGGCGCGTTATTTATGTTAGCGGTGTTGCTGATTATCGTGCCTGCTGGAGGAGGAGCCGGGAGTGGCCCGGCGTTTACCTTAACTACCAGTGGGAAGCTGACTGTGCCGCCTTTTACGATTGTTTGGCCCGGGTTTAGCGTGCAACTAATGGTGCCGGTGGCGCCGACCGCGGGCGAACCGCAGGTCCAGCCGGTGGGCTGAACGAAAGCTTGAGCGAGCGTGGTGTTGGCGGGAATCGTGTCGGTAAAGGTTACGGCAGTGACGGTGCCGTTGGTGACTGTGGCCGGACCGTTGTTGGTTACGATCTGCGTATAGGTGATGTTGTTGCCGGGAGAGATCAGAGTAGGAGCGGCGGTGCTGGTTATCGCGAGATCCGCCTGGCCGGCTGTGGCCACCACGGTGGTAGCGCTGGCTGCGTTATTCGACGGATTTGGATCGGGTGTTGCGGAAGAGGCCGTGCCGGTCTCGATAATCGGGGTTCCGGAGGCGACGGTTCCCGGCACATTCAGCACTGCCGCAAAGGTGGAGGACGCGCCAACGGCGATGGAGGTCGCGCTGCAATAAATTGTGCCGTTGGTGCCGACCGCGGGCAACGAACAAGTCCAACCCGTAGGTATGACCATGGAGGCAAAGGTGGTATTGGTATCGAGGAGCTCGCTGAAATTCGACGCGCCCGCCGCGCCGGGTCCCTGGTTCTTGACGACGGCGGTCATGGTGACGGTGGTGCCAGCCAGGGTGGTTGGCGAAGAAGAAGTCATGGTGGTGAGCAGATCGGCGCCGGTGGCGAGACTGACGGTGGTAAGGGCGGTAGCGGAGTTATTCGCTAAGTTGGGGTCGGAGGTGCCAGAGGTGATGTTGTCGACGTCGGCGATCTGAGTGCCATTGATGGTGCCGGCACCGACGTTGACGACCACGGTGAACATAGAGGTCGCAAGATTCAGTACGCTTGGATTTGTACAGCTAATGTTACCGGTGGCTCCGACGGCGGGCGTGGTGCAAGTCCAACCAGCAGGAGTGGTGATCGACGCGAACGTGGTATTCGCAGGGATGGCTTCACTGAAAATTGCATTCACGGCATCGAGAGGCCCGTTGTTGGTGACGGTCTGGGTGTAGGTAATGGCGCCACCCGGAGCCACGACTGCGGGCAAGCCTGAATTCGTGACGGAAAGATCGGCGCCGGCGCAGTACGCTCCAGACTGCGTTCCAGGAGTTTCGGTAATGATGTGTACTGTGGAGCTGATGCCAGCTTGGCCGGGCGTTGCGCCGTAGGAATCTTGCGCAGTGTTGGTGTAGCCGTTGTTTCCACCCGCCACATTAATTGCAGCAGGTCCGGTAAGAATGACGACTCCGCCCGCGCCGCCGCCTCCTGGGCCATGGCGATTTCCTGAAAATGCGTTCGGAGCACTCTCCGGCCAGGCGTTTCCAGCGCTACCGCCGGCTGCGCTCACGGTCAGTCCAGTTAGCAAGCCGCTGTTTGCGAAGACCTCGACGGAGCCACCCGCTCCGCCACCGCCGGTACTGTCGTTGTCGGTGCTTTGCGTGGATTGGCCGTTAGCGGAGATCGTTCCGGTTCCGGTTACTGAACCCGCGTGAATGATGGCGATACCGCCACCCGCGCCGCCGCTGCTGAAAATACCTGTACAGGTAACGTTGGTGCAGGCAGCGTCAGTGGTATTCGAATCGTGGTTGGTAGAAGAGATATAATAAGAGCCATTGTTGGTAGTGCCCGCTCCGCCGCCACCGCCCATCAACAAGGCACTGGTCGTGGCAGGAAACGTGGCGCCGCCAAAGCCGCCGTCGGTCGAATTCAGCGCAGTGAAAGTGTTCCAGCCGTATCCGCCGAGGCCACCGGTACCGCCGTTTCCGCCGCCACCGCCGCCGGAATTTTCTGTATTTCCAACCGGGTCACCATCGGTGCCACCGCCACCCGCGTTGCCTGGCGCGCCGCGCGCGAAACTGCCAGCAGGTAATCCTTCGACGCCCGTATTGGTTGCGTTTGTTGTCGTCGTAAATGTTATGGGAGCGACATACGCTGGCGTTCCAGCTATGCCTTCGCCCTTGGAGGAATTGGCCAGGTTTGTGGACAACGTAACGTAGTCGGTATTCGCGCCGGTTCCGTTTCCGGCCAAGAGGCGCCCTCCGCCTCCGCGGAAGCCAAGCGCGTCGAGAGATACGGTGCCGCCCAGAGTGAGCTGCGCGGAGACATCAATGGCCAGCACTCCGCCAACGGAGCCATTCCAAGCGAGTGGCACCAAGCCGTTACTCAAGGTGGCCGAGGTGTACTGCGGCACGCGTATGACTTGATACGTTTGCTTTCCTTGCGTTCCGGTGGCAGCACCTTCCGCATACGAATTCAACAAGCCACCTCCGGTTCCGGTGCCGGTGAACTGGAGTGTGCCTCCGCCAATGACCACGGCGTTGGTCGCAGTGACGAATTCGAATACACCCGAACTGGCGAGTGCACTGGAGCCCGTAGCCGGATCACCAGGGGTGCCGTCGCCATAGGCACCGGTGTTGTTGCTGTTGATCGAAGCATCCTGCATCTGGATGAATAGCAAGAGATCGCCGGCGGCAATCGGCGTTGCAGCACCGGTGCCTGCACCCAGGACGACAGACGTAGCGCCTGCGGCGAGCGTACCGGCGGCCGGTGCAAAATAAGTGTTGACCACTCCGGTTATGGTGCCGCCAGCGCCATCGCGTCCCGGGGTAGCGCAGATAAGAGGCTGAACTACGGTAATCACTGTCGCGCTGTTGTTGTTGGCGTTGGGGTCTCCGGTTAAGGTTGTTTGCGCAGTGTTGGAAAGAGTGGTGGCCGACGCCGGGGCCGTTACAGTTATGGCGAACGTAGCGGTGGCATCCATGGCCATCGTGCCGGTCAAAGAGCACTGAACGGTGGTAGTGCCACTGCAGGTCCAACCCGCAGGTGGGGTCGCAGAGACAAAGGTCACACCAGCGGGAAGCACATCCTTCAAAATGTTTGTGGTGGCCGGGACGGTAGCCTGTCCCAGATTTTTAACCACGATGGTGTAGGTTAAGGCTGACGAGATGAATACCGGAGTTGGCGCCACGGTCATCGAAACAGATAAATCAGAGCTGGTTGCGGGTTCGACCAGGATCGATGTGACGGTGGTGTTGTTAGTCGGCGTTGGATCGGTGAGCTGCGAGGTTACGGTGGCCGAATTCTGAATCGTAGTGCCTGCCGCCGTGCCCGCACTGATCGCTTCCGTGAGAGTTATTGTGGGAGCTGAAATTCCGCTATTTAGAGTTCGGCTGTAGGTGCAAACGATAGGGCCTTGATAGTTTGCGACGAGAACGGTTCCGGCGCCGTTCCTGCAGGTCCAGTTGGTGCCGGTAATGGCCTGGAAGGTGGTATTCGGCGGCGTCTGCTGGTAAACCACTAGGGTATTCGTTGGGATAGCCGTGGGCCCGTTGTTCGTGACAATCTCGATGTACTGATAGTTCGTGCCCGTCGCTACCGCGGTCACCGACGCGGTCTGGGTCATGGTGAGATCGGCTTGGGCAAAGGCTGACGGCGTGGCCATCGTTACGGCAAATAAGAGCAAGGTGGCAATGCCGAACAAAAAGAGCCCGGCGCGGCGCAAACGTAAAGCGGCAGCTATGCGCGCGCGGCGCAGCAACATCTGCGTTGGGTGGATGACACGGGTCTGCAATGGAGAGAACGCCACTTCTGTGTTGTGGCTATGCTGCAGGGTGACTTTTCCGAACAACTGCGATGGGGGCAGGTCCGGGGTATGCGCTGTGTCGCTTCGAGTGATGACGTTTCCCGCTGAGTCGCTTTGCTTAGCAACTACACGATGGACGCGAAGTCCATCGGCATTTTGAATCAGCGCCACATCTCCAGCGCGCAGCTCTGCCTGGGTTGCTGGGGCGACCACTAGTTCATCTCCGTCCAAAATGTTGGGAAGCATGCTGCTGCCCTGGGCGCGAAACTGAACCTTGTGGCCTCGGTCCATTAGCGCCGCGCACATCTCCGCGAAGAGTCGCGAATCCTTGCGAACTTTGGTTTCACGCGCAGACATGACGTATCGCCTCCACAGCGTTTTCCGTAGGAGCGAAACGGAATGTTGAACAAGGTATCGAGCGGCTGAGCTCGTCGAAGAAACTCAAGGTAAACTTCAAGCCGGCTTCGCGGTAATACGGGACGAAACAGCGGGCAAACAGTTCCGCAGCCGCTTGGGTCTGGGGCAACGGCAGCAGCTGATTGTGCGGGGCTTGTTCAAGCAGGAAAATCGCGGTCAGCGGCGCGCTTCCGGCGGTGGCCACGCCGGCATCGCCGTGCCATGGCGTGCCGTACATGTGATAACGGTCGTCGATTTTGCGGATGATGATGCGGTCGTCGCTCAGTAACTGTACGCCGGGCTGCGCTTGCCACAGACGAGCGGTGGTGCTTTTGCCGGCGCCGGAGTGCCCCAGGAACAGGTAGCCGCTACCATCGCGATCCGCCAGTCCCAGCGCGTGCACTTCTACGCCTTCACCCAGCGACAAGCGGTGCATCATCACCAATTCGTCGATTGGATACTCGAGCGGAAAGATGGGCCGATCTTGCGGAAAACTGGAGCGGTTCAAGACCAGATGACCGCGGTCAAACGACTCGTCAAACCACGCGGCTTTGTAAGGCGCCGGTCCCAGGGTTGGCGACGAAAAATAAAACTTCGTACCGGTTTTCTCCGCAAACGCAGTCCACAAGCCGCCGGATACAAACGAAGGTGTGCTGGAAGGCTGCTCGAGGTTGTGCGCCCAGCAAACTTCTACCTCGATGTCGCAAACACGGTCTGCGCCATCAGGCAAAACGAAGGCGGTATGCTCGGGATCTAGCGAAACTGGCATGCCGGTTTCACACCACAAGCCCAGCGAAAGGCCACCGAGACCGATCGTAATGCGATTGGCCCGAGCAGTCTTCGCAAGGAATTTGGAGTCAGTCGTTGTCACGTTTTGTATCCGCAGCCCCACCGTCACGAACCCTGTGTCCGGCATGCCATGGGTGTGTGGCAGCCCCCGCTCACCGGTCCCGCAGAGCCAGTCGTCTTGCAATGTCCAAGCACCGCTTCCTCGGGGCGCAGGCTCACCCGCACCACTTGCGGAGCTTGGTACGAAGTCTTTTTTACCGTCCCGAGTTTGTCGCTGTCGTTCATTTGCAGACTTACCTTTTCCCAGTTCTATCCAGCGTGCGTTCCACAGGAGGAACATCCCCCCGAACCACATCCACCTCGAGCCTGCAGGACGGGGAGTTGCGTACTCGAGGACTGGATTGGCAAAATTTCGTTATTGCGCGCGGAAAGTTCGCGGACCTTTTCCGAGGATGCGCGCAGGCTTGGTTCATGCACGCCGCCGGCGCAGCACGGACAATCGCCGTGCTCGGGAACTTCCAGGCCGAGCGTGTATGCGCGGAGATGTGCTACCTGGCAAAGAAACTCAACGGGAGACTCGGCGTGGCCGTTTTCCAATTCGCCGTTGGCCGCGCACATACTGCAGAGTGACTGCAGTTTGCAATGGGTGCAGATTGTCTGTCTGGTACGCTTAGAGTTGCGAATTTCTGCCAGACGCCCCGACCAGCCTTGCGCAAAGGTCCCGCCTCTCAGGTTGTATCCGTCTTTTTGCGATAGCACGCAGATGGTCATCCGGCCCGTGGGATCGATGGCGCAGCCGTTTTGGCCTCCGCCACAGGTGTAAATCTTCGGATTCTGGGGAGCATCGGCCCACGCCAGCTCCTCTTCCGCCATCTTTCGGTATTCCGCGGTGCGCAGAGGATCACGAAAATCGAGAGTTACCACCTGTTCCGGTGTGAGCCGCACCGCGAGCGGACTCTGTGAACAATCCGTGCGCGGATTAACCAGCGGATCGAATTTGAACTCAACGCCGATCTCTTCTTCGGCAAATCGCTTCATCTCAAACACTTCGTGATAATTCACGGTGGTGGGGACAGTCTTGAGCTTTAAAGGCAATCCGCGTTCCTTCAGAAGCCGGATGCCTTTCATGCAGCGGTCAAATGATCCGGGAATTTGCGTTAACGTTTCGTAGGTCTCACGGGTCGCGCCGTACAGCGTGATCTCGATGGCAAAGGGCCGGTACTCGGCAAGATGATCCGCTATGCGTGGCGTAATCATGGTGCCGTTGGTAAACAAGGTGATCAGGAAGCCGCGCTTTTTCGCTTCCGTGTAGATATCCAGAAAATCTTTGCGCGCGAAAATCTCGCCGCCGGTGTACAGAATCCAAAGGCAGCCCAACTCTACGAGTTCATCGAGCAAGCGGATATGTTCGTCGTAGGTCATTTCTTTCTTGCGCGCTTCCACATCGCTCATGGGCAAGTTGTTGTAGCAGTGCTGGCATTCGAGGGGGCACCGATGGGTCATCTCAATCGACACCTCCATGGGAGCCCGGCGCCCTTGCTGGCGCTGGTGAATCAGTGTCGAAAAATCTCCGTACGTGGCCGTTTCCAAGTTGCTTACCTTTCCAACCAAACCGCTTGCTTCTCTAAATCTCGCTAGCGACTGAAGCGCCTTACGCGCCTGCTTGCTATGCCATTGACTGGATCAACTGCTCCTCGAGGAGAGAATCGAGGAAGAGCTGAATGTCGTTTTGCGCCTGAGCGACCGTGACTTCGAACTCCTCGCAGACGCGCTGGACCATTTCGGGAACTGTATGTCCTTCGTGTAAGTACTCCCAAAGTACACAGCCGACTAGGTTAAGGGTGTAGAGCGAATTGAGATTTCCCACACCACGCCGAATCGGAACGATGATGAGTTCTCCATCGATTTGCCTGGTCACGACTTCGCGATTACGCACAAAACGCACGTCGCTGGCTACGGTGTGCATGGGTACATCCTCCCTCACTACTGTTCATTGGTACTGGAACTGACCTTTCAAGAAGTTTCGGGCAGAATTACGGTAGTGTCATGGGCCTTAAGGTCAGGGTGTAACGTAAACGTACTTAGTTACTCTCAGGGCATATCCGGGTAGGAGCAGTAGTTCGTGATGCGATGCACTCGTGGCAGAGTCAAAATGAGATTTTAGGCTTTAGGAGGCATCGAGTTACAACCCGCGAGTTTCGACGGCGTTCCTTTATGAAACTTGTTCCTGAGCGCCACCGGGGTTCTGGCCAAGCACCCCTCAAAAATCACTCGGCTCAACCTCACAAATCCAATACAATCGGGCGCAAAGGCGGCCGCTTTCCCGCTTGGGTCCACCCGCCTGGCACTGCTTGTGACCTGGCTCTCTGAGCAGGCACTCGATCTCCTCCAGGGACGATTCATGAGACTGAATGGCTATTTGGTGCGCAGTACGGTCGTGGCTGCTCTTGGCGGATTGCTATTCGGCTTTGACACTGCCGTCATCGCCGGGACGACGCAAGCGCTGACCGAGGCCTACCACCTGTCACACGCGGCGCTTGGGTTTACAGTCTCGGCGGCGCTGTGGGGGACCATTTTGGGAGCCATGACGGCGGGAATTCCGGGCGACAAATACGGCCGCCGGGACAGCTTGCGGATTATGGCGGTCCTTTATCTTGCATCCGCGCTGGGATGCGCCTTCGCCTGGAACTGGACTGCCTTGGTGCTGTTTCGGTTCCTAGGAGGGCTGGGAATCGGTGGGTCTTCGGTGCTCGGGCCCATGTACATTGCGGAGATTTCGCCCGCGAAGTGGCGCGGGAGGTTGGTGGGCTTCTTCCAGTTCAATGTGGTATTCGGAATCCTGCTGGCATACCTCTCAAACTACATTGTGGGGTCGATGCAATTTGGAGCGGCGGAATGGCGGTGGAAGTTGGGGGTCTCGGCCATTCCCGCGGCAGCATTCTTCCTGATGCTCTTCACCATTCCGCGAAGTCCTCGCTGGCTGGTAAAGAAGGGCCGGATTGAAGAGGCTCGGTCGGTGCTGCAGCAGATCGGCGAAGAAGACTACGAGCGCGAGTTGCAGGAGATTATCGCGTCGATTGATGCGGAACACTCGGCCCACGACCACCTGTTCACCTGGAAGTACCGGTTGCCGATCTTTTTGGCGGTTACGATTGGGATGTTCAATCAACTCTCTGGCATCAACGCGATTTTGTACTATCTGAACAGCATTTTTGCCCACGCCGGTTTTAGCAAGGTTTCGTCGGACTTGCAGGCGGTCGCTGTGGGCGCCACGAATCTACTTGCGACTATGTTCGCAATGACGATGATCGATCGCGTTGGGCGGAAAAAACTCTTGTTGATCGGCTCGGTCGGGACGATGTTGTGCCTGGCAGGGGTAGCCGCTGTGTTTTTTACCGGCAAACACGAAGAACTCTTGCTATGGCTGCTGATCGGCTACATTGCGTTTTTTGCGTTTTCCCAGGGCGCGGTGATCTGGGTGTATCTCAGTGAAGTTTTCCCGAATCGCGTGCGCGCGCAGGGGCAGAGTCTGGGCAGTTTTTCCCACTGGCTGATGAATGCCATTATTTCCGGACTGTTTCCCCTGATGGCTGCGGCCTCTGGCGGTTATCCGTTTGTGTTTTTTGCGGCGATGATGGCGTTACAGTTCTTTGTTGTGCTGTTCTTCTATCCGGAGACGAAGGGTGTGTCTCTGGAGGAGATGCAACATAAACTCGGCATCGCCTAAAACTGTGGCGGCGCTGGCTCGCCCTGACCTGAGTAGGCTATTGTGCCAGCGCCGCTTTTGTCACTGCTAGCCAGCCATCCGCTTAAGACTTCGGAGTCAGCACCAAAACCTGCATCGCACCGTTTTCGCTGGTGGGGACAAAGAGGTTCTGCGTTTTAGGATCGTAGCCCATGGTCTTCGCGCCTTTAACCGTCACGATTTCCTGCGCGAGCGAGTAGGAATCGGGAGAATCCTGATGGAAGACGAAGACCTTTCCATCGCCGGTAGACATAAACACCATTTTGGTCTTGG
>Ga0209275_10000834_pt1 | contig 12419 bp, 11 predicted proteins | sample HubBroMetageREF2_FD_188344 | JGI IMG/M metagenome (GOLD analysis project Ga0209275, IMG submission 188344) | Reference soil microbial communities from the Hubbard Brook experimental Forest, New Hampshire, USA - Hubbard Brook CCASE Soil... | ecosystem: Environmental > Terrestrial > Soil >...
TTCGGCGCGGACGACGTCGGCATGATGACCGGCGACGCCAGCGTGAACGCCGACGCGCCGATCATCTGCTGCACAGCGGAGATCCTGGCCAACATCGCGCTGCGGGACGGGGCCGAGGCCGACGTCGGCCTGGTGATCATGGATGAGTTCCACTTCTACGCCGACCCGGACCGCGGCTGGGCCTGGCAGGTTCCGCTGATCGAGCTGCCCAGGGCGCAGTTCCTGCTGATGTCGGCGACGCTGGGCGACGTGACCAGGTTCGAGCGAGACCTGGCCCGGCGAACCGGCAGGCCTACCGCCGTGGTCCGCTCGGCGGAGCGGCCAGTGCCGCTGCTGTTCTCGTACGTGATGACTCCGCTGCACGAGACCGTCGAGGAGCTGCTGGCCACCCGGCAGGCTCCGGTCTATATCGTGCACTTCACCCAGGCAGCCGCGATCGAGCAGGCCCAGGCACTGATGAGCATCAACGTATGCACCCGCGAGGAGAAGGACGCGATCGCCGACCTGATCGGCAACTTCCGGTTCACGGCTGGCTTCGGCAAGACGCTGTCCCGGCTGGTCCGCCACGGCATCGGTGTGCACCACGCGGGCATGCTGCCCAGGTACCGCCGGCTGGTCGAGACCCTGGCCCAGGCCGGCCTGCTCAAGGTCATCTGCGGCACCGACACCCTGGGTGTCGGCATCAACGTGCCGATCCGCACGGTGCTGTTCACCGCGCTGTCCAAGTACGACGGGAGCAAGACCCGGCTGCTGCAGGCGCGCGAGTTCCACCAGATCGCCGGGCGCGCCGGCCGCGCCGGATTCGACACCACCGGCTACGTGGTGGTCCAGGCGCCCGAGCACGTGATCGAGACCGAGCGGGCCCTGGCCAAGGCCGGTGACGACCCGAAGAAGCGGCGCAAGGTGGTGCGCAAGAAGCCGCAGCCCGGGTTCGTGTCCTGGGGCCAGCCCACGTACGAGCGGCTGGTCGCGGCTGAGCCCGAGCCGCTGCAGTCCAGCTTCGCGGTCAGCCACGCCATGCTGCTGAACGTGATCGGCCGCCCCGGCGACGCGTTCCAGGCAATGCGCCATCTGCTCACGGACAACGACGAGAGCCCCGCGGCGCAGCGCCGTCACATCCGCCGGGCCTTCGCGATCTACCGCGCGCTGCTGGCCGGGGGAGTGGTCGAGCGGCTGGACGAGCCGGACGAGCAGGGCCGGCGGTGGCGGCTCACCGTCGACCTGCAGGACGACTTCGCCCTCAACCAGCCGCTGTCGCCGCTGGCGCTCGCCGCCATCGAGTTGCTTGAACGCGAAGCTCCCACCTACTCCCTCGACGTCCTGTCGGTCATCGAGGCCACGCTCGACGACCCGCGGCAAGTGCTGTCGGCGCAACTCTTCAAAGCGCGTGGCGAGGCCGTGGCGCAGATGAAGGCGGACGGGATCGAGTACGACGAGCGGATGGATCTGCTCGAGTCGGTCAGCTACCCGATGCCCCTGGCCGATCTGCTGGAGGGCGCGTACGAGATCTACCGGCAGGGGCACCCGTGGGTGGCCGATCACCGGCTCGCGCCTAAGTCGGTGGCGCGGGACATGTTCGAGCGGGCGATGACGTTCACGGAGTACATCGGCTTCTACGGGCTGTCCCGGTCCGAGGGCGTCGTGCTGCGCTACCTGGCCCAGGCGTACCGGGCGCTGCGGCAGACGGTGCCCGAGGAGGCCAGGACCGAAGAGCTCACCGACCTGATCGAGTGGCTGGGCGAGCTGGTGCGGCAGACCGACTCGAGCCTGATCGACGAGTGGTCGAAGCTGCGCGATCCCGCTGCCGAGCCTGAGGCGGCGATTGACGAGCGGCCGCCAGCCGTGACCGGCAACCCGCGCGCGTTCCGGGTGCTGGTGCGCAACGCCCTGTTCCGCCGGGTCGAGCTCGCCGCGCTGCGCCGGTACTCCGAGCTGGGGGAACTAGACGGAGGCCATGGCTGGGACGCCGAGGCCTGGGCCGAGGCACTGGAGCCGTACTTCGACGAGCACGACGACATCGGGACCGGGCCGGACGCCCGGGGGCCCGCGATGCTGATCATCGACAAGCATCGCGACAACTGGTCGGTGCGGCAGATCTTCGACGACCCAGCGGGCGACCACGACTGGGGCATCAGCGCGGTCGTCGACCTGGACGCATCCGACGAGGCCGGCGCGGCCGTCATCCGGGTGACCGACGTCGGCCAGCTATAGCGGAGCCGGTAGAGGTCGGCCAGTTAGCGGTAGACGTCGGCCAGTTATAGCGGGTAGCTGCCCCAGGAGTGGTAGTGCCCGCGGGTGAGCTGCCAGTGATGGCGCATCCGGCGCCGGAACCGGTGCGCGGCGAACAGCCCCATCACGCCGGCCACCAGCACGAACAGCAGGAAACCCTGAAGCAGCGCCAGGAACACGAAACCCGTTCCCGGGGCCAGCGCCGCGACGAGCAGCAACAGCAGGGCAAGCGGCAGCAGCCGGGGCCCGCGCCGGACATAGACCGGGCCGGGCCGGATCCCCCGCGGCAGCGGCCCGGCCCCCGCCAGCACCGGGGCGGGCTCGGGCAGGTCGGCCATGACCGGGCGCAGGTCGCCGACCGTCTTGGCGTTCAGCGCCGCCGTGATCCGCTCATCCAGCTCATCCCGGTTCAGCCGGCCCTCCGCGAAGTGCTCGCGCAGCCGCGCCGTGACCTGCTCCCGGTCGGCGTCCGAGACCCGGATCCGGTCGTTCCGGGCGCCCCCGTCATACATAGCCATGCTCGCCTCCATCTGGACCGTCGGCGTCTGGCGTGGCGTCGGCGTCTGTCGTGTCGTCCTCGTCGTCCTCGTCGTCATCGGCCAGGATCTGGTACAGCCTGCGCCGGGTCTGCTCGAGCAGCCGTTCGGCTTCGCGGATCTGCTCGGGCGTGCCGGCGTGCGCCATCTGCACGATGCCGCCGGCCAGCCTCGCGGCCTCGGCGAATAGCCCAGGCGGCTGCCACGCCTCCTGCTGGGTCCGCGACTCCCACGCGCCGCGCGCCTTGTCAGGGTTCTCCTCGACGTAGGCGCGCCCGGCGTCAGTCAGGCTGAACGTGCGCCGGCCGTTCGACTCCTCGCCCACGATCAGGCCCTCGTCAGCGAGCTGGGCCAGCGCCGGGTACACCGCGCCCGGACTGGGCTTCCACGCGCCGCCGCTACGTTCCCCGATCTCGGACATGATCTGGTAGCCCGTGCACGGGCCCTCCAGCAGCAGCGCCAGGATCGCGGCCCGCACGTCACCGCGGCCCGCCTTGGTCGGGCGCGCGGTGCGCGTGGCACCGGGCTGGCCCGGGAAGCCGCCCCATCCCAACAAGCCGCCCCACTGCGGCCCGAACCCGCCGCCCCAGGGCCCGCCGCCCTTGCCCCGGCCTCCCCTGGGGCCGGCCGTTGCCCGTTCCCAGGAGCCACCCTCGTCGCCCCAGCCAAAGTGGTCGGCGAACATTCCGAACTTGGCCTGCCGCAGATGGCCGATCAGGCCGCCCGCGCAGCTGAGCATCTCGGACAGGCCGGGATCGAAGTCCCCGGCGCGCCACCTTGGTCCCGGCATCCGGCACCTCCGGTTCAGTTCTCTCGATACGATCGCGATATATCGATAGCGTACGACGCGATCGCCTCAATGACAAGATATGACGCGACCATCGCTGCTTCGGTATCTCCACCAAGCCGCAGTACGGACGCTGACCGCGCGGCCGCCGCGTAGCTGCCCTGCGGGGTTATCCGCCGGGGGCGGGGTCGCGCACGGCGGGTCCTACGCCACCTGGTCGGGGAAGGCGTGCAAGACCGCCGCCGTGCGGCTGGTGACCTGCAGCCTGCTGAAGATGTTCTCCAGATGCGTGCGCACGGTTCCCTCGGACAGGCCGAGGCGCCTGGCGATCTGGGCATTGGTGTGCCCGTCCGCGACGAGCCGCAGCAGCTGCATCTGCCGCGGAGTAAGCCCGGGCCCCGGGGCACGACGGCGCTCGGCGTCCAGATAGGCCTGGTGCAGGTGCGGGCGGATAAGGGTCAGCAGGGCCCGGTCACGTTCGGAGAACTCCGGGCCGGAAAGGCGGAAGAAGTACAGCCGGACTGTCCGGCCGGGGCTGCGGTTCGGCGCGGCAGACTCGGGCAGGCAGAGCAGGAGCTCATGCTTGAGTTCCTGCGGCCGGTACACGTCGGTGTACATGCCGGTCGAGCGCCATTGCCGGGCCGAGTAGAAGTCGGCGATCCTCACCACGCTGTGCAGATCGCCGGTCCGGTCCGGGTAACTGCAGTTCAGGCTGTCCCAGTAGTGCTGCCAGTGCGCCTGGCCCAAGGTCCGTGCCAGTTCCGGATCAGGCTCCTCGTCGTCCTCCGGGAAGCCCTGGAGGAACCAGTACTCCTGCTGCCTGCTGTCCATCCCCTGGAACGTGATGGCGTCGCAGCGGATCTGCTCCATCAGGTCGCTCAGCAGCGACGGCGGGAGACCCTGCTCCGGAAGGTCCTCGCGCTCGGCCGTGACGATCGCCGCCAGCCTGCACAGCTCGGCTTCGCTGACTGTCATCGCCCGGCTCATGGCTTCACGGTACGCCAAGCCCCTCCGACCTGGACATACGTAAATCGTCGGATGGCGGGCGGACCGCGGTGCTGCCCAGACTGGCACCTGACCAATCGCGTTCGCATGAGAAGGAGACCGTCATGAATCTCACCAAGCGCATCCGCCGTGCCGCCGCGGCCCTGACCGGACTGGCACTTGCCTGGCTCGGCATGGCCATCGCAGCTCCCAGCGCATTCGCCGCGTACGTCCCCGCCGGGGGTGGTGGATCCGGCCCGGCCCCGCGTGGTTTCGGCACCACGACCCCGCCGCCAGTCGTCCACGTGACCCGCACGATCGTGGCTGGCGGCATGCCCGGCTGGCAGATCGCCCTGATCGCCGCCGGTGCGGCGCTGCTCGCCGCCGCCCTGGCCGTCCTGGCCGACCGGGCCTGGACGGCGCGCCGCACGACCGTCGTATCGGCCGCGTGAGGGGACCGGGCCATGCCCAGATTCATGGACTTCCATCAGGACCTGAAGCTGCCCGCTGAGGCGATCGCGCAGATCGCCGACGACGTCCGCAACGGGCGGGCCGACCAGTTCGGCGTCCAGCAGGTCGAGCTCTACCACAACGCCGAAGGCGCCGTCTTCTGCCTGCTCGACGGCCCAGACCAGGAAGCAATCCGCCGCCACCACGCCGCGCTCGGCGTCTACTGCGGCGACGTCCATCAGATAGACGGCGTCAACTGAACCCCGCTGACGCTCAGGGCTGCCTCGTGGCCGCCGAGAGGGCCTGGAACGCCTCGATCACGCTCTGCAGGTGGTCGTGCATCGCCCGCTCGGCGGCCCCGGGGTCCCTTGCCGTCACCGCCGCGACGATCGCCTCGTGCTGCGGCAGCGAGACGGCTGGCCGGCCCGGCACCAGGGCCAGGGAGAACTGATGCCGCACGGTCTGGTCACGGAGCTGCTGGAGCAGCCGCGCCGAGGTCTCGTGCGCGGCGATGTCCCGAATGGCCGCGTGCAGGCTTGCGTTGAGATCCCGGTAGCGCAGCAGCTCTGACTTCTCGACCGACGTGCGCATTTCCTTGATGAGCGCGCGCAGCGACGTTATCTCGGGCCTGGTGATGCGTTGCGCGGCTCGGGCTGCGCCAAGGCCCTCGAGCAGCTTGCGAACCTCGGTGATCTCGATGGCCTCGGTGATCGAGATCTCGCGCACGCGCGCGCCCCTATTGCGCTGGAATTCCACCAGGCCCTGGGCTGAGAGCTCGAGCAAGGCGGAGCGCGCGATGAACCGGGAGGTGCCGAAGCGTTCGCAGAGGTCGGCCTCGACAAGCCGCTGCTTGGGCGCGTATTCACCCTGCACAATCGCCGCGCGGACCGCCTCGACAATGGCGAGTCTCGAATCGCCTGGCAACAGGTGTCCTTCCGGTTAGTCCGCGGGTCAGAATATCAGGGAACACCGGGCGAAATTGTCAACAATCTCGCAAGGCGCGCCGTCGCCGTGCCGGGCCGTCGCCGTGGCCGGGGTGTTGGCGTGGCGGCGCGTCACACCGGCCAGGCGAGCCTCGCGACGTCGCTGACGAGGCGCAGCTTGCGCTGCTGCTGCACCGCGTCGAGCGGGTAGCTGCCGATCGCCGACGAGAACCCGCACTGCGGCGAGAGCCCGAGCTGGTCGCGCGGGTAGAACTGGGCGGCCTCCTCGATCCGGCTCAGCAGCTGGTCGGGGCGCTCGAGTGCGGGCCGCTTGGTGGACACGAGCCCGAGAAACACAAAGCGGTCCCGCGGGAGGTCGGCGAGCGGCTCGAAGCCGCCGGAACGCTCGTCGTCGTACTCGAGGAAGAACGTGTCGAAGCGGGTCGCGCGGCGGAAGACCTGCTTGGAGATCTTTTCGTAGCCGCCAGCGGCCATCCAGTGCCCGTCCCTGTTCCCGCGGCACAGGTGCAGCGCGTGGCGCACACCGGGCGTCGCCGCGACGTCGTTGAGGATGTCGACGCCGTCGCCGAGCAGCCGGTCCGGGTCGATGCCGCGCTCCGAGAAGCCGGCCCGCACCGACTCATCGACCAGCGTGGCGAGCTCCGGGGCATCGATCTGGACGTAGCCGCAGCCCAGCGCCGCGAGCTGGGCGATCTCCTCGGACAGCAGCGCGGCCGCGTCGGCGAACATTTCGAACGGGTCGCGGTAGGCGGCCGTGGAATGCTCCTGCGACCAGAACGTCTGCATCATCAGCGGGCTCGGCAGCGTGATCTTGGTCGGCCGCGTGGCGCGTGCCCGCAGGTACACGAACTCCTCCTGGGCGAGGGATCGCGCGTGGCGCAGCCGGTCCGTGACGGCCCTGCGATGCGCGTACGTCATCTCGTCTGCCGGAGCCGAGCCGTACCACTCGATGCGGTCGGCCGGGATGTCGCCCATGCCGTCGACGGCGTCAGACAGCGGGCTGGTGAAGTGTGACCGGCGCTGCTCGCCGTCCGTCACCACGTCGAGCCCCGTGCTCTGCTGCAGCGAGATCGCACGGTCGACGGCCGCGTCTTCGACGCGCTTGAACTCGGCAGGAGCGAGCTTGCCGTCCTCGTGATCACGGCGCGCCTCGAGCAGCTTGGCCGGCCGCAGCAGCGAGCCGACCGGTTCGGCTCGCGCCACCCCTGGGCTCATCTGCCTCACGTCGTCTCCACCGCCCTGCCAAGTAGGCATCAGGTCGTGCCGCTGTTTCTTCGCGTGAACCTAGGCTTTAGCCGGAGAAGTGTCAACAATTTCGTTTGCATGCTATTAATCCGCGTGCTGCGGGAACGTCACTGCGCCCGTGCTAGCGCCGCGCCGATGCGGCGCAGCTGCGTCGTCGCCCCGCCGAGCTCGAACTCGGTCCGCTTGGCGGCTACGAAGTAGCGGTGCGTCGGATGGTCGGTATCGATGCCCATACCGCCGTGGATGTGCACGGCCGTATGGGCGACGCGGTGGCCCGCGTCGGCAGCCCAGAACTTTGCGGTAGCGATCTCGGTCTCGCAGGGCAGGCCGGCAGCCAGCCGCCATGCTGCCTGCCACATCGTGAGTTTGACCGCCTCCACGTCGATGTACGCGTCGGCCAGGCGCTGGGCAACGGCCTGGAACGCGCCGATCGGCCGGCCGAACTGGACCCGGCTCTTCGCGTGCTCAGATGTCAGCTCGAGCGCCCGCGCGAGCACGCCGAGCTGCAGGGCGCACTGCCCGACGGTGCCGTGGGCCGCCAGCCAGTCGATGATCTCGGCACCGGCCTGGAAGCTCCCCAGCACCCGGTCGCCGGGGAGTTCCACGCGGGTGAGCTCCAGCCGGCCCGCCAGGTCGCCGTCGACGAGCCGCTGCGGCTGCACGAGGACGTCGCCAGGGTCGTCCGGGGAGACCAGGAACACGGCGGGGCCGGACGCGGTCGCGGCGGGCACCAGGATCAGGCCGGCCCGGGTGGCCGCGGGCACCGCGGTCTTCGTGCCGGTCAGCAGCCAGTGGCCGGCCGAGCGCCCGGCGGCGGCCGCGGGGGTGGGGGAGGCAGTGGCCGCGTGCCCGGATGAGGGCCCGGCCACCCACTCGGCGGTGGTCGACGGGGACCGGGGGTCGTCGCCGTCCTCCTCGGACAGTGCGGTCGTTATGACCAGCTCGCCGCGGCCTGCGGGCGCTGCCCAGCGGTTCTGCTGGTCGGGCGTGCCGAACGCCGCGATCGCACCCGTGCCGAGCACGATCGATGCGAGGTAAGGCACCGGAGCTACCGCCCGGCCGAGCTCTTCCAGCACCGAACACTGTTCCAGCAGGCCCAGCCCGGCTCCGTCGAGCGACTCGGGCAGCGCCGCCGCCAGGATCCCGGCGTCGGCCAGATCGGCCCACAGCACGGGATCGAACCGGTCACCGGCCGCCTCCACCTCGGCCTGCCGCCGCGGTGTGGCCTTGTCGGCGACGATGCGCCGGCACAGCGCGGCGAGTTCGCGCTGGCTCTCGTTCAGGCTGAAGTCCATGGATGTCCTCAGGCGCTCATCGGCGGATCGGCAGACCGAGACCGGCGGCTGCGACGATGTCACGCTGTACCTCGTTGGTGCCGCCGCCGAAGGTCAGGATCAGGGCTGCGCGCTGCATCCGCTCGATCCGGCCGGACAGGAGGGCGCCGGCGGAGCCCTCGCGGACGTTGGCGTTGGCGCCGAGCACCTCCATCAGCAGCCGGTAGGCCTCGGTCGCGAACTCGGTACCGAAGACCTTGGTCGCCGACGCTGTAGCCGGGCCGAGCCGGTGGCCCCCACCCACCTCCCCATCCCCCTTCACTGCGGCTGCGGCGTCGGCCTCCGCCGCGATCCGCCAGTTGACCAGCTTGAGGAACTCGGCCTTGGCGTGCACCCGGGCCAGGTTGAGCTGCACCCACTCCTGGTCGATGACGCGCTGGCCGCTGGCCAGCTTTGTGGTCCTGGCCCAGTCGCTGACCTCGCGCAGCGCGGTGCGGACCGGCGCCGACGAGGTGAGCGCGACCCGCTCGTGATTGAGCTGGTTGGTGATCAGCGGCCAGCCCTGGTTCTCGTCGCCGACCAGGGCCGAGGCGGGCACTCGCACGTCGGAGTAGTAGGTGGCGCTGGTGGTGGGCCCGGCGACGGTGTGCACGGGCGTCCAGGAGAACCCTTGGGCGCTGGTCGGCACGATCAGCACGGACAGGCCCTTGTGCCTGGGGGCGTCCGGGTCGGTCCGGCAGGCCAGCCAGACGTAGTCCGCGTACTGGATCAGGCTGGTCCACATCTTCTGGCCGTTGATGACGTAGCTGTCGCCGTCGCGCACCGCGCGGGTGCGCAGCGCGGCGAGGTCGGTACCCGCCTCGGGCTCGGAGTAGCCGATCGAGAAGTGGAGCTCGCCGGCCGCGATCCGCGGCAGGTAGCGCTCCTTCTGCTCCGCGGTGCCGAACTGCATGATCGTCGGGCCGACGGTGTTGAGCGTCAGGAACGGCACCGGCACTCCGGCGATCGCCGCCTCGTCGGTGAAGATGAGCTGGTCGAGCGTTGATCCATCGCGGCCGCCGTACTCCGACGGCCAGCCCAGGGCCAGCCAGCCGTCGCGGCCGAGCTGGCGGACGATCGCCTTGTACGCCTCGCCGTCGCCGTAGTCGCCGCCGGTCTCGGCGAGGCCGCGGCGGAGCTCGGGAGTCATCAGGCCGGCGAAGTACTCACGCAGCTGCTGCCGGAGCCGTTCCTGCTCCGGCGTGTAGGCCAGGTGCATCAGCCCTCCGCTGCCGATGGAAATAGAACGTGTTCTAGGAGTGTAACCCGGCGGCCTCTGCCGACGGCAGAACGCCCTGCCTGCCGGGCGGCCGGGTGCCTACCGTTGCACATGGACGTCATCGAGCTGGCGCCGCGGCTGCACTTCATCAGGCTCCCGATCGGGCATGCCTGCCTGTGGTCCGATCCCGATGGCCTGACGCTGATCGACGCCGGCCTTCCCGGCTCCGCGCCGCTGATAGCCGACGCGATCCGCCGGGCGGGAAGGAAACCGGCGGAGCTGCGGCGGCTGGTACTCACGCACTTCCATCCCGACCACATCGGCGGCGCATCCGGTGTCGCCGGCTGGGGCGGAGTCGAGGTGCTCGCGCACCACGCCGACGCGCCGTTCATCCGCGGCCTGGTGCCCGGGCCCGCCCCGGACCTGGCCGACTGGGAACGGCCCATCTACGACCAGGTCTCCAGGCGGCTCCCGGCCGAGCCGGTGGTGCCGCCCCGGGTTGATCGCGAGCTCGCGGACGGTGACGAGCCCGGGTTCGGCGATGGCGCCGTGGCGGTCGCCGTTCCCGGCCATACGCCGGGGAGCCTTGCGTTCTACCTGCCCCGGCACCGGATCCTGTTTGCCGGGGACGCCGCGGCACGCGGCCCCGATGGGAGGGTCATGTGCGGCGTGTTCAACGCAGATCGCGCCGGGGCGGCCGCCTCTTTCCGCCGGCTGGCCGAGCTCGACATCGCGGTCGCGTGCTTCGGCCACGGCGAGCCGCTCACCGAGGGCGCAGCGGCCGCGTTCCGCGCGGCAGCCGAAGAAACCCGTGCGTAGGGTTTGCGGGGGCGGGAGGCGGCCCCCGCAGGTTCGCTTACTTGCTGAAGTACCAGTTCTCCGGGTAGATGTTGCCGTCAGGATCCTGCGGGTAGGTGCCCTGGAGCTTGCTGTTCACCGCCGAGATCTGCTCATCGAGCTGGGGCATCCACAGCATCGGCAGCTGCTTCGCGATGTAGTCCTCGTAGGCGTAGAGCGCCGGGTAGCCGCCGGAGCCCAGCTTGGAGATGAGCGCGTTGGCCGTCGCGCTGGAGTACAAGCCGCCGTTGTCGACTCCGGTCGACGCGAACAGGACCGAGCCGTCGGGGTCGTTGTAGCCCGGGTTGAAATACCATCCCTGGCCGTAGTAGTTCAGCTCCCAGCATCCGTTCTTGGTGCAGGGCACGTCATTGCCGACCACGGTGTCGAACGGCGCACCGGCCGGCGCGACCTGGATGCCGGCCTGCGAGAACGCCGACTGGAGCGCGTCGACCTCCTCGGTGACGCTCTGCGTGCCGGTCGAGTACTGCAGCGAGAACGACAGCTTCTCCCCGGACTTGATCCCGGCGCCGCATTCGTTCGATGCCGTGCCCGGCCGGATGCACAGGTCCGCGCCGCCCTTCACGATCTTCCAGCCGTGCGCGGTGAGCAGCGCCGCCGCCGCCGCCGGATCGTACGGATACGGGTTCTGCTTCTGCTGGCTGGACACGAACTGGCTGGCGGGCACCAGCGGCACCGGACCGTAGGTCGGGTTGCCGTAGCCGCCGAGGAACGAACGGATGTAAGCAGTCTGGTTGATCAGGTGCTCCATCGCCTGGCGCATGTACAGCTGCTTGAAGATGGCGCCGACCTGAGGCGACGCGAAGTTCATCGACATGTACGTGATGCCCCACGTCGGCCACGCCTGGACCTTGTAGCCGTCCCCCGTGACCCGCGACACCTGCGCGGCGTCGTTGAACGGCAGGTACCCGTAGTCGATCCCGCCGGCCGACAGCAGGGAGTCGAACTCGGCGTCGTCGCTGGTGTAGCTCAGCACCCGCAGCGTGTGAATGGAACCCGACGCCGGGCCCGAGTAGTGACTGTTGCGCACGTAGGTCGCGTCACCGGTCGATGCGGCGTAGCTGGTCAGCCGGAACGGGCCGTCGATGACCTGCCACAGCGGATTGGTGGCGTAGGTGTTCAGGTCCTTGTTCGCGGCGGAAAGGAACTTGTAGACGGCCTGCGCCCCAGCCGTGGTGAGGTCGTAGTTGCCCACCGGCCCGCTCGCCGACTCCTTGTCCCATGCCTGCTGGGGGAGGGGGATGAGCTGGCCGAGCTCGTTGTACAGCCAGGCCGAGGAGTAGGTGCCGTTGAAGGTGAGCGAGAACTTGGTTGAGCTCAGGACCGTGAACGCGGAGACGTTGTCGGGGATCTCCCCGGACACGTAGCCCCACCAGTTGTCCTTTTCGGCCTTCAGCAGGTTGAACCAGAACTGCACGTCCCGGCTGGTGACTGGCTTGCCGTCGGACCAGCGGAACGGCTTGAGCTGGATCGTCGCCGTGGTCTTGCCGCCGGACGAGGTGACGGCGGCCGGGTCGGCGAGGCTGTACTTCTCATCGAAGCCCACGCTGTTCGGGCCGCCGAACCAGTACAGCGGCCGCCACATCAGGTACTCCGAGTACTCGATGTTGGAGCCGATCGCGTTCTCGTCATCGAGCAGCGGGAGTATGTAGCTGAACGTCTCTCCGGGAGTCAGCGCAACCGTGGCCGTCCCGCCCTGGACGCGGGCCTGGCCCGCGCCGCTCGACGACGGGCTCGAGGAACAGGCGGCCAGCACCATGAGGCCGGCCGCGCCGGCCGCGGCCAGCGCGCGTGCTCTTGACCGTCGATGCATGGCTCATCAGCCCCGTCTCGTTGCGGCACCTCTTATCTGGG
>Ga0209275_10000836_pt1 | contig 12411 bp, 12 predicted proteins | sample HubBroMetageREF2_FD_188344 | JGI IMG/M metagenome (GOLD analysis project Ga0209275, IMG submission 188344) | Reference soil microbial communities from the Hubbard Brook experimental Forest, New Hampshire, USA - Hubbard Brook CCASE Soil... | ecosystem: Environmental > Terrestrial > Soil >...
GACGGCATCCGAAAATGAATATCTAGGAACCGATGATTCACCGATTTGAGCGACAGCGTGAAACCGAACTGGCCATTCAGCTGCCCTTTCACCTGCGCAAACCCGGTCATGGAGCGAATCGACATAAAGGACTCTACGTTGTCATCCTGAGCGGTGCAGTCGAAGAACCCCGATTCAGAAACGGGTGCCCCGTCCTTGTCGCGTTCTTTGCGACAGGGCGGGGATTTTCGCCCAACCACTTCTCACTCTGCATGCACTTCCGGCCTGGCCGGTTCCACTTCGGCAAATTGCAACTCGTATAGCCGGCGATAAGTCCCCAACTTCTTCATCAGCTCCTCATGCGGCCCAATATCCGCAGTCGTTCCATTTTCGAGCACCACGATTCGATCAGCGCGCCGCACCGTAGAAAGCCGATGAGCGATCACAACTACGGTTCGCCCCGTCATCAGATTCTGCAGCGCGGACTGTACCAGCGCCTCGGATTCGCTATCCAACGCTGACGTGGCTTCGTCGAGAATCAAGATTGGGGCGTTTTTCAGCAGCGCCCGCGCAATCGCAATTCGCTGCCGTTCCCCACCGGATAGCCGCACGCCGCGCTCGCCAATCACCGTCTCATAGCCGTTTGGCAAGTCCATAATAAAGTCATGCGCCAATGCCGCGTGAGCTGCCGCCTCTACCGCTTTCTGCGGAACGCTCGGCTGTCCGTAGGCGATGTTATTCCGCACCGTGTCGTTAAACAGCACCGTGTCCTGAGCTACCACACCAATCTGCGATCGCAGCGAAGCCAGTGTAGTTTCGCGCACGTCGCGGCCGTCAATGGTCAATCGCCCCGAACTCACATCAAAGAAGCGCGGAATCAAATGCACCAGCGTACTCTTGCCTGCGCCACTTGATCCAACCACCGCCAGCACCTCGCCGGCGTGAACCTCGAGATTGATATCACGCAGAATCTCGCGTCCTTCTTCACCTTCGGACTGATAAGAAAACGAAACCTTCTCAAACCGGATGCCGCGCGAAAACGGCGGCAATGGCTGGGCTCCGGGCTTCTCTTTTACATCGTCATCCGTATCCATAAACTTGAAAATCTCGGAAGACGCTCCCAATGCCTGCTGGAAATTATTGTTGAACAATGCAAACTTGCGCACCGGATCATACAGCTTGAAGACCGCCACGATAAAAGCAAGAAATGTGCCGGATGAAAAAACGTGGTGATTGATCTGTTCGCGCCCCAGCAGCAGCAGGAGGGCAATCGCGATCGCGCCAAAAATATCCATCAAAGGCGAACTGATCGCCACTGCGGCAACGGAACGCAGATTCGCGCGAAACAGCCGCTGTGCCGCCGCGCGGAATCGTGCAATCTCCCAGCGCTCCATGCTGAAGGCCTTTACGATGCGGTTGCCGGTAATAGTCTCGTGCAGAATATTCTGAATGTCGGCCAGTTTGTCCTGGCCACGCCGGGTCGTGTGCCGTACCCGTCGGCCGATTCGTCCCGCCGAAAAAATAATTACCGGCACGAACAAAACTAGCACCCAGGCAAACTGCCTTCCCAGAGCCACCACCACCAGCGCCGTAAAAAGAAAGGTAAAGAACTGCTGCAGAAATTCCGCCAGCACACTCGACATCGCATACTGCACTCGTTCGACATCGTTCACAATCGTCGAAACCAGAGTTCCAGTGGTGTGCTTGTGAAAAAATGCCGCCGAGCGCTGCAGAATCGAATCGTACAGATCGTTGCGCAGATCCGTGATCATGCCGAACCCGGCGTAGTTCACCAGGTACGTGCCGGCGTAGTCGCAAATGCCCTTCAATACCGTCGCGGCCACCAGGGCAAATGCGACGACCGTCCAGGGATTCTGAAAGTGCGATGGAACGAACTGCTGCAAGTAGATTGCACGCCCGCTGCCCGGAATCGTAAACAGTTGCATCTCCCGGGACTGCGAACCTGGGTTCAGCACTCGATCGAAAATAGGACCGATGAGGAGCAGACGGAACGCGTCGAGCAATCCTACGGCAGCCATCAACAGTACGGACGCCCCTACCGGCCACCAGTAAGGTGCCACGTATCGTATGAGACGTGTCAATTGCCGCATCGGAGGCTCCCAGTGCGCGGCCAGACTCGGCCCGCTACGGAAAAAACAAGCATGCGTCGCAAGCCTTCATTCTACTTCAACTTAATGTAGGCGCGGGCGTCTCCGCCCGTGCAACCCGCAAAGAATCTGCCCTGTTGTACCTTCTTGTCCATTGTGGTTCTGGCGCTTTTCTTCTCCGCTAAGAAGTTCTGCTGAAGCCCGAAGCCCATTACCCCGGGCTATCCCGATGCACCACCTTCACCCTATACCCCGCCTTCCGCAAGCGCTTACTGACGTCCTCCGCAATCATTACCGAGCGATGCTGCCCGCCGGTGCAACCAAAAGAAATCGTCAGATAACTCTTGCCTTCCCGAATGTAGTGCGGCAAAAGATAGACCAGCAGCTTTGAGATCCGGCTGATGAATTCCTTGGTTTGCGGAAACGACCGAATATACTTCGCGACCTTGGGATCCCGCCCCGTGAGCGGACGAAACTCCGGCACAAAATGAGGATTCGGCAGAAAGCGAACGTCGAACACCAGATCCGCATCCTCTGGAACCCCATGCCGGAAGCCGAAACTCACGCACGAAACCAGAATGTTATTCTCCGATTCCTGCTTCTGAAAACGCTCCGTGATATGAGATCGCAGCTCGTGGACGTTGAATTTCGAAGTATCGATGACCAGGTCCGCCATGGCCCGAATACGCCGCAGATGCTGACGCTCGGCGGCAAGCGAAGCCTTTACCGTCGTTTTGGTCCCCAACGGATGAGGACGCCGGGTTTCACTGAAGCGGCGCAAGAGCACCGAATCCGCCGCCTCCAGAAAAATCATCTTGGTGGGTAGAACCCTCCGCACTGATTTCACGATCTCGGGCAGGGCTTCCAGTTGCGTGCCTTCGCGAACGTCGACCACCAGCGCGGTGCGCTCGATTTCGGAAGACTGCCCAGCCAACTCGGCGAATTGCGGAATCAGCGCTACCGGCAGATTATCCACGCAGTAGTAACCGAGATCCTCAAAAGCCTTGAGCACCGAGGCTTTCCCCGATCCGCTCATCCCGGTGATGATGACCAGTTCAGCGCGCCGCCCGCGGTCGCGGACAACTCCCGCGCTTCCCGCGTCAGCCACGCGCTGTTTACTTTTTTTCGTCGGCCGGCGAAGGGGCATTGCCAAAATGGTAGCAGGCAGACTCGCTGGCCGCCAGTTACCCAGGTAGGCGCGTGCGTCCTCACCCCGGGGCCTAAGTCATCGCGCGCCGATATACCGGCAGTTGGCCAGTGCCACCCTGTATGGCATATCTGGCTGGCTCATGTTCGGCGAGAACTCCGATTTATCGAGCGCTACTTCTTGCAGGATTTTGAGTTTCAAAGTCTCAGCTGTGGTCACGGCCAAGCGGTGGACGCCGCCGGCCGAATCATCAGGCAAATCGTCTGGCTGGAACCGATCTCAAGAATGGGTTTATTCTTAATGCTGTCGGTGTTTGTGCGGTCGTATCCCAAGCAGAAAAAAGAATCATGAAGTCGGCTTACTTCTTACCCTTCGTTGTTTTGGTTCTTGCACTGATGCAGGTGCGCGCGCACGCTCAAGCCCAGGGTGGCTCCGACGCTTCAAACGGTGACACGAGCCAGTCGTGGACAACCACAACCCAACAGCAACTGCCTAGCAGTGACAATCCCACCAGGACAACAGAAACTCACACTCAGTCCGGCGGCCGCACTGTGGACAACCAAAGCGTCCAGGCCATGGGGACGGATGGCCATTACGAGCCGTATCTGGACGTGCAAAAGGAAACCATAAAAGTCGATGCCAACACAGTGCGAACGGTTGAACGCACATTTGGCAGGGATTCCGAGGGCCGGAAAACGTTGGTTCAGGTAACCGAAGAAGAGAAGCGCACTTTACCGGGAGGAGAGGTGAAAGTCGTCCGTACGACATCCGATCCCGACGCCAACGGTGCTTTGCAGACGGTTCAGCAAGAGGTCCGGGATACTCGACAGATCAGTCCCAGCGTGCAGGAGACCAAGAGTACGCTTCTTACCGCCTCGCTAAATGGCGGCCTAACGGCGTCCGTGCAGACGACGGATCGCGAAGCCAAGACTGGTGACCACAATGTCGCGTTTCGCAAGTCCACTTCGTTACCTGACTCGAACGGCAATTGGCAGCTCAGCGAAGTTCGAGAGGGCACAGTCAAGGACGACGGCAAAGACCGCACCAAAGAGGAGCGAGTGCTGCGTCCAGGAACTGACGGAAACCTGTCTCTGGTCGAGCGGACGGTGAGCAAAGAATCCGAAAATGCCGCTGGCGAGACCCGCGAGACCGTGAAAACTTACTCAACTAATCTTCCTGGAACTCCGATCGACGACAACCTGCATTTGAACCAGACGGTCACGACGGTTCATCGCAAGAGCGAGGATGGAACGCAATCGACGAAAACCCAGGTAGAGCAGCGAAACCCAGCCCAACCAAGCGATAGCCTGCAGGTTACCCAAGAGGCTATCGATATTGTTCGGCCTGGGGCTGGCGGTACAACCCAGGAGACACAAACACTCCGATCATTGGATTCCAGCGGCGACCTCGGAGTAGTGTCCGTTGATACTCGAAAACAAGACAGCGCCCCTGCGGTCCGAGTGGACATCGCGCCAGCTAAGACTCCTCAGGCCGCACCCGCTCACTAGCTCATCTACTTGGTGACCACGCCGCACGCAATCCGAGCGCCGGAGTTCCCGGAAGGATCGGTCTTCATGTCGTCCGCATCGGCGTGAATGACCAGCGCAGTCCCGCCATTGCTAAAAAGGGAGTGGCTGTCGGTTCCATCTCCCAGGACAACATCATTGTCAGTCAGCTTAAGTTTCGCGATGCCTTGATCGGTGACGCTGAAATTCATCATGTCGCCTGCGTGATGTCCGTCGGGATTTTGCAGACCGTGCTTTTTTCCATCGGGATTGAAATGCGGGCCAGCGGACTTGAAATCTGGACCGTCGCACTTAGCAGTCTGATGAAAATGGATCCCGTGTCTCCCCGGCGGCAAACCGTGCAGGTCGAGGTCGAGTCCAACGCCCGTGCCCTTCGCTCCCGTCCCACTTTCCCATATCGTAACCTTGCCCACGCTATTGCCTTGGGCATCCTTCATCTCGACCACCGTCTTGGCCGCACTGGCGAGCGACCAGAGAATGATCATGGACAATACGGCTGCAATGAAAAATCGTTGGTGTTTCATGGCCAAAGATTATATCCAAGGACGCCTGTGCGCGTCATTTCGTCGCGCATATACGCCTCATAGCAGGCGGGTAAAGTCTTCCTCGCATCAATTTCTGGTTTGAGAAAGCTATTGCGATAACCCAATCCGGCGCAGCAACTCCTGGAAACGGGCTTCGCCGCGCAGCGGATCGTAAGTTGGATCCACCTTAAGAGCGGTGAGACTATTGGAATGCTCCTGGTAGGCTTTTTCCAACCACAACAACGCCTCTTCGTTATTCCCCAGACCCATATAGGCGACGGTAAAGCACAAAGAATCCACTGCCCGTTGTTGTTTTACTTTTCGTAATTGCTCCAGAGCCAGATTGGCCCGCACCCTGTCCCCTGACCGGCCGGAAATGTAAGAGATCATCGCCGAATTCCATGGATTGTCGTCGCGACGACCAGCCTGCTTCTCAGCGTCAGCAATCGCGTCTGCGAATAATCTTTTTTGCACATATGCCAACGCCAGCATGTGCGCGCGGGGAAAGTTCGGTTCCATTTCAAGCACGATGCGGAACTGCGCGATGGCGCGGTCATACTGGCGCGAGAAATAAAGGATGGCACCGCAGTCGGTAGCAATAATAAGCGACAGTGGATCCAGCTTGCGTGCGATCCCGATTTCCTGAAATGCTTCGTCGAAACGCCCCTGTAACGCGAGACACTCGGCGTACCAGTGATGGGCTGTGGCATAGTTTGGGTCTAACTGAATGGCCCGTCGATATTCCTTTTCCGCAGTTTGCCAATCCCAGTCGTAGTTTTGGGCAATGACCGCCAGCGCCGTATGCGCCTCCGGCAGTTGCTCGTCAAGCTCCAGCGCACGTCCGGCAGCTGCGCGCGCCTTCACCATAAATTCCTTTGGGGGTAAGCCAGTGTAGCCGCCCATCAGAGCGTAAGATTCAGCCAGCCCGGCATAAGCGCGAGCGTAGGCAGGATCTTTATCTATGGCCTGCTGAAAATATTCAATTGCCTGCTGCAGCGCTGGCGCGGTTCTCTTGTTCCAGGAATAACGTCCTTTGAGATAGAGATCGTAGGCCTCGAATGCCTTCGCAGACGTGGCCGACTGAGTAACGGGGCTCGCAGCTTCATGGATATGCCCCAGGGTGAGCTGAATTTGGTCGGCAATTTCCCGGGCGATTTCACCTTGAAGAGCGAACACATTGCTGAGTTCGCGATCATACTCCCGCGTCCAAAGATGAGTCTGGTCCCTAGTTTGAATCAGCTGGGCCGCGATTCGCACCCTGTCAGAATCACGCCGAACGCTGCCCTCAAGCACGTATTGCACTCCCAGAGCGCGGCCTATCTGGTCTAGGGGTTCCTGGCTGTGCTTGTAGTGCATAACCGACGTTCGCGCGATTACTCCCACATGATCAGGGTCCAGGTCTCCCAACTGGGAGATCATCTCTTCCGTCAAGCCATCGCTGAAGTAGTCCTGGCTGGCATCTCCAGTGAGATTCTCAAACGGAAGAACCGCCAGCATCAGCCGCCCGCTGGGTGGTGCGTGGCGAACCCGGAAACGAGATTGCAAGTAGATACCCAAGGCCGCGATCACCACAACAGAAATCCCAAGCAGGATCGGCCATCGCCACCGGGCCGGTGTGTCAGTCGGAGAATCGGTGATGAGCGTTTGCGAACTCGGAACGGCGACCGGTTTTGGCACATCGGTGTCGCCGACAGGCGCGATGAAACGATACCCCTTGCCAGTAACAGTTTGTATGAAACGCGGCTGTTCGGAATCGTCTTTCAGGACTTGCCGGATCTTGCGAATTGCACCGTTGATGCTGTTGTCGGTATCCAGGAACGTTCCTTTGCCCCAGATCCTCTCGACAATGTGCTCCCGGCTGACGATCTGTCCTCTGTGCTCAACCAGGATCGCCAGAACCTCCGCGGGGATGCGCTCGAGTTTGAGCACACGACCGCCGCGGCGCAGCACGTAGGTGGAGAAATCGAACTCGAAATCCTCGCCAAGTCTGACTAAACTCGGAATTCTGATCGGCTCAGATGCCACGGAACGCCCCAAACAAAGCAAACCATTCTACCTCGGTTCCGCGATTTCGCGCCATCTACTTATTTTTCAATTGATTAGAAGGACATGAAAAGTAAGACCCCGACAGGTCTTCCACTATTGCCGCCGAAGTCGCTCTGCGGCACTATGCAGGCGTCGCAGAGGGGCGTCGCCCGGCACGAGCGTTTCCCCATCCATCTCGATGCCCAGGCGCACGGGTGCGAATCGGCTTCAGGGAGCGCGGACCGCTCGGGGGGAGAGGTCTGCGCTCCCGAATTCGATGCGGCCTCAGGTGCTCCGCATCTTGGGGCCGTCATCTCGAGTAATTGTTTTTGCCCTTGGCGTGCATTTGCCTATGGCGACGCTTTCAGCTCGGTTTATAATTCGTTACTCACATCGATCCTGATAAATAGCCCACGGATAGAAAGAGGCTTCGCCATTCGCAGATGCCAAAGGCACCGGGATGGCGATCAAATGAAGTCGGGTCTCAAGCCTCGCTTGCTAACTTGGGAAGGAGTTCGAGGGTGTTCAGGAGAGATGGGCTTCTGGATTAGTACATTTCATTTTGGTAGGAGCGAAGTTTCATGAAGAAGATGCTAGCCACCGTTTTCATGCTCGGCACCAGTCTAGTCTGCGCACAATCGGGAGTGCCACAGAATGCGTTTACTCCAGCGCAGATCAAGTATGGTCCGCCTCCACCATTCGTCGCAGCGGGCGCGCAGTTCGCAGTCCTCGAAGGCAATCCTGCCGCCAGCAGCGGAGATTATACGATTCGACTCAAGATGCCTGACGGCTACAAGGTAGCGCCGCATTGGCATCCCAAGCGGGAAAACGTAACTGTAATTTCCGGAAGCTTCAAAGTGGGTATGGGAGACACGTTTGACGCGGGTAAAATGATGACCTTTCCCGCAGGAAGTTTTGCCTATCTCGATCCTGACATGCATCACTACGGCATGGCCTCGGGAGTGACTGTGGTCCAGGTCCACGGTATGTCGCCGCTGCAGTTCAACTACGTAAATCCGGCGGACGATCCCAGCAAGAAATAAGCTCGCGAATTGCGCTGGGCCCGACCGAAGCCAGACGCAGCGCCAACGATCCGCTCTAGGATACTTCCGACTGGAGTCGCGTGGGTTCGCTCAGTCGTTCTACCTTGTCACGCAGTTCGCGGGCGATCCACTCGGGATCGGTGCCGGGCGCAAATTGAATGGGTGCTCCGACCTTTACCTTCACTTGGCGCGGACGCGTGAATTTCTTTCCCGCTTGCTTCACTTCGAAGAGTCCGTCGATGCGCACAGGTACGATGGGAATTTGCAAGTTGTTGGCTAACAGTCCGATGCCCGCTCGGAATGGAAGCAGCTTGCCATCGGTGGTGTGGCGACCTTCCGGAAAAACGAGCACGCTGTAGCCGCGATCTACCGATTCTCCCGCGTAGGCAAAGCTCTCCCGGAACCCTGCTTCGCGCGGCAAAGGAAACAGATTGAGAAAAGACACGCCTAGAACCCACCTCAGCCGGTCGTATGCACCTCCGATAAAACCTCGTGTTGCCTGTGGCGTGCGCAATATTTCGAGCGCTTCACCACCCGTGGCTATAGCGAGTTTGTGTCGCAAACGCGGCGGAAGTGCAGTCAAAACGAATCCTGGATCGACGTCACCGATGTGATTGCAGACTACGAGAACCGGCCCACGCACCCCTCGCAAATTATGTCGACCCTCAACGCGGGGCCATCCCAAAAGAAGAACTGCGGGTCGCAGCAACAAGTAATGAACCGCGAGACGAACCCAGGTGACGGGCCAGCGCTGTACCCATCCCGGATAGTGGTAGGCTGTTCGCGGTGCAACCTTGCCCTGCAACATTCGCTCCAGTTCACCTATAGTGTTTACGGTCGCAAACCGGGTCTCACTGAGATCGATCTGATATCGATCTTCAAGCGCACTCAACAACTCCACTCGGTCGAGAGAACTGAGGTTCAGGTCAGATTCGAGATTTGCACCCGGCGAGAGCTGTGATGGCGAGCGCTTTGTGATTCGCTCAATCAGTTCCGCGAGAGGACTCGAAGTCTGCGCGGCAGGTCTCTGCACCAACTGCGCTTGCACCGCCTGCTGAATCACGCTTCTGAGCGGCTTCTGCGTGGAAGTGCGGGGAAAGTCCTCCTCGGGCCATACAACCCATGAGTTCATCCGCTGGTACTCTGCCAGGGATTCGTTGGCCCGCTTGACGATGGGTTCGGGATCCGTGGCACTTTTTCGAAGTATGACTGCCGCGCAAGGCTCTGCATTCCCATTGCGCGGCAGCGCGGTCACAACAGCGTCCTTCACCTCCGGCTGTCGACGCAGCGCGGCTTCGAGATCCTCGGGATAAACATTCATTCCCGCCGGAGTGACGATAACCTCTTTCTTTCGTCCCTTGAAGTAGAGGTTCCCATCGGCATCAAGTTCGCCGATATCGCCGGTCCGATACCACCCGTCGTCAGCCGCAACAGATTGTGGACCACTTCCATTCCAGTAGCCGGCTGCGACTCCGCCGCCGCGCACCAGGATTTCGCCATCCGCGGCCAGTTTTATTTCGCGTCCAGCCAGAACTTTTCCAATCGAGCCTTTCCCCAACCGAAAAGGATGGTTCACGCTGATGAGCGACGTAGTTTCAGTGAGTCCGTAACCCTGAATCGCGGCGTAGCCAAGGCGTCCCCAGAATTCTTCGGTGTCGCGATCGAGGGCTGCGCCGCCCGAGATGAAAGCCCAGAATTTCCATCCGAATTGACGACGAATACGCCGGAAGATCCACCAGCGATGCAGAAAGTGTTTGCCTTCAGACGCTCGAAACTCTTGCCGAAATTGCTCGCCGCGACTCTCGCTTTCGAGATCGCGTTCAATCTTCTCCTTTAGAGATTGCAGCACTCGAGGCACCGCGACCAATACGGAAACGCGCTCGCGACGAATGGTCCCAATCACGTCGGCTGGTTTGAATGTGTCCTGAAATATTACGGTGCCGCCCATTAGTTGTGGAAGGAAGATGCCGAGAAACTGTCCAAAGACGTGGCTGAGCGGTAACAGATTCAAGAAACGGACCGGATGAACCCACCGTTCGTATTTAAGATATTTTCGAATCTCCAGTTCCAGCGGCGCGATATTGGCGAGAACATTGCCATGTGTGATGACAACTCCTTTGGGCTCGGCCGTCGTACCCGAAGTGAAGACGATTTCAAGCGTGTCCGCGGGTCCGACCTCGGTGCCGGGATAGGCCGCTGAAGAATGGGATGCCAACGCTTCAGGTAAATCTTCCAGCGCGATCGTCAGGATCCCCTGCTGCACATGCGCGAGAGAGCACACCAGGAGTTTCGCGTCGACCCGCTGATGCACGCGGAGCGCGAAATCAGTTGTGGCTACGTCATCCATTGGGACGACGACAACGCCGCGCGAGGCGCATCCTAGAAACACTGCTACCCACTCGGCTGAGTTCGGCCCCCAGAGTAATACGCGCTCGCCCTTCGTGATCGCACGAGCATCCAACTCGCGGGCAAACTGAAAAGCGAGGTCCGCAACCTGCTGATAGGACCAGCGCACGGTGCGATATCCCCGGTGCTGCACGTAGGCAGTCTCCTGCCCCCTTTGCAGAAAATGATCGAGGTATTCGACGACTTGGCGACGCTCCACATAATGATGTTAGCGCTTTATCGGTCCACTGAAGGGGTGATTGCGAATGAACCATTCGCGCTTCAGCGAGACTATTCGCGTCCGACGCCCAAAGAGTCGGCCACGCGATTGATGTAGTTAAACCACGATGCGATCAGCGTGATCTGCAAAATTGCCTTATCGTCGAATCCTGCAGCCCGCAAGCGTTCGTGGTCATCTTTCCAGACCTTGGTGGCATCTTTAGTGAGTTTGACCACGTAATCCAGCATCACGCGCTCTTGCTCGGTTATAGAGGCGGTCCTGTAATCCCGCTTCAACGCCTCAATCAGCGCCTCGTCCAACGTTATGCGACGCAGAAACTCTGCGTGCGATTCGATTCAATAGACGCACCGGTTAGTGACGGAAACCATCGTGGTGATCAATTCGTGCTGCCGGCGGCTGAGCGGCAGATCGGGGGACATAAGCGCGCCAAAAGTCGCGAACGCGTGGTAGAGCGCGTCCGGTATCAGGCTGTGGGAGGCAACAATCGAAGAACCGCCGCCCTCGACGGGATGCACTGGCGTGGCGTACTCCTTGGGATAGAGCAATTTCTGATCTTCCATGGCTTTGCGCAGCTTTTCATCCGCCTCAGAGAGAGGGACGGTGCGGATCCAGGTCATTAGAATTGCCTCCAATCGGGGATCGTGCCGCAACAATTCTTGGCCAGTAAACCTACATTGAAGGCGCATGATGCGCCAATACCCGAATTGTATTAGTTGGGCATGGCAGACAGAATCACGGAACTCCACTGGTCTCGGAGGTTCTGCCAGATTTGCGTTTCTCGGCAAAACGTGTAATATGAATATATGTTCATGTTCATATTATGAAACTTCGACTCTTTTTTTACGGATTTGCCATTTGGATCGCCGCCACCATCGCGCTGCGGATCGCAGGACAGCATATGCTCCGTCCCGGCGATTGGAAGGGCACGCTCATCCTGTTCGCGATCAGTTTTCCGCTGATGGCTTGGCTCGTCCGACGTCTGTGCCAACGCTTTGAGCCACGGCCGGAGCAATGGCCTGCCGGCGCGATCTCGATTGCTCTGCCAACCCTCCTGCTTGATCCCTTTTCCAGTGCATTCTTTCCGATCGTGTTTCCGAATATGTCTCCGGAAGTCGCGGGCGTGTTCGGCGGGTGGATGTTGTGGTGCTGCGCTGGCGCCCTGATCGGCGTGACCATTCGTCCACGGGCGCGGGCGTGAGTATACGTCCGAACCTGCTCGCGGGCGAGGACCTTCCGCCAGAGCCGCGGCAAAAGCGCAGTCTGGAAAAGCGTGCCCGACTAAAAGCGGCGGGACTCGCTTTGTTCAACGAAAAAGGTTATGAGAGCACTTCCATCGACGAGATCACGCAGCGAGCCAAGCTCGCGGTAGGAACCTTCTATCAGCATTTCCGCTCCAAGCGGCAATTGCTGCTCGCTCTCATGGACGAGCTACT
>Ga0209275_10000838_pt1 | contig 12406 bp, 11 predicted proteins | sample HubBroMetageREF2_FD_188344 | JGI IMG/M metagenome (GOLD analysis project Ga0209275, IMG submission 188344) | Reference soil microbial communities from the Hubbard Brook experimental Forest, New Hampshire, USA - Hubbard Brook CCASE Soil... | ecosystem: Environmental > Terrestrial > Soil >...
GCCCGAGCTGGCAGCGCCAGTCGTGGAGCCGGCAGTCGCAGATCAGCTGTCGATCGCCGAGGAGCTGGCGCCCACCGAGGCTTCAGTCGAAGAGATACTCCGCGACCCTAGTCAAGCCCAGGAGATCCTGGACGTCTTCATCTAGGTGCGGGATCACGATCGGCTCACGCTCGCCCACGGCTTCGGCCAGGCCGGCGATCGTCTGTCGGTCACGGTGCGCCAGCACGTCAAAGTCAGCCAGATTTCCCGCCACGCGTGCAGCCAGGCGCTCTCCCAAAGCGGGCTCGAGTAGCTCCGCCACCTCCGTCACGGCGAAGCCCTCCAAGCCGTACGTGTGCGCACGGTTGACGATCAGCTCGCCGAGCGCCATCCCCGCCGCTTCCAGCCTGCCCGCCAGAAACCTCGCCTCGCGCGCCGGCTCGATCTCCGGCGAAGTAACGATCAGGAACGTCGTCTGCGGTGCGCGCAGCAACGCCGCCACGCCTCGTGTGCGCTCGCCAAAGCCATCGATCACGCCAGTCAACGAGCGGAAGAAGCGTGACAGCTCGCCCAGCATGTCCACGCCCGTGACGCGTGCAAAGATCGCAAAAACCAACGCCGTACCGCGCCCGAACAGGCGCGCCGTCAGCCCACCCGGGGCGAGGAACACCTGCAGTGCTCGGCCTTCCAAGAAGCCCAACATGCGGTTGGGTGCATCCAAGAAGTCCAGCGTGTTACGCGACGGCGGCGTATCGAGGACGATCGCATCGAAGTCGTGCTCCTCGTGCAACTCATACAGCTTGGTGATCGCGCTCAACTCATGCGATCCAGCGACCGCCGTCGAGAGCTCCCTGTAAACCGGGTTGGCCAGGATCTCCTCGCGCGTGCGCTCGTCAGGTGCCAGGCGCGCGATCAGCTCATCGAACGTCCGCTTGGCATCGAGCATCATCGCCCACAGCTCGCCCTCGATCGCAATGCCCTGCTCCGCGAACAGCTCCGGCTCGATCCGCTGCGGCTCTGAGGGCAACTCCGACAACCCCAGCGCCGATGCCAGCCGCTTGGCTGGGTCGATTGTCACCACCGCCACCTTGCGTCCGCGCAACGCCAGCCCGAGCGCCAATGCCGCCGCGGTCGTCGTCTTGCCCACACCGCCCGCACCGACGCACACGAGGATCCGCTTGTCGCTCAGGCGCGCATGGAGCGCGGAGGTGTCCTTCGAGGTCTGAGGTGTCTTCATGCGGGCGAGCTTCGCATCGTCGTCATCTCCGGATCGTAGTTCCCATGCAGGAATCGTCCCTCAGCATGCGAATACCGACCAGACGTATTTCCAGCAAGCGACTATCGGAGCCACCCGTGCAAGGCAAGGCCAGGGTCATCGCGTTCGCCAACCAGAAGGGCGGCGTGGCCAAGACAACAACGACGCTCAACCTGGCCGCCGCGTTCGCGGAGGAGGGTCACCGGGTGCTGTGTGTCGACATGGACCCGCAGGGCAACCTCACGATGTCCCAGGGGATCGATCCCGACACCCTGGATAAATCGATGTACGACGTGCTCGTACACAAAGTCTCGATCCGCGAGGTCGTCCGCAAGCGCGAGATCGACGTCGCGTGTGCGTCCATCGATCTCGCCGGCGCGGAGATCGCGATGTCCACGATGATCGGTCGCGAGCGCTCGTTGCAGAAGGCCTTCGAACCGATCCTCGAGGACTACGACTTCATCTGCATCGACACGCCCCCCAGCCTCGGACTGCTCACGATCAACGCGCTGACCGCCGCCGACAAGGTGATCGTCCCCGTGCAGTGCGAGTATCTCTCGATGCGCGGGCTCATCCAGCTCCAGAACACGCTCGCCATGATCCGCGAGAATCTGAATCCAGGCGTTGACATCGAGGGTATCCTCCCGACGTTGGTGGATTCGCGCACGATCCACGCAAAGGAGGCGATCGAGATCCTCGAGGAAAACTTCGGCGACCGCGTGTTCGCCTCCCGCATCCGCAAGACGGTGCGCTTCGCCGAGGCTCCCGTGAAGGGGATGTCCGTTCTCAAGTACGAGCCCGACGGCGTCGCTGCCCAGTCCTACAGACAACTCGCGCAGGAGGTACTAACCAATGGCCAACGCTAAACGCGCGAGCATGCGTGAAGGGCCGCTGGCGGCGCTCTTCCGTAAGACCGAAGACACAGACGGCTCGCCCGAAGACCTGCAGGTACCGGTCGCATCTCGACCTACCCAGCCGCCAAGCGAGTCCGTCATTCCGTCAGCGCCGACCCATCCACGCGAGAGCGGGCTGCCTCATCCCGCACTAGGTGCCTCGCCACAGGCGCCCGATGAGGAGGTACACGTTCCCTCTCCCCGCGAGCGCCTACGACACGCGTTCTCCTCAGACATACCCGAAAACGTGATGGACCGACCGGCGAGCCGCCAACCCGTGCTCGACGATTACCCCCGCGAATATCCCATTGCGGTCAGCAGTCCCGCGACCGTTGGACAGCCTGTGATCCGCGTCGTGGGAGTCGGCGGCGCGGGCGTCAACGCCGTCAACCGCATGGTTGAGGCCGAGGTCGAGGGGATCGAGTTCGTAGCCGTCAACACAGACCTGCAATCGCTGCAACAGTCAACCGCCGACATCACACTTCACATCGGTGCCGAGCTGACGCGCGGTCTGGGCTCAGGCTCGGATGCGAACGTCGGTCGCGGCGCGGCGATGGAGGACTACGACCGCGTCAAGGCGCTGCTGAAGGGCTCGGACATGATCTTCATCACCGCCGGTGCAGGTGGCGGCACGGGGACCGGCGCCGCGCCGATCGTCGCGCGGATCTCGCGCGAAATCGGCGCACTCACGGTCGCGATCGTCACCAAGCCGTTTGGCTTCGAGGGCACACGTCGCAGCGAGCAGGCAGAGCGTGGCGTCGCCGCGCTGGCGGAGGAGGTCGACACGCTGATCGTGGTCCCCAACAACCGGCTGCTCAGCGTGCTGGACAAGCAGACCGCGATGGTCGAGGCGTTTCGTGTCGCCGACGACGTCCTACGTCAGGGCGTCCAGGGCATCTCAGATCTCGTCACGCTGCCCGGCCTGATCAACCTCGACTTCGCAGACGTACGCACGATCATGAGCGAAGCCGGTAACGCGCTGCTCGGGATCGGCATGGGTGTGGGGGAGAACCGCGCCACCGAGGCCGCCATCCAAGCCGTCTCCTCGCCACTACTCGAAACCTCGATGGAGGGCGCGCGCTCGATTCTGCTGTCGATCACCGGTGGCACCAACCTCTCCCTGTGGGAGGTCAACGAGGCGGCCAAGTCCGTCTCCGAGGCTGCGCACCCAGACGCCAACATCATCTTCGGCGCGATGGTCGACGAGAAGCTCGACGACCAAGTGTGGGTGACGGTCGTCGCCACCGGCTATGGCGACGAGGGCAGGCGCAAGAGCGCCAACCGCTTCAAAGAGCCCGCCACCAACGGCGAGGTCAGAGCCCAGCGAGCCGCGCCCGCGCGCCCCGGTCGAGAGTCACGCCGCGGTGGTCTGGCGGTCGACGAACTAGAAGTACCCGAGTTCCTCCCCAATTTCTAACGGCCGCCAGCACTTCGCATAACTGCATCCTCGGTAGCTCGCGTGCTGGCCGATCGACGAGCGCATCCGATCGTCGATCGGCACGCCACGCTGACTGCGTCCTTGTTCTGCTCGACTGACGACCCTTAGAAAGGCTTCATGCTCCGCAGTGGGTCGCTCCGCACCGAATCGACCCTCTGTGGTATCGCTCTGCAATGAGCACAGCTGAGCGAGGAGTCGTAGCGGCTGGCCATCCGCTGACCGCGCAGGCGGGGGCGAGGGTGCTGCGAGAAGGCGGCAACGCCGTGGACGCGACTGTGGCGGCGATGCTCACGTCGTTTGTGACGGAGGCGCTGCTCACCGGCTTGGGGGCCGGGGGATACATGCTCGTCGCCGGGGGAGGGATCGAGCCCACGCTGCTGGACTTCTTCGTCGAGGCGCCCACGCGACTCGGAGACGGCTCAGAGGCGGAGTTGCGGGGCGTCGACGTGTCCTTCGGGGATGCCGCGCAGGTGTTTCACATCGGCCCAGCCTCCTGCGGCGTGTATGGCACGCCGGCGGGTGTCTGCGAGGCAGTGCGCAGGTGGGGCACGGTTGCGCTCGAGAAGCTCGCGGCACCCGCCGCCAAGCTCGCCCACGAAGGCGTCGTGCTCAACGCCGGTCAGGCGTATGTGGCGGAGATCCTCGCCGACTTGCTGACCTCAACGCCCGAGTGCGCTGCGCTGTGGGCGCCCGGCGGTCAACTGCTGCGCGAGGGCGGACTGCTGCGAAATCCTGAGCTGGGGGATGCGCTACTACGCCTCGCGCGCGACGGTGCCGAGCCCTTCTACCGGGGTGATATCGCGACCGCCGTGTGCGATTGGCTCGGTCAACGTGGCGGTTCGCTGCGCGGCACAGACCTTGCCGAATACGAGGCGATCGAGCGTGCGCCCGTCAGGATGGCCTACCGCGACCGAGAGATCCTCACCAATCCGCCCCCATCGGCCGGCGGGACGCTGCTCGCGTACGCACTGGCGCTGCTCGATCGCGGCCCCGCGCCTCCACCGCTTGACGCTGTCATCGAGGCGATGGCAGCAGCCCAGTCAGAGCGCACGCCCGAGTTCGTCGAAGGCCTCGACCAGGAAGGCTTCCTCGAGCGTTTCCTCGCCACCCGTCTCGGCTCTACTACACACATCTCAGTGATCGACGGCAATGGCTGCGCTTGCAGCGCCACCTGCACCAACGGCGAGGGCTCCGGTGTGGTGGTGCCGGGCACCGGCATGCACCTCAACAACGTCATGGGCGAGGAGGATCTCAATCCGCTCGGCTTCCACCTGCATCCCGCGGGGCGACGGATGCCGAGCATGATGGCGCCTTCGGTGGTGATGCGCGACGGGGAGGTCGAGCTCGTCCTCGGCAGCGCCGGCTCCAATCGCATTCGCTCAGCGATCCTGCAGACAATCATTGGCGTCGTCGACCACGGCATGGATGTACGCCGGGCGGTCGACGCCCCCCGCGTGCACTTCGAGGACGGTGTTGTCTTCGCCGAGCCGGGGATCGATCTCACCAGTCTGGACGGGAGCGCCAAGATAGTCAGCTTCGGCTCACTGAACCTATTCTTCGGTGGTGTCCAGGCAGCGCTGCGCCAGGGTCCGACGATGACCGGAGCAGGCGACCCGCGGCGAGGCGGCGTGGCGGTGAACCAGTGAAGGCCAGGCTGGCAGCGCTCGCGCTGGCCGTTGCGATCCCGCTCGCGGGATGTAGCGGCGTGAAGGCGCCCGATCTGTTCATCGTCTTTCGCTCCGGCTCCACCCCTCAGGCAAAGCTGACGCTGCTCGTCGATGAAGAAGGAGGCGTTACTTGCAACGGTCGCGCGGCAGCGCAGAAATTGAGCGACTCGCAGATCGTCAAGGCGCGAGAAATCCAGGAAGATCTCCAGAAGCCGTCCTCCAGCCATCTGTCGCTGCCGCCGAAAGCCGGGTCGGTGCTGCACTACTACGTGCGTGACGAAAGCGGCTACGTCCGCTTCAGCGACAACTCAGCCCGTCAGCCCGCTGTCCTTCAGAAACTGCAGCTGTTCGTGCTGCAGAGCTCGCAGGAAATCTGCCATCTGGCGGACTGACGCGAGCGCTCGGCACGGCGGCGGCGGCGGGGCGGGGGCGAGGGCGAGCAGACAATCACTGGAGTGCCAAGCGCGGCGCTAGCCGAACCTGACCTTGCCGTTCGACAGCGCGCGCATTTGAGCGCGCTCGATCAACTCCATGCGCTCGATCGCCGTGCCGATCAACAGCGCCAGCAGGCGCAGGCGGGCGTTCTCCGAGCGCAACTCGAGCAACTGCTGCTTCGCCGCCACGTCGAACTCCACCGTGGCTGCCATCCGGTAGGCGTCGAGCTCGTCAAGCTCCGCTGCCTCGATCTCCCGGTCGGTCGCTTGCATGACCAGCTCCCGATAGAGCTCGCGCGCGGTCGCGGCAGCATTTGGGTCGAGCTCCTCGTCTGCCTCGTCGAGGAACTCGACGACACCGGCCGGGTAAGGAAGATCGTCCTGGCGCGCCACCACGCGGAACGCCCGCGTACCGCGGGCCAGTATGTTCGAGCGCCCGTCCTCCAGGCGCTCGAGCACCCGCTCGACCTCACACGCGCAGCCGACCGGCTTGAGCTCCTCATCGGAGAGCCACACGATCCCAAACTCTCGCTCAGGCGATCCACGCTCAGCCCGTAGGCATCGCTCGAGCATCCTGCGGTAGCGCTTCTCGAAGATGTGCAGTGGCACGCTCTCCGTAGGCAGTGCCACGATTCCCAACGGGAACAGCGGAAAGCCCTTGGAATGTCGCTCGGGCATATGCCCGAGTTTAGGTCAGCGGCTTACGTGCGGCGAGCATCAGGTTGTAGAAGATCGCCGCCGGCAATCGTGACTCGAGCAGCCGGCGATCGAGCTCCTGCAGAAGCAGGTAGCCGCGGTAGGCATAAAGCCGCCATGCCCATGGCACGTCCTCTGGCTCGGCGGTGGCCTCCAGCGTGCGGTTGGCCCACCCGAACCAGTTGGCCAAGAGCTCCTCGCCAGTGACTCGCACCTCCTCAAACCCGGCCGCGCGCGCGGTCTGCGACAGCTCGACAGGAGCGAACGCGTGCACGTCGACCACGCCCTCCAGCGCCTCATCCGGCGCGCCACCGCCGCCCACCGCGGCGCTCGCGGCGCCAATCGCGCGCCGCCACAGGGGAGCCACAGCCGTTGCCAAGCGCTTGGGCACCGTCGCCAGGCGGTCGCCATAGCGAGACGGCTCCCCCGCGAACAGCACCGTGCCACCCGGCGCAAGTACGCGCTCGAATTCGGCGAACGCGCGAGGCAGATCGGGAATGTGGTGGAGCACCGCGTGCCCCAGCACCAGGTCGAAGCTCTCGTCCGCAAACGGCAGCTTCTCGGCGTCAGCCGGCTGTGTATGGACCTCCAGGCCCAGGCGTTCCGCGTTGCTCTGCAGCGTCTCGAGCATGCCTGGCGAGATGTCGCTGCACGTAGCCTCGCCGATCAGGCCGGCGCGGAGCAGGTTCAGGCTGAAATACCCCGTCCCCGAGCCGATCTCCAGCGATCGCCCGTACTGACCCGGCTCGTGGCCAAGCGCCTTGCGTACCTTCGCGCTGACCTGGCTGAGGCCGAGATCTCCAAAGTCGATGCCCCACTTGGAGTCATAGTGGTCCGCCGCGACGTCGTGGTAGCGAGTGTTGGCGTCGCGGATCTCCTCGGCGCTCAAAACGGAGGGCATGGGGAGGACCATATACTCGCGCGCCGTAGCCGCGCCGCCTACTACAGGCTTGATCGTATAAGCCGGGAGCATCTCTTGACAACAACCTCGAACCCAGAATCCTCTCCCGCGTCATATCAGCAGCGCAATCAGCCGAACGGCGTGCCGCCGCTGGCGCTCACCGGCGAGCGCACGCTCCCCGACGTTCCCGAGGAGAACTACTGGTACCGCCGTCATCTCGTGGTCTATGAGTGGATTGCCCAGCAGGTGAAGGGGCGTCGCGCGATTGATATGGCCTGCGGCGAGGGCTACGGCTCGGATGTGCTCGCGCGTGCGGCCGCAAGTGTGGTCGGCGTCGACGCCAACCCCGAGGCACACGAGCACGCCCGGCTACGCTACGTCCGCTCCAACCTGCGCTTCGAGCGGGACCTGGTCGACAGCTTCGCCGAGCAGACCGACGCGGTCGTGTTCCTGCAGACGATCGAGCATCTCGAGGACCCCGGCGCCGTGCTCGAGCACTTCCGCTCGCTGATCGGTACCGCGGGAGCCGTGTTCGTGTCCACGCCAAACGTGCTCACGCTCGCGCCCAAGGGTGCCCCGCGCTCAGACAATCCCTGGCACGTCCACGAGTACCGCCGTCACGAGTTCGAGGAGCTTTGCCAGGCGCACTTCACGAGTGTCGAGATGTACGGCCTGTTCCACGCGCGCAAGCTGCGCGCGCATGAGCTGGCGTTGCGGCTCGGCTGGGATCGCCTGCACGCTCGCCTCGGCGTCACCAAGCGCTTCTATGACTGGTTCACACCAGCCATCGCTGCTTCGGACTTTGCGCTGCGCGGCGCCGGCGACGCCGACATGGAGCGGTCCCTGGACTTCCTCGCGGTGTGCCGGCCGTGAGCGCCGGCCGCGAGCGCGGCGCGCTGGCGATCGTCCTGCACACGCATATGCCCTACGTGGAGGGCTTCGGGCGCTGGCCATTCGGCGAGGAGTGGCTGTGGGAGGCAATGGTCGGCTGCTATCTACCGCTGCTCGACCTGCTCGACGAAGGCGCGCCGCTGACGCTGTCGCTGACGCCGGTGCTCTGCGATCAGCTGGAAGCCGCCGACATAACCGCGCGTTTCACGGCCTTCGTCGAGGATGTGCGTCGCCAGACTCACGCCGAGGACGCAGCCGGATTGCGGGCGGGCGGCCACGAGCAGCTCGCGCTCGAGCTCGAGCGTTCGTGGCGCGACTATGCAGGCGCCCTCGAGAGCTTGCGCCGGCGTGGGGGGGATCTGTTGGGAGCATTCGCTGCCCATGCCCAGTGGACATCCTCGGCCACTCACGCGATCCTGCCGCTGCTGGCGACCGACGCGGGGGTGCGCCTGCAGGTGCGCAGCGGCGTGCAGGCCCATCGCAGGCGCTTCGGCGATAGCTGGCGCGGCGGCTTCTGGCTCCCCGAGTGCGCGTACGCACCATGGCTCGAGCGGGCGCTCGAGGACGCCGGCGTGGGCGCCGTGTGCGTAGAGCTGACCGATCGCTTCGGCCTCGGCGCCCGCGAGCACCTGCGCCCGATCGCCACCGAGTCGGGGGTGCTGCTCGTGCCCATCGACCGCGCCACGATCTCGCTCGTCTGGAGCGATGCCGGCTACCCCGCCGCCGGCGCGTACCGCGACTACCACCACCATACGATCCATCACCACAACCCCTGGAACAACGATGGCGACGCCTATGCCCGCGCCGAGGCGCGGGCTCTGGTGCGCGAGCATGCCGCCGACTTCGTCACGCGGACGCTGGCCCGTCTGCGCCAGGCGAACCAGCTCGCATCCGACGAGGCACTGCCGGACGGGGGGCTCGTCGTTTGTGCGCTCGACACCGAGCTGCTCGGGCACTGGTGGTATGAGGGGATCGACTGGTTGCGTGCCGTCGTCGAGGAGTGCGCCCGTCAGGGGCTCGAGCTCGTGCGTCTGGACGACGCGCTGGCGCACACCGAGCACGGGGCCGCCAGCGAGGAGTCGGCCGGCTGGCAGGCAAGCACGTGGGGCAAAGATGGCGACCTGTCGACGTGGTCGGGCACCGCCGTAGCCGACATGGCCTTCGCGGTGCGTGCCGCCGAGCTGGAGGTCGTGGCCGCGGGCGCACGGGTTGGCGATGCGGCAGTGCGCGAGCTGCTCGCGCTGCAGGCCAGCGACTGGCCCTTCATGGTCAACCGCGACGTCGCCGCACCATACGCACACCAGCGCTTCGATGGACATAGGCGCGCGCTCGCGCAGGCATTGGCCGATGGTGCGCAGGCCGATCTTGGCGCACTGCGCAATCTTGCCGTAGACGCCGAGCGCACCTGCTTGCTCGATCCGTCCTAGGCTTCGCGAAGCGGCCGGTACCACTCAGCCAGGCCGTCGCCAAGCATGCACGTAGACCCCGCGGCGCCGCTCACTCCCAGCGCATCGCCTGCGGCGTCTCACGCATGCGGATCACACGTGCAGGCGTACCTGCAACCACGGCGTTCTCGTGTACATGCTTGGTTACGACCGAGCTAGTGCCGATCACGCTGTTATCGCCGACGCTCACTCCCCGCAGGATGCACGCGCCGTAGCCGATCCACACGTTGTGCCCGACACGCACGTCGCGCTTGTAGATCCCCTGCAAGCGGATCGGGCGCTCCACCTCCATGACGCCGTGATCGAAGTCGATCAGCATCACGCGGTCGGCGATGATGCACTCGCGTCCGATCGACACCTGCTGGTAGGCCGAGATCGTGCAGTCCTGGCCGATCACCGTCTTCGCGCCAATGCTCACCTCGCCCTCGTGCACGCGGATCTTGCTGCCGTGCCCGATCCACGCCCAACGCCCGATCCGCAGCGTTGCATGGCGGCCGATCTCGAGCGTCACTCGCGGGCAGATGAAGCAGATCCCGTCCGTCTGCAGACGCTTGCCGAAACGCAGCTTCAGTAGCGCATAGCGACACAGCAGTCGCCCGTAATGACGGTTCAGCATGCCGTTAGCGCGCATGAAGCGCAACAGCTCCAGTGGCCCGCCATGCAGCGGCTCCGGTGCCCGGCGCATGGCAGCGCCGGTCTGCTGGGCGCGGGCCTGCGCGTCAGCCGCCGCCGCAGCGTCGTTGGCGGGGTCGGCCGGGTCGGCGGGGTCGGCAACCAGCTCCATCGCGCTCGAATCGTAAGGGACAGCCGGGCGGGTCGAGCAGGCCCGAGCAGCCATCCGCGGCTCGATGCGCGCGGGCTGCGTGGCCCCTGCCATGATTGCGCCCTCGATGGCTGACCAAACGCTAGCCCAGCGCCTGCTCGACGGCGACCGCCGTGCGCTTGCGCGCGCGATCACGCTGGTCGAGGACAACCGTCCCGAGGGCTGGGAGCTCGTTAGGGAGGTCTACCCGCACACTGGGCACGCCGAGGTCGTCGGCTTCACCGGGCCTCCCGGGGTGGGCAAGTCGACGCTCATCGGTGCGCTCACCAAGGCGCGCCGCCAAGCCGGACGCACGGTCGGCGTGCTGTCGATCGACCCGTCCTCGCCGTTTACCCACGGCGCGCTGCTCGGCGATCGCATCCGCCTTTCCGAGCACTTCCTCGACCCAGGCGTGTTCATTCGCTCGATGGCCAATCGCGGCGCGCTCGGCGGTCTCTCCGAGGCAGCGCTGCAGGCAGCGCTGCTGCTCGACGCAGCGGGACGCCAGGACGTGTTCGTCGAGACCGTCGGCGTCGGGCAGGCCGAGATCGACATCATCGACCACGCCGACACGATCGTGCTCGTGCTCATGCCCGGCTCGGGCGACTCGATCCAGGCGCTCAAGGCCGGCGTGATGGAGATCCCCGATGTGATCGTCATCAACAAGGCCGACCATCCCCTGACGGACACGATGATCCGCGAGATCCGCGGTGTGCTGTCGCTCGCCAACCTCGATCGCACGCCCGAGGAAGCTCGTCAGCGCTGGCGGGTGCCGATCCTCAAGACCGAGGCCGCCCGCGGCGAGGGCGTCGATCAGCTCGTGCAGAGCCTGCAACAGCACCGCGCGCATATCCTCGCCGCCGGTCAGCTCGACGAGCGGCGCGCGCGTAACCTGCGCAGCGAGGTGCTCGCCATCGCCACCGCGCGCATGCGCCGGCGCCTGGAGGAGGATCTGCAGGAAGACGCCGAGTTCCAGCGGTTGCTCGAGGAGGTCCTACAGCGGCGTCTCGATCCCGCCAGCGCGGCCGCTTCGCTGCTCGAGCGCGCGGTGTCGCTGCGCCAGCCAGTGGAGTAGGCATCGGCTCGGACAGCCCGCCGTGCGACCGGCGCCACGGCCGCCAGGGCGGTGAGCCCGCGGGGTTGTCTCCCGAAACGGGCCTCAGGCCCCGAGCGCCCGAGCGATCACCATCTGCTGGACCTCGTCCGTGCCCTCGCCGATCGTCAAGATCTTCGCGTCGCGGTAGAAGCGGCACACCGGGTACTCCTCGATGAAGCCATAGCCACCGTGGATCTGCACCGCCTCCTCCGCACAGCGAACCGCCAGACGGCCCGTCTTCAGCTTCGCCTGCGCCGCCGTCAAAGTGAAGTTGCGTTTTGCGTCCTTCTCGCGTGCCGCCTTGTACACGAGCAAACGTGCCGCCGCGATCTCCGTGGACATGTCCGCCAGCTTGCCCTGGATCGCCTGGAACTTGGAGATCGACTTGCCGAAGGCCTTGCGCTCTTTCGCATACTTCAGCGCCTCGTCAAGTGCGCCCTGGGCAAGGCCCACGCCCATTGCCGCCACGCCGATGCGACCGATGTCCAGGATGTGCAGGAACTGCTTGAAGCCTGCGCCGCGCGGTCCCAGCAGATTCGCTTCAGGTACCCGACAGTCACTGAAGCTCAGCGGGCGCGTATCCGAAGCGTTCCACCCCATCTTGCGATAAGGCTCGCCCTGCTCGTAGCCGGCCGTGCCATTGGCCACGATGATGTTCGAGATCTGCTTTGCGCCGTCGCCTTCCTCGCCCGTCACCGCCGTGATGCACACCAGTCCCGAGATATCCGTGCCCGCGTTAGTGATGAACTGCTTCGCACCGTCGATCACCCATTCACCGTCCTGCAGGCGTGCGCGCGTACGCGTGTTGCCCGCGTCCGAGCCTGCCTCCGGCTCGGTCAGGCCGAACGCGCCCAGCCGTTCCCCCGAGCACAGCCGCGGCATCCACTCGCGCTTCTGCTCCTCACTGCC
>Ga0209275_10000839_pt1 | contig 12395 bp, 13 predicted proteins | sample HubBroMetageREF2_FD_188344 | JGI IMG/M metagenome (GOLD analysis project Ga0209275, IMG submission 188344) | Reference soil microbial communities from the Hubbard Brook experimental Forest, New Hampshire, USA - Hubbard Brook CCASE Soil... | ecosystem: Environmental > Terrestrial > Soil >...
AAGGTCCTTCTGCTGGAAATGGGTGCCGACGACTACGTGACCATACCGTTCAGCCCGAGGGAACTGATTGCGCGTCTGCGTGCACTCATCAGGCGTGCGTCGCGCTTCAGTCCGGAAGACGTGTATGCCTTTGACGATGTGATGGTGGATTTTTCCAAGACGGAGATCACTCGTGGCGGCGAGAAGGTCACGGTCACCGCAAAGGAATTCAAGACACTGGAGTTCTTGACCAAGAACGCCGAACGCGTGATCTCGCGGGATGAACTTCTCGACAAAGTTTGGGGGTACCAGGACTACCCCTGCACGCGGACCGTGGACAACCACATGCTCAGGCTACGCCAGAAACTGGAGAGCGACCCTGCGAACCCCTCACACTTTCTCACAGTATACGGTCTGGGATATAAGTTTGTGCCTTAAATCACTGTGTCAGGCTACCGATTGGAAGTGCGAGCCAGATGAAGAGTTTGCCGGTTTTCGCTAACTCCACAAAGGCAGGATATTCGACATCGTTGAGAACTGGCCCTCCCCGCCGCACATTACGGGCAAAAATGAGGCAAGCACGTGTTCGTAGTGCTTGCCCCGCAAAGACTAAAGTTTAGAGAGAACCGAGGAATTTAAACAACTCGCCCCGCTCCTGCGGAGTCAACTGTTTGAACAGATTCGTCGAGTTAGCGGCTTCCCCCTGGTGGCGAAGAATCGCTGACTCGAAAGACTCCGACTTCAAGTCGTGCATGAACCGGGATTTGGTGCGCAGCCCCCAAAGTGGAGCCGTACGCAATTTGTGCTGCGTATCTTGCGGCCCTCCCTGGACAATGCCGTCACCAGTACCCACATCATGGAGCAGAAAGTCGCTAAACGGATGAATGATCTTGCTCCCTAGAGCGTCTGGGATGGTGAACGTTCCGCCATTGATTACGGTTCCGGGAGGAGCGGTTACGATTCTACCCACATGGCAGATGCTGCACTGAACCTGGGCAAACAGCTTTTCGCCAGCTTTCACTTCGGTCTTGCCGACCAGTTCCGCATCGCGCGGCGGAACCAATGTGCCGCGGATGAACTGAGCAAAGTGGTCAATCCCAAACAGACCGGTTTGATCCGCCTTGTCTTCGGGATCGGCAGTAGTCTTACAGACGGTCGTAACATCGACCGGTTTCAGGCGGTTGGAGATGCCGACCTCGTTCAGATAGGCGTCGGCAGAGAAGGAAAGAATGCTGCCATGCTGATCTTTCCAACCAAACCGGCCCACTCGGGTCTGTCCGGTTGCCTCCAAGATGGCCACTTCGACGGTTTCGCCGGCGATCATCCCGTTGCTCTGTTTCGGTTGTTCGGCGGCAATGTCAATCAGTGTCTGGTCATCAATGGCCTCGACAAAGCCGTCTCCCAGCGTATTAAGCGCGGCTCGCAGGGTGCGGATGTTTTCTGTGGCCGGCAGATGCTCCTCTGCCTGAGGGCAGATCGCACGATCGTTAATGAGCGAACGGCCCGTGATCATATCCTTTCCGTGATTAATAAAGATCGTCGGGTTTACGAAATTGCCATTGGCATCGAGGTGTCCTGCCCGCACTTCGGTGACTTGGCTGGGTCCACCGGTACCGGTACCCTGATGGCAATCAGCACAAATGGTAGCGTTGTGCACCGGGCCGAGCCCACTGTCGTTTCCTTCCCGGGATTCGAAGTTTGCCTGGTCGAGAGCGAAAGTATCGTTGGGGAGCTCGGGAATGCCGTTGCTGACACTCTTTGAGCCGGGATGCTTGGATAGTGTGGGTGTTTTGAAACCAGCGGGCGCCTCGGTCGCAGTGGGCGTTGCGGGCTTCTGTGCTGGTTGCTGCGCGAGACCAACAAGGCCAAGACCAATCAGGCCGGAACAACATACGACGAGAAGAACGTTCTTCCTGATCATGGAATGGATTTCCTCCAAGGGTATTCGTTGTGACACCCATCAGGGTGTGGTGAAGGGGCTCAGCGCGGGTGCGGCCACCGCCACAGCGACGCTGAAATTCTGGCTCCTAACCCTTTAACTGGATGACGCAGGAAATATTCTGTGGAAAAGTATCTTTGGTTGTTCTTAGCGGCGTTCTAGCAGGTGTCTCTCAAGAAGGCTCACGGCGGGACCGGGTCAACAGTGGGGCACGACGAGGAACTTTCACGAAACCCTCAATGTTTCGTCCATCGACCCTGTTGAATCTACGAACTCGTGGCTTTGAACAATTTCGCGAGACTATCGATGTCCGCGGCGCTCGCGTCGCCGATCACGAAATAGCGAAGGCCGCCTTGACTCCACGTGGCCATGTTGAACGACAGGTTCTTCGGTGGAAGAGAATTCTCGTCCAACCTCGCTGCCAAGTATCGTTCCTGGAACACGAACACAGAAATATGATGCTTGCGCACATCATAGATAAGATGTGCGCCCGGGGTTTGTTCCAGATAAGTCATCCGGCCGCCGAGCAGAGAGAAGTCGGAGTTCTGCAGTTCCGGCAAATTGAACGCGAAAGGGATTTTTCCCTGGAACCAGGGTTTCACCGTATGCCGATCGGTGGAGATCACATCCACCGGCGATGAACTGGCCAGTGTCGCCACGTGCAAGTCTGCAATCTCACTGAAAACCTGACCCCCGTCCCTCCGAGTTTCCACATAAGTCGAAGTCAAAGCGGCGATCACAAGAATGAAGGCGGCAGCCGCAGCGAACATCCAAACTCGACCCAGATTTCGTTGCGGTTTGGGCGCGATGGACAGTTGCACACGCTTGCGGAACTGAGTGCTCGGAGTGAAACGTCTTCCAGCAAGGTGAATGGTGCGCTTCATCTGTACGCGCGCGACCGTATCCGGCGAGCAAGAATGGCAGCTGCGGACGTGGCGATCGACCATGTGCATCTCCGCCTGCGGAAGCTCGTTATCAATATAGGTATCGAGCTTTGCCTTCCAAGACTCACAAACCATAATTCGTCCCCTTTGTAATCGAGGTCACAGCTCCGCGTTGCATCTGCGGGCGCAGCCGCTCGGACAATGTTTTCCGCGCACGCGACAAACGTGACATCACCGTTCCTAGCGGAACCGACAGCGTTTCCGCAATCTCCTGATACGACATCTCCTCCACCTCACATAAAAGAAGGATCTCCCGAAAATGCACGGGGAGCTCATCCATCGCGCTCTGCAGCAGATCACGGTTGAACTGCTCAAATAGGTACGTCTCCGGCGTGTCACGCTCAACTGCCAGGTCAGCTCCGTCCTCCTCGGGATCGATAGGCACGGTCATCGTGGCTTTCAGCCCGCTGCGAGAGGTCAGGAACGTGTTGCGCAAAATGCGATACATCCAAGCCCGAAAGTTAGTTCCCAGCCGGAAAGACCCGAACCCTTTCAAGGCTTTGGCATAAGTTTCCTGGACCAGGTCTTCGGCCTCTTCACGATTGCGTGTGAGCCAGTGCGCGAAGTTGTACAACTGGTCGAAGAGCGGCATGGCCAGTTCTTCGAACGAATCGAGTTGAAGGTTCGCGGTTGACACGTCCAATTGATATAACTGCCGGGGGCGCGCTTTATTCCCTTAAAAGAAGAAATGTTTCTGCGGAATGATCGATGGCTAAGAGGACCTTGGGCAGCTTTTTCGAGCAATATTTACGACCAACTCTGGGCCGACCGTACCACCGTTTATAAGTGGCGAGAGGATGTGTGGCGAGAAGACGCTTGTTGCCGCCCTCGGATACACCGGTACTCTACCGCCCCAGAGTCATTTACGCTCGGCTGCAGTCTGCGCAAGACAAGAACTGCTTAAGTCAAGCACAGACTGCTCATGATTTCCGACCCACCGATAAACTACGCGGGCTTCATTTGTCTCCATCGGCAATTTCCCTAATGCCTCAATAGCCATAGCTATCCTGCTTTGCACCCACACCAGAGCAACTGGCGCAAGAATGAACAGCAGGACATTGGCGACCGCTTCGACCAAACTCCTCATAGGGATCCCGAGTAATCACCGATCACTTGATGAGAACTAACGTCCCCTAGCTAATATTCCATTGGAGGGAATCAATTCTCGGGCCGCTCGATCCATTGTCGAGAAGGAATAAAGGACCCACAAACCCGTTATCTCCCTTGAGACTCGTTTTGAAGGAGACGGATGATGAACAAAATCAGAACCAGCAAGTTTATTGAACTCAGCGCGTGCACAGTGGCGCTTCTTACCATTGTGTTGGTGGTGACGGTTAGCGGTGCATCGGCGAAGGAGCACAAGCTCAAGGGAGCGGGGCCCGGCAGCCAAGTGGTCGCTCACATCTCATTTAGCGGACTATCGGCTGTTGACATGGCAATGCAGAAAAAGGTGAACGACAAATACTACCTTTATGTGCAGCACGCAAAGGACCAAGGCATTTCGATTGTTGATGTCAGCAATCCCGCTCAACCGAAAGCGGTAGGGGTAATCCCATGGCCGGATCCATCTGTGTCGAGCAGGATGAACCTGACTGGCGATTTAGCGATCATTGCCGAAAATGCGGGTCTGCCGATGCACAGCAGCACGTCCGATGATGATCTTGTGCTTTGGGATTTGTCGAATCCAGCCGCTCCTCAAGTAGTGCAAAAATTCTTCGGGGTGGTGAAGTGGCTTCAGGACGAGCGGAATTTTATCTATGTGTTGAATGGCGAAGGGTTATGGGTGGTTTCAAAGCCAGCGGACCGCCACCCGGAGCACAGTGAGCCCTCGAACAACTATGGAGGGTGAGGAATAGCGCGGGGGCGAGGCGGCACGGATCCCCGCGGCAACCTCAGCGTAGATCTTAGAAGAGGTAGGGTGATGGTAAATCCTTTCGATCTCAAGTCGGTACTCTTGGCGAGGCACGCACAACACGTGGTGCTCATTCATTTTCCAATCGCGCTGTTCCTCACGGCAGTGGCGTTCGACCTCGTCGCGCAATGGACGAAGCGACCCGGCCTGGCGGACGGCGCTTACTACAACTTGCTCGTGGCAGCGATTTCAACTCTGCCGGTTCTCGCAACTGGAATACTTGCTTGGCAGCTCCAACTCGAGGGCGAGAAGTTGAAGGGCATGCTACTGCTGCACCTAGTACTTGCGTGCGTCTCCAGTGCGGTGATCTGGCTGGTCTGGTGGGTGCATCTCCGCGCCAGACGGCGGGCAGGAGTCTTGCCAAGCTACCGCCTCGCGTTTGAATTTCTGGGCGTCGGCCTTGTCGCGCTAACCGCGCACCTGGGCGGCTTTCTGAGTGGCGTCAACGGGCCTGGCTAGAGATGCTGCGATAAAGTCCCGCCCTTGGGGCTAAGCAGGCGAGAGCAAACACGCAACCACGACAAGTCGCTCGACGAGCATTCCTCGGCACACCGCAGAACCGGTCCGGGTACACCATGCCATACACATTGCTGCCTTGGGTCTAAGACACTCGACAAAAGACTTGACAATCATATGACATCCCGCGCGCATCTGGCCGTGGTTCGCCGAGTCTAACGTTTATCTGTGAACCAATCAAAATAAAAATCAAAAGGGAAAAACAATGAAGAAAGCTACATTTCATATGATCACGGGACTACTAGCGATTGGCCTGATGTTTGCCGCCAACCTCGCACAAGCCCAGGCCGGCAGTCTGGACACAAGCTTCGGCACAGGTGGAACCGTCACGACCACTTTCGCTGACGGTGTCGCAGGAGTCGGCGCTTTTGAGCAATCGAACGGCGATATCGTTGCGGTCGCCCAAGTCAACTTCGTAAACAACGTAGGCACTGGAATTGGTTTGGTGCGCTACACCTCCGCCGGAGAGCTGGACACCACTTTCGGGACGAATGGGATCACGGTCACCACATTCGCCGGCATCGCATTCGACCCGTTCGGGTTTGCGGTGCAGAAGAACGGTGACATCCTTTTTGGAGGGGTAGCCACGACGAGATCAGGTCTAAATAAGTTCGGCCTGGCTCGTTACACGTCCAACGGCGTTCTGGATACAACCTTCGGAACCAATGGCCTCGTGATCACCAAAGTCGGTACGCGGTCCGATGCGCCCAGTGCACTGCTGCTACAACCCAACGGCCAAATTGTGATGGGCGGCTTCGAGGTTGCTGGGGGCAATATTCCAGGGATGATGTCGCTGGTGCGGTACAACGCCAACGGCGCTCTTGACACTACCTTTGGCAAGGGCGGAATCTCGCTGGCGAGTGTCACGTTCTTAGGGCCCGAGACCCTGGCACTGCTCTCGAACGGCGACTATCTGGCCGTGGGGCAGAATGCAAATGGTAACACGGGCATAGTCGCGGAGTTCAGCTCCAAGGGAGTGCTGTTGTCCAAAGTAACATCCGCAAAAGTTGTGGCAGCTCTCATGTCGTCACAAAGCGCAGTTCCCAACGTTATGTTCCAGTCCCCTACTGTTTTCCAGCCAAACGGACACTATGTTGTAGCCACGACGAGTTGCACCTTTCACTCGGAGTGTCGTGGCACGAAATTCGCCGTGAATCGTTTCCTCGAAACAGGGAAGACGGATACAACCTTCGACGCCACCGTCGAATCGTTCGATCCGACACAGACAACCTCGGTGGCTCAGACCGTCGCTCTGCAGGCGAATGGGCAAATCGTGGTTGGTGGACTTATCAACCAAGCCGCGCCAGTTCTCGGCGGCTTGGTGCGGCTCGATAGCAACGGCGAGTTGGATACGACCTTTGGCACCATCGACTCGTTTGGCGTTTGCTGCTCGGTGACGAGTGACCAGACGTTCTTCGGCCTGCTGATCCAGACAGACGGAAAGATTGTTGCCATCGGTGGACTCGATGGGGATCTGGCTGTGGCGCGGTATCTGGCGAACTAGACTTGTTGTTTGGGTCGGCGGACCCGCAAGCCGGATAACGCTCGTCGCGAACGTGCCGAGCCTATCCGTAATCTGCGGAGGAGGGCGCTGATCGCAACCACGGTCAGCGTTCTTTTATGCATGTGATACGAACTGTTCACAGGCAGGCGAGCCGTAGCCCCTTCATCGGAAAGTCCACTGGACCTGTCATCCGGCCGTGCAGGAATAAACACAATTCGAACGAGTTATGAACCTTGAGCAGTCAAACTTCAGGCAATTATTTCGAGGAGAAATTGTGAAACTTACATTTAGCGCGGCGATACTTTTCGGATTGGCAGTGGCCATGTTTCAGGCCACGCCAGCTCTGTCACAAACCAAACCAGGGTCAATCTTCAAAGTGGTAGCGACCCCGAATGAGAACCAAGGAAATAATGCCCTTGTTGCGGCATCGGCGTCTTCGCCGAAGGATATTTGGGCGGTCGGAGAGTCGACCATCCACTTTGATGGCACGAAGTGGACGGTATTTCCGGCACCCTTCATTGATGGCGTGGAAAATTTTCTGACGGGCGTGGTGGATGTTTCTCCGACTCTCGCTTGGGCCGTGGGCAACGTTATCGGAGGCAACCCCGGGCAGGTCATCGAACGATGGGACGGAAAAGAGTGGAGCGTGTTTCCAGGGCCTAACTTCCCACCGAATTCTCAAGCGGCCCTGTTCGGCATGGCCTCGACCTCGGCGAATGACATTTGGGCAGTCGGCAGTCTCGATACCGATGTTGCTGGCTTCAACCTTTTCGAGCACCGGGACGGCACCCCATGGACGGCGACAACTATACAGCAACCCCCTGCGGGTGAGGCTCTTTTGGGCGTATCCGCGGACGCAACGAATGATGCCTGGGCGGTTGGATTCAAGGGCGCAAACGGCCAAACCTTTGCCATGCACTGGAATGGCTCGGAATGGGCCGACGTGGCAACTCCGAACGTAAGCAAGGGCATGAATAGGCTTGAGGCTGTGCTGGCGCTGTCGCCGAACAATGCTTGGGCGGTGGGCTATTCCACGCCGGCGAACGCGGACAGGGAGCCCAAGCGCACGTTGATACTGCACTGGGACGGCAAGAGTTGGAAGGTAGTGCCGAGCCCGAACGTTGGGCCGAAGACCCATAGTCCGTCGAACAGGTTGTCTGGCTTGGCGGCCAATTCCGTCAACGACATCTGGGCGTTTGGTTGTCACTTCGCGGTCGATGGATCCGGCCAGTTCAGGACCCTGGTCTTGCACTGGGACGGGAAGAGTTGGAAGTTGTCCCCAGTCCCAATCCCACCAAGGGTTTCGTGGGTGACGTTCTGTTTTCCGGAGTTGTCCCGTCGCCAGGCAATGTCTGGATCTTCGGATCCGAGTACGAAGCGCCCAATGCGGAGACTCTTGCCATCCATACTACGACAGGAAATTAGTCTTAGTTGCTAGCCTTCAACTGCTGGAAAAGGGCGGGCGAGGACGCCCGCCGCATCGGATTTTTTGCAGCGCTACGTCGAGAGGGCGTCTTCCGCTGTCCTCAAATTTGGAGAGGAATAAAAACGGCCTACCTCAGTTATTACCTCAGAAGGTTACAAACCACGGAGGAGAAATGCCGGACAAGAAACAAGATTTTATCGATCAGAACTTGCAAGACCTCAACAACGATGGTGTCGATCGTCGCGGATTCCTGAAGTGCATGGCATGGGCGGGCACGGGCCTGGTCTGGACCATGAGCGGCGGCATTCCGGTATCTCGGGCATTCACCAAAAGCAGCGGCAAAGATAAAGATGCCGCCAAAGGCGCGGACTTCACCTTTGTCCAGATCAGTGACAGCCACATCGGCTTCAACAGGCCGGCAAATCAGGACGTCACCGCTACCCTGCAGACGGCCATCAACAAGATCAATGGCATGTCACACACACCGGACTTCATCATTCATACCGGCGATCTGACCCAGCTTTCGAAGCCGAGCGAATTCGACACGCTTGACCAGGTATTGAAAGGAGCGTCCGCGAAGCAGATCTACTTTGTCCCGGGAGAGCATGACATGCTCAGCGACAATGGCGAGCAATATCTCCAGCGCTACGGAAAAGGTACAAAGGGCACGGGTTGGTCCAGCTTCGATCACAAGGGTGTGCATTTCGTTGGTTTGGTGAATGTCGCCAATTTGAAAGCTGGAGGCATGGGGTCGCTCGGACACGAACAACTGGAATGGCTCGAGGACGATCTCAAGGGCCGCTCCGCGAGCACTCCGATTGTGCTCTTTGCTCACATTCCGCTGTGGACTATTTATCCCGATTGGGGTTGGGGAACCGACGACAGTGAGCAAGCTTTATCTTACGTCAACCGTTTCGGCTCCGTGACTGTGCTAAACGGGCATATCCACCAGATCATGCAAAAGATCGAAGGCAAGGTTTCATTCCACACCGCGATGTCGACTGCGTTCCCTCAACCTGCGCCGGGAACAGCTCCCTCAGCCGGACCGATGAAGGTGCCAGCCGAGCAGTTGCAGCAAGTGTTAGGCACCACCGATGTGAACTACGTGGTCAGCGGCAGCAGCCTCGCGATTGTCGATTCGCCGCTCGGGGGGTAGGGCTCTTCGGCTTCAGGCAATGGATGCGCTTGGAGGTAGTTGACTTAGCCCTTGCTGAATTCCGAAGGCCAGGGCTCGGTCCAAACCAAGAACATCAAGCAAGAACATCACACCTAGAAAAGGAATAGGACAATGAAAAGGAACAATGCGTGGGTTGCAAGTTTGACAGTGCCCGTGATGATCGCGATGCTCCTGCTGCTCGCGGGATCACCAAGCGTCAGGGCGAATGACCACTCCTCCGCGGCAAACGCGACGGTCAAAATCGATAATTTCGTTTTTGGGCCGCAGACGCTCACGGTACCCGTCGGAACGACAGTTACCTGGACAAACAGTGATGACATTCCCCATACGTCGGTCAGTACGGAAGGTGTGTTCAAGTCCAAGGTGCTGGACACGGATGAAAAGTTCACCTACACGTTTACCAAGGCGGGGACATATCCCTACTACTGCACGATTCACCCAAAGATGACCGGCAAGGTCGTGGTGCAGTGAAACACGGACTCGCAGATGGCACGGGAACGGCTTCAAATCTCCAGAAGCATTAATTGCTTCCACAGAGCTGCTGTTCTAAAAAGCACGTTGAGCGAATATGACTGTAGAGCCAGCACAATTCGGAGTACGAGCAGAGACAAATGATGACTTAAAACTTGTCCAGGCCAGTAAGAATGGGAACGTTGCCGCTTTCGAGCAACTGGTAAAGCGATACGATAGGAAACTTTTCCGAATCGCTCAGAGCGTCACGCATAACCGCGAAGATTCCCAAGACGCGGTTCAGGAAGCTTTCCTGAAAGCTTATCAACACCTGGGCGACTTCCGAGGGGATTCCCAATTCTCGACCTGGCTGATTCGCATCACTCTGAACCAGTCGCTCATGAAGCTGCGAAAGTTACGCAGAACAAAAGAGATGTCACTGGATGAGGATTTTGGGATCGATGAGGACGTGCTTCCACGGGAGGTCATCGATTGGGCTCCTAATCCCGAACAACTTTACAGCGTGTCGGAACTACGAAACATCTTAATCAAGACCATAGAAGAGCTGCGGCCGATTCTGCGAGCGGTCTTTGTGCTGCAAGATCTCGAAGGTCTTTCAACGGATCAGACAGCGGAAGCTCTGAACTTGAGTCAGTCCGCGGTGAAGTCGCGGCTATCGCGAGCTAGGTTGCAGCTTCGCGAACGTTTGAACAAATACTTCGGTAAGTCAGCAGAATCTGCGCAAGTAGAGTCGACCTTTTATAAAAGCCTGGCACGAGCTGCGCCACATTCTCATCGTTTGATTGCAGATCAACTAAACGCTATCTGATTCAACGGAGAACCGCGCTCGAATAAAAGCAGGTCTTCCCCAGCACGGACAGGGCGTCAGCAAAAGGCAACGATTCTGGATGGAATCGAACTAGCTGACGACCTGTCCGCCTCCCCACACAATGCTCGGCCTTTGGGAGTGTCTGGTTCGCTCGAAATCTTGGCCCGATTTCCTTTTGACCGGTCACCACCGTTCTATACATCGCAGTGACGTTGCTTGGTGTGTTCTATTCGCACTGATCTGCGTTTTTGGGTTGGGCCTGAGTGCTCGTGCCCAGGAGCAAGACACAGTTGTTACCAACGTACCGTTCGACTTCCTAGCCGGAGGCCGGGTACTTCCCGCGGGCACTTACAGGGTGAGTCGTGTAGATTCCACCTCTCGATCGCGAGAGCTGGAGATCAGCAGCTACGAAACGCGTGCAAGCGTGTTCGTAATCCCTACGGTCTTCGATGACGTTCAATCCGATAAAGCCCAGCTTAACTTCGAGCATCTCGGAGGTACATATTTTCTCAACGCCATTAAGACACCGATCGGGACGTACGCCATAGACATACCTCCTGCGGCGATCAAGCTTGCGCAGACGCAACAGCAAGGCGGGTCTCACCCCGGAGGTCACTGAATCAACCACATCACCACCGACTTTCTGGCAGGGAGTTCAGGCGCCGAACCCTGTATCAATATATGCCTGGAGTCCCTGTGATCCGCCAACCAAAGAATCTGCGGAGAGAAGGGAAACAAGCCAAATTCAACGTCGCACAAATCTTGAGACTATTGACTCCCGCATAATATAGCGATACTTTCCGATGTTGGTTCAAAAGCGCAAACGCCCGCGTCTCAAACTACATTGATGGTCACGGGCCCATCCGGCGCGCTAAGCCATACCACGCCTTTAACCATCACCATCAACTAAAACAACTCCGGCAAGGGCACACTCCGGTGCGCCCTTTGCCAGGAGGCCCCAACTCTCGCCGTGTTCCCGTGTAATCCTCGTGCATGCGCCAATGATCCGCATCGCTGACCGTTCTTGTTTGAGTCCGGCAGTAGCGACCTTCAGTTAATTCCACGCGTGTGATCGTGACAGCGGAATAAACCTCGACCGCCTCGGTTATAGAAGACGAGGCTGATTCCTACTGTGCAAATCGAGACCAATCCAGACTCTAGCGGGATGGAGCAAGAAGCACCACAAGGACGGATGATGAGGGCTTATCAAAGCACGCTACTAGGTCGCACACCCGTTGCCGAAGGCACAATGGCTTTTCAGTTTGAAAAGCCACCCGACTTCGTATTCAAGGCGGGGCAGTATATCGACCTGACTCTATCGGGGTCGCAGCATGGGTCGTCGAACGGACTAACGCATACCTTCTCCATCGCAAGCTCCCCGTTCGACGAAGAGCTTCTAGTCACGACCCGCATGCGAAATACAGTTTTCAAGCAGGCCTTGTCCTTCCTACCCATCGGTAGCGGTGTGAAAATTGAAGGGCCAATGGGCTCTTTCAGACTCCACAACAACACCGCCGGGCCAGCTGTCTTCCTCGCCGGCGGGATCGGCATCGCGCCATTCCTCAGCAACAGGAGAGAAGCTTCGTCATCCTAATTGTTCTGTTCTACGCAAACCGCTACCTGAAGGATGCCGCATTCATGAATTCGCTCCGGAACTTAGAGCGTGCAAATCTAAGGTTTCGTTTTATTCCGACCCTCACGCGCACGGACAAGAACTAC
>Ga0209275_10000840_pt1 | contig 12385 bp, 7 predicted proteins | sample HubBroMetageREF2_FD_188344 | JGI IMG/M metagenome (GOLD analysis project Ga0209275, IMG submission 188344) | Reference soil microbial communities from the Hubbard Brook experimental Forest, New Hampshire, USA - Hubbard Brook CCASE Soil... | ecosystem: Environmental > Terrestrial > Soil >...
ACCCGCGAACTCTTCCGCCGGTCCTTACCTCGACCAAATCCGCCGCACCACCGAAAAAGCCGCGATGGTCACCAGGCAATTGCTGGCCTTCAGCCGCAAGCAAGTGCTCGATGTCAAACCCATCGATGTCCACGAAGTGCTGAGCGATTGCGAATTCATGTTGTCACGCCTGCTAGGCTCCGATATAGAGCTGACCTTCCAACCCGAAGCCCGCAGTTCCTGGATTTGCGCCGACGCGGCGCAGTTCGAACAAGTCGTCGTGAACCTCGCCGTTAACGCGCGCGATGCTATGCCCATGGGCGGACCACTAAGCATCCGCACCTGGAACGAAGACCGCTTGCCCGGCCCCGTTGAGTGGTCCTTCGGCGCTTCTGAGAGCGCCACCTGGATCGTTCTCGAAGTAAAAGACGCCGGCAGTGGCATGGACGAACAAACCCGCGCGCACATCTTCGAACTTTCTTCACCACCAAGCCCGTCGGCAAAGGCACCGGCCTGGGCCTCTCCACCGTCTACGGCATCGTCACCCAATTTGGGGAAAAAATTGAAGTCCACTCCGAACTGAATGACGGCACCCGCTTCCTGATCAGTTTCCCCACGGCGAATTCCCTGATGAACAAAAATATTGCCGCGCCGCGCACCCCGGAATCGGCATTCACCGCTGTGCCTCGCGAACGACTCACCATTCTCCTGGTCGACGACGAGCCCGCACTCTGCCAAGCCATCGCGGAATGTTTACGCGAGGCCGGTCATTGCGTCTTGGATTCGCAAAATCCCTACGATGCCCTGGAACTCGCCCGCTATCCGGGACGCACCATCGACCTGCTTCTCACCGACATCGTCATGCCCGGCCTGCGCGGCACGGAACTGGTTCAACAGGTCCACGCCTTGCAGCCCGCCATCCAGCTAATTTATATGTCCGGCTATGCGGAAGGCTTGGCCGACCTCGCGATTCTCGCAGGCGCCGTTTTCCTGCAAAAACCATTCCGATTTGCATCTCTTCTGGAACAGATTACACTCGTCAAACGCAGCGGCACGAAGACCTAATATTATCGTTGGTGACATGCGACGTATTTTCTTGACGATGCTAGCCTTGGCGATTCTTGCCTCGGCCGCGCATTCCGCTCCAGCCACCGCTGCCAACAAACTCACTCTGCCCGCCAATACGTCCACAATTCTCAATCACATCTATTCCGGCCGCACCGACCTGGCCATCCCGGAAGCGCGTCTTCTTCAGCAGGAAAATCCCAATGATCCACTCGGCTACATCTTCGAAGCCGAGGCTCGCTGGTGGAAAATCTGGTGGGGCAGCGCCGAATTTAAATATGGAATGAGCATGGCGCGCCATCGCGAGAAGACGGCCGCGGATCAGCCCTACCTGGAACTGGCGTCAAAAGCCTACGTCGTGGCCACCACCAACCTCGCTCAGCAGGAAAGCGCCCAAATGCATTTGTACGCCGGAATGGCCGATGCGCTGGCAGCGCGGCTTTACGGCTTGCGCGGCGAAGGCCGCAACACCGCGAAGTTTGGCGTCCGCGCCCGCGAAAATCTACAACGCGCCTTCGCGCTCGATCCGCAGCTAGCCGACGCCGACTTCGGCCTCGGCCTTTACAACTATTATGTCGACACCCTCTCCGCCATGGCTCGCATGCTCCGCTTCATGATGGGCATTCCTGGCGGCTCGAAAGAACAAGGCATCCGCCAGCTCCACGTCGCCATCGCCGATGGCCAACTTACGCCCGCAGTAGCGCGCTACTACCTGGTCATCAATCTGCACAATTTTGATCAACGCTACGAAGATGCCCTGCTCCTCATTACTCCCCTCGTCGAACAGTATCCCGACAATCCAATCTTCCACTTGGCGCAGGGCGACCTCTACGCAAAGCTGGGTCGCAAACAATTGGCCTTGGCCGCTTACCATGCCGCCGCTGACGCGAAAGTGAACGACGACGAGTCCCGCAGCAATTTGGCCAAACTGGTGCAAGCCTCCATGGCTGCCATCGGTGGTGGCGGTCCAGAAGCCCCCAAGTGACGCTTGGCCTTTCGCGCACAGCTAAGGGATAATAGGGCAGGCTGGGTTCGTGAGCGTGCAGTTGAGGGGACTTGCGCCAGGCGCGGGTCAACGCACGAAGCGGTTCTTGCATCTCAACCCAATCAGATGCGCCACTAGGTTCATTTCTGCTTCTGCTTCCATCCTGGATCCAGAGCGGCGCGGCGTGGTTTGTTCATTCTTGAAGGAGAACCAATGAAGCGGTCTTGGACAGCGATGGCCATCGCCCTATTTGCGATCGGCACGATTGCCGGTTGCGGCGGCACCAACAATTCGATTCAGTACAACACCGGCTCGAGCATTACCAACATCGCGCCCTCTGGCGCCGTTTTTGGTTCGGCTAGTTTCACGCTGACGGTCATCGCTAGCCCCGCGAACGGTTTTCAAACCAACTCGGTCGTCGAATGGAATGGCCAGAAGCTGGCCACCATCGTCGTCGATACCACCACACTCACCGCCACCGTGCCCGCCGCTTTGGTCGCCAAGCCTGGCACCGCCTACATTAATACCTACGCGCCACAATCTGGCACCGGCAACAACGGCTTATCGAACGCTCTCACCTTTTTAGTTTACGGCAGTCCCAATCCCGTTCCCGTCCTTTCCTCGATCTCGCCCAACACCGCTAATACCTGCACCTCCAATTGCTCCAACGTGACCATCACTCTCACCGGCTCCAGTTTCCTGCCAACTTCGACTAACGGCGGTTCGAAGGTCACCTACACCGGCGCGGCCACCAACCAGGTCGAAACCGCCATCAACGTAACCAGCATCAGCGGCACGCAAATTAAAGCGGTGATTCCCGGTACTTACCTCGCCGCCGCCGATACCGCCAAGATTAACGTCATCAATCCTCCCAGCGGCGTGTGTGTAGTAAATTGCCCCAATCTGGGCGGTGGCGACACCAACGCGACTGCTCCTATCACCACCCAGACCTTTACCATTGGCGGTGGCGCGGCCCCGGCCAGCACCACCGCAGGGGCAGCCACCGCCGAAGAAACTCCCGCCGTCAGCCAGGATGGACGCTACGTCGCATTCACCTCCGCGCAAAATGAATTGACCCAGATTTTTGTGCGCGACACTTGCGTCGGCGCGCCAAACGGCTGCACGCCAAAAACCCAACTTGTTTCCGCAGCCGCGGATGGCACCGACGGCAACGCCGAGAGCCACACCCCCTCGATGACCGCGGATGGAAGATACGTCGCGTTCAGTTCGGCCGCAACGAATTTGGTGGAAGGCACGCTGACCAGCAGTGGCAAACAAATTTATGTACGCGATACGTGCGAGGGCGCATCGGGCTCGTGCTCGCCTACCACGTCGTTGATTTCCACCGATCCGGGCGGCGCCTTAACTGGCACCGAAGCGATTCTGCCGTCGATCAGCGCCAGCGGAAGATTCGTCGCGTTCGTCGCGGTAACAAAAAGTCTCACCACAAAAAGTGGTTCAACGAGTGCCTCGGGCACGCCTGCCGCAACTCCAAATCCCGCCACCGCCGCAACGCCCAACAGCGGCCTGCGTCAGGTCTTCATCCGCGACACCTGTCTAGGCGCAACCAGTTGCACTCCCAAAACCACGCGAATCTCACTTCAGCCTGGAGACGGCGCCAGCACCACACCAAATCCCGCCGGCCCCGCCCTAAGCGGCTTAGCAAAACAAATCGCCCTACCAGACGCCAAAACCTCCACCGTCTTCACCACCTCAGTCCCAGTAGACGACCGCGTCTTCCTAGCCATCACCTCCGACCCCAAATAATCTCCCTTGAATTCACAGCCTGCAATCCCTGTAGCTCACCCCTTCAGGGGTGAGGCTTTCCAAAACACTCACTTCAATCTTCCGCCGTGCGCAACCCCGTCATTCCGAACGAAGTCCGCGCAGTGAGGAATCTCTCTTCGATCGTTGCCCCTTGAGTTGCCCTGCTTCGCCGCCAGAGGAACCAACTATCTCCTCAATTCCTTCCCCCCCAAAAAACAAAAGGCGCGCCAATCTCAGCGCGCCCCTCGTTGTGTCTGTGCTCTCTCTCTGGTCGACAAATCCGTCCAACAAAAATTCCTATCCCATAAATCCCAAATTCGCCGTCGGAAAATTCTTCAAATTCGGGAATATCGTCGGCAAATCCGCCGCCCCCACCCCGAACCATGAGGCCAACGTCGCCCCATATTGATCCAGCGCCGTCGTCGGAATCCATCGCCCATTCTTGTCGGCGTCGTCTGGCCCGCCCAACGCCACCGTCGGGAACGTCCCGTACACCGAGTTTCCTTTCACCGCGCCACCCAGAATCACTTGATGCGATCCCCAGGCGTGGTCCGTGCCGCCATTCGATCCCGGCTCCAGCGTGCGGCTGAATTCCGAAAGCGTAAACGTCGTAACCGAATTCGATACGCCCAATTCCAGCGTAGCGTCGTAGAAGGACGACATTGCCTGGCTCAACTGGGTCATCAATTGCGTTTGCTGCGCCAGTTGGTCGCTGTGCGTATCGAATCCTCCATACGCACAGAAGAAAATCTGCCGGCCCATCCCCAGCGCGCTTTTCACTGCAATGACTTGCGCCACCTGTTGCAATTGCTGCGCAATATAGGTATCTGGGAACTTGGTCTGCAACGTCGGCGCCGATTTCAGCGCATCCGACAGCACTACGGAATATTGCACCGCTTGGCCGGTCACTTTATTCGCGGCCTGCACCATCGAGAGCCCGCTATCAAACGTCAGCAACTGCTGCGTGGCCAGAAACCGCGCCTGCGAGGCCGCGGAAGTATCGAAGCCCTGCAAGCCGGGAGTCTGCCCGGGATTCATGGTGAATGGATTGGTCGTATCGCCAGTGCAAAAAATCGCGTTGCCAGAAATCGACAAAACTGGCGGGAACAGTGCCCCGGGATTCAGCGAAGCTTGCACGCTATCCGCAACCTTACCAGCCCACCCGGCATTCGGTGTGCCCACCAACTGCGCGCTCTGCCACTGATCCTGTTGGTCAGAGTGCGAAAAAAGGTTCTCGGGTAGATTTTGATATTTTTGGTACGCCGCCTGTGTCGTTGGCTGCACCAGTGTGCCAACGTTAGCCAGCACCGCCAAATTTTTCTGATTGTTAAAGAATCCCTGTAGCTCCGGCAAATTTGGATGAAATCCATAAGGAGTTTGGTTGCCCATTTGCATCGGCAGCAGCGCGCCCTGCGAAATTGCCAGCGTGGGGCGTGCTTGCTGGTATCCCGTATACCGCGAATCGATCGGCACCACCATGTTGTTCGAATCGTTTCCGCCAAACATGAAGATGCACACCAGCGCTTTGTACCCCGGTGTGCCTTGCGCCAGCGCGCTTACCAATCCAAATTTGCTTAGCCCGCTGACCATCGATGCGCCGGCCGCCGAGCAGCAAGCCAGCCGCATGAAATCTCTTCGCGTGTGTCGTGACATCTTCCGCCTCTCCCTTAGTGCTGAACCTGGTACATCGACGACGACGTCACCAGATAAATCGCCGCTTTGGCTTGGCCCTTCGTATCGCTGGGGTCCACGGCGCTGATCGCGGTATTAATCGTCTGCGCCATCGAATCGGGCACTGGCCCGTGCAGGAAAAGTGTGCCCAGCCACGCCAGCATTTGCGTTGCCGTTCCCGCATTCACCACTGGACTGAAATCAAGTTGCGTATTCGAGCCGATCGCGCCGTACACCGTATCGCCGATGAAATTGGCGCGCGCCAGGCTGGTGTTGGTGTTGAAAATCGCGAATTCCGGACCGTTCAACGTCGTTCCTGAAATTGGATTCACCGGCGGGAAAAAATTGAATACCGTCGGTGGGAAGAAAACGTCTTGCGACATCTGGTCGCTCTCGTAAGGCAGACCGGCGCCGTCAGTACGCGCATGAAACGCCCGAGCGATGCCAATTTCCATCACCAGCGGTTCGCGCAATTTGCCATCGGTAGCCACAAGCGTCGCCGCAACGTCGCCGCGCCGCGCTTCTGGATCCAGCAAAATCGCCGCAACCGTGGCCTGCAGGTCGCCACGATTCCCGGATCCATACGTATTAAATTTTCCGGTATTAAACGCCGCCGCCACGCGCTGCACGTATCCCGGACTTGGATTGCTGGTCGCCAGCTTTTCAATCAGTTGCTGGCTCACGAATGGCCCGACATTGGGATGATTGAAAATAATTGTCAGCACTGACGTGAGATCCGCTTCCGCTGTCTGCCCTCCAGGAATCGATTGGCCGAGAAAAGTTTTGGCGCCCATGTCGTGATTCGATTCCACCGGCACCATCGGCCCGCCGTAATACGAGGGATTGTGATTCTGCGCGGATTTGCCCGGCTCGACCGGATACGTCCAGCCCGTGAACGCCCTCCCCAGCGCCATCACGTCATCTTGCGTGTACGTGGGAATTGGATTGCCCGTACCGTCTAGCGCCGAAGTGCCATCAGGATTCAGTTGATTGAGCCCCAGGCAGAACAGCTGCATGATTTCTCGCGCGTAGTTTTCATTGGCGTGCTGTCCGGCTGGCGGCGCGTCGTTATCCACCATATCCAGGTAGTGCCCCATCGCCGGAGTCAGCGTGACGTCATTCATCAAGTTGAAGTAGTTGCCGAGCGCATCCTTGCTCAACGCATTCAAATAATTGGTGAAGCCCACCGGATCGTTAATCTTGTCAGCGCCCACCACCCACATTTCATTCAGCGCGAACGCCACTCGCTCGCGCAATTGATCGCCGCCCGCAATGTTGTTCAAGAAAAAGCGATTCTGCAGATCGTAGACGGTAGATTTCTGCAGCGGCGGCGTGTATGGCGTGATCGTCGATGCAAATTGGTTCTGCAGATAAATATCAAAGCCCAGTTGCTCCATCTGGTTCAGCGATTCCGGGTCTGGACCAAACGAAGACTGCTCCAGAAAACGCGCTGCCGCTTCTGCGGGAGTCGCCGCACCGCTGCTCAGCACCTGCTCTGAAAGTGAGCCCGATGTTCCGCCTCCGGGCGCCGGGTTGGTGACCACCACCGAAACGCTGGCGCCCGCCTGCGCAGCAGTCACCGTGCCTATCGCGGTGATCATGTTCGACGTCACATACGTTACGCTGAGCGGCTGGCCACCAAACGTCGCCGTCGACGTGCTCACAAATCCGGTTCCGTACAGTGTCAACTGAAATGGTCCCGTGCCGAGTTGCACCGGCGTGATCGAAGTAAGCACTGGAACAGGATTCTGCAGCGTCACCGTGGCGCTGCCGCTCTTCGCCGGATTCGCCAGGCTGGTCGCCGTAATTGTCACGCTGTTCGGCGTGGGCGTGGCGTACGGCGCGGTGTAAATTCCATTCGAATTGATGTAGCCCAAAGTTTTATTTCCGCCGATCACGCCATTCACTGACCACGTGACATCCAGATCCGTGGTGTTGGTCACCGTGGCAATAAATTGCGCCAGGTTGCCGGCGCCCACTGACGCCGTCGCAGGTGTCACCGTCACCGTAATATTTGGATTGGGCGTGGAAACTTGCACTGTGAACGGCGCCGACAAAACCGAGCCTGGCGCTGGATTCTGCACCGTAATCGCAATCGGCCCAGCCTGCGCAGGCGTCGCCGTGCCCATAGCCGTAAGCTGCGTTGGCGATAGCCACGTAGTCGGCAGCGCCGTGTTCCCAAAATTCACCACCGCGCCTTGCGCGAATTGCGTACCGCTCACCGTCAGCGTGAACGTGCCGATATCGATGGGCGCTGGCGTAACCGCGGTAATTTGTGGAATCGGATTTTGCAGCGTCAAGCTGGCCGTCGCCGATTTTGTCGCGTCCGCTACTTCAGCAACCGCAACCGTAACCGGTCCCGTGGCCGGCGGAAATTGTGGCGCGGTATAAAGCCCAGCGGCGCTGATCGTTCCCGTATCCGCACCACCGCCAACAACGCCGTTCACCGCCCAGGTAAACGCAGGCGTGCTGCCATCACTTGTTTTTGCCGCATATTGTTGCGACGAGCCACCGCGCAATGTGGACGTACCGGGCGTAAGCGTCAGCGTAAAAGGTTGCGGGGTGGGAGTGGGAGTCGGCGTGGGCGTCGGTGTAGGAGACTTCAGCGAACTGATATTCGCTTGTGCGCAGCCGCCAAGGACCAGCGCGAACAGGATGAGCAGAGCGAGACTCTGGCGCTTCACAGAATTCTCCCGTAAGGTTCGCCGCGTTCCTGCCATGCCAGCGCATAGCAACGCCGGCGGGTCAGTAGCTGAAAAGTGATGCAATATCTACGGCGGGACTGGTTCAGGAAGGGTATGTGTTACGCCCATGACGAACTACTGTTCAACCGGCCAGAACAAGGCCAACTGTCCCCACGATGCCTCATCGATAAATCACGCCTCCTTTCCCCAGAACCGCCTGGTAGCGCCGGCTGCCAGCCGGCCAAGCTAATTTTCAGCCTTCCTCTGCCGGCTGCTCCACACTATCGCCGGTGCCCACACACGCCGCCTTCACGTGTGGGGTTTTTCTCATACACCTCAACCCGCTAACGCTCTTCCACCACCACGCACCCGTCATCCCGACCGGAGCACGCTTCGTGCGCAGCGGAGGGATCGTGGCAACAATTAAACGCAAAGGGAATCACTAAGCCGGCGCAGTCCCCGCGTGCCCACACGTCGCCTTTACGTGTGGGGCACCCGATCTCAGCCGGTTCACCATCTTCCACCGCCAACCCAGGCCCGTCGTCCTGAGCGGAGTGACCCGGCCTTTTTCCTCCGCGCCGCTTTCGGCGCGGCCGGGGAACGCAGTCGAATGGATCCCTCTTCGATTCCTCCGTGCTCTGAGAACGTCACGTCCGCCACGCTCCTAACTCCACAAATTGACTCTTCTTTTCTCCCCGGAGTATTTTCAATTCCATGCCCGAACTTCCCGACATCGTCGCCTACCTCACCGCCCTCGAACCGCGCATCCTCAACCAACCCCTCCACCACGTCCGCGTCGCTGGCCTGCTCCTTCTCCGCACCGCGCAGCCGCCCATCACCGCTGTCGACGGCCTCACTGTCCGCGAACTTCGCCGTATCGGCAAACGCATCGCCATCGGCCTCGATCACGATCTCTGGATTGTGCTTCATCTGATGATTGCCGGCCGCCTGCACTGGCGTCCGCAAAACGCAAAGCTCGCAGGTCGTAACAATCTTGCCGCCTTCGATTTTCCCAACGGCTCGCTGATCCTCACCGAAGCCGGCACCAAGCATCGCGCATCGCTGCATCTTCTCGTTGGTGAAGACGGTCTCCGCTCCATCGATCCCGGTGGCCTGGAAATTTTCGCCGCCGATCTCGATTCCTTTCGCGCCGCGCTCACCGCCGAAAATCGCACTCTCAAACGCGCGCTCACCGATCCGCGCATTCTCAGCGGGATCGGCAACGCCTACTCCGACGAAATCCTCCACGCCGCCAAACTCTCTCCCATCGCGGTCACACACAAATTGCAACCGGCCGAGTGGCAAACACTCTTCGCCGCTACGCGCGACACGCTTACGCTCTGGATCGAAAAACTCCGCGCCGAAGCCGCCACAAATTTCCCAGAAAAAGTGACCGCGTTTCGACCAGACATGGCCGTTCACGGACGCTATCGCCAGCCCTGCCCACGCTGCGGCAACGAAATTCAACGCATCCGCTACGCCGACAATGAAACCAACTACTGCCCGCACTGCCAAACCAATGGCAAACTCCTAGCCGATCGCAGTCTTTCCCGTCTGCTCCGCAACGACTGGCCCCGCACCCTGGCCGAACTAGAATCCCTAAAGCGCCGCTAAGCCGAACGCTAGGGGCACGATAGTTCGTGCCCCCGGTCGCAACATCAACCGCAAGTACCGTCCGTTACTTGATATTCGACTACTTGATATTCGCCGGGCAGTTCGGCGGTGCTGTGAGCGCGTCAATCCGCCGCGCCGCGCCCGCTGGTATAAGCTGAACCGCGATGTTCGTCGCCGTGACTGTGCCTTCATTCCGAATGATGTGCGTGTGGCTACCGCCGGCATCCACGAACGCCATTCCTTGTGTGTATACGTGCGGCTTGCATTCCGGATCGTCACTCTCGTAGTCCGTAAGCGTTCCCGCCGTCACGATAATTAGGCTGTGTCCGGGATGCGAATGCCACCCGGTACTCCCTCCCGCTGCCCATGTATTGCTCTGCACGTAAAGGTCGGATGATCCCTTCGTCTTCTGCATCGATACCCATATATTTTTGTCTCCGTCCTTGTCGTCGTCATCGCTCGTGGTGGTCGGCGGCAGCACGGCGTGATTAAAAACGTCGAATGAACCCAGCGTGCCCTTGGCCAGCGTAATGGGTGTGAATCCACTCGCCCCTGTCGCCCCGACACTTCCTGCGTAGTGGTAGGCCGCGACCACCAGCGCTGCGGTGAATATTACGAATAGCGTTAATTTTTTCTTCATGACTGTCTCCTTTTTCTTTTCGGCGTCGCCGGTTGGAGACGCCCGGCCACCTTCCGCCACCTCGGTACCGGTGGTCAAACGGGAAGGTGCGGTGTCAGACCTGTTTGCACTTCGTGCCGTTGAATACTGTCTTTTGCCGTCCCTCAATTGTGGAGTTACAATCGGTCCCCGGTTGGCCACACCGCACCCCGGGCACCTTCAGGAGAGCGAGATGGACGAACCCTCATCTTCCACGCCGCCATCCGTGACACCGCCCGAAGACCGCCTCGACTCCTGGAAGGAAATTGCCACCTACCTCAACCGCGACGTCACCACCGTGCAACGCTGGGAAAAGCGCGAGGGAATGCCGGTTCACCGCCACCTGCACGACCGCATGGGCTCCGTCCACGCCTCTCGCACCGAGCTAGACGCCTGGACCCGCAGCCGCAATCTTCCCCCTGCACAAGAATGCGCCAACGGTACTCCCGCGTCCTTTCCGTCTGCACCTCCGGACGCAACTTCCTCAGCTACGCAACAACCCTCGACCTCGCCAGCGCTATCAGAGTCTCGAACCAACGCCAAATGGAAGTGGCTCATGCCGCTGACCGCCGTGGTAGCCGCACTAGCGATTGGCACAATTCTTTGGTTACAAAAGACGGAGTATTTCTGGCGAAACCCTATCGCCGATGCACGCTTCCAACCAGTCACGGATTTCGATGGCACAGCACAAGCCGCGGCCGTTTCTCGCGACGGACATTTCGTCGCGTTTCTCTCAGACCGCGACGGACGGATGGACGTTTGGGTGACGCAGGTCGGTTCTGGACAGTTTCACAATCTCACCCGCGGCAGTGCACCGGAACTCGTCAATCCATCCGTTCGCACTCTGGGTTTCTCGCCCGATGGCTCTCTCGTCACTTTTTGGATTCGCAAGCAAAACGGCTCGAGCGGCAACGGCGGCGACATTTGCGTCTGGGCGGTGCCAACGCTTGGCGGCCAACCAACTCCCTATCTCGAAGGCGTGGCTGAGTTCGACTGGTCGCACGACGGCTCCCGCCTGACGTATCACACTCCCGGACCAGGAGATCCGCTGTTCGTGTCTGATGGCGGCAAGCGCTCAGACGCTCAACCTATCTTTACTGCGCCCGCCGGACTGCACAGTCACTTTCCATCGTGGGGACCCGACGCGGCATTCATCTACTTCGTTCTGGGTAGTCTCCCAGACAAATTAGACATCTGGCGCATACCACCAACTGGCGGCACACCTGAACGGATTACGTCTCATTTCGGCCGCGTCACTCATCCAGTGCTATTGGATCGACGCACCCTGATGTACCTCGCTAGCGATCCCGACGGTTCGGGGCCTTGGCTTTATAGTGAGGACGTTGAGCGCCGCATTCCTCACAAGTTGAGCGCCGCGCCCGGACGGTACACTTCTTTAGCCGTAAGTGCCGACGGCCGTCGCTTGGTCGCCACCCTCGCCAGTCCGAAAAGAACTCTCTGGCGACTCCGGCTCGCAAATTCACCTGTCGAGGTGTCAGCGGTCAATCAAATTTCCCTGACTTCCACGACCGGGTTCTCGCCGCGGCTCGGTCCCGACTATCTTCTATATATTTCAGCGACCGGCACCAGCGAGAGCATCTGGAAACTCGTCAACGGAACGGGAACGCAACTGTGGAGCGCTCAAGGCGCGCGCGTCTTTGGCGGCCCGGCAATTTCACCTGACGGGCAACATATTGCGTTCTCCGCCCGACAAAACGGGCAGGCCTTGTTGTACGTCATGCAGGCCGACGGCTCCATCGCCGCCGAGCCGGTGATGGATGTCTCCGCCGTCGCCGACGCCGTCCTCTCCGGCGCCGACTCCTTCGGCGAAGGCCAGCGCGGCGACGTCAACGCCCGCGGCCACCCCCACGGCGACGCCGGCCACGAGCGCGACCGCCGCTACGCCCGCCCCGGCGTTGCTGCCGGTGACCGCGCGTGCGGCGATGCTGGTCGCGACCGCCG
>Ga0209275_10000841_pt1 | contig 12379 bp, 10 predicted proteins | sample HubBroMetageREF2_FD_188344 | JGI IMG/M metagenome (GOLD analysis project Ga0209275, IMG submission 188344) | Reference soil microbial communities from the Hubbard Brook experimental Forest, New Hampshire, USA - Hubbard Brook CCASE Soil... | ecosystem: Environmental > Terrestrial > Soil >...
GTTCGCCGGGGCTCATCATGGCTCCGAGAGAATCATAGTTCTCAGGTGTAGGTTCGGGAAGCCCGGCGAGCACGCTGACCGCATGAGGGAACTTGCGCGCCGTCCCGTGGATTTCCGCAAAGTGTGCGTGGGTAGTAATCAGCGATTGCCAGATCGGATTGTAGAGTGGTGTCATGGCACGAATGTCAGGCTAAATTCCCCGGGGCATCCCGTCTATCCGAGTCTTGCGCTCGAACTCGAAGGGGGCAGAGTTCAAAGAGATTGGATTCGAAGATTACTCAGGAAGATCCACGTGCTGGACACAATCAATGGGATGTCCGAGGAACTGCGCTCCCAGGCGGCGGAACTTTTCCGCCGAGTCGGTGGCGAAGCAGTCGAGTCGGGGTAATTTGCGGCGCTCCGGCTTGGGGGCGGTGGGCAGCGGTATGCGACGGAGTATTCTACCGACCGCGTCAGCCGTGGCATCTGCGGAGTCGACGATCTTTACCTGCTTGGGAGCGACCTTATGCAACAGCGGTTGGATGAGGGGGTAGTGAGTGCATCCGAGGAGAAGGACATCGGCTGATTTGAATTCATCGGCGAACGCCTCTTTGAGATAGATCCGTGCGACCTCCTCGGTCACTGGATGGTCGATCCATCCTTCCTCTACCAACGGCACCAGTAATGGGCAAGCCTTTTCTGTGGCTTCGACGCCCCGAGCTTGCAGGGCCTTCAAATAAGCATGGCTGCTGACCGTCGCTTCGGTGCCGATGACGACGACTCTTTTGTTCTCACTCTCAGCGGCCGCGCGCTCGGTTCCCGGTTCTATCACGCCGACAACTGGGACGCTGGCAGCCTGGGTAATCTTGTCGAGCGCCAGAGCCGTGGCCGTATTACAGGCAATGACCAGGGCCTGGGCACCGCGCTGCTCGAGGTAGCGTGCAGCCCCGACAGCGTAGCGGGCTACGGTTTCCGCGGATTTCGAGCCGTATGGCAGGCGGGCGGTATCGCCAAAATAGAGGTAATCAGCGTTGGGGTTCAGGCGAAGGAGGGCTTTGAGGACTGTCAGACCTCCGAAGCCGGAATCGAAAACTCCGATGCAGGTTCTGCGGGTGGACATGAAAAGTTTAGGTGGGTCGCTCGGATTTTGTCAGAGAGACGCCGACGAACTCAGCCGTCCTGCCGCAGCACGGACCGGGTGGAATCGGTGCGCCGTGAGGGCAGGTGCGGGGGTGGCCCAGGAATGCGCAGATTTTATCGGTGGCTTCGGGCGAAAGAATGTGCTCGAACTTGCAGGCTTGCTGCTCGATTTCGGTTTCGCTGTCCATGGCGAGGCTGTCGGTGAACAGGCGCTCAGCCAGACGGTGACGGCGAACGATGTCGGCGGCGCGCTGACGGCCGCGGGGCGTGAGTTCAACGATCATGCTGCCGTCGCCGGTCGAGACGCCAGTGGGTTTTAGCGCGTCGTGGCAAGGGTTGATGAACGGTTTGTGGTCGTGGGCTTCCGGCGGATGCGGTGTTGCAGTGACCAATCCAAGCGCGATCATTTTTTCTATGGCGATGCTTACCGGCAAGGCTCCGTGAACTTCCATGCGACCGACTTCGGCAATCTCGCCGTGTTCGGCAAGCGCCCAGAGTTCTTCAAGAACTTCATCGAACTGTTCTTCGTCGGCCATGGCGAAGACTTCCTGTGCTGCGATCTTGCCGTGGTGCAATTCAATGCGGCGGTCGGCCAGGCGGGCGACGACAGGGTCGTGGGTAACCATCACGATGGTGCGTCCTTGCCGATGCAGTTCGCGCAGCAAGCGCAGGACAATCTCTTCGTTCATGGCATCGAGATTTCCCGTGGGTTCGTCGGCCAACACGATCTTGGGGTCGTTGATCAGGGCGCGCGCGATGCAGACGCGCTGCTGTTCACCTCCGGAAAGCTGCGAAGGCACGTGGTTCGCGCGTTCTTTCAATCCCACTCGTTCCAGGGCTTCGAGTGCTTCTTGCTCGTCTGTCATGCTATGGAAGTACTGGGCCAGCATGACGTTTTCGAGCGCTGTGAGATAAGGGATCAGATGGAATTGCTGGAAGATGAAACCGATTTTCTCGGCTCGGACGCGATTCAGTTCACTCGGGGAAATGTCGGCGACGTTTTCGTCATTGAGCCAAATTTCGCCGGAGCTTGGGCGATCGAGGCAGCCGATCAAGTTGACTAATGTTGATTTTCCAGAGCCGGACGGACCCATGATCGCGATCCACTCGCCGGGATCGACGTCGAGCGAGAAGTTGTCGAGAGCGCGGATGATGCCGCCTTTGGCTTCGGCTCGTGCAGGGTATTCGCGGCTGACCTTTCTAAGCTTGATCATCTCACTCGCCTCTCAAGATCATAGCGGGTTGCACGCGCCGGAGGAGAAAAATCGGAAGCACGGCGGAAATCAGGGCCACGGCAATGCTGCCCACGAAAACGGCAGGCAGGATGTTGAAGCGCGGCACTACCGGCGCGTGAAAGTTAACCCGGCCGATCCAGGCGGCAACTCCCACGCCGATTCCGAATCCGCCGATCGCGCCGACGGCACCCAAAGCGGCGGCTTCGGCGGCGAAGAATCCAGTGATGAGGCCTTCGGAAGCGCCCAAGGCCTTCATGATGGCAAAGTCGCGGCGTCGGTCAAATACCCATCCAATCAGTGTAGAGAGCACGCACAAAGCCGCAGTCGCGATTATGAGAATAGCGGCGGCGGCCAATGTGGCGCGAGTTTTTCCCAGCACGCGCGCTTCAGCTTCCATGATCTGACGTATGGGACGGACATCTGTAGTGGGGAGAGTTTGCGATAGCATTTGAATCAGAGCGGCGATTTCTTCCGATGAACCGGAGAACGCAATCTCGATGGTTGATGGTTGAACTCCAGTCCAGTTTTCGAAATCGGTTAACGAAAGATAAATGAGGCTGTCTTCCGACGCGCCGGTTCGCAGTGTTCCTGCAGGGTTGAGGTGAATTGTGTGTCCCTGGAAGCTGAGGTCGAAAGGTTTTCCTTGCGGACTCACTACCGCAGCGGCGCGCGTACCGAGCAGCGCATCTTGCGACGTGTTGGGCCAGGCTGTCACCGACCACCAGCTATCCAGCTTGCGAACCTGATCGAGATTGGTTCCGGAGACGACGACGGATTGGCCGTCGGAAGTGCGGGCGACAATGTACGCGAATGGTACGGCGAGACCGTGTCCCGCCAGCGCGGAGTCTACCTTGGGGAGAGCGTCGGCGGGAAGCGCCTGGCCATCTTTCCCAATCACTACAACATTAGCGCCGTAGTTGCGAAACTCCTTGCGCAGCTTGGCTTGTACGTCAACGTAGAGATTGAGCATGGCCGTGGCGACGGCAGCAGCGACAACCATCGCTAACAAAGCAGACGCTGCGCGTCCACGACGAAGCGTGGCTGCGCGCATCAGCATGCGAAGAAACATTGAAGTGTGAGGCTTCGGGGAACGGCGGTTGATCAAGTCCGATTTCGCCCGTGAACTCACGCTTCACCTCGCAGTGCGTAGACGGGATCGAACTTCACGGCGCGGCGAATCGCCATGGCGCTGCCCGCGAAAGTCACGATTACGGCAATGGCCAGGATTACGGGAAAGAGAACGGGTTCAATGGTGATCTGAGAATCGAAAATGGAGCGGCCAATCTGATGGGCAAGTAATGCGCCGCCGGTGAAACCCAGGGCACCGCCGATCAGGGCGAGCAGCAGGGCTTCCGCGAAGAACAGCGCCGCCACGGAAAGGCTTCCTGCACCCAGAGCCTTCATCAGGCCTACTTCGGCGCGACGCTCAAAAATGGCTGTGGCCATGGCTGCGGAGACGGCAAGCGCGGATGCGAACAGAGCCGCCAGGGTCACCAACAGCATCAGGCCCTTGATACGGGAGAGCACCGTGCCTTCGTTTTGCGCGATCTGACGAATCTGTTCCGCGTGGGAGTGCGGAATCGCTTCCTGCAACTGGAAAGCAATCGACGCCGCATAGGGTGAACAATACCAACGATCGTACTCGGCGCCACGCAGGGTTTGCGGATCGCGCCGGGCGAATGCATCTTCGGGCTTAGTAAGCGCGCTTACATAAACGCGGCGCACGGCTCCGGGCTTGCCCAGAATCTGTTGCGTCAGTGCGAGGGGAGCGATGATCTGATTATCTTCCGCTCCGCCGGTAGAAAGAATGCCGGCGATGTGATGTGTTTGGGCGGCGATTTCGATGTCGTCTCCGGCCTTGCGACCGAGCTTTGCGGCCAGGCTTTCGCCCAGCAACACGTCGGAAGAGTTGTCATCGGGCCATGCGCCTTGCACCTTCCACCAGGGATGAGTAATGCGTACCCCGGTGACGAAATCCTCTTTGCCCAAAGTGAGCCGCTTCGAAAAGTAAGTTCCCAGCAAGGTGAAATTCTTCGCATCCGAATTCACGCGGACACTGATCGGCAACATGGGAGCAAAGCCGACGATATTGTTTCGCCAGAACATCCCTTTGATTTTGGGCAGGTCGGCCTCGTTGAGGTATGCGCCGTCGCTTGGCGGCTTGAGATCAACTCCGCCGATTTGAACGTCAAGAGTATCTTCCTGCGGAGTCACAATCAGGTTCGCGCCATAGGTACGCAGTTCGCGGCTGATCTTATTGCCAATGTCCGTCGCCACGGCGAGCATTGCGGTGGCCACGCCTACGCCTAGAGTGATCGCGATACCGGCCAGGAGTTTGCGCCGCTTTTGCCGCCGGAATGATTCGTAGACGAGGCGTCCGAACATGGCTTATTGCTGGAACATGCGGGTCTTGGCCGCGATGTCTGCCTCTTGAATGATGACCGCATCGGCGGTGACTTGCGCCCTTAGCGGCACGGGATTGCATCCGCCGGGCATTCCCACCGATTGCGGATTGATCGGGGCGGCGCAGTTCTTGCAAACTACTCCGTTCGGTCCTTTATAAAAGCCGACGGCGCCGCAGATTTCGCAGGCATCAAGGACCGTGGCAATTTTGCCGTCCGGTTTCTGATAAAGCCAGAAACGCACTGTCGTGCCACTCTCCTGAGCAGAAAAGCGATGCAGATCGCCATCTTGAACCTGGGTAAGAGGAATGCTGACTTGGCCGTTCACAAATGTGACTTCTGTCGCTGGCGACAACGCGCTCACGCTCTTGGTGTAGATGAATTCGGCTGTGACTAAAACAATGAATACGAATGAACTGGCGTAGACGGAAACCATCCAGAGGCGCTCGCGGCGAGCGCTCCAAATCGCTTTGCGCCTTTCGGCGGGAGAGTTGGGCAACGCTCCCGGTTGCCGGCGCTTGACTTCGAACAGCACCATGAGCGCGGCCAACGCCAGAATCGTGATGAAAAAGAACAGGTCGTTGCGCACGATGGGGCCGACAATCGCCATCTCTGTCTTCGAAGAAGGCAGCACGCCATTTTCAGAGAGCTCATGCAGACCGGACACCACCAATTGCGCAGCGACGAAGAACAGAATCACCGTGGTGACGCGGAAGAATTTCTGCAGATTGATGCGGACGCTGCCCTTTACAAACATCACGCCGAACGCGACTGCGGCAATTACGCCGAGGAACGTGCCCAGGAAGCTGAGCAGTTCGGTCGAGTTCAGGGAGACGGCGGAAAGAATAAGAACGGTTTCGACGCCTTCGCGCAAAACCATCAGAAATACGAATGCGAAAAGCCCGAACCATGCGTTCCTGCCAGCCAGCAGACTGACTTTACCCTCGATTTCGCCCTGCATCTTGCGGCCCGTCTTCATCATGAAAATGATCATGGTGATGACGAAGAAAGCGGCGGCCAGCATGACCCAGCCTTCAAAAATGTCTTGGTTCCACTGCGTGCGGGCGAGCAAGCCTGCAACCCCAAGGCTGCCCACAAAAGCGGCGATCAGGGCCGCGTAGACGGATTTGCGGAGCTCCGGGCGATTGATTTTCGACAGATACGCGAGAGTAATGCCGACGATCAGGGCGGCTTCGACGCCTTCTCGCAAAGTAACGATGAATGCTTCTAACATCTTAAGAAATAGCCTCAGTTCCTGAACTTGCGATATTGAAAATGAATTTCAATTTCATTATCTAGGATAGTCTCTCGACTTCCGCGACGTCAACGCGCGGAGTCGCGGGGATTGTGATCTGAAGCCCCGCTCTTTGTCAGATGCTGCGGTTGGGCGCGCGATCTATAAACGCTTGAGAAAAGCCTTCGCTTGGTCCAGCTGAGGGAAGAGGTTTTCCTCAGCCTGGAACTCTGTCGAATGCACGCATCGGCGGGCACCGCGCAATTTCACCGGATGTTTCAGGTGCAGCATCTCGTGATAGACGATGTATTCCACAGCATAGCCAGGAACTCGGGGATGGTCGAAGACGCGGCTCACGACGATGGCGTTGTGCGCGGGATCGTAGTGGCCGAGCCGGTTGCGGGCGGGGTCGCGGCTCCAGGTCATCCGGGGTCGAGCGAGCAGGCCGTAGAAGAATCGGGTGTTCAGATCGTCGAAGATGTCTTCCAGATTGTAGGTTCGGCCCTGCGCGCTTTCGATTCGCTTACGGCCACGCACCTGGCGCACCAGGTGAGCTTTTCTGGTAATGTCCTGCCCGGAAATATACCGGCGATAGCGAGTTGCGTATCCTCGCTCGATAGGCCGGCGGTACATTTTGGCCAACAGAATGTGAGCGATTGCCTGCAACACCGTGTCTGGAGCGCCTTCCAGCAAGTCGGAAAGGCGAACAAACAGCTTTCCCTCGCGCAAGCGGATCGTGTTGTTGATGTTTACAAAGGCGAAGAATTCGACCGCGAGTTCGGGCATCGGGGCGCGAGGGCGCAGCTCCCGATAGGTTTCCTCGAAGATGTGAAGGAGTCTTTCCGTCACGTTTGCGCTAGATTAGCACGTCCCAAATCTTAAAACGCAGAGGGCACGAAGGTCTCGCTGAGTACGCTGAGAAAACCCTCCAATATCGTGACCGTTCACTTTTTCTTGTGTTTGAATGCTTCTTCCTGTTCATTCAGCAACTGCCGGTGATCCTGCACGCTGCCGTCTACGGTATCGAGCACGTTGCTCAGCAGAAAATCGTATTTGGCTTGGTCTTTGCTTGAATCCGACGAGCTTTTCAGAGCCCGAAGCTTGGCTTGGAACTCGGTGTCGGCCTCAATGACGGACTTTAGCGGTTTTCGCAGATCCGCCTTTCGTCCGACGAAAGTATCGATGTTGTCGTTCAATTCATCGTAAACATCCAGAAAATCCTGCAGCCGATCGCGGGTCTGCTGAGCGCGGTCTGTTGTTTTGGGATCGGCTCGCATCTGCTCGAGCGCGGTCAGCCGGGTACGGGCAAAAAGGATGTAGAGCTTAAGGCGCTCGGCAGGATCCTGCGCGGCGTCGCGTAGTTGATCTTGTTCGTTGGGGTTGAGCGGGTCAGGGCGTCGCTGCGCCGACGCAGTCGGGAGCAGCGAGAGGGCCAAGATAAAGCCGACCAGTGTGCCCAGTGTAGATCTCATCTGCCCTTACCAAACATGTGGGATAGAAGGTCAGTCCGAAAATTCTCGAGGCGATCGGCGGCAGCTTGAACTGGCCCCTGGTCATCGAAATTCAGGCTGCGTTTGATATCGCGTAGCTTGGCGGCCATTTTTCTAAGAGCGATCTCGGTATTTTTCAACTTCTTGCCAGATCGGATGGCCGAATCGTGCGCGGTTTCGGAATAAGTGACGACATCTCTCAATGCGGCTCGGGCGTCATCGACTTTGCTGGCGGTGTACAGATCGTCGGCCGATTTGAGTTGGCGCTCGGCGACCTCAACATATAAGGCCGGTTGATCATCGAGCTTCGCCGACGCCGCGCGCGCGAGCAGTTCCTGAAGGGTTTCGGTCTTGTAGGCGAATGCCAGGAAAGACGTCGCCAAAAGAACCGCGGCAATAGTTGTCTGCAGGCGCATAGCGGTCACTTTTTTGGCTCGATGGCAATCAGCCGATGGCGAGCTTGCCATTCCTGATCAGGATACGCTCCGTTCGCGACCTCAAGAAACCGATGGTACTGCTGTGCCGCCATTTTGTAATCGCGCAGATGATCGTAAGCGCTGGCGCGAAGAAAATAGCTCACTGGAATCTCGGGCAGAAACTTGGCGCGCGCATCGGCGGCCTTGATCGCGAGTTGGTAGTTTTTGTTCTCGTCGGCGGCCACTGCCAAATCGCCGTAGGCCTCGCCGAAATCGGGCTTGAGCTTGACAGCAGTGAGCAACTCCTGTTGGGCGTCCGCATACTTCAGCTGTTTCAGAAGTGCTACGCCGAGGTAGTGATGGAGTTGAGCGCTCTCCGGGTGTGCGGCCAGCATGGAGCGGAACAGAACTTCCGCTTGATCGTATTTTTTGCTTTGCAGGTAGAGGTCGCCGAGATCGGCCTGGGCAAGGGGATTTCCGGGATCAAGCTTCAGCGCTTCCTGAAGTTGAGCGATTGCGTCGTCATTTTTGCCGAGAATGAGGAGGATGCGGGCAAGCTGCAATCGGGCGGAGACATCTTCGGGATGCATGGCAATGATCTTGCGCAAAATGGGATCGGCCTCAGCATAACGCTGCCCGCGCATGGAGACGTTGGCCAGTCCGGTTAAGGCGTCGCTGGAGTTGGGATCGAGTGCCAGCGCTTGCTTGTATTCTTGTTCTGCATCGGCGAAGCGGTTGTTCTTCTCCAGCAGCAGACCGGCCGAAAGATGAGGCTCCGGATCTTTGGCATCGAGGGCAGCAGCCTGCTTATAGGCGTTGATCGCTTCGTCGGGCTTGTTGTTTTCAAGTACGTGAGCCAGCGACAACCAGGCTCGAGCATGGCCCTGGTCGACCTCGGCAGTAGGTTTCAATGTGGTTGCGGCACGCAGAAATTGTTCCGCATCGGGCTGGCCGGTTTTTACCAGCATGAGTCCGAGATTCAGATTGGATTCGAACACGTCCGGCTTGGCAGCCACGGATTTTCTATACGCGGCAATCGAGTCGGGAGTATTTCCCAGCGCGTTGTACACAAATCCCAAGTCAAACCAGGCTTGAAAGTTGTTGGAATCGGCGGCGACGACCCTTTTTAAAAGCGGCTCGGCAGACGCGTAGTCGCGTTTTTCGATTGCAGTTTCGGCTTGAGTGAGTTCGGGAGGGAAGGACGAGTCTTGCTCGGCCACCTTATGGTGGCGCACGGTCTGGCCGGTACTCTGACCAAAGACGGTCCCGCCGAGGAAGAACTCCATGAGCAACAGCGCGAGGCAGATCGGCTTATTTACTCCCGCTCCCCGACGATCCATTCTCCGACAATCCGATCCGCGATGAGCCATTTCCCGAGAAACCATTTCCGTTTAATACGCTTGCCAGAAACTTGCCAGTATATGAAGCGGGAAGTTTGGCGATCGCTTCAGGCGGACCCGAGCCGACAATATGGCCTCCGCGCTCGCCGCCTTCAGGACCGAGATCGATTACCCAATCCGCGGTCTTGATTACTTCGAGGTTATGTTCGATCACGAGGATCGAACCTCCTGCATCGATTAGACGGCGGAATGCGGATAGTAGTTTGCTGATATCGTCAAAATGCAGACCCGTAGTCGGCTCATCCAAAATATACAGGATGTGCGGTCTGCGTCGAGGTCGGTCATCTGCGGTGCGCGGCCGATTCGCCTCGCGGGCCGCAGGCTGCAAATGCGCCGCCAATTTCATCCTTTGCGCCTCCCCGCCGGAAAGCGTCGTGGCGGACTGCCCCAGCCGCAGATAGCCGAGGCCCACTTCTTCCAGCACCCGCAGTTTGTCCACAATCTTCGGTACGCTGGCGAAAAACTGCAGCGCTTCCTTTACGGTGAGATTCAGGGCTTCGTGGATGTTCTTGCCGCGATAACGAACCTCCAGTACCTGAGGCTTATAACGCGCGCCTTTGCACTCCTCGCAGATGAGTTCGACGTCGGCCAGAAATTGCATCTCCACGGTGACGGTGCCGTCGCCCTGGCAGGTTTCGCAGCGTCCCCCTGGGACGTTGAAAGAGAAGTGTCCGGCGGTAAAGCCGCGCTTCTTGGCCTCGGGCAGGGACGAATACAGATCGCGGATACCGTCGAAGGCTTTGATGTATGTGACTGGGTTCGAGCGCGGCGTGCGCCCGATCGGCGATTGATCGACCAAGACAACCTCGTCGACGAACTCGGCCCCTTCCACCCGATCCCACGAGGAGGCCGATGTAGGACTGCCGTCAGGCTGCTTCTTCGCAGCTAAGAGAGCCTGATACAACACGTCGTGCAGCAGGGTGGATTTTCCGGAACCTGACACGCCGGTGATGGCGACGAGCATCCGCAGTGGAACCTCAAGGTCGATGCCTTTCAAGTTGTGGGCGCGAGCGCCGTAAATTTTAATTTGCTGCGGCCCCGGTTTGCGGCGGGTGCCTGGTATCTGGATATGCAATTCTTCCGCGAGATAGCGTCCCGTAAGCGAAGCTGGCATCTTTTGGATTTGGTCGTAGGTGCCGGCCGCGATCACTCTGCCACCGTTTTCTCCAGCGCCCGGTCCGAGGTCGAGGATCGTGTCGGAAGCCTGCATTACATCGCGATCGTGCTCGACGACGAGAATCGTGTTACCCAAGTCGCGCAAATTGTGCAGGATCTTAATCAGACGATGCGTATCCCGGCTATGCAGCCCGATGGAGGGCTCGTCGAGCACATAGAGCGTTCCCACCAGCCGTGAACCTAGCGAGGTGGCAAGTTGAATGCGCTGCGCTTCGCCGCCCGATAGCGTCGACGCCAGCCGGTTAAGGGTCAAATACTCCAGTCCAACTTCGTTCAGGAAGCGCAGGCGCTCGCGGATTTCCTGAAGTAGCCGGTCGGCAATGCCCGCTTCCTGCTCTGTCAGGTCGAGTCCGTCGAAGAACTTCGACGCGTCTTCGATCGTCATGCAAGATACGTCGCAGATATTCTTGCCGTTGATTTTGACCTGCCGCGCGTCCGTGCGCAGGCGAGTTCCATTGCACGCGGAGCAAACGGAATATCCGCGGTAGCGACTCAGAAACACGCGAACGTGAAGCTTGTACTTTTTCCGCTCCAAATAGTTGAAGAATCCGCGCACTCCGGGGAAGCGGCCTTCCCCTTCAATAACTAATCGCTGATGCTCGCGGTCGAGTTCGCGCCAGGGCACATCCATGGGAATATCCGCTTCGCGGGCGAAACGCTTGAGGTCAGCAAGCAGCGAGCGGTATTTGGGCTTGGTCCAAGGCTCGACCGCACCCTGATTCAGGGTCAGAGATTTGTCGGGGATGACGAGATCGAGATCGAAGTCGATTGTATTTCCGAAACCCTGGCAACGAGGGCAGGCGCCATAGGGATTGTTGAAGGAGAACAACCGTGGCTCGGGCTCCTCGTAGCGAATGTTGCAGGTCTTGCATTCGAAGCGCTGGGAGAAGCGCAGTTGTTCGGAAGGCTGCCCTTCGCGCGGAGCGGTTTCGAAGATGACTTCGCCCGACTCGCGATAGCTGATCTCGACCGCGTCCACGATTCGCGCTCGGGAATCTGATGACACGACAAGACGATCCACCAGCAGAAAAACCGGTTCCGCAAAGCTAATATTCAGCAAAGACTCTGGCGTGGAAAACTCGAAGATTTGTCCGTTTTGATAGAGCCGGTTGAACCCGCGAGTGCGAAGGTCGAGCAGGCGAGCCTTGAGTTGATCCGATGGAAGCTTGTCGGCGTCCGTCTTTCCCTTTTTCTTGCTCTTTCGCTTGACCTTGGCCGCAGGAGCCTCTGGCGCGTTCGCAGCTTGCGGGGCCGCGCTTTGCAGCGGAAACAGGACATTCAGCCGCGTCCCCTCGCCTAGTTTCAGCACGGCCCCGGCTACTTCGTCGACCGTATCTTTCTTGACCTGCAGGCCGCACTGCAGGCAATAGGTTCGGCCAACACGGGCGAAGAGCAGGCGTAAGTAATCGTAGATTTCGGTTGCGGTGCCGACGGTGGATCGAGGATTTCGAGTGGTGTTCTTTTGCCGGATGGCTACGGCGGGCGCGATTCCGTCGATCACATCCGCATCCGGCTTCTCGATACGCTCCAGGAACTGGCGGGCGTAGGCGGAAAGCGATTCCACATACCGGCGCTGCCCCTCCGCATAGATGGTGTCGAAGGCAAGGGAAGACTTGCCCGATCCCGACACCCCAGTGACCACGGTCAATGAGTTGTGCGGAATCTCAAAATCTATGTTCTTCAGGTTGTGTACCCGCGCCCCGCGAACAACAATGGTTTCTGTGGACATCAGTTATGAGATATCTGTGAACATACCGCCGCACCTGCCCAAGGAATGCTGGCGCGCTCGATTGCCGTGCCAGCGGCCTACCAGACAGCCTCAGAGCGGGATGCGGAATCTTCTATTATAAAGCAGGACTTAGCTGGACGCAGGAGAGTAACCTCGGTTTGACGCTGACTTTCGCGCG
>Ga0209275_10000846_pt1 | contig 12354 bp, 7 predicted proteins | sample HubBroMetageREF2_FD_188344 | JGI IMG/M metagenome (GOLD analysis project Ga0209275, IMG submission 188344) | Reference soil microbial communities from the Hubbard Brook experimental Forest, New Hampshire, USA - Hubbard Brook CCASE Soil... | ecosystem: Environmental > Terrestrial > Soil >...
CCACCTGCCGGACTCCCTCCCGAGCTGACCGAACCGTATGCGCCCGGGCTGGCCACCGGTGTCATCCGCCAAACCGGCGCGGGCTGGAGCGACCAGGAACACGAGCGGGGAATCCTGCGCTCGCCGCCGGGTAGCTACGACCACTGGGACATGCCCTACAACCCCGACCCCACCGCCGCGATCCTGCTCAACGAATTAGGCTCTGAAGGCTGGGCCGTGGGTGGCCTGCACACCAGCAAAAAAGGCTCGGACGCGGCCGATCTCGCCCGCTACCCGGAGGATAAGACGCCACCATTGGGGTTTGGCGCATCGGAAATCCCACTACGCGAAAAAGGCGAAGCGGAAGTACCGCACGCGACGTTCGCCGTCGGTGGCGGTGCCGAGTGCGCGGCGCCCTGCGCCGAGATGGCCAATGCCAGGATCGGGCCCGATGTCTGGCTGAAAAAGGCGATAGAACATGCAAAGACGGCCAGCGGGGTAAGAGGCTTCCTATACACCGGGCCGCGTGTCACGACCGGGGCGGCACTCCATCCCACGCTCGCCATTCCCTACCAGCGCGAGCTCGACCGTTACAGCAGCCTGCTCGTCGAAAGCGCCGGGCTCGAAACTCCGCGGGTGTACGTGGCGGCGACGGGTACCGAACGCGAACTGGAAAGCGAGTGCTCGTTTGACGAAGACCTGAAAGCGTTCGTGCCGACTGCAAGTCTCGGGGAATGCGCGACGGGGCAGAGCGCCTACTACTCCTTCCCGTCGGAAGCTGGAGCGGGTCTGGCAGAGCGGGTGATCGTGCTCGACGATAGCGGCGGGGTAGTGGGAGAAACCCAGTTGAAATGGCTGAGCAACGAACTCGCTGCGCTAAAAGCCCTCCGTGAAAAAGAAGAAGCGGAAAAAGGAGCAAGCGCCGCCTTGCCGCCGCTCGTGATGGGCGCCGCCGATCTCGGCGAAGAGGCTGAAAAAAGAGAAGGAAACGCCGCGGAAGTCGCGGAAGCCCTGGTGGAGGGTGGCGCGGCTGCCTACCTCTACGACGCGCCGGAAATGAACGTGGCGACGATCATCAAGGCCGACGGCAAATCGATTCCCGCGTTCGGATCGGGAACGCTGGGATACATCCAGGCAAGGACATCCGAACAAGAAGACTTCATCGGCGCGAGCGGGTTCCTGTTGGTTGAAGTGGAAAGACCGGCGGGAAAGCCGGTGCAGGCCAAAGCTCGCCTGATCCCCGATATCGAAGAACTATCGCTCGACGCCCACCAGGGCACGCTCTTGCGCCGCAGCGAAGCGGCGCTGTTCTCGGCGCTCGCCCGCAGGCCCCGGGCAGGCGGCGTCGCGAGTGGCGCCAGCAACGAAAACGAAACCGCGAACTTCATCCCCATCCCGGCCAATTGCCGGGGTGGAGATTGCGCAGAGGGCATTCTTCCCGAATACCGCTTCACCTCCGCCAATCCGGATAAGGGTCAATTCGTCAAGCCGAACCTAAGCTTGCTCCAGGCCAACGCCGTCGAACTGGAACACGAAGAACCGATCCCCGACCCCAGGTCCGGCTTGTTTTGTGCGTACAACCCAGGCGAAACGACGGTGACGATCGAAGCCGGCGGCCTGAAGGCATCGCTGCACGTCACGATCGAGGAAGGAAGCGTGGAGCGACCATGCGGGACGACGCCTGACACGGAACTCCCTGTAAAAGGCCACGAACAGGCGGTGGTTGCGCCCGCGCCGCCACCGACCGCGGCCCCTGCTGGAGCCGCACCAGCGCCGCTCGTGCCCGTGCCGCCGGTGCCCGGCGCTGTTGTGTCGCCGCCGGCCCTGCCACCAACCCCGCGCCCGCCGGTGCCGTTCTTGTTCGCGCCTGCACCGAGCCTGTTGCCGACGGTGATCGTGCCGCCGCCCGTTCCTCCGGCCGCTGAGCCAACGCCGCCGAGCGGCACCTCCGCGGTCACTTCGCCCGTAGAGGCTGCGCAGAAGGAGGAAGAGGAGGAGCAGGCAACCGAGTCCGCGAGCGCGCAGGCCGTCGCCTACCGTCAAGTCGAACAGGAGCCCTCACCCGGTTATCTACTCGGCCTGATCGTGTTGGCTGCATTCGCGGGCGCGACGATTCGGCGGCGCACGCGCCGCGGCGAGCGTGAGCTGCGCGTCGCGCCGGCCACAATCTCAACGATGCGCTCACAGCGGCGGATGACACAGCGTCGTCGCGGCCCGTGGTGAGGGTACGTCGGCGAGCCAGCTCGCTCTGGCTTTGACGTCCGGGGCACGTTCACGATTCGGCAACATATTTGGCACGCGATCAGGTCATTCTTGGGCCCCAGCGCTAGCCGGTCACGGTGACGTCCACGCGCTGTCTGCGCTCCCATTGCCAATATCGAGTCGCGCAATCCAAGAACGGAGTCTTATGAACCCGCACAGCACATCTCGGCACCTCTTTGCGACGCTGGCCGTCGTGCTCGCCGGTTGCGCTAGTGGCGTGTTCTGCGCCAGCTCGTCGGCAAGCGCTTTTGGAGAATTGACCCGGTTCGGCGCGCGTCAGGAACAGCTGCCGTCAACGGGTACTCCGCTCGCCGGCGGCATCGCCGGAAAAGCCAAAGAAGGCCCACGTTTCGGGGAAACTGAACTTCCAGGGCCGGAAATCAACTATGCGATCGGGGTCGACCCGAGCGAAGGAAACGCAGTCTTCGTACTCGACGAACCGAAGGAACCTGAAGAAAAAGAAGTCGGGGGGCGGGACACCGTGACGCGGCACCTGCGGATCCAGAAGTTCAACCCACTCACCAAAGACGTCGAAGCTAAAGTGGAATTCACCGTGACCTCGCCGGTGAATGAAGAAGAATCTGTGGAAGAAATAGAATTCGAACAGTTCTCGAACATCGCGGTTGACTCCGAAAGCGGCGTGCTGTACGTACTTTCGGAGGAGCCGCGGAAATGGAACACGAACAAGGATGTAGAAGCCCCAGTCGCCACGACTCTGTTCGCGTTCAACACCAAAGAACTCGGATTTGCCCCGCACACCACAGAAGGTGTGCTGGCCGGGCCTGAAGCGCTCAAGGCCGAATCGACGGTGGCGGGCGATGCGCTGATCGAACCACGCGGAATCGCCGTTGATCCCAAAACCCACGAAGTCGTCATCTTGGCGCACGAAGACTCCAAGGGCGAAAAAGAAGACGACATCGAAAAGCCCGGGGATCACTTCGTCCTGCAGCGCGTCAGCGACGAAGGAAAACTGGGCGAACGCTACGTCGACAAGAAGAACTTCTTCAAGGCATCTCGTATTCCCGACGAATACCCGACATCTCCGGTCGCGACGAGCGCAGGGCACGTGCTCGTACGGTTCGGGACCGAAGGCATCGCGGAAGTCCCGAGCGACTTCGAAGCGGCGACCAAAGCCGAAACCGAGCCGACGGCCCTGTACACCGAGCCACAGAACGTCGTCTCCGTCGCCGAATCGGAAGTGGAAGGCGAAGCGGGTGGCGCCCTCTCGCTCTCGCCAGAAGGGAGCCTTTACGAACCGGCGTCGATCGTCAACGAAGCCGAAGTGCTGAAAACGAAAGACAACGGGCAGAACTGGGGAGTCGCCAAGCGCAGCGCCAACGGCTCGCTGCTGGGCTGGTCAGGCGGCCAATCCGTTCTGATAAGCGAAGAACTCGCGGCTTCGAGCAAGAAGCCCAACACCGATGAATGCGTGTTGCAGCCAGGTCCCAGCAAGGAACCGGCGATGGACGTAGCTGCCGGCGCGAATGGCGACGTGTTCGTTCTGTCGCCTGCGTTCCTTGAAGCAGAAGACAACTTCGTCACGACAATGGCGGTCATCGAGCTCGGCCCCGAGGGCAAAGGCTGCCCGGGCGCGTCAGGTTCGGCGGTAACCGTCTCCGAGAACGGCATTGCGCTTGGCGCGGGAGAAGCTGTCGAAGCCGGGAGCAGCGTGCAGCTGTCCACGAAGGTCGACCAGGCCGACGCGCTTGAAACCGAATGGACATTCGAAAATCAGACGACGCACCAAACGACTACGGAAAAATCCAAGCCGCTCGAATTCCAGACCGAAGAATCGGGTCTCAAACTGCTGCTTCAGCAGCCCAGCCTCAACTTCAAGTTCCCGGCTGCCGGACAATACGTGGTGACGGCAAAAGTACATACGGACAACCTCGGTAGCGAACAGGTCGAATCGAAATCGCTCACCGTCACGGTCGAACCCCAAGCAGGTGCGCCGGCGGCGCCGAAAGTGACGCGTCAGCCTGCCAATGACAGCGTTACCGAACCAGTCAAGGCAACGTTCGTCGCGGAAGCGTCCGGTTCGCCGAAACCGAAAGTCCAGTGGCAGCTGTCCACGGAAAAAAGCAAATGGACCGACGTCCCGGGAGCGACCACGGACACGCTTACGATCGAAAGTACGAAAGTGGCGGAAAGCGGGCACGAATACCGCGCGGTCTTCAGCAATAGCCAAGGCGAAGCCACTAGCAACGCGGCGACGCTGACGGTCAAAGAAAAAGAAGCGTCGTCGCCGCCACCAGCGTCGCCGCCGGCGGGAGGAGGCGGATCGAGCACTACGACGCCGATCATAGCCGTGCTTCCTCACGTCGAAAGCAAACCTGCTGCGGTGCCGGATGCCGTCGTGGCGAGCACCACGGTGACGGTCAGCTCATCGGGCGCGCTCGCCATCAAGGTGACATGCCCTGCCGGCGAGACGAGCTGCATCGGCAGCGTGACATTGCGTACGCTTACCGCTGTAAGCGCCAGCAGTGGGATGGCAGGCGCTGCCAAGTCCAAGCGTGCGATCCTGACGCTTGCGAATGGCTCCTTCAGCGTCGCCGGCGGCGCCTCGCAGACGCTCAAGCTGCATTTGTCGAGTACCGCCCGCAAGCTGCTCGCTCACTCACACACGCTGCGAGTGCGCGCGACGCTTGTGGCACATGATCCCGCTGGAGCTCAGCACACAGGAGTGCAGACGCTCACCTTGCGCCTGGCGAAACGCTAAGGCGCAAGGCGGCGGGATCGTAGCTCGGTTTCACAGCTGTTAAACATCAGGTGTCACATGCTGATAACCTGGGCGCGGCGCCTCCCTGGCAGGCTAATCCGCGGGAGGGCATGGATCTCTCCTGGAGAGCAACGGAACAGCTAACTCATGGAGGTATCTCAGACATGACGGGATTTAGAACCCGTAGCCTCGTCTCCGCGTTCGCCGTGTCGGCGATCTCGGCCGTGGCGTTTATCGCTCCGGGCACCGCAAGCGCGGCCTGCTCGGGCGCGAACATCAAGGCCAACGGCTCGAGTCTGCAGGCCAATGCACAGAAAGAACTCTGGTCGAAACCATTCAACGAAAAATGTGCCGGTACCGAACAGGTCACATATGAATCGACCGGTAGTGGCCCGGGTCTGCACTCGTGGTTTGTCGGTGAGAGCCCCACGGAATTCAAAGGCTTTGGCCCCGAAAACGCATTTGTCGGGACTGACCAGCCACCGAGCCAGCCGCAGGAGAATGAAATTCTGACGAAGGGCTCAGCAGGCGCCAAAGTACTCTCGATTCCGCTGCTGCAGGCTGCAGTAGCGCTGCCGATCCACCTGCCGGCAGGTTGCACCGCTGAAGGCGGCAAGAAAGGCAAAGTCAAGCGCCTGGTGCTCAGCGACACGACACTGCAAGGGATCTTCGCTCACACGATCACGACGTGGGCAGGGGTTCCGGGAGTCGTCGGAGCCAGCTGCGACAAGAGCGCGCCGATCGTCCGCGTTGTCCGTAAAGAAGGCTCGGGTACGACAGCGATCGTGAAGAAGTTCCTGTTCGAGATCAACAGAGCGGCCGTCGATGGTACGGAAACCTGGAACGAACTGGCTGAAAAGAACGAAAACCTGAGCTGGCCTGCGGAAACAGAAGGTCTGGAAAGGGCCAAGAAAGGCTCAGGCATCGCCGAATACGTGGCCGCCAACGCGGGCACCATCGGCTATGCAAACCTGAACGAAGTCCGCAAAGTCCCGGCGTTCACGCCGGCCGGTCTCGGCGGCGAAGGCACCGCGATCTTCTGGGCGGAGCTGCAGTCTAAAGGCTCGAAGTACGAGGACCCGTCGACCGACGGTGAGACGAACACAGCCGCGAACGCGAACTGCGCGGGTGAGAGCTACATCTCGCTGGACAAGGAAGGCAAGCAGGGCAAATTCCCCCCGGCGAGCACGGAAGACGTATGGAACGAAGTCACGGCGAACAAGACGGAGAAGAAGTCCTACCCGCTGTGCGGATTCACCTACGACCTGTCGCTGACGAAGTTCTCGGACTTCGCCGGCAGCGACGCCGGTAACGAACCGACGGCGCCTGAGGTCGAAACCGTCAAGAACTACCTGACCTATGTTCTCAGCACCGGTCAGACAGCACTGGAAGGGCAAGACTTCCTCGGGCTGCCTGTCGGCAAGAAGGGCGGGAACGTCCTGAAAATCGCGCAGGAAGGCGTTGCGAAAATCGCCTTCTAGCCGTCGCGCAGGTCGCTGCTGAAAGGCAGTGGATCGCTAGAAGCAAGGATGCTGACCGGGCCGCCCACTGGGCGGCCCGGTTGCGTGCTGGAGCGAAAGAACTACGCGTAACGGTATGTAGACATGTGCCCGACCGCGAGCACGCAAGATAGGGCGATGGCCGTCGTCAGCGAGGAAGCTGCTTCGCGTGGGTTTTTGGGGTTGGGTTGGCGTCGGTTTGGTGTGGTGGGGGGGATTCGGGAGGTTCGTGGGTCGGCGGCTTGTATGCGTCGGGATGCGTTGTTTCGGCGGTTGTTGGTGGTTGCTGATGTGGTGGCGGTTGTTGGTGCGTTTTTGGTGACGGTGGGGTTGTCGCGGCGTTCGGTGCAGTTGACGTGGGCTGGTGTTGTGGCTGTTCCGGTGTTGGTGGTGTGCGCGAAGTTGACTGGTCTTTATGACCGTGATGAGGCGTTGTTGCGTAAGACGACGTTGGATGAGGCGCCGAAGTTGTTTCAGTTGGCGACTTTGTGTGCGTTGGTGGCGTGGTTGACGGGTGGGTTGTTGGTGCGTGGGGCGCTCGATCGGCATGAGGCGTTGTTTTTGTGGCTGGTGTTGGCGGGGGGGTTGATCTTGGCGCGCGCGGTCTCGCGGGCGGTGGCGTTGCGGTTGGCGCCGGGGGAGCGGTGTTTGTTTATCGGGGATGGCGTTTCGGCTGAGACGATTCGCTCGAAGTTGACTGGGCATGGTGGGGTCAAGGCGGAGGTCGTCGCGCATCTGGATCTGGAGGAGGTCGCGTCGTGGTCGACCGATAGTTTTTCTGAGGTGCGTTTGGCGGAGGTGCGTGATTTGGCGCGGACGCTTGATGTGCACAGGGCGATCATCGCGCCGCGTAGCGTCGATGGGGGGGAGATGCTCAACTTGGTGCGTACGTTGAAGGCGGTTGGGGTGCGGGTGAGTGTGCTGCCGCGGTTGTTGGAGGTCGTGGGGTCTTCGGTCGAGTTCGACGATCTGCACGGCGTGACGGTGATGGGTGTTAGGCGTTTCGAGTTGACGCGTTCCTCAGCGTTGTTCAAGCGTGCTTTTGATTTGTTGGGTGCGTCGCTGGGGCTGCTAGCGGTCTCGCCGTTGTTGTTGGTGATCGCGGTCGCGGTGAAGCTCGATAGTCGTGGTCCTGTGTTCTTTGGCCAGCAGCGTGTGGGTAGGCATGGGCAGCGTTTTCGGATGTTGAAGTTCCGCACGATGATTCCCGAGGCGGAGGCGATGAAGGACTCGTTGCGTGATCGCAACGAGGCGCAGGAGGGGCTGTTCAAGATCGCTAAGGATCCGCGTGTGACGCGTGTCGGGCGGCTGTTGCGTGCTAGCGCGCTGGACGAGCTGCCGCAGCTGTGGAACATCGTGCGGGGTGAGATGAGCCTTGTTGGGCCCCGTCCGTTGGTGATCGACGAGGATCAGCGGATCGAGGGCTGGCATCGCCGCAGGTTGGAGCTGATGCCCGGTATGACCGGCCCCTGGCAGATCCTCGGGCCCTCCCGCGTACCGCTGAAGGAGATGGTCGCGATCGACTATCTCTACGTCGCCAACTGGTCCCTATGGACCGACATCAAGATCCTGCTACGCACCGTCCCCCACGTCCTCGGACGCCACGGACTCTAGAAAACCCCAGGCCGGATAACGGGGCGGGCCGGCCGCAGATATAGGGAGACCCGGCCCGTTGCGAAGGGAGCACCGGCTTGGCGCGTCTGTGGAGACCCGGCCCGCTGCGATGGGAGCACCGGCCCGCCGCGTAGTCGTGCCGCGAGGTGTCTTCCTCGCGGCACGACCGCTACCGCCAGCGACTGTCAGTAGGCGATTTTCGTGACGCCTTCCTGTGCGATTTTCACGACGTTTCCACCCTTCTTGCCTGTGGGTAGGCTGAGAAAGTCGTGGTCGTTCAGGAGCGTCTGGCCTTCGCCCAACACAAAGGCGAGGTAGTTCTTCGTCGTTTCCACCTCAGCTGCAGACGGTTCGTTCCCGGCCTCGCTACCGATGAAGTCCGAGAACTTCGTCAGCGAGAGATCGTAGGCGAAGCCGCACAGCGGGTAGGACTTCTTCTCGACGACGTTTGCCGTCACTTCGTTCCACGCGTCTTCCGTGCTCGGTGGCGGGAATTTGCCCTGCTTGCCCGTCTTGTTCAGGGAGATGTAGTCCTCACCGCTGCAGTTGGCGTTCGCGGCTGCGTTTTCCTCCTCGTCGGTTGACGGGTCTTGAAACTTCTTGCCCTTGCTCTGCAGCTCGGGCCAGAAGATCGCGCCGCCTTCACCACCGCCGCCCGCAGGAGTGAAAGCCGCGTTCTGGCGTACTTCGTTGAGGTTGGCATATCCGATGCTGCCCGCCGTGCTCGCGACCTTGGCCGCGATGCCCGAGCCTTTTTCGGCTGAGACGAGGTCTTCGGTTTCATCGGGCCATTTGATGTTTTCGACCTGTTCGGCGAGTTCGGTCCAGGTTTCAGTGCCATCCACAGCGGCTTTGTTTATCTCGTACAGGACCTTCTCGAGTACCGAAGTCGCGCCGGAGCCTTCTTTGCGCACGACGCGGATGATCGGCGCTTCCTTGTCGCAGCTTGCGCCGACCAGCTGATCGTCGTTGAAAGCCGCGATCTGGCTCCACTTCGTGATCGTATGCGCGAAGATCGCCTGCAGCGTCACGTCGCTCAAGACGAGACGCTTGGGGCCCTTACCGCCCTTGCCACTCTGCGCGGTGCAGCCTTCGGGCAGGTGGATCGGTAGCGCCAGCGCTACCTGCAGCACCGGAATCGAGAGCACTGTGGCGCCGGGGCCCTTTTCGAGGATTTCATCGGACTGTGTTGGGTTTGGCGGGTCATCCACGCCGACGAACGCGTTGCTTGCGCCGAACCCTTTGTATTTTTCCGGAAGATGAAGCACCCACCACGACTCGAGACCCTTGTTGCTGCTGGTCGAGGTGTACTTCACCTGTTCGACGCCGGAGCATTTTGCGTTGAACACCGGCGACCAGACCACCTGTTGGGCGCCCGCCTCCATGCTCGCGCCGCTGGCTTCGATGTTCGCGCCCGTGCATGCCGCGCTGGCCGTGCCCGGAGCGACAAACGCCAAGGCCAAGGTCGCCGTTGCGGTCAAGGCCGAGGCGAAGCTGCGGACTTTCAATCCCGTCATGTTTGAACTACCTCCGTAAGGGTTGGTTTTGCGTGGCTCATAACTGGAATCGCTCCGTCGGCAGCCCCCCCACGCTGTCTGGGTGATGCACCGGCTTGATTTAACAGAGATCCCATCGAAATACTGAGGAATCCGTGCCAATCCAGGTGTTAACATCCGGTAACGGACCCGGATCGACGCTGAGAGGCGCTCTAAGGGGACGTCAGCTCACCGATGCGGACACGGCGAGCTCAACTGCCGCGCGAGGCCTCGCGTGCGGCGCGTCGGATCGAGAGCGCGAGCAGGCCAATCACGGCCGGCGGCATGATCCACCAGGCAGCAACCCCGGTCGTGGCGATCAGCGCGGTCAGCGCCAGCGCGAGTACCGCGCCTAGTGCCGTGCGCCAGTCATCGCCGACTACGAACTCCCACACGCTTGCGAGGCACGCCCGTGCACGTGTCATGCGCTTACGCTTGCCTGGTCACCGGCTTCGGCAGGCGCCGCTGACGCTGCCGCGACGCTCGCCGAGAGGGTCGCGCGCCTTACCGTCCATGCCATCGCAACGGCGGCCACCAGCACGCCGGGGAGGATCGCCAGCAGCGCCGCGTCGCCGCCAGGCCAGCTCGCGCCGGCGCCCTCCGTTCCCCAGAACATCCCAAACGAGCTGAGCATCACGCCGACCGCGAACTTCATCGTGTTCTCAGGCACCCTCGCCAAAGGCGCTCGTGCCGCCACACCGGCGGCGATGACCACGAGCACGGCGAGCCCAGCCGCGGCGGCAGCCAGCGCGACGCGGTGCTGGTTGGCGCCGAACGTAAGCACGATGAACGCGACCTCGAGACCCTCCAGCAGCACCCCTTTGAATGAGATCGTGAACGCGTAGCCATCAAAGCCGCTGCGTCTCTCACCGGCGGTGCTCGCCGCGTCGGTCTGCACCCTGAAGCTCTCCAGCTCGTCGTGCCTGGCCTTCAGCCCGGCCGAGCGCAGAATCGCCTTGCGCAGCCACTGCAGCCCGAACACCAGCAACAGTCCGCCGATGAGTACTCGCAGCACGTCGATTGGCAGTGACGTCAGCGCCGGCCCGAGTGCCGCCACGATCACGGCGAGCGTGAGCATTGCCGCTCCCACCCCGCTCATTGCCGAGGACCAACTGCGGGTGGTGCCGACCGCGAGCACGATCGTCAAAGCCTCGACGGCCTCCACGGTGCAGGCCAGGAAGACCGAGATCGCCAGTCCTACCTCCGCGCCGCTCATGCCCTCGCTGCTCCCGCGCCAATGCTCATGCACATGATGTAGCGCGATATGACCGGGATCGCAATGTCCTCGCGCGTTCGCAGGTACGTTGGCGACTCAGGCGCCACGTCTCGCTACTCGGCCTCGACCGCCTCTGCGCGAGCAGAGCTCGCCGGCACGGGCGCCTCGTCTGCATCTGGCTTCTGCCACGGCCGGCTGATCGCCGCCCAAGACAGCGCTCCGACGAGCAGCGTCGCGCACAGGATCCAGCCCAACGCAGTGGTACCGACGCCCACGTACTTCAATCCAGATGCCGCCACGACGAACGTGATCGCCGGCCGGATGTAACGGTCGGGGGCGTTCGCCGAGAGCAGCGAGCCGACGAGCACCGCCGGTACGCTGCCGATGATCAGCGAGGTCGTAACGCCGAACTCGACATGCCCGAACGCGAGGGCGCCGAGTGCCGCCGCCAGCGTCAGCGGCACGGCCTGGCTGAGGTCGGTGCCGACGAGCTGGTTGGCACCGAGCATCGGATACAAGAACAGCAGCATGACGATCATCAGCGATCCAGACCCGACGGATGTCATGCCGACGATCAGACCACCGATCATGCCGATCGCAACGGTGCGCAGCGGCCGTACGTCGATCTCGTGTACCACCCCTATGCGGCTCTGGCCGCCGCGGCGGTCCAAGGCGTAGCGCAGCACCATCGCGGCGGCTCCCACGAGCAGCGCTGCGCCGAGTGCCACCTCGATGTTTTCCTGGGCCCCCTTGCCGTTGCCCATCAGGTGCAGCAGATAAGCACCCAAGAATGCCATTGGGACCGAGCCCAGCACCATCCAGCCGACGAGCCGCCGGTTGACGGTCCCTTTGCGCAGATGCACCGCCGCGCCGAATGGGCGCATCACGACCGCTGCCACCAGATCGCTCGAGATCGCCGCCGACGGAGTGACGCCGAACAGGAGGATCAGCATTGGCGTCATCAGCGCGCCTCCGCCGGCACCCGTCAAGCCGACGAGGAACCCGATGATCGCGCTTCCGAGGACGATGTATGGGTCGATGTGCATGGCTTCCCCTGCCAGCTCAGGTCAGCCTTAGAGTTCTGGAGCCTCGAGCGCGGCGCACAATGGGGCTGGCCATCATAGACCAGTTTCTCACGTTGTGGGTAGGGTTGACACGGATTTCGGCGCCAAGTTTCTGGCGCGGCCTTGCTTTAGGGGCCCGTGATGTTTATGATGCCTGACCGTTAGTAGGGGTCGCGGAATCTCGACATTTGTTGGGGTTGGTGGGCTCCCCGTGCGGGGTCCGTTCGTGGCAGGCAAGGAGGCGGGAGGCGCTATGAGTGTGGATACGGGGAGCAGTGCTGAGGCTGGCGTGGCCTGGAGTCCGTCGTCGCTGACGGATGCTGGATCGTTGGCAGGTTCGTCGTCGTTGTCTGTGTCGCGTGGGTTTTTGGGGTTGGGTTGGCGTCGGTTTGGTGTGGTGGGGGGGATTCGGGAGGTTCGTGGGTCGGCGGCTTGTATGCGTCGGGATGCGTTGTTTCGGCGGTTG
>Ga0209275_10000851_pt1 | contig 12329 bp, 12 predicted proteins | sample HubBroMetageREF2_FD_188344 | JGI IMG/M metagenome (GOLD analysis project Ga0209275, IMG submission 188344) | Reference soil microbial communities from the Hubbard Brook experimental Forest, New Hampshire, USA - Hubbard Brook CCASE Soil... | ecosystem: Environmental > Terrestrial > Soil >...
AAGAGTATTGCGAACAAACACCACGAAGGGTTGGATTTTGAGAAAGTATGCATGGTTGATTCGACAAAAGATTCCAGCGTGGTGAGATACAAAATGCCAAGCCGGGGATGTCCTGCACTTTTTATCGGCGATAGAGCCACTTCGCCATCATCGCTGCCATTAACAGCCCAGAACCTAGTGTCGCATTGTACTCGCGATGCTTCCAGTACAGGTCCCACGAAAATGATCCGCGGATGGTGTTAAAGGAATCGAGCCGCGGCCAAAGCCGTGGTACCTGGCGCGCGTACTCGGCAAAATCGGCAAAACGTTCGCGCAGGAATGCTTCTTCTCCTCGGATGACCGGCAGGTAGATCGCCAGAAAAATCACGATCAGCCCTGCTCCGATCCATATGTTTCGTGCACTGATGGCAAAGCCAACAGCCAGAATGAGCGACCCCAGATATAGCGGGTTGCGAGTGTAGGCGTAGGGCCCAGTCGTGGCGAGTTGCTCATTTTTCCGTACATGACCAGATGCCAGCGCACGTAACACTAGTCCGGGAATGATCAGAAAAGCGCCAACCAATATCGATGCAGCCGTGGGCGTTGCGAGCCGCAGATAAACCGCGGTAAACGCGAAGCCCAGAGGGACGCGGATGCGACGCGCGATTTTACCCCATGTGACGCTAGCCACGATCGCTCCTCAGAAGCTGCCGCGCAGCAGCAACCACTTCAGCGGCGCTGATCTCTAGTATTCCGGGATCGGGTTGTGCACTGCGTGAGTGCGTGGTTGGACTGATCGGGCGACGCAATACAATGCTGCGCGTCCCGAATGGCCCATTGCGCGCCGGATCTGTGGGGCCGAAGATGGCAACCACTGGAACACCAAGCGCTGCGGCCAGGTGCATAGGGCCGGTATCGCCGCCGATGAAGACGCGGGCGCGGCGCGCGAGGGCAATTAACTCCGTGAGTGAACAGGCGATGCCTTTCGCCGCGCCCGCACTGGCCGATTCCACGGTTGTCATCAGGCGCTCTTCGCCGAGGCCGAAATTGATGAGCGATTTCAAACCACCTTCAGCGAGCCGTCTCGCCACTTCTCCATAACGTTCCGCTGGCCACTGTTTTGCGCCCCAGCCCGCGCCGGGATTCAGCAAAGCAAAATCATCGGTCGCTTCCGGGCGCCCTCCGCTTTGTTTTTCGATTGCTTCGTCACATGGAAATTCTATCTTCGGGAGTTCCAACGATCGTCCCGCTACCGCTTCCGTCAACGAAAGATTCTGCTCAACAACGTGGCTGCCGCGGGCCATTACCTGACGCGTATAAAACATGCTGGCAACATTTTCGCGCGGCTGCGCAAATCCGTAGATCGCGGGCGTTCCTGACCAACGCGCCACCAAGGCGGATCGCACCGCACCCTGGAAGTCAATTGTGACTTCGTATCGTTGAGCGCGGAGTTCGCTGAGCCCTGCCGCAATTTGCTCCCAGGTCTGAGTAGAAAATGGAGACCCGCGCCACGTCTTCGTATTCACAGTGTGAACTCGGTCAACCAGTGGCCTTCGCGGCGAACGCGACCCCGAGCGGGGCTCAGGCAAAGTGCACAGCAATTCTGCCCACCGTTCCTCAATAACCCAACCAATACTCGCACCGGGGAACGCTCCTCGTAACGCGGTCACGGCAGGGAGAGTGTGAATAATGTCGCCCATGGAACCGAGACGCACAATCAGCAATTTCCGAGGAACGAATGAAGGATTGTTTTCCGAAGAATCTGTAGCTGGCAATTGCATGCTCAGGAACGTCGCGGTCCGATCCGCGACCGGATGATCTCGGTTGCCGAATGATCTTTGGGATCGCCAACGATTTCGACGCGGCCGCCACACTCCGCGACCGCCTCCCGCTCGGGCACGGTGTCGGCCGTATAATCGGTTCCCTTCGCATGAACGTCAGGTCGAACCTCCCGGATTAAGGCTCGCGCGTCGTGCTCAGGAAAAATGACAACCGCGTCCACATCAGTGAGGGCCGAGAGAATTTCTGCCCGTTCTTCAGCGGGCATCAGCGGACGGCCTTCTCCTTTCAATGCCCGCACAGACTCGTCGGAGTTGATGGCGACAATCAATCGTCCGCCAAGCTCCTTGGCCGCATGCAGGTAGCGCACGTGGCCGACGTGGAGAAGATCGAAGCAACCGTTGGCGAGCGTAATCGCCTCGCCCGCTTGCTTCCACGCAGCAACGCGCTGCTTCAGTTCTTCGCGGCTGACGATTTTCTTGGTCGACATTCAGTGGGCTCTGGTCGCGGGCGGAGATTGCTCGAGCGCATCGAGCAACTCCTGGCGCGATACGGTTGCGGTGCCGCGTTTCATCACCACGATTCCTCCCGCATAATTTGCCAAGTGCGCGGCCTCCTCGGTGCTGCCGCCCGCGGCAAAAGCAGCGGCGAAAGTGGCGATCACGGTGTCTCCCGCTCCGGTCACATCCGCGACCTGGTCGGAACCGAAGATCGGGATGTCTACCGGTTTGTGTTTGCCAGTAAATGCGGCCATGCCATCGCGTCCGCGCGTAATCACGAGCGATTGCAACCTCATGCGAGACATCACTTGCTCGCCCGCCGCGCACAGGCGCGACCAATCATTACCGATCCTCAAACCCAACGCTGCCTCAACTTCTGGCTCATTGGGCGTGGCCGCAACCGCTCCGGAATATTGCAGCATCCGATAGCGTGAATCGAGCATAACGGGAAGTCCATCGAGACGTCCGCGCTCGCGGATCGCGTTGAGGATCGCTGGACTCGCTGCGCCGTATCCGTAATCGGAGATGAGCAGCGCATCCGAGGCGCGCGCATACTCTCGCGCAGCCAGCACCAGTTCGCGTTTTAAGTGGCGGTTGGGTTCGGTCTCCGGTTCACGATCGACTCGCACAACTTGCTGCCGGGCGGTGTGCGTCATGCCAGCGAGGATGCGCGTTTTGGTGACAGTGGTATAGCTCTTGTCCTTCAAAACACCGCTTAGAGGAATACGTTTATGCCGAAAAGCCTTTAGCAGCAAGCGTCCGGGTTCGTCGTCGCCAACCACTCCAACCGGGAGGACATTAACTCCTAAGTCAGCGAGATTGTTGATCGCATTAGCGCCACCTCCCGGCACGACCGTTCGCTCGCGATGTTTCAAAATCAGCACGGGCGCTTCTCGAGACACACGCGAGATCTCGCCAAAAACAAACTCGTCGGCTACCAGGTCGCCGACCACGGTCACTGTTATTTTGGGGAACGACTCGACGATCTTTCTCAGCCGTTCGGTCTCTTTCGGGTGTTTGGTCATTTATGGATCATGTTCCCACTGAATCTGACAGATGTCTCAGACCCCGATTTTCTCACGGCTTGCTCTTCGCTCCGAAATCATCCGCAGCATGGTATCGACTGCGTTAGCCGCATCCAGCAATTCCATTTTTACCGGAATCACCGCCAAAGGCTGCAGCTCATCGAGATATGTGCCCAGGTTTATAGCATCTTTTTCAGTGGTGACAAAACCTTTGGCTTCGCTCTGCTGGCGTAGCTTTAAAAGATCGCGAATGTCCTGCTCAGCGTAGGCGTGGTGGTCGCGGAACAAAGCCTGCGCCACAGGCTCAATCCCCGCCGTGCGCAATTGCAGCAGAAAATTCTGTGGCCGGGCAATTCCGCAGAAAACTACTGGGCGCGGGGGAACCTCAGTCAAGACGATTCCACGGCGCACCCGCCACACCAGCTTGCCATGCAGCGGGAACGATTCCGGTGAAGCGCCGCTGCTCAGAACAACGGCGTCGGCGCGGGCCAATGAGGTCAGCGGCTCGCGCAAGCGTCCCGCCGGAAGCAGACGATCGCGTGCGTCCTCCGGAGTAACCAATACGATGTCGAAATCTCGCGCCAGGGCACGATGCTGAAAACCGTCATCCAGCAGGTGAAGTTGCGGACCAAATTTGTTTTCCGCGAAAACGCCCGCTTCGTAGCGATCCTCGCCCACGATCACAGTTACTCCGAGACGCCGAGCCAAGAGCAAAGGCTCGTCGCCAAAGTCTCGCGACAACCCTCCGGGATTAACGTGTGCCATGCCCCTTGTTTTGCGCCCGTAGCCGCGAGAGAGGACATCGAACTTCACGCCGCGAGCTTTTAGCAATTCTCCGAGAACCAGGATAAACGGCGTTTTGCCTGATCTCCCCACCGACAAATTGCCAACGCTCACCACCGGTCCGTGCAATTTGTTCGCGCGCGCAATGCCTTTGTCGTACAGAGTGTTGCGCGCCCGCACACCTACTCCGAAGATAGAGGACAGAAAATTCATTGACTTTGCTCAGGAAAGGCTACGATCCATTCCTACACGATCACCGGCAGGCAACAGCTTTTCCAACGCTTGCAGAGTCCGCTGCGTCGCCCCCATCTGCGACCGCAAAGTTTCTCCGGCCCGGCGCCCCAATGCGATCCGTTCGGCTGGTTTGGAAATGAGATCCATGAAAACCAGCGGCAGTTCAGCCGGACCGACTACGCGAACCGCATCTCGACTTTGAAATAAGCTTACGATATCGCGAAAATTCTCGGTGTGATTGCCCACGATAATCGGGACACTGTGCAGCGCGGGCTCGATAATGTTATGCCCGCCGCGAGGGACAAGGCTGCCTCCAACAAAGGCGATGTCCGCCAGTGCGTAAAGGGCCGCGAGTTCGCCGATGGTATCGATCAACAGGACTCCGCCGACAATCGGATCGCCGCTCCACAGAGAACGGCGACAAGATCGGATTCCAAGTTGTTCGAGTAGCTTTGCCACTTCGCCGAACCGTTCGGGATGACGCGGCGCCAGAATCATCGCAGCTCGAGGATGGCTGGCCAGAACATTCTCGAAAGCCTGCAGCAACATTGCTTCTTCACCGTCGACAGTACTTCCGCAAACAATCACTGGGCCGGTAGTGGCTTGTAGGAACGACTCGCGCAGGCTGGCGATGATCGGCGGCGCGGCCGGTGCTGGCATGTCGAACTTAAGGTTCCCAGTTACGTGAACGCGCTCGGCGGGTGCACCTATCTCTTCAAGCCGTCTAGCATCTTCGCTGGTCTGCGCCAGAAAGATATCCACATTTTGCAAAACTCTCGACAGCAAATGCCGGAAGCGCCGGTATCCAGACCAAGAGCGGTTCGAAATGCGGGCGTTCACTATGGCGATCCCGGCACCGCTAAGATGGGCAAGTCGCAGGAAATTAGGCCAGAACTCAGTTTCCGCGATCACAACCAGGTCAGGCTGCAGCAATCGTAAATATGGCCGGATCGCAAAGGCGAAATCGAGTGGGAAGTAAAAAACATTCTCCGCGCCGAATCGAGTCCGGGCCAACTTCTGACCCGTGTCGGTAGTAGTCGAAACGACCACGCGATGCTGGGGGAATCGTTGTTCGAGCTGCGCCACTAGGTTGTTAACAGCCAGAACTTCACCGACCGAAACCGCGTGGACCCATATGGTGCGCCGCGCCGGCTGCGCCGCCAACCGCGGCGGAATTCTTCCCAGGCGCTCGCCTAAACCCGCGCGATACTTACCGTGACGCAACCGTTGCAGCAGCCAATACGGAAGACTGACCAGCAGCCCCGCCGCCAGTAGCGCAGTGTAGATCAAATACATGCAAGAAGGAACATTCTACCTGCACACGCGTCAACCGAGGCACCACCGTTTAGGAAGCTTGCATCCTATAATCGACAAAATGCAGTGCACACGTCCAACTTTTTTCCGGCTGTCGATGCCGGTCTGCGTTCTGCTCTTGTCGTCGATCATCTGCCTGGCGGCTAAGCATTTTGTCATGCCTGCGGCGCAGCCGGCGAAAACCTATCCTGCACACGACGAGCATCCCAGCGAAGCAGTCACGGTCGCGCTGGATCCTTATGACATGGCCGACAAAGCGAGCATTTTTTCGGTTCACTATGGGGAGATGGGTCTGATGCCGATGTTCCTGGTGATCACGAATGACGGCGATCAGCCAATCTCGCTGGCGGGAATGAAGGCGGAATTTGTTACCTTCGATCGCACCAAGATTTCCGCAGCCACGGAGGAGGACATTTACCGGCGCATTTCCCGGCCTGCGGGGAAAATTTCTCAAAATCCGCTGCCCTGGCCCAAGAAAGCGAGCGGCAGCATGAGCAAGGACGCGATGGACGAAGTTCAAAACTCCCAGTTCGCCGCCAAGGCAGTCGAACCTCACGGTACGCAAGCCGGCTTCCTGTTCTTCGACGTCTCTGGAATTTCCACACCGCTGGCGGGCGCGCATTTCTATCTGACCGGGGTGCATGATGCAAAGGGCAACGAACTGATGTATTTCGATGTGGCACTGGAGAAATACCTGAGCGCGCCGTCCAAGCTTAACTAGCCTGCGGGAGGGGCCAATCGCCGCGAACCCTTTATAATCACTGGATATGGCCACCACGCCGGACACAGCCGCAGGGGCTCGCGCCAAATACGAACCCGTGATCGGGCTGGAGGTGCACGTCCAGCTGTTGACTGTGTCTAAGATTTTCTGCTCGTGCTCAACGCGTTTTGGCGCTCCGCCGAATACTAATGTTTGCCCAGTTTGCCTGGGTCTTCCGGGAGCGCTTCCGGTGCTGAATCGCAAAGCGGTTGATTTTGCCGTGCTAGCGGCGATGGCGTTAGGCTGCCGCATCAACGAGACTTCGATTTTCGCACGCAAGAATTATTTCTATCCAGACCTGCCCAAGGGCTATCAGATTTCGCAGTACGACAAGCCGCTAGCCGAGTTTGGCAAAATCGATATCGCGACTGCAAACGGGCCGAAGACGATCGGCATCACCCGGCTGCACCTCGAAGAGGATGCGGGCAAGAGCCTTCACGAAGGTTTCGCCGGCTCGGCCGAGACCACGGCCATCGACTTGAACCGCAGCGGAGTGCCGCTGATCGAAATCGTCAGCGAGCCCGACATCGCTTCCTCCGCTGAGGCGCACGAATATCTCACCCGATTGAAAGAAATCATTCTGTACACCGGGGTGAGCGATTGCAATATGGAAGAGGGTTCGCTACGTTGCGATGCCAACGTCAGCGTGCGCCCTCGAGGCCAGAAACAATTTGGCACGAAGACCGAAATCAAGAACGTGAATTCGTTCCGCTTTATTCGCGAGGCGCTTGAGTACGAAATCGATCGCCAGATAGAGATTGTCGAATCAGGAGGCAAAATCACGCAGGAAACGCGGCTCTACAACTCGGCCGAAGGCAAGACTTACGGCATGCGCTCGAAAGAACAGGCGCATGACTACCGGTATTTCCCCGAGCCAGATCTTCTTCCATTGGTCGTAGACGAGAGATGGCAGGGGGAAATTCGCAGCACTCTGCCTGAGTTACCCGAAGCTCTGCGCAAACGTATGATCGCCGACTACGGCATCACCGAATATGACGCGCACGTATTGACCGCCTCGAAGTCTTTTGCCGATCGGTTCGAGGCGGCTGCAAAGGCGGCAAAGAATCCGAAACGCGTGGCTAATTTGGTGCAGGGTGAACTGATGGGACGACTAAAGGCGAAAGGACTCGAAATTGAGCAGTCGCCGATTTCGATGAAAGGGGTGGCGCTGTCGGCGGATCTGGTGGAGAGCGGAGCAATATCAGGAAAGATGCTGAAAGACCTGTACGACCGGTCGTTCGAGCTGGGCAAGGACTTCGGCGAAGTTTACGAAAAAGAAAAGCCGCAGCAGATCACTGATTCTTCCGCGATCGAAAAGGTGATCGACGAGATCATCGTGGCTAATCCCAAGCAGGTCGAACAGTATCGCGCCGGAAAGAAGACAGTCATCGGCTTTTTCGTCGGCCAAGTGATGAAAGCCTCGAAGGGACAGGCTAATCCGCAAATGGTGAATGATCTTCTGAGCAGAAAGCTGGAGGGCTGACCAGCCTGTTCAAGAAAATTCTGATTGCGAATCGGGGGGAGATCGCTGTGCGGGTGATCCGCGCCTGCCGCGAACTCGGAATCCCATCGGTTGCGGTTTATTCCGACGTCGATCGGGCTTCGCTGCATGTTCGCAAGGCCGACGAGGCCTACCACATCGGGCCGGCAGCAGCGACGGAATCCTATTTGAACTTCGATAAGATCCTGGACGTTGCGAAGCGAAGCGGCGCGGACGCGATCCATCCCGGATACGGATTTCTTTCCGAGAATGCGGAGTTTGCGCAGGCGTGTAGCGATGCTGGCGTGAAGTTCATTGGCCCCAGTCCCGCCTCGATGGAAATGATGGGATCGAAGACACGGGCTCGGCAGGAAATGGAAAAAGCCGGAGTGCCGTTTGTGCCGGGGACTTCGCGCGGAATCGAGTCCGCCGAGCACGCTGAGCAGGTGGCTGAGAAGATTGGCTATCCGGTAATGCTGAAAGCCGCAGCGGGAGGCGGCGGCAAAGGAATGCGCCTGGTGCATGCGCCGGGAGAGCTGAAATCTGCTCTAGAGGCAGCACAGAGCGAAGCGGAGCGTGCATTTGGCGATCGCGAAGTTTACGTCGAAAAGGCAATCGTCAATCCGCGACACATCGAGATGCAAGTGCTCGCGGACGAACACAGCAGCACAGTTTATCTCGGCGAGCGGGAGTGTTCGATCCAGCGCCGCCACCAAAAGGTACTGGAGGAGTCTCCATCACCGATCGTAGGCCCTGACATGCGGCGGCGAATGGGCGAGGTCGCCGTGCGAGTGGCCAGGGCGGCGAACTATACCAACGCAGGGACGGTAGAATTCCTGGTCGATCAGGAAAAGAATTTTTATTTCCTCGAAATGAACACGCGGCTGCAAGTGGAACATCCGGTAACAGAATTGATCACGGGATTAGACCTTGTGCATCTGCAGATTCGAATTGCGGCCGGAGAGAAGCTGCCGTTTAGACAAGAAGACATTTTCTTACGCGGGCACGCCATTGAGTGCCGCATTTACGCGGAGGATCCAGACAACAATTATTTTCCAAGCCCAGGGAAGATCACCTTGTTGCTGTCGCCTTCGGGACCTGGAATTCGCCGCGATAGCGGAATGTACGAAGGCTGGACGGTGCCCATCGATTACGACCCGCTGCTCGCCAAGCTGATCGGATACGGAACTAACCGGACGCAGGCGATGGCACGCTTAACTCGCGCCCTGCACGAATATTTTGTCGGCGGCATCAAGACCAACATCTCGCTTTTCCGTCGCATTCTCAGCGATCCTGACTTTCAGGCTGGAAAGGTGGACACTGGCTACCTGGATCGATTGCTGAAGTCGCAGCCTCCTGACATTCGGCGCGACGATGCGGAAGTTGCGGCCGTTGCGGCTGGGATATTCGCAATCCTGGATCCGACATCGGCGGTCCCCGGTAACGGAAGCTTATCTCCAAATCCTCGGAACGAACTTGCCTCTGGAATGGCTACATCGGGTTGGAAGCGAGCGGCAAGAGTGGAAGGATTGGGTTGAGCAGAATCGTCCTTGGCTTCACGCACGGCCCGCGGAGTATCAACGCGTCTCGCTGATTTCTTATGGTCTACGATGTCACCATTGACGGGAAACGCTATCGGCTCAGACTCGAGCGTGCGGGGGCTGGCTGGCATTGCCGGTTGGACGGTCGCGAGATCGAGGTAGACGCAATCTTAGTTCGGCCCGATGTGCTGTCGATCTTAATCGGCGGAAGAGCCTACGAGATCAAACGAGAGTACACGGCGACGGATATGCATTTGTGGGTTGGTGGCGTCAGCTACCTGGTGGAATTGCATGATCCAAGATCACTGCGCGGCCGACGAGGCGCGACTGCGGATGAACAAGGCCCGAGGAAACTTCTCGCGCCTATGCCTGGCAAAGTCGTGCGCGTCCTGGTTAGCGAGAAGCAACCGGTTGAAGCGGGGCAGAGCATCCTGGTCGTGGAAGCGATGAAGATGCAGAACGAAATCAAATCGCCAAAGAAAGGCGTGGTCCAAAAAATTGTGGCTGCCGAAGGTGCGAATGTGAATCCTGGAGATGTGTTGGCGATTGTGGAATAAACAAGGTTTTAGCTTTGGGCCTTGGCTTTTCTTCACATCCTATAAAAAGCGCGGAGGGCTAACTGCTACTCAATTCGCATTGCCATTGCCTTCCAATACTTTCTGGGCGTAATAATTCTCTACTTTGGCCTGATCGCGCAGGACTTCGTAATAAGCGGCCTTCAGAAGTTGCTCACGCCGGTCGCGAAGCTGCGAGCGGATCGCCTCTTGCACGCGCGGGTCGGATAACTCCCGCTGCCCCGCGCTTTCCTTTGTAATCAGTTTCACGATGCGAAAGCCTATTAGCTGCTTGGTCATCGGGTTGATAACGGTGATGACGGTGGTGTACTGCCCCGGCTTTAGCTTGATAACAGCGTCGCGAGTGACGGAGTCGGTGTTTTTCAGGGACGATTCCGGCGTAAAGCCCAGGTCACCTCCGTTTCCCGAAGTCTCAGGGTCCTCGGAATAGTTCATCGCAAGCGTGCCAAAGTCATCACCGCTGTCCAGGCGATTCACGAGCATTTGAATTTTCTTGCGCGCATCTGCCTCGTTTTGCGCCTTGTCGTTCTTTAGATTGTGTACCTGGGGGTTGGGCGCGACGGTTACGAAGATCTGGGCCAGATGATATTGGGGCTCCACCAGGTTGAACTCGGCCTTATGCGCGTTGTAATAATTTGAGATGTCCTGGTCGGAAACGTTGATTTTGGACGTCACCTCTTTGTTCAGAACCTTGTCAACTGTAAGCGAGCGGCGCAAGTCACGCTTGAAGTCGTCAAGCGTGAGCTTTTTTTCCTTCATGCGAGCGTCAAATTCCTCTTTGGTGTAAGGCGACTTAATCTCGTTGACCTTGCGCTCAACTTCGTCGTCCGTTGCCAGGAGCCCAAGTTTTTCCGCGCGCCGCATGAGGATCTCATTATCCACCAGTTCTCGCAGGATGCTTAAGCGCAGGCTGGTGGCTTGTTCTCCGACGGGCCGCTGCTGAGAGCCAGCAGTCTGGTTGTCATAGTATTTCTCGACATCGGCCCGGTAGATCTTGCGGCCATCGACCGTGGCGGCTACGTCATCGCCCGCCAACTTGGTTCCGCATCCCACGCAAAGCGCAAGAAGGGGGAAGGCAAAAAGCGTTGCCACGAAGAGACGAACTAGCGGATTGGTTTTCAAATGATCCTCTCGACACTACTTGCTGGGCGGCGGCTGCTCGCTGGCAGCAGGCGTTGGCGGCTGCGAAGGCACTGGAACTCCGGCCCGTTGCAACGCCGCATCGATGGCTGCCCGCATTTCGCTAGCGGGAAGAGCTCCATCCATTTCTTCCCCATTCACGAACAAAGTCGGGGTGGCGCTCACGCCCACGCCCTCGGCTTCGTGCATCGAAGCTTTTATAGCGTCTTCATTCTGAGCCTTGACGCAGGCCTGTAGCTTGGTCTGGTCGAGGTTATGTTTTTGCCCTTGTTCGAGGGTCAATCGGTCCAGCACCGCGAACTGCGCGTCGCGCGCTTTTTCTGAATTCACTTCCCGCTGGTTGGAGTGAATGTGATCAGCGAAATCCCAATATGCGTCGTTGTTTTGGGCGGCCAGGCAGTTCGCATCCACAGCGGCGTGCACAGCCCAAGGATGAATCTCCGTCAACGGATAATCCTTGTAGACAAATTGCACGCGATCTCCGTATTCCTTCAGCAGTTCGGGGAACAACGTCTGGTGCATACGCGAGCAGAATGGACACTGGAAGTCGTCGAAATTAACTACAACGACTTTGGCATCCTTGTTGCCACGAGCGGGGCGACCGTTCAAGTCGATCTTCTTCATGTTCTCGACATATGGATCTTTGGTTAGGTCCAGCTTGGTCATTCGAGCCAGGGTTTTGCCATCCTTGGAAAGCAGGAACTCGTACGTCTGCTTTTTCTGGTCGCCGTCCATGGTGATGGTCAATGCATCATAATTCGCAAAGTCACTGGGCCGGAGCGGGCCAACAGTAATTTTTACGCTGGCGGGAATGCTGTACGTAACTCGCACCTGCCGCTCGATTTTCGGGGTTAGATCAGACGGTACCGGGGCTAACTGAGCGGAACACCCGAGACAGACCAGCATGAGGACAAAGATCGAACGTCGCAGTATCGTCACCAAGAACCGCCTGTACATTAGGAATAACGGAATAACTTAGATTATCTCACACGGAACGCAGGGGAAGGGCTAGGCATGCGGGTTTTGCGAAGAATCGACTCCGAGGAACTGCCGCCGATCAAATTTTCCGTAAGAGTTGTTCGGCTGGCAATAGAGAGTTCATCGAGCCGGAGCGGAATCCCTCAAGATCCAAAGTCACGAACTTGAACCCGAGAGTTTTGAAAATGCGTGTGAATTCCGCGGCCATCGCCGGACTCAGCGCGCGGGGCAATTCGTCTCT
>Ga0209275_10000852_pt1 | contig 12316 bp, 10 predicted proteins | sample HubBroMetageREF2_FD_188344 | JGI IMG/M metagenome (GOLD analysis project Ga0209275, IMG submission 188344) | Reference soil microbial communities from the Hubbard Brook experimental Forest, New Hampshire, USA - Hubbard Brook CCASE Soil... | ecosystem: Environmental > Terrestrial > Soil >...
TGCAGGCTGCCCAGCTTGTCCGGGGTGGCGAAGGAGGTGCCCGCGTAGGCGGCCTCGTAGCCGAGGGCGCGGTCGAGCTCGGTTGCGTGCCCGATCGACTCGTGGATGGTCAGCCACAGGTTCGACGGGTCGACGACCAGGTCGTAGCGGCCCGGCCGTACCGAGGGTGCGGTCAGCTTGGCGGCCAGCAGCTCCGGGAGCTCGGCGAGCTCGGCGGCCCAGTCCCAGCCAGCCCAGCCTGCCCGGCCCGCCCGGCCCGCCCCTCCGGGCCCGGCCAGGTACTCGTACCCGCGCCCGGCCGGGGGAGCGAGAGTGCGCATGGTGTCGAACCTGCCGTCGGCCGCGACCGCGACCGCGGTCACGCTCGGGTGCAGCCGAACCCGCTGCTGAGTCGCGGTCGTGGCGCCGTCGGTGAAGAACTTGCACTCCTTGACCTGAAGCAGCGACGCGTCCACGTGGTCGACGGCGTCGCTGGCGAGCAGGCCGGCGCTCCACCCGGCCAGCAGCGCGATCTTGTCGGCAACGGCGACGGCGAACGGATCGGTTTGGTAGGCGGACACCCAGGTCACGTCGCCGTGGGCGGGCTCGGGGGCCAGCTCGATCCGCTCGGTGTTGACCGCCGCAGCAACCCTGGCGACGTCGACGGCCGCATCGGCGGCGCCCGCCGCCGCCTCCGGCGTGAGGTCCACCGCCGCGGCGAAACCCCAGGTCCCCTCGACCACGACCCGGACGGCCAGGCCCAGGTCATCGGTGTCGTAGAGGGTCTCCAGGTTGCCGTCTGACAGGCCGATCTGCTGTCCCCTGACTCGTTCCGCCCGGAAGTCTGCGTACTGCGCGCCGAGATCGGCGGCCCGCTGCAGGGCGGCGTCCGCGAACTGCCGCAGTGGGTGCGCGGTGAACTCGGAATCGATCGCGTGCGCCGCCCGGTCTGCACTATGCGTCACGGCAGGTCAATCTATCCTGTGCTTCGTGTCCGCGATCATTGCGACCGGAAGGACCCCCAGATGAGCCGATCCGCCCTCGTTACCGGCGGGAACCGCGGAATCGGGCTGGCGATCGCCCGCCGGCTGGCCGCCGACGGCGACAAGGTCATGATCACCTCTCGCTCGGGCGACGACGTGGAGGGTCTCTTGGTAGCCCGCTGCGACGTGCGCGACCCTGCCTCGGTCGACGAGGCCTTCACCGCCGCTGAGGCGGCGCACGGACCTGTCGAGGTGCTGGTGGCCAACGCCGGGATCACCCGCGACCAGCTGCTCGCCCTGATGAGCGAGGACGACTTCGCCGCCGTGCTCGACACCAACCTGACCGGCGCCTACCGGGCGGCCAAGCGCGCCGTCCGCGGCATGATCCGGATGCGGCGCGGACGGATCGTGTTCATCTCATCGGTCGTGGGCCTGCTCGGGTCGGGGGGTCAGGCCAACTACGCCGCGTCCAAGGCGGGCCTGATCGGCATGGCCCGCTCGCTGGCCAGGGAGCTGGGCACCAGGTCGATCACGGTCAACGTGGTCGCGCCGGGCTTCGTGGACACCGACATGACCGCGGCGCTGCCCGAGGACCGGAAAACAGCGATCCTGGCCAGCGTGCCGCTCGGCCGTCTCGCGTCCGCGGACGAGGTCGCGGCGGCCGTCGCGTTCCTGGCCTCGGCCGACGCCGGGTACATCACCGGGGCGGTCATCCCGGTGGACGGCGGCCTGGGCATGGGGCACTGACGGGCGGGCCAGCTGGCACCGGCCACGGCGAAAGGGAGCAGATGGGAATCCTGGACGGCAAGCGGATACTGGTGACCGGCGTGCTCACCGACGCTTCGATCGCGTTCCACGTGGCGCGGATCGCGCAGCAGGAGGGCGCGACCGTGGTGCTCACCGGGTTCGGGCGGCTCACCCTGGTGCAGCGCATCGCGCAGCGGCTGCCGCAGCCGCCGCCCGTCCTGGAGCTGGACGTCACCGACGCCGGGCAGCTCGCGTCGCTGGCCGACCGGGTATCCGAGCACGTCGGCGGGCTCGACGGGGTAGTGCACAGCATCGGCAACGCTCCGCAGTCGGCACTGGGCGGCAACTTCCTGCAGACAGAGTGGCCGGACGTCGCCGCCACGCTGCACGCCTCCACCTACTCGCTCAAGGCGCTGGCCGTGGCTGCGCTTCCGCTGATGAGCGCCGGCGGCGCCATCGTCGGAATGGACTTCGACGCCCGGGTGGCCTGGCCGGGCTACGACTGGATGGGCGTGGCCAAGGCGGGCCTGGAGTCCTGCGCCAGGTACCTGGCCAGGGACCTCGGCCCGCGGGGGATCCGGGTGAACCTGATGGCGGCCGGGCCACTGCGGACGATGGCGGCAAAGAGCATCCCGGGCTTCGACAGGTTCCAGGACCTGTGGGAGCAGCGCGCCCCGCTCGGCTGGAATCTGTCCGACCCGGAGCCGGCCGCGCGCGCCTGCGTGGCCCTGCTGTCCGACTGGTTCCCGGCCACGACCGGCGAGATCGTGCACGTGGACGGCGGAGTGCACGCGGTCGGCGGCTGAGACGTGCGGGCGCGGATTCTTCCATGCCGACGCCGTCACACGCATCAGGTTTTTGTCCCGTTTCGATAGGCATGAGGCTTACCGGACACGCGCCCGCGGGCTCTACGCCGTGCCCGCAACCTCGGCAGATGCGTAACAATGGGGCGATAGTCACGTAACGCACATGTGACGGTCGGCAACACTTCCGGTGGCCTGGCGTGACATCGATAGGAAGTTGTGACATTTACTGCTGGTATCTGTCACCACAGCGAAACTACGCTCTGAGCGAATCGTAGCCAGGACAAAGTGTCGCTGGCGCGCGATGGCGGTGCCAAGGGCGCGGGACAGGTGCCGGGTAGCGCCGACAGAGAGGCGGCGAGCGGTGTCACGATCAGCGTCGCGCGACGTCTACCGCGGCGGCTCGAAGCCGCGGCTTCCGGACGATCTGGCCTGGGGCTGGATCAGCCTGCGTGCGCACGGCTTAACCGGGCGCCTCCGCTTGAACCGGGTGGTTCACGCGCGCGCACGCGCGCCAATGACGAAGGAGCGTAAATGAAGTTTTGGAGACGTAAGCTGCGCCTCGCGGCTATTGCCGTGACCGCAGCGGTCGCCCTAACCGCTGCGGCGTGCTCATCATCGGGCACCAGCAGCTCATCGGGCAGCAACACGTCCGGCACGCCAGTGAGCGGCGGGACGGCGTCGGTCGCACTGCCGGCCGGGGTCACCTACAGCTGGATCTTCCCCTTCTACGCGATCACGAACGCGAGCGTCTACAACGACGAGCAGTTCCAGTTCCTCATGTACCGGCCGCTGTACATGTTCGGCAACAACACCGACACGTCGGTGTCCGTCAACTACGGGCTGTCCCCGGCCAACCCGCCCGTTTACAGCAACGGCGGCAAGACCGTGGTGGTGAACATGAAGGGCTGGAAGTGGTCGGACGGCGAGACCGTCAACGCCCAGTCCCTGATCTTCTTCCTGAACATGGCCAAGGCGGAGAAGGCAAACTGGTACGCGTACTCCGCGGGCCTGATGCCGGACAACGTCGTGTCGTACAAGGCCACCGGGCCCAACCAGGTGACCATCCAGCTGAACAAGGCCTACTCCAGCCTGTGGTACACCTACAACCAGCTCGCCGAGCTCAACCCGATGCCGATGGCATGGGACGTCACCAGCCTCGGCGCCAAGGCTGGCAGCGGCGGCTGCACCACCGACAGCGCGGCCGACGGCTGGGCCAAGTGCAAGGCGGTCTACACCTTCCTGACCGCACAGTCCAAGATCGCATCGACGTACGCGACCAGCCCGCTGTGGTCGGTCGTTGACGGGCCGTTCAAGCTGTCCAGCTTCAACACCAACGGCAACGTGACGGTCGTGCCGAACAAGGCCTATTCCGGCACCCCCAAGCCGAAGGTGTCGGGCGTCAAGTTCGTGCCGTTCACGGCCGACTCGGCCGAGTACACCGCGCTCAAGACCGGGTCGGTCGACGTGGGCTACATCCCCACGCAGGACCTGGCACAGAAGCCGGCGAACTCGCCGCTGCCGGCCACCAACCCGCTCGGCAGCTCGTACTACCTGGAGCCGTTCTTTGACTACGGCATCCAGTACGCGCAGCCGAACTTCAACAACCCCCAGGTGGGCTTCCTGGTCCGGCAGCTCTACATCCGCCAGGCCATGCAGTACGCCGAGGACCAGCCCGGGATCAGCAAGTCGATCTGGCGCGGGTACGCCGTCCCGGACTCGGGGGCGGTCCCGACCGTGCCGTCGAACCAGTTCGAGCCGGCCATCGAAAGGGAGAACGGCGGCCAGGGCCCGTACCCGTACAACCCGGCCAAGGCGAAGTCGCTGCTGACCAGCCATGGCTGGTCGGAGGTCGGCGGCGTGATGCAATGCCAGGATCCGTCGAAGTGCGGCAAGGGCATCACCAAGGGCGAGCAGCTCAAGATGACGTTCATCTACTCGACGGGCGTGGCGGCCGCCACGGCGACATATCAGACCATCAAGTCTGAGGAGTCCTCGGTCGGCATCGACGTGACGCTGGTCGGGCAGTCGTTCGACACGATCATCGGTGAGAGCGCGCCGTGCGCGCCGATGGGCCCGAAGTGCAACGTGCAGGTGTTCGCCTACGGCGGCTGGGGCTTCGACGGGCCTGGCTTCGAGCCGACCGGCGAGCCCCTGTTCGCCACCGGGGCGGGCTCGAACTCCGGTAACTACTCCGACCCGCAGATGGACAAGCTGATCACTGAGACGCACACCAGCAGCAGCCTGGCGGTGTTCCACCAGTACGCCACGTACGCGGCGCAGCAGCTGCCGTTCATGTGGGTGCCGGAGCCGGAGCCGTTCGCAGTCCAGGCGGTCACCAGCAAGCTGAAGAACGTCACCTTCAGCCCGCTGTTCACGCTGCTACCTGAGTACTGGTACTTCACCAAGTAGCCGGATAGGTCTGGGTGCCGTCCCGCCATGGGGCGGGACGGCACCCAGAGGCCAATACGGCTATAGGCATAGGAGAGGCGATGTGCTGGACTGAGACCGCGGGCACCGTCCCAGCAGGCGAAGGAGGGATGGCGCGATGATCGGTTACCTGATCCGGCGCATCTTGCAGACCATCGTCGTCTTGTTCTTCGTGACGGTGTTCACGCTGTTTCTGGTGCACCTGTTCCCCGGCGGGCCGATCAAGGCGATGCTCGGCCAGCGCGCCACTCCCCAGCAGGTCGCCTACTACAACCACCTGTACGGCTTCGACCAGCCGTTCTACGTGCAGTACATCAAGTGGATCGGCCAGCTGCTGCACGGCAACCTCGGCTTCTCCAACAAGCTCAACATGTCGGTGGGCGCCCTGATCGCCCAGGACCTGCCCAAGACGATCATCCTGGTCGTGCTCGGCACGGTCGTCTCGCTGGCCTTCGGCATCCCGCTCGGCCTCTACCAGGCCGTCAAGCGCTACACGGTCGGCGACTACGTGCTGACCGGCGTGTCCTTCCTCGGCTACGCCACCCCGACGTTCTTCGTCGGCCTGCTGCTGGTCGAGTGGTTCTCCGTCGACATCCACCTGCTGCCGCCGTTCGCGCCGCAGGGCACGTCGGTGGGCCAGATCCTGTCCCAGCCCAAGGCGCTGATCCTGCCGGTGCTCTCCTACGCGTTCGTGCTCTATGCGCTGTGGAGCCGGTACATGCGCTCTTCGGTCATGGACAACCTGGTGCAGGACTATGTCCGCACCGCGAGAGCCAAGGGCGCCAGCGAGCGGCGGGTGCTGTGGGGGCACGTGTTCCGCAACTCGCTGATGTCCATCATCACCCTCCTCGGTCTTTCCCTGCCGACGCTGGTGGCCGGGGCGATCTTCATCGAGGTCGTCTTCAACTATCCCGGCATGGGGCTGGCGTTCTATAACGCCGCGCTGAACGTCGACTATGAGGTCCTGCTCGGGTTTACCGTGATCGCCACGCTGGCGACGATCCTGGGGAACCTGCTGGCGGACGTCAGTTATGCGGTACTCGACCCGAGGGTGAGGTACAGCTGATGGCCATGATTCCGCCCCCCGGCGCCGAGTCCGGGCAGCAGCTCGGCCGGTCGGCCACGGTGGTCGAGCCGACCAGCGCGCCGGACGGCGCCGGCCCCCTCACAGCCGCGAAGCCGCGCAGCATGCTGCGCCGCGGCTGGGAGGTGTTCGCCGAGAACAAACTCGCGCTGGCCAGCGTCGGCATGATCGTGTTCATCGTGCTGTTCTGCTACATCGGGCCGCTGATCTACAAGACGAACCAGGTCAACACCAACCTCAACGACACGCTGTGCCCGCCCAGCGGCGCACACCTGCTCGGCTGTGACAACCTCGGCTACGACCAGGTCGGCCGGCTGATGCTCGGCGGCCAGACGTCGCTGGAGGTCGGGTTCGCCGCCGCGATCGTCGCGGTCCTTTTCGGCACCCTGTACGGAGCCTTCTCCGGGTTCGTCGGCGGCATCGTCGACTCGTTCCTGATGCGGATCGTCGACGCCGGCCTGTCCCTCCCTTCCATCATGGTGATCATCATCCTGTCGGTGGTCTTCCACCCGAACACGATCATCATGGTCTTCATCATCGCGGTGTTCTACTGGCTGGGCGTGGCCCGGCTGGTGCGCGGCGAGACGCTGACGCTGCGCACCCGGGAATACGTGCAGGCTGTCAAGATCATCGGAGGGCGCACGTCCCGTTCGATCGTGCGGCACATCATCCCGAACGCGATCGGCACGATCATCGTGCAGGCCACGTTCGCGGTCGCCGACTCGATCATCATCCTGGCTGGCCTGGGCTTCCTCGGCCTGGGAGTGCAGCCTCCGGCGACCGACTGGGGCGACATGCTGTCGGGCGGCCTGACCTACCTGCAGAGCGCCCAGAACTACTGGTGGCTGATCTACCCGCCCGGCTTCGCGATCATCCTGACCTGCATCGCGTTCAACTTCATCGGCGACGCGCTGCGCGACGCGTTCGAGACCCGGCTGCAGCGCCGGTAGGAGGGGACCTAGTGGCGCCGCTACTCGATATCACAGACCTGCGTACAGACATCAACCTGAAGCAAGGGGTGGTGCACGCCGTCGAAGGCGTGTCCATCCACGTGGAGACCGGCGAGACGCTCGGCATTGTGGGCGAGTCGGGCTGCGGCAAGACGATGACCGCGCTGTCGATCATGCAGCTGCTGCCCACCGGCGGGCACATCACCGGCGGCAGCATCACCCTGTCCGGGCAGGAGATCAGCTCGTTCTCGGCCGACGACATGCGCCGGATCCGGGGCAACGAGATCGGCATGATCTTCCAGGACCCGCTGACGTCGCTGAACCCGACGATGACCGTGGGCAAGCAGATCGCCGAGGCGGTCAAGCTGCACCGGGGCGCCAGCACCGAGCAGGCCATGGACCGGGCCGCCGAGGTGCTCAACCTGGTCGGGCTGCCGCAGGCCAAGGAGCGCATGACGGAGTACCCGCACCAGTTCTCCGGCGGCATGCGACAGCGCGTGATGATCGCGATGGCGCTTGCGTGCGAGCCGAAGCTGCTCATCGCCGACGAGCCGACCACCGCGCTGGACGTGACCATCCAGAAGCAGATCCTGGAGCTGATCGACGACCTGCGGCTGCGGCTGGGCATGGCGGTCATCCTGGTCACCCATGACCTCGGGGTCATCGCCGGCCGCGCCGACCGGGTCGCGGTGATGTACGCGGGGAAGATCGCCGAGACCACCGACACCGCCACGCTGTTCGGCAACCCGCGGCACCCCTACACCGAGGCGCTGTTCCAGTCGCTGCCGGACAAGGCGGCGGAAAGCAAGGAGCGGCTGTACTCGATCCCGGGCCTGCCCCCGGACCTGATGAACCCGCCGGAGGGCTGCAGGTTCGCGCCGCGCTGCCGGTACGCAACCGACCAGTGCCGGTCGCAGGACCCGGAACTCGGCGGCGAGACGGTCGGCCACCGCTTCGCCTGCTTCTTCCCGGTGGGCGAGCCCGAGTGGAGCCGCACCAAGCGCACCGTCGAGCACGTGGGCCCGCGGCTGCCCGAGCTCGCCCCGCCCGAGGGCGACTCCTCGGTGCTGCTGAACGTCGAGCACCTGGTCAAGGACTTCCCGGTGACCAAGGGAGCCGTCCTGCAGCGGCGGGTCGGCTTTGTCAGCGCCGTGGCCGACGTGAGCTTCGCGATCCGGGCCGGCCAGACGCTCGGCGTGGTCGGCGAGTCCGGCTGCGGCAAGACGACCATCGGCAGGCTCGTCGTCGGGCTGGACAAGCCGACCAGTGGGGCGATCAACTTCGAGGGCAAGGACCTGGCCCGGAGCAGCGGCCGGGAGTACCGCCGGGAACGCCAGGACATCCAGCTGATGTTCCAGGACGCCTACGCGTCGCTCGACCCGCGGATGCGGGCCGGCACGGTGCTGGCCGAGCCACTCGTCGTGCAGCACATCGGATCTCGCGGCGACCGGCGCCAGAGGGTGGCGGAAATGCTCGACCACGTCGGGCTGCCGCGCACGGCGACCGAGCGGTACCCGCACGAGTTCTCCGGCGGACAGCGCCAGCGGCTCGGGTTCGCGCGCGCCCTGATGCTCTCGCCCAAGCTCATCGTCGCCGACGAGCCGGTGTCCGCCCTCGACGTCTCGATCCAGGCCCAGATCCTCAACATGATGCGCGACCTGCAGCGGGAACTCGGCCTGACGTACCTGTTCATCTCCCACGACCTGGCAGTGGTCCGCTACCTGTCCAGCCAGATCGGCGTCATGTACCTGGGGAAGCTGGTCGAGATCGGCGCCGCGGACGACGTGTACCTACGACCGGCCCACCCGTACACCAAGGGACTGCTCGACTCGGCGCCGGTGGCCGACCCTGAGGCGGAGCAGGCCAAGGTCAAGGCGGGCATCACCGGTGAGCTGCCGAGCGCGATCCACCCGCCGTCCGGCTGCAGGTTCCGCACTCGCTGCCCGCTGGCCGAGGAGATCTGCGCCGAGGTCGAGCCGCCGCTTCGGGCGTTTCCCGGGACCGGGCATCTGGCCGCGTGCCATTTCCCGCTGCAGAACCCGGAGCCTACGGAGAGCCAGACCTCCCCCGCCTCTGCCGAGGCCTAGCCCGTCGGCGCGGTAGCGCCTTCTGCTTGTGCCCGGCCGACGCGGGCCCGATACTTCTGGCTATGCGGGCATTTCGCAGCCGCCCGGCCGACGGTGCGCCCGCGGTCCGCGTCTGCGACGCCGACAGGGACCGGGTCATCGCCGAGTTGCGCGAGCGTGCCGCCGACGGCTCCCTGGCGCACGAGAGCTTCGTGTTCCGGGTCGATGCCGCGTTGCGCGCCCGCTACCGCGGTGACCTCGCGGAGATCGTGTCCGACCTGCCCGCTCCGAGGATGTCGCCAGCCCGGGCCGTTCTCGGCCGCCTCGCCGAGACTGGCCGCGCCGCCAGCCGGCGTCTGGCCAGCCACCTGGAACCGCCGCGGCCGCTGGCGTTCGTGCTGCCCGCCGGCGCCCAGGACAGCTTCACGATCGGCCGCGACGAAGCCTGCGACCTGGTTCTCCCGGACATGACCGTGTCCCGGAGCCACGCCGGCCTGCGCCGCGAGGCAGGACGCTGGCTGCTGACCGACGCAGGCTCGACGAACGGCACCAGGATCAACGGCTGGCGCGTCACCGCGCCGGTGCCGCTCCGGGCCGGAGACAAGATCACTTTTGGCTCGATGACCATGGTCGTCACCGAGCATGCCCACTCGGCCGGCGCAGCCTTCGGCACCCCGTAGAGTCGGTGCGTGACCCTGGTTCTCTTGGTGCGCCATGGCCTGACAGCCACCACCGGCAGTGTCCTGACCGGCTGGACGCCGGGCATCCCGCTGGATGACCGGGGCCAGCAGCAGGCCGGTGCGCTCGCGGCGCGGCTTGCGTCGCTGCCGCTCGACGCGATCATCAGCAGCCCGCTGGAGCGGTGCAGGCAGACGGCGGACGCGATAGCCGCAGTTGGCGAGGGCCGCCCTGGGGATGTCCTTCAAGACGAGCGGCTCGGTGAGTGCCACTACGGCGACTGGACCGGCCAGCCGCTGAAGCAGCTGGCCAAGGAGCCGCTGTGGCGCGTCGTCCAGGCGCATCCGGGTGCCGCGCGGTTTCCCGGAGCTGACGGCGAATCCATCTTGGACATGCAGCACCGCGCGGTCAGCGCGATCCGGGACTGGAACTCGCGGCTCGGGGCCAAGGCGACGTACCTGATCTGCTCCCACGGCGACGTGATCAAATCCGTGATCGCCGACAGCCTGGGGATGCACATCGACATGCTGCAGCGGATCCAGGTAGACCCCTGTTCGCTGACGGCAATCCGCTATACGCCGCTGCGCCCGTTCCTGCTGCGCATGAATGACACTGGCGGGGGAGTATCCAGTCTCAAACGGCCGGAGCCACAGCGATCACGGACGGCAGAACGCCGGGAGACCGACGCCGCCGTCGGCGGTGGGGCGGGAGGATAGGGTCCATGGCGGTCTTTACATATGACCCACCGGAAAGGTTCATCGCCGGGACGGTCGGCCAGCCCGGCGAGCGCACGTTCTATCTGCAGGCCAGCGGCAAGGGCCGGGTTACCAGCGTGGTCCTCGAGAAGATCCAGGTGAGCCGGCTCGCCGAGCGCCTGGACGAACTGCTCGACGACGAGCTGCGCAACAGCGGCGGGAAGTCGTCGGTGCCCGCCGTCGCGCCCGCCAGTCTCGCCGATGACGGCCCGCTCGACCTGCCCCTGCTCGAGGAGTTCCGGGTTGGCGTGATCGCGCTGGCGTGGGACGGTGAAGGCGAGCGCGTCGTGATCGAGGCGCAGGAGGAATCGGAGACGCCTGTCGAGTACCTGTCAGAAGACGTTCCCGAGGACGGCCCCGGCGTGCTGCGGGTACGCATCACCGCCGCGACCGCGCGCGCGTTCACCCAGCGCGCGCTGCGGATCATCGGCCAGGGCCGGCCGCCGTGCCCGCTGTGCGGCCTGCCGCTCGACGCCTCGGGGCACATCTGCCCGCGGCAGAACGGGCACCGAGTCAGCAATGCGTGAGTCGGCGCAGCGCAGCGAGCCGGAACCACCGCGGCGGCTCGTCACGCCGGCCAGCGGCGGTGACCCTGCCGACCCGGCCAGTGTCGGCGAGCACCGCGCGCCTGGGGATGACGCGGCCGCGCTACGCCTGCTCGCGAACGGCAGCCTGGAGGTGCAGGGCAGGCTCGTCGTGGCGTCGAACGCGACGTTCTACGCCGCGGTGAGCGATGCCGGCTGCCAGGCGGCGTGCGTCTACAAGCCCGTGGCCGGTGAGCGCCCGCTCTGGGACTTCCCCGTCGGCACCCTGGCCGGCCGCGAGGTCGCCGCCTACGCGGTGTCCGCGGCGGCAGGCTGGCATCTCGTTCCGCCGACCGTGTTCCGCGACGGCCCGTTCGGGCCCGGCATGTGCCAGCTGTGGATCGAGTCGGACGAGGCCGTCGACGTCATCGCGCTCTCCCGCAGCAAGGACAACACGGCGCTGCGGCAGATGGCCGTCTTCGACGCGGTCGTGAACAACGCCGACAGGAAGATCGGTCATCTGCTGCCCGACGGTGACGGAAACCTGTACGGATGCGACCACGGAGTCTGCTTCGGCGAGGAGTACAAGCTCCGCACGGTGCTCTGGCAGTGGCGGGGCCGCCATCTCCCCAAGACCGCCGTCGAGGCGCTGCTCAGGCTGCAGCACGCGATGGCCGGGGAGGAACTGGGCGCCGACCTGGACCGGTGGCTTTCGCCGGCCGAGGTCGAGGCCACCCGGCAGCGGGTCGAGCTGCTGCTCGAGCACCGGATCCACCCGCTCCCGCCGGACGACTGGCCCGCCGTCCCGTGGCCACCGTATTAGCCCTGGCGTTACCGTTCGCCGCGGTCGCCGCGGCGGCGCAGGTAGCGCTCGAACTCGCGGGCGATCGCGTCGCCGCTGGCCTGCGGGTCGTCGGTCGCGTCCCGTGCCTCCTCGAGGGTCCGCACGTACTCGGCCACCTCGGTGTCCTGGTCGGCCAGCTCATCGACGCCGCGTTCCCAGGCCCGCGCGTCGTCTGGCAGGTCGGCCAGCGGCAGCGTCACATCCAGGATGTCCTCGACGCCGCGCAGGAGCGCCAGCGTGGCCTTGGGGCTCGGCGGCTGGGCCACGTAGTGCGGCACGGCGGCCCACAGCGAGACCGAGGGAACGTCCGCGGCGATGCACGCGTGCTGCAGGACGCCGACGATCCCGGTTGGGCCCTTGTAGTCGACCGGATCGACGTGCAGCCGCTCGGAGAGCTTGTCGTCCGACACCGCGGCGCTCACCGGCACCGGCCGGGTGTGCGGCGAGTCGGCGAGCAGCGCGCCGAGCAGGAT
>Ga0209275_10000854_pt1 | contig 12307 bp, 10 predicted proteins | sample HubBroMetageREF2_FD_188344 | JGI IMG/M metagenome (GOLD analysis project Ga0209275, IMG submission 188344) | Reference soil microbial communities from the Hubbard Brook experimental Forest, New Hampshire, USA - Hubbard Brook CCASE Soil... | ecosystem: Environmental > Terrestrial > Soil >...
GTCCGATTCGGCAAACTCACTATGCACGACACCGACTTGATGATCCTCGACCTCGATCCCGCCGACCCTCTCGACTGGAATCAGGATCGCTACGCCGACCAACTCGCCGCTGGCTATTCGAAAATGACGGAAAAGTTTTCTTTGCGTACCTACGTGAAGGATTACAACAAAGTCCCACGCTTCGCAGCCGCCCGCGCCGCCATAGTCCCAAAAACTACTGACCCAAAGTAGCTCCCGCATCACAGCATTCCTGGCTGTGCTCTTGGGTTCCTCTTATTGCTCTGTGGTTCCTAATCTATTCCGCAAATATTCTCTTAAGCTCTTCCGGCCTCGCAGCACAAAGTCTCATCTACTGCGCCCCGGTGTAATACCCATCTCTGGTCTGCACCGTCAAATCCTTGTTATTCGTCGTCAACTGAATCTTGTGGTATCCTTCGCCCGTGTTCTTATCCGGCGTATACCCCAGGCTGTACTGGTTCCGCAGTTCCTCTTCAATCTCCGCGTAAATCTTCTCTACCGTCTCTTTCTTCGACACTTCAAACAGCCGTCCACCGGTCTGCTTGCAGATTTCCTGCAATACCTTTTTTCCATCCGGCCGCTCTTCCTGCGGCCTTCCGCCGCCGTGCCTCCCGCCACCGCCATATGGCCCCATCGAAAATCCGCCATGGCCTCCGCCGTAACCCTCGTCATCCTTAAACAAAATCGAATACACCACCGTGTCCGCGCGCTGTGCCGTCGCAATTGCCGTCGTCAAACTCTCTTTGCTCCCATGATCCACGCCATCCGTCAAAATGATCAGCGCCTTCCGCCCCTGCTGTTTGCTCATCATTTCGTCCGAAGCCAAATACACCGCGTCATACAGCAGCGTGCCCGCACCTCCGCCATGATGCCCGCCTCTTCCACCGCCATTACCCCCGCGTCCTCCGCCCATTCCACCGTATCCGCCGCCACCACCGCCACTACTACCTCCACCGCCGCTCGCATCCGTTTGCGGCGTTTGCAGCGATTGCAGCGCCGCCTGCAATTTCGAACGCGATCTTGTGAACTCCTGCAGCAACTCCACTTCCCTGTCGAAGTGAATGATGAACGCCAGGTCTTTATCCTCGCGCAGCAGGTGGTCCAAGAAGCTGTAACTCGCGCTGCGTTCCGAATCCAGCACCCGCCGCTGGCTCAAACTCGTATCCACCAGCAGTCCCAGCCGCAGCGGCAAATCGCTCTCCCGCGCAAAATAATTTATGGTCTGCGGACGCCCATCTTCCTGCAGCGTAAAATCATCCTTCGACAAGTTCGACACAATCTTCCCGTGCTTATCGCGCACCGTGGCCAGCACACTGACCGTCTTCACTTGCACAACGATTTTCGGCTCTGGCCCCTGCTGCTGTGGCGTCTTCAACTGCGGTTGTTGTTGTGACGGAGTAGCCGTCGTTGCAGCCGGCGATTGCCGCTGCGCCCACAACCTTCCGCTCTGCAAAAGAAAACTCACAATAGCGAACAGTGCCAACCCAGCGCACCAAATACACTTCCGCGCTAAGCCTTTTCTTCCTTCTCGTGCCACTTCCATTTTTATTTTTCTCCGCACCCGTCGACTACATCAGAAGCAGCGCCTTCTTCTTTGGTTGCAAACTTTCCATACGCCTCATCCGTCTCGCCAAATAAGCAAACCTCAACGCCCGCGCCACGACGCTCTACCTTGTATTCCGCGCCTTCTCCAAATAAGTTCCGGCTCTTTCGTTTTCTCAGGTCCTCTAATCTACCCAACTCCCATTTCAATCAGAGCGCGCCTCTGTGGTAATGTTTTTGGTTCGCTTGCGGTGAAGACAAGCGGAGTCTGTGGCCGTCGCGGGATACGACCAGAACTCATATCGGCAGCATCGGTAAATTTCGAATCACCTGGAACGCACCTCCCACGCTCACGGAGCGCGCTTTCCAGTTGCTTAACAGGAGCCCCTATGAAGAGCACTTACAACGGAATAGCTGTACCGGCAGACGGCAAGGCCATCGACTACCACAATGGGGTCCTGCAAGTTCCCGACAATCCGATCATCCCCTTCATCGAGGGCGATGGCACTGGCCGCGACATCTGGAAAGCTTCGCGCCGCGTCTTCGATGCTGCCGTCGAAAAAGCCTATGGCCGCAAGCGCCGCGTCGTCTGGTTCGAAGTTTTCGCCGGAGAAAAAGCTTTCAACGCCTTTAAACAATGGCTGCCCGACGAAACCGTTGACGCTGCTCGCGATTTTCGCGTTTCCATCAAGGGCCCGCTCACCACTCCGGTTGGCGGCGGCATTCGCTCTCTCAACGTCGCTCTGCGCCAGATTCTCGACCTCTACGCCTGCGTCCGCCCGGTTCGTTATTTCCAGGGCGTTCCCTCCCCCGTTCGCGAACCCGAAAAAATGGATGTCGTCATCTTCCGCGAAAACACCGAAGACGTGTACATCGGCATCGAGTGGAAAAGCGGCACGCCCGAAGCGCAAAAGCTCCTCGAATTCCTCAACAACGAAATGCTCAAGGGCACCAAGAAACAAGTCCGCATGGATTCTGGCGTTGGCATCAAGCCCATTTCGCCCTTTGGCACCAAGCGCCTAGTCCGCCGCGCCATTCAATACGCGCTCGATAACAAGCGCGTCAGCGTCACTCTCGTCCACAAGGGCAACATCCAGAAATTCACCGAAGGCGCCTTCCGCGACTGGGGCTACGATCTCGCTCGTGAAGAATTCCGCTCCCAGACCATCACCGAACGCGAGAGCTGGATTCTCGATAATCTCGACAAAAATCCCGGCCTTACCATCGAACAAAACTCCGCCATGATCGAGCCTGGTCTCGAACAGGCTACGCAAGATTTCAAGAACACCATCTACGCCGAAGTAAAACGCACTCTCGACGCCATCGGCGCCAGTCACGGCAAAGGTCTATGGAAAAAGAAGCTGATGATTAACGACCGCATCGCCGACAGCGTTTTCCAGCAAATGCTGCTTCGCCCTAACGAGTACAGCGTCCTCGCCACTCCCAATCTCAATGGCGATTACCTCAGCGACGCTTGCGCCGCGCAAGTTGGTGGACTCGGTATCGCTCCCGGCTCCAATATTGGCGATGGCTACGGCGTTTTCGAAGCCACTCACGGCACCGCGCCCAAATATGCCGATAAGGACGTCATCAATCCCAGCTCGGTCATGCTTTCCGGCGCCATGATGTTCGAATTCCTGGGCTGGAAAGAGGCCGCCAAACTCATCGAAGATGGCATCGCCCACACCATCCAGCAAAAGCGCGTCACCTACGATCTCGAACGCCTCATGCCCGGCGCCACCAAACTAGGCACAGCCGCCTTCGCCTCAGCCATAATCGAAAACATGCAAGAAGCAGCTGTAGCCAAGTAGTGATACCGCTGCTCCATAGCGAATCGCACCGCCCGCTGTGGTATCGGACTTCAGCGCGGGGGCCTGCAGTCGACGAGAGACTGTCATCCCGACCGGAAACGCGCGCCCTCTGCGCGTCGCAGTGGAGGGATCGTGGCAACATCTCTAATCAACCTCGCCCTCTCCGTGACCTCCGTGCTCTTCCCTCTGCGAACTCTGTGTTAAGCCTTTTTCTTTCCCTGGCATTTCACCAGTCACCAATCACTAGTCACGAATCACAAATCACCAGTCACCAGTCACTTCTTTCCACTCTCAAGGAGACTCGCATGTCACGTAAGAAAGTAACCGTCGTCGGTGGTGGTTTCGTAGGCTCAACAACCGCGCAGCGCATCGTCGATCTCGAACTCGCCGACGTCGTCCTCACCGACATTCTCGACGGCCCCCCTGCAGGCAAAGCTCTCGACCTGATGGAGTCCGCTCCCATCACCAAAGCCGATTCTCGCGCCACCGGCATCTCCACCGCCAACGGCGATTACAGCGCCACTGCGGGCAGCGACGTCGTCGTCATCACCGCCGGATTCCCACGCAAGCCCGGCATGAGCCGCGACGATCTTCTCAAAGCCAACTACGACGTCGTCAAAGGTGTCGTCGAACAAATCGTCAAGCACTCTCCCCACTGCATCATCGTCGTCGTCACCAATCCGCTCGACGCCATGGCCCAGGCGGCCTTCAAGGTCAGCGGCTTTCCCAAAAATCGCATCCTCGGTATGGCCGGTGTGCTCGATTCCGCCCGCATGAGCGCCTTCGTTGCCATGGAATGCAATGTCAGCGTCGAAAACGTGCACTCCTTCGTCCTGGGCGGTCACGGTGACGACATGGTTCCGCTCCCGCGCTATTCCACCGTCGCCGGAATTCCCCTCCCCGATCTTCTGCCCAAGGAAAAAATCGACGCCATCGTCGATCGTACTCGCAAAGGCGGCGCCGAAATCGTCAACCTTCTAAAAACCGGCTCAGCCTACTACGCTCCCTCCGCCGCCGCCGTTGAAATGGTCGAAGCCATTCTCAAAGACAAGAAAAAAATCCTTCCCTGCGCTGTCTATCTCGATGGGGAATACGGAATCAAAGGCCTCTTCGTTGGGGTCCCGGTAAAACTGGGTTCCGGCGGCGCCGAAGAAATCATCCAGATCAAACTAACCCCAGACGAAAACGCCGCCCTGCAAAAGTCCGCCAACTCCGTCCGCGAACTAGTCACCGTCCTAGGCCTCTAAGCGCTATCGTTAGCTGTCGTCTGCATCGTCTGTAGCGGCCGCCTTCAGGCGGCCACTCTTAGGCTTTCTTCGCCGTCATCCCGACCGGAGATTCGCGCCTTCTGCGGATCGCAGTGGAGGGATCGTGGCAACACTTCTTGCAAGCCAAACCTCGCTCCGCCCAAGAGCCCCGTCATTCCGAGCGAAGTGACCCGGCCTTTTCCTCCGCGCCGCCTCTTGGCGCGCCGGGTCACGCAGGCGAGAAATCCCTCTTGGGGTTCTCTTCGGCGTGACAATCAAAATCGCTTGCCGGCCCACCTCGCAGCGGAGGTAATTTGCCGCCAAGACCCAAGTCAATTCGCCGCAAAAATCGCCGTATCGCTGAGGAAATTAAGTTTACTCACTGAACCGACATGGCCGCGTATCGAGAAAACTGAAGATTCACGATAGTCGTCTTGCCAAGCTCAACCAGGGCAATGGCACAAGTTGGAGCAAAGCCATCGTTATACGCAAATATGTTCCAATTGCCGGGAGTAAGTTTCACCGAGTATCGGCCGGCGCTGTCGGTGACTAATCTCAACAATCGCCTGCGGGGTGGCTTTTGTTTCTCGCCTCCGACACCGTTCCATTTCATGTCATTGTCAGTATAATTCCAGCGCAACGAGATTTCTGCCTTCGAGTTCGCTGCCCCCTGCGGATCGACCAGCGACCCATTGAGAACGCCTGTCCCCTGCGCAACGGCTGAAGTGCTTAAAATCATCGCCGCAACAAGAACCACTGCGATCATGAAGATGTAAGCGCTTCCAGTTCTCAACATCATCTGAAGAGCGCCTTCCCGGAACCGCGTCATCATTTGGTTTGGAGTATACCGCGGTCAGGAAAAATAAAGGGAAGCTATCCCGCCATTAAAAGCCGAACAGCTTCCCTGCTCCGATTACCAATCCCAGCGTGAACACCGCAATCGCGACTTCCCCGATGAAGCCGACCGCAAAAGGCCGGAGCCCTTGCTTGCGCATTTCACGGAAATTGGTACGAAGTCCGACTCCTGCAAACGTCAGCAGGAATGCCCAACGTGACAGATTTGCCAGCGACGTGTTCTGGTCCTTGGTGAAAAATCCTACCGTCGCCAGCAACGACACCAATAAAAATCCCAGCACAAACTTCGGAAATTTCTGCCACAAAAACGCCACCTTGTTCCCCACCACCTTGGCCTGTCCCTGGCTCGCCCAGTAAATCGCATACGCCAGCACCACAAATCCGATCATCGCGTTCCGCGTCGTTTTGGCCAGCACCGCCAGTTTCGCCGCCGCATCTGAATACAGCGCGCCTGCCGCCGTAGCCTCCGCCGTGTTGTCCACCGCCAGCCCAGCCCACAATCCATAGGAGTGATCGCTCATGTGCAAGAAATGTCCGATCAGCGGAAACGTGAACAGCGAAATCGCTCCCAGCGCCAGAATCGCGGCAATCGCGAACGAAGAATCCTCATCATCCGCATCAATCGCGCCCTTGGTCGCAATAATCGCGCTCACCCCGCACACCGCCGATCCCACTGCCAGCAGCGTCGTCAGCTTCGGCCGCAATCCAAACAACTTCCCCAGCAGCGTCATAAACGCCAGCGATCCCAAAATCTCAATCGCCACCAGCAGCAAACTTACTCCGCCCAACTTCCACACATCGCCCAACATAAATCGCGATCCCAGCAGCACGATCCCAGCCTTCAGCCAAAATTCATACGTCGCGATTCCCGGCTTGAAAATCTCCGCAACGCCAATCACATTCGAAATAAACAGTCCCAGCACAATCGCCCACAACACATACTCAATATTGGGAATCACCCAGTGATGCGATTTCGCATACGCCCCGATGTTTTTCTCCAGCAACTTCCCGGCGTACCCAATCACCACCAGCAGCGCCACGCCAGGTATCAGCCGCAGGAACTTCGTCCCCACCGAAATCGTCGGTACCTGTGGAATTGCAATTGCCTCCGCCATCGTTCCCTCTCCAAATCAAAATTCCCCGAACTCCTCAACCTCCGGCCCCGAGCCGCTCGCCACAGCTGTCGTCCCGACCAGAGCGGCGCGCCCATTGCGACGCGCAGCGGAGGGATCGAAGCACAATTGCCACCACTCCTCAAATCCCGCTGCGTTCTATCCGTCATTCCGAGCGCAGCGAGGAATCCCTCTTTCTTTGCGCGTACGCCGTGCCGCTTGCCCTACCAAGGCACCCGCGGGATAATCCTCACCTTAATCAATACGACCGCGACCAACGCCAACAACACCGCCCAAGTATCCAGCGACAACCTTGGCCTCTTCTTTTCTCCCTCGCTCATCATTCCCTCCCAAACCTACGAAACCCGCCCCACCGATTCCGTCACGCCTTCCGCTTCCCGCAACCAAGTAAACACCGACTCCCCTGTCTCTGTTTGTGATGTCACTCGTCCCACCAGCAGCAGCGCCGGTGCCGGCAATGCCGACAGCCGCTCCAGTCCCGCCAGTGTCGCCCGCTCCTCCGTCTGCTCCCCTTGCGTCGCCTTCGACACCACCACGCACGGCGTCTCGCCCGCGAATCCAGACTCCATCAGCCACCGCCCCACTTCGGTATAGTCCGGTCCCGGCATATATACCGCCACGGTCGTCTCCGGCGTCAGTCCAATCCCTGGCAGGAACTGCGCTTCGGGCGAACGCGAAAACGTCGTAAACAACACATGCGAAGCCAGCCTTCGATCCGTCAACGAAATCTTCGCCGCCGCCGCCGCTCCAAATGCCGCGGAAATTCCCGGCACAATCTCAAACTCAATCTTCGCCGCTCGCAACGCATACATTTCTTCCGCCGCCCGCCCAAACAGCAACGGGTCGCCGCCCTTCAGCCGCACCACCACCTCATGCTTCCCCGCCGCCGCCACCAGCAGCGAATTAATATCGTCCTGCGACAGCCACTTCTTCCCGCACCGCTTTCCCACATCAATGCGTTCCACTCCCGCTGGGATCAAACTCATAATCGCCGCGCTCACCAGCGAATCGTGCAGCAGCACTCCCGCCCGCTCCAACAGCCGCGCCGCCTTCACCGTCAACAAGTCCGGATCGCCCGGCCCGGCTCCCACCAAAAATACTTTGCCCATCACTCCACACCTTTCTTCTCATCCACCGAGGCCGCCTGCTTCACAAACTGTTCGAAGGCCCCGCGACTCGCCAGTGAATGCAGCCACCGCTTCACCGACTCGGGGTCACCACCGCGTGCCCGCAGCGTCTCCCGCGCCGACCCAAGCCACTCCAGCCACAGCGCATACTCCGCACCAAATTGCTGCTCTAATTCCTTGCGAAGCCGTTGCGCCAGCGCCGGACTCTTTCCATTCGTCGAAATGGCGATCTGTAAATCGCCGCGCTGTACAATCGACCCGTAATAGAAATGGCAGTTCTCAATATCGTCCACCGCGTTGCACAAAATGTTCCGCGCATCCGCTTCCAGAAACACCGCGCGATTCAATTCGCTCAGCGATGTCGCCGCAACCACCAGAAACGCCCCCTGCAAATCCTCTCCCTCAAAACACTTGGGCACCCATTCCACTCGCTGCTCCCGCACCCAATCCCCAATCTTTGGCGTCACCTTCGGCGAAATCACCCGCACCCGCGCACCGGCCTGCAACAGCCCCGGAATCTTCTCCGTAGCAATCGCTCCGCCGCCAATCACCACCACCAGTCGCCCTTCCAACTTCAAAAATGCAGGAAATAAGCTCATAAATTAGCCTTCCACTCCGTGCGGCACTCGCCCTGGCGCAGCGTCCCGTTGTTCTGCCATCACTGCCGAATTCCCGCCCAGAGTCTCCCGAATCTCTTCGTTCGAATGCCGCGCCAAAAACTTCTGCAGAGTCTCTCCGCGCGCATGCTCAATCTCAAATTTCTCCAACAGTCGCTCAATCGCATCCGGCACTTCCTCCGCCCGGCACCGGTAGCCCACCGGCCGCGCGATCGCCGCCAGTTGCCCTACGCCGCCTCCCACGCAGAAGTAGTACGCGTCCACCATCTTCCCATCGACCTTGATCTTCTTCCCTTCAATCCCAATGTCCGCGATCCAGTGCTGCCCGCAACTATTCGGGCATCCGGTAATGTGCAGTTTCAACTGCTGCTGATAATTTGGGAACCGATCCTCAAGCTGCTCCGTCAACCACCGCGCGTACGTCTTCGTTTCCGTTAGCGCCAGCTTGCAAAACTCTGATCCCGTGCATGCCACCGTTCCGCGCACAAACGCCGATGCCGTCACCGGCAATCCGCCATGTGTCAGCGCCTTCACCACCTCCTGCACATGCGCTTCCGGCACATTCACAATCAGCAAATTCTGCATCGTCGTCGCCCGCACGTGCCCGTCCGCGTACCGCTCCGCCAGGTCCGCCGCCAGCCGCAACTGCGCCGGCGTAATCCGTCCGCGAATCACGTTGGCCCCAATCGAAAACAGTCCCGCCTGCTTCTGCGCCAACACACCCAAATGATCGCGATGAATATTCTTGGGAAGTTCTTCCCGCTCGGCGGGGTCCAGCGTGAAGTTCAGGTGGGAGTGAATCGCGGTCAAAAAACTCTCTGCGGTCCAGCCATGCTCCAAAAACAAAAATTTCAATCGTGCTTTGTCCCGGCTCTGTCGCAGTACGTCCGCAGTGCGAAACACTTCGGTCACCGCGCGTACCACCGGAATCACCTGCTCCCACTTCACAAACGCGTTCAGCCTCACCGCCAAATGAGGCTCCGTTGATAGCCCGCCCGCCACGCGCAACGAAAATCCAATTTCTTCCCGCCCATCGCGAATCCGCCTCGTCGCCGTCAATCCAATGTCATTAATCTCCGGATACGAGCACCAGTCCGGGCAGCCCGTCGCGCTGATCTTGAACTTGCGCGGCAAATTGTAAAACTCCGGATTCCCGCCCAGCTCCTTATCGATCGCTTTCACAATCGGCGAAACATCCGCAATTTCGTGCGCATGGAATCCCGCCAGCGGACACCCGGTAATATTCCTGGCCACATCCCCGCACGCGCCAATCGTGCTCAGTCCCACTGCTCCCAGTCGTTCGAACACCACCGGTAGCGACTCGATTTTCACCCAGTGCAGTTGAATGTTCTGCCGCACCGTCACGTCCGCCACGCCATTTCCATGTTCCGCCGAAAGCCATGCGATCGTTCGCAATTGCTCCGTCGTCAGCAGCCCATTGGGAATCCGTATCCGCACCATGAAGTAAGGCACGGCCTTCCCTTCGCCGCCCGTTCCGCCAATCACCCCCACCCCATCGCCCTGGGTATACACGCCCCACGTTCGAAAATACGTGTTGCGCCATTCCGGCGTCACCGAGTCGAACCCTTGCCGCGCAAATTCCCGTATCTCGTCCAGATGCTCCCACGCGTTTTTCTCGCGCTTCAGCCGCTCTACTTTCTGCGCTTTCGTTTCTTTAACTTCAGGCATCCGGATTCTCCAGGGTAAAAGCGTCCATAGAAACAAAAAACCCACGTTGCCTGACTCCGGCACGTGGGCATCGAAACGAAAACTCAACTAAATCTTATGTTCGTATGCACCCATAGCCAGAGGCAGCAGGCCGACAACAGCAGGCCTGACGGCAACAACAGCCGTTCTGGCAACAAGTGTTCATCGTCAAAAGGCTACGCGGCTCCCCATCCCATGTCAATCCACCGCAGGCCTAAAAGTTCAGATGCGTCCCATCCACCATTTGGATACATGCCAAGCACCCTGGTGTAGGTACGTGGCTTTAGCCACGCACCCGTTTAAACATCTCGCCAATCCCGCGTCTAACCCACAATCCCGCAGTGGTTTAACCGTTCTACGGCGCAGGCTTGGTCGCCGGCTTCGCCGTACTCCCCGTCTTCGGAGCCGGCTTGGCCGCCGGGGCCACCGGCTCTCCCACCACCGACGCTGTCTTGATCGTGTCCAGCTTCGGCCACTTCGTATCAATGTACTTCTTCCCACCCTTTTCAATCGCGTCCTGGTCCATCCCCGCCGAATCTCCATACTGGTCGTAGAACATATCCACGACGTTCATCCCTTTTCCGTCCACCGCGCCGAACGGCGTAAATCCCTGCCCATCCAGCGAGGCGTTATCCTTCAAATTGATGAACAACTGCGTTGTCCGCGTGTTCGGCCCCGACGTCGCAAACACAATCGTTCCCTTCTTATTACTCTGCGAACGCGGATCATCATTAATCTTCGCTTCCCGCCACGCCGCCGTCACCGGGGGATATGCGCTGATCCCAAACTGCGCCACGAAACTCGGCACCACTCGAAAAATCGGCGCATTGTCGAAATAGTGGTGTTTCACCAGATTATAAAAACGGTCCGCCCCCAGCGGTGACCACGCCCGCGTCACCGTAATCGTAAAATCCCCCCGCGTCGTCTCAAAGCTCACCTGAAACGTGTCCGGCGCCTTTTCCTTCAACAACGCCGGCTTCAGCAATTTCCGGTCGTATGCCGCCGCCGCCTTCTTAGCCGCTGTGCTCGTCTTCGGCTTAGCAGCAGGCGTAGTCCCCGTCGCGGGTGCAGTCTGCCCCCAAGCACCCCCAACCAAAGCAACTCCCACCACCAAACTCCCAATCCCACCACAAATCACTCTCGCCATTCCCATGTCCACTTTTCCTCCGTAACCGCAGCCCCAAATTCTAACCCAATCCCGCAACACTATGTCTTCCCTCTGCGATCTCTACGTCTCTGCGTTAAGTTAATTTGTTCTTCTCTACCTTGAATTCATCTCCGCACTAACCCGCTCCACTTCCTTCATCACCCGCAACGTATTCTCCCCAAGAATCTTTCGTATATCCCCCTCCGAATATCCCTTCTTCAACAACGCCTCCGTGATCTGCGGCAAATGCGTCACATCTTCCATCCCCATCGGCATATTCGCGCCATCAAAATCCGATCCCAGTCCCACATGATCGATCCCCGCCACCTTCACCGCGTGATCAATGTGCTCGACAATCAAACTCCAATCCACCTTCGGCAGCTTTCCACTCTTCATATACTCGTGCACCAACTGATCCCCCGCCACCAGCGAGCACGCCTCAGTGTCCCCGCACCGCTTCTTCGTTTCCACCTCAATCTCCTTCTCCACTTCCGGATGTGCCGCCTCGAAATCCCGGAACTCCTGGCTCAGAAATCCAATGTGATAGTTAATCTGAATCACTCCGCCATTCTTCGCCAGCGCCCGCATCATATCGTCCGTCATATTCCGCGCCGCGTTGCATAGCGCCCTGCACGACGAGTGCGACGAAATAATCGGCGCCTTGCTCACCGCGATCGCGTCGTAAAACGTCTTGTCGCTTACGTGCGCGATGTCCACCATCATTCCCAGCCGGTTCATCTCTCGCACCACATCTTTGCCAAAATCCGTCAGCCCGTTGTGCTCCACCTTATCCGTAGACGAATCCGCCCACTCCGTATTCCCCATATGCGTCAGCGTCATGTACCGCACGCCCAGCGCCGCAAACGTTCGCAGTACGCTCAGATCGTTTCCGATCATGTGCCCGCCCTCAACGCCCATCAGCACCGCAATTTTCCCCTGCTTGTGCGCCGCGCGAACTTCCTCCGCCGTCGTTGCCAGCGCTAAATCCTTGGGATGTTTCCGCACCGCCTCGCGCACTGCATCAATCTGGTCCAGCGCTTCCTTCACCGCCTCCGCTCCCCTCGTCTTGCTGGGAATCCAGATCGAAAAGAAAATCGCGCTCA
>Ga0209275_10000855_pt1 | contig 12305 bp, 10 predicted proteins | sample HubBroMetageREF2_FD_188344 | JGI IMG/M metagenome (GOLD analysis project Ga0209275, IMG submission 188344) | Reference soil microbial communities from the Hubbard Brook experimental Forest, New Hampshire, USA - Hubbard Brook CCASE Soil... | ecosystem: Environmental > Terrestrial > Soil >...
CAATCGCGTGGGTGATCGCGACCTTTATCACCGAACCGGAGTCACAGCAGACGCTGGTGGGCTTCTACAAGCGAGTGCATCCGACGGTATACGGATGGAAACATATTGCCCGTCTCGTGCCCGAACTGCCAGAGGTGCGGGACCTGGCCGGCAACGCATTCAACTGGGTGATGGGAGTCATCTTGGTGTATGGGTGTCTATTCGGCATCGGCAAGCTGGTGTTCCAACAATGGGTGTGGGGAGTTGTGTTGTTGCTGTTCGCTGCAGTCGCCGGTTATCTGATCTTCTGGGATCTTTCCCGGCGGGGGTGGGCAACGCTTTCGGGGGCTTCGGTCCCGGCGGCAAGAACGGTGCAGGCGGACTAGGTTTGGGAAAGGTTTGATTCTTCCCGTCGCCAAATGTGCAGTCCGGGAGAACCCATCGCGAGCAGGCCAAGGTTCGGGAGTTCGGGGGCCGGAGCAGTGAAGGCTTCAAGGTGCGGTTGCTCACCGCTGTCATACTCCGGTCCCTTAGTCGCGCCAGCCAGAATGGGCTGGTTCGGAATCGTCTCGTATGCGTAGCCCGTTAGCGTAGCGGTGATGTAATGTCCGTGATCTCGTACATTCAGCCGCGCCCAACCGTAGTGGGTCTTACTATCAATCGAAAATTTGAAGCCGAGATAGCGACCATTGACGTTATTCCAGTCGCCCGATACCTTACGGCTACCGCCAAGACTGAAGATACCGAGCATTACGTCCCTGTGTTCCGGTCCGTTACCGCCGAATGGAGCGCGTGGGCCGATCCTGGCTTTCGGGTGCAACGCGAAGGCGTACGAAGCATTGTTAGTGGAGGTTGCCTTCTTGCCCTCGATGCCGTTACCCCCCATGACAAACGCCGACAGGCCCGCTCCGCACTCAGAAGTACAAGAATTGTGACTTGTGCCAAGCGCGAAGTCGGCAATGCCGTCGTGATTAAGATCGATTGCATAGCCGCTAAATCCGCCATGTCCGATTATCACGTGAGCGGGCGTATAGACAATTTTCGCGTTGGCTGGATGAGCCAGGCCCATCATTCCCAATCCGGCTGCACTTGCCCCGAGCGCATACATATTGAGTTGTTTTTGGAGGGACTGAGAAACCTTGGCAGGTGTCCCGGCTGAGCGAAGAGAGTGTTTCACAACTCCTCCCGCGAAGAGCGGCATCATTCTCCCACCGCCACCGTCGAGTGTCAAGAATGACCCCCATTCGGTAGTGGCTCAGATTGAAACTGAGCCACCGCCCGCCGTTCCTGTCGGCGAGCCATGGGAATGTGAAAGACGGCTAAGGCTTCTTAGGAGTCAAATCGCAGGCTTTCTTGACCCGAGCCAGATCGAGGCCCGCGGGCGAAAAGGTTGCAATCTGCGGGCCCTGAGGGGTCTGGATTTCTACTTTGAATATCTGCGCGCCGAGCATCTCGCGTGTCGTTCCTTTGTCCATGGAAAGGAAATGGCCATTGACCCAGTTCCAACCGTGATTGCTGTGGGAATTGTCCACGCGGACGGTTACCTCCATCTGCGGTTGCCCCCAAAAGCCGGGGCGGTTGGGCGGCGCGATGAGAGCGTTCGGGCGAAAGTCGGCCAGGGTCAGCTTGCTGCCCGTACAGAAGAGTATGACTTTGGGAGTGGACTGGCTTCCGGGCAATGAATTATCGGCATCGAGCTCGAATCGGGACGATTTGACCAGGGTCATCTCGTCCTGCGAATCGTATTCCATCCATTTTCCGCCAGCGCTGATACCGTGATCCTGCGCGAACAGGACTGCGGCCGCACAAAGCAGGATCAAGCCAGCGATCAACGCTTTCAAAGGCAACTTCTGCCTACTAGCTTCAGGGATGGTATTCAAGAAAGTCTTTCCGGAGTTAGCGCTCAACTTCTTCCTCATTTCTAGATCTCTGGCCGAGTTACGTAATTCCCACTTCATATAAAACCTTCCACATCATGAAAGTTGCGGCGGGGGTGCCGAACTCCAATCTGAATCTGCGGCTTACCCAGTCAGCGTACTCGGTCAGGGATGGGCTGGATGGAGGACGGGATAACCTTAGTAACACCAGTTGGTTACTGGTGGGCGCTATAGGATTCGAACCTATGACTTCCACCGTGTGAAGATGGCACTCTACCGCTGAGTTAAGCGCCCAACCTGAATCAGCCGCTATATTGTAGCAAAGAAACAGTTTTTTCGTAGACCTGTCCATGATAGCCTAGGATTCCGCAGCCTTGGAATCCTGCCACGCGGGAGGACTTCCGGGCCTGGTGCGGTGCCGGATGCCAAACCGATTCATCCCCGCGAAAGTAACCCCAGATCCCTCTCCCGAGAGGACTTCCCAGCCTTTTCCTGACTCCGAAAGCGCGCAACTTTCAGACTCCGGACGGGTTCACTCCAGTGTGAGCAGCATAGCCATAGATCGCGGGTTGCTGTCGATGGCAGCGGTCCCGCCTCATGGGGAGGCGAAGGTTGCCACCGATCAATCCAGTGAAGGATTGAGCGACGCGCAAGTCATGCTGCGGGTGAAGGCTGGCGACGAATCAGCTTTCGATTATCTGGTGCAGAAATATCGCCGGCCCATGTTGAGCTTTATGTATCGCATGGCTCACAACACGGCCGTGGCCGAGGATCTGGCACAGGAAGTATTTCTGCGAGTGTATCGTTCTCGCGAAAATTACGAAGCGAGCGCGAAGTTCACTACCTGGCTATATCGAATCGCGAGCAATCTGGCGGTGAATCATGCGCGCGATACCCGGCACCAGCGCCCGGAAAATACCGTCAGCCTGGACGAGCCGGATCAGGAAACCGGCTTGACCATGGACGTGCCGGACAATTCGCTTACCGCGGAAGAGAACATCGTGAGGCGTGAGCGCTTGGCCGCCATCCGGCAACGCGTACAGGCGCTGCCCGAGCGGCAGAGGATCGCGGTCATCATGCACAAGTATCAGCAGATGGATTACCACCAGATTGCGGAAGTTCTGAAGCTGAGTGAATCTGCCATTAAGTCGCTGTTGTTCCGCGCTTACGAAACTTTGCGCGTGCAACTGAAAGAGTTTGTATGAAGGGTGTAGTCATGAAATGCAAGGAGATTTGCGAACTGATGCCGGACCTGGCCGCCGGCTTGGACGCGGTCACGCCTGAAGTCAATCAACATATCGAGAGCTGCGCTGGCTGCGCGGAAAAGCTCAAGGAGTTCCGCCAGACCATGGCGCTGTTGGATGAGTGGCAAGCGCCCGAGCCGTCGCCATATTTCGACGTGCGGCTCCACGCTCGTCTGCGGGAAGAGGCGACAAAACAGCCTTCCAGTTGGTGGCAATGGGTTCGTAAGCCCGCGTTGGCGGTTTCGCTGGCCGTGCTTATGGTGATGAGCCTCACTTTGTTCCGCAGCGATGCTGGCTGGAGTCCTACGCCGGACGGCCCGAGGGCCATGGCGGCTGCGCCGGGGACGGCTGTGGGCGATTTGCAGGCGCTGGATAAGAACGGTGAGCTGTATTCTGACTTCGAAGTCCTTGACGATCTGCAAGCGCAGCAGGATGTAGACCAGAATCCGTAATCGGACGAAGCGCGAGGATTCGGTGATGTAGCGACCGATGTAGTAATCCACGAACACGGGGGGAAAGTGCGGGTGAAGTTCATAACGGGACGGGTCGCGTTAGCGGCTCTCGCACTGGCGTTAACAGGCGTTGTTCCGTCTTTGTCACAGGCCAACCACCCGGGTGCTGCCCACCCCCCGGCCCAACATCCGAAGGCTCAACAGAACGCTCACTCGGGGCAGTGGTTGCGCCAACATAAGGACATGCCGCCTGAGCAACAGAAAAAGGCGCTCGAAAACGATCCCCAGTTCCGCAATCTTCCTCCGCAACAGAAGCAGCAGTTGAAGAATCAGCTGGATCGTTTCAACAACCTGCCGCCGGAGAAGCGTCAGCAAGTGCTGAATCGCATGGACACCTGGGGGCACCTGACGCCCGAGCAAAAAGATTCGGCGCGGCAACTGCACTCGCAAATGCAGCAACTCCCGCCGGAGCGTAGACAGGCAGTGCGAAATGCCATCCAGACCTTGCGGGCAATGCCTCCAGAAGCGCGCCAGCGTCAGATTGACAGCGACGCCTACAAGAAACAGTTCACGCCCGAAGAACGAAGCATTCTGGGCGGCGCTTCCAAATTGCCGCTCGCGCCAGCCGGACTCAACGGACCCGAACCGCCGGAGTAGCTGGCCCGCAATCGAGTTCCAGCGCTCGGAAGTCTGCTTTCGATTTGCCCTCGTTTGCCCTCTCGCTAGGGTCATCACACGAAAGCCATCCATCAACGTCGCATCCCCGTGGACGCGCTGCCGAGCTACGCTCGAACGGAAACCCACACGACAACGGCAGCTTCTCCCGCAAGCGCGACTCTTCGCACAAAGCGCCCGCCTCCTCCCCCCAACGCGGACATGCGCCTCCAAAAAAATCGCCGCCGGACCATAAAGCCCGGCGGCGAGAACGAAGTGCAGTACGGGTTACCTGTTTACTGACCTTTTCCGGTCATAGGTAACTTTTGCGGGCTGCCCAAACTGTTGTCGAACAACTCATACGTGGCCGACTCCTGTTTGGTCAGCGTGGGACAGAATTGAACCAGGATATTGCAACTCGCTCCGGGAGCGATGGTCTGCCCACAGGTCGAGTTGGATTCCCGGAAGTCGGGGCTGTTGGGTCCGACTATGTCGGATCCGGTGAAGGTCACTGTCGCCGGGCCGCTGTTGGCGATGGTGACAGTGTCCTGTGACGAGCATTGTCCGTGGGTCACGGTTCCGAAGTTCACGGATGCGGGCGTGAATCCAAGGGAAATCCCGAGTCCGCTCAGCGCCGCGGTTTGCGGGCTGGTCGAGTCATTGTCGGCCACGCTTAACGTGCCGGTCCGGTAACCGATCACCGTGGGTTTGAACTGTATACCGATGGCGCAGTTGCCACCGGAGGCGACTTGCAGATTGTTGGTGCAGGTCGTCTTTCCTTTGTTGATGACGAAGTCCGCGCTGACGGTCAAGGCGGGATTGCCCAGGGTCAGTGTGTTCCCCGTGTTGTTGATCAGCGTAATCGTCTGGATTGCGCCAAGTACGCCCACCGGTTGGGTGCCAAAGTTCACCGAACTGGGGCTGAGGACCACGTTGCTGGTACCGGTCCCGCTCACGCCTGCGATTTGCGGGCTGGTGGGATCGTTATCGTTGATGAGAACGGCGCCCTTCTTTGCGCCGGTGGACTTAGGCTTAAAGGTCACGCCGATCTTGCAACTCGCTCCCCCAGCCAAGGTCTTTCCCGACGCCGGGCAGGTGTTGGACTGGATGGCGAAGTCTTTGGTTTCGTTGAGGGTGATGGCCCCCATCGTGATTGCGCTGGTGCCAGTGTTGGTAACGGTGACTGTCTTGGTTGCACTAGTGGTGTTGACCAATTGTGTGCCGAAGTTGATTGGCACCCCGGAGAGCGTAATGGCTGTTCCAATGCCGCTCAAGCTGACCGTTGAGACGGCGTTGAAGAAGCCGTTGTCGTTGATGGTGACGCTGCCGAAGCTATTGCCTGCCCCGGTCGGTGAGAAGTAGACGTACACGGTGCAAGCCGTGCCGTTGGGCAGACTGCCCGGACAGTCGTCGGACTCACTGAATGCACCGCTGGTCTGAATGTTGTTGATGGTGAGAGGACCCAGAGCGCTTAGCGTAATCACCTGAGGGTTGCTGGTTGTACCCACTGCGGTGAGTGGGAAGGTGAGGCTTGCAGGAGCGACGCTCAGCGCAGCAAAGGCGGAAACGCCGCGGATACGCAAGTTGTCTTGGTCAGCGACCAGGTAGTTTCCTGAGGGACCCTCGAACACCCCGGCAGGATAGTAGAGCTGGGCGCTGGTGGCGGGCCCGCCGTCACCATTAAATCCAGCGCTTTGTGGAATGCCCGCGACCGTGGTCATGAGTCCGCCCGCACTCACCCAACGCAGGAGATGGTTGTTGGTATCGCCAATGAAAAAGTTATCGTTGGCATCCACAGCAACGCCCTGCGGATAGTTGAGGTTCTCTTCCGTGGCTGGGCCATCGCCACTGTAGCTGCAGCCACCGTTGCCCGCTACCGTGTTGATGATTCCGGTGGCTACGGTGACTTCGCGGACACGGCAATTGTTTGTGTCGGCGATGAAGACGTCGCCCGCGGGGTCGGTAGCCACTCCGGATGGGTAGCAGAGGAAGGCGTCGACCGCCAGACCACTGTCTCCACCGTAGGCGCACTTTCCGCCGACGCCTGCGATCGTGTTGATGATCCCGTTAGAGACTTCGCGGATCACGTGATTATTGCGATCGGCAATGTACACGTTATTCTTGCTATCCGCGAAGACGCTGTACGGGCCGCTCAGTCTGGCACTCGTGGCTGGCCCACCATCGCCATTGTAGCCACACTGCGGACTGCCGTTGACAACCAATCCGGCGAAGGTGCTGATATTGCCCTTGGTGTCCACTTTGCGAACAAGGCAGTTGTTGTAGTCCGCGATGTACACATTGCCCAGCGAGTCTTCGGCCGAGCCCAAGGGGCTATACAGCTTCGCTTCCGTGGCTGGACCACCGTCGCCGCTGTAACCGCACGAAGGAGGCCCGGGTGGGAAGGCGACGCCGGCGAAGAAGTCGACCAGATCTTTTGAGTTCAGGAGTTCGCGAACCAGACAGTTATTGGTATCGGCGACAAAGATGTTGTCGGACTTGTCTTCATAGACACCGTACGGAACGTTGAATACGACGCCAGATGGGACGACCCCGGTTATGAGAGTCGGCATCGTGTTACTGCCATTTCCGGCGACAGTGTTGATGTCGCCGCCTACGGTGAACTCACGAATCCGGTAGTTGTTGTTGTCCGCAATAAGAAACTGTCCGGTCTTGCTGGTTGCGGCGATGCCTTGCGGGTAATTGAACTCGGCGCTGGTAGCCGCGCCGCCGTCGCCCTGGAAGCCAGCGTTGCCGTTGCCGGCGACCGTGTTGATATTTCCCTTCACGGTGAACTGGCGAACTTTTTGACAACTCTGGTCAGGGTAGGTGACCGTTTTGCCGTCGCTGCTGACTGACAGGCTGACTACAGTGTTCATCTCCGCGCTGGTCGCGGGGCCGCCGTCCCCAGTGCAACCCGGGGTACCGTCACCGGCGATGGTGTTTATGTCCCCGTTGGACTTGGTGACTTCGCGGATCCTGTAATTACTGGCGTCGCCAATGAACACGTTGCCCGTGCTGTCGACCGCGACCCCATCAGGTTGGTTCAGTTGGGCGTTGGTGGCAAGTCCACCGTCCCCGGAGAAACCGCAACTGCTGGAGCCCGCGAAGGTGCTGATAGTGTCGGTCTTGAGAATCAGCTTGCGGACGCGACAGTTACTCATGTCGCCGATATACAGATCCGCGCCAGTGCTGTCCAGTGCGAGGCCAACCGGGCGGCACAAATTAAACTTGGTGGCCGGCGCGCCATCACCGTTGTAGTTGCACTGGCCCGCCTCTCCGGCAATGGTCGTGATGGTGTTGGTTGTGTCCACTTTGCGGATGGTGTAATTGCCGTACTCTGAGATATAGACGTTTCCGGCGCTATCGACGGCAACGTCTTGCGGATAGCTCAAAAATGCCTGGGCCGCCCCGCCTTTTACGCCGTCGCCGCCGTAGCCCGAAAAGCCGATTCCAGCCAAAACGGTGAGAGTTCCCTTGGTGTCGACCTTGAAGACGCGGTGAGCGTTGTAGACGGCGATGTAGTAATTGCCCGCGCTGTCCACGGCAACACCGGTGGGTGTGTAAAGGTTGGCGTCCGTGGCAGGTATGTCGTTGGGCCCGCCGCCGATGGCGGTACTGATTATGTCCTGGGTCTGCTGCGCCAGCGCGGAAGTACTCAGCAGCAGGGCGATCAGCAGAAGTGCAAAAACTACGATGAAGCGACGCATGAGAATTCCTCCTGAGAGATGATTCGATTGAAACTTGCTGCGGCCAGGCAACATGAGGGTCTTCATATACTTAAAAGTCCCTGCGAGCTAACTGGATTTGCCGCTCCCACGTTTTTCCATTCGCGCGGTAAATGATGGAGAGCGTGGGCGGCGTCCCGTCGCGCCAGGTCTGATACTCGCTACGCGAGATGGTGAACTGCTGGCTTAGATTGACATGGTCGTGTAGCCGCAGGAGTGCGATGGGTTTGGTAGAGCCGGCCAAGTCGAGCCCTGCGCGCTGACGCAGAGTGATTACCGCGTGGTGCACGTCGGCGTCGCCATTGTTATGCACTTGCAGGTTCAGGGTAAGCCGCACCTGATCGCCCTGTATCTTGGCGTGGCCCAGATTGTAGAAGCCGGCGAAGTCACGCCCGTCCTTGGCGAAGGCGGTGAAAGTGGTGAGCAACAAAGTCGCGAACAGGGCAGCGATGCACCCGCGCGAAAAACGCATAGACCGCATAATTCCTCCTTAGAAAGTTCTACGGATTCTTCCACAACTCAGAGTCCAAATTTCTCCTGGGCTTTCTGACGGACGCGTGCCTGACCGCCGAACCGGCCGAGGAATTCGCTTCAGATTTTTTGTTTGTCGATATCTCGGTCCGATTGTTTAGTCCCGGCTGATATTTTCAGCAGCCGAAAAGGAATGCCCTTGCCAGGGGGATGGCAAAAGGGAGGTGGGGCCTTCCACAGCTAACGAATCAAACCCGAAAAAAAAGTCGGGACATTGTCGACCAGAGGCGAAGCCCTGTCAAGATGAAAAATATTGCAGTTCATTCGTCACAAAAAATCGGAGACAGCTTGTGAAAATCCAAGGTCGATTCGGGATCTGCGATGAAAAAACGCCCCGCCCAAGCAGGAAGCTTGAGCAGGGCCAATCGACGGCAAAGAACCTGCATTCGCGTGGGCCAAAAGCCCACTCTCGAAACTAATAGAGCTAGCAAAACCGCGTGCCAGCTCCGAGAGCTAGATTACGGTGTGACCTCAAATACGGTGCCGGCACCATGAGTACCGCCAGCGTAGGTCGTGCCATACAGCTTGTTCTTGAAGAGAATAACTGATGCTAACGGGTCATACCCATCGTTGCTGCTGGTGTCCTCGAAAGCATGAAGCACAATCTCTTTGTATTTGCCGTTCGTGTTCTTCAGTTCCCAAACCGTGCCTTCGTTGTACTGGCTACCTTCGTAGCGGGTCGTCCCATAGAGATTACCCTTCGCGTCCACTGCGGGACCGGAGCTGTACCAGGGAGTCTCGCCGTCGGTGTTTCCGCCTTTGAAGCTGTAGAGAACACTTTGCGTGTACTTATTGTTCTTTCCCGGCTTCAGCTTATATACGGTACCGAAGTTGTAGGTACCGCCCTGGTAGGTTGTTCCATAGAAGTTGCCAGCTGCATCCATGGTCAAAGTAGAATCGGGGTAGGTGCCTCCAGCGGATCCCGGGAAAACGAAGACGGACTGCGCTACCCAGACGCCCCTCGACTCGAACAGTCTGTACACCGCGCCCGCATTATAGGTCACTCCGCCGTAAAGAGTGGTGCCGTAGAAATAGCCGTTTGCCCCCGGCGTTATCCCGCCGACAGGATTATAGCCGCCGTTGCCTGAGGCGAAGCCATGGATCTTTTTGTACGTCCACTTGCCTTTTAACTGCGTCAATTGAAAAACGGTTCCCACGTTACTCGCACCGCCGCTGTAGGTTGTGCCGTACATATTGCCGGCCGCGTCAAAAGACAGTCCTGCCTCGGGGTACGCGCCATCCTTAGGGTAGCCGCCGAAGCTATGGATTATGCTTTCGTTCCACTTGCCGCCGGAAAGCTTTAACTCAAAAATTGTGCCGACATTCAGGGTACCGCCGTTTACGGTCGTGCCATAAAGATTGCCCGCTTTGTCGAAGACTAGGGAAGAATACTCAGGATAGGCCCCGTCCGACACGCCGGCAGTGAAGATATGGAGCTGAATTTCGGTGTAGGTACCACCGGAGAGCTTCAACTCAAAGACTGTGCCATATCCGGCGCCGCCGCTTTGGGTCGTGCCATAGAGATTTCCCTTCGCGTCGGCAACCAACCCAGTGTAGGGGTAATAGCCGTCGCCACTAAAGCTGTTGAAGTTGTAAAGGATAGTTTCAGAACTGGCCCAGGCACCGGTCGCCAAGACTAAAGTCATTGCAAGAATTACGAGCGCTTTTTGGCGCATAAACTTCCCTCCTGAATTTTGATCATCGATCATTCGACATCCGAAAACAGCTACGCCCTGCTGGGGGGCGCGAGGGGAGAGGAGTTTTCTAGAGCTAACGAACCGGATGTCTCGAAAATGTCGGGCTATTGTGGGCTGCCAGAAGCGCTCTGTCAAGATGAAAGATTTTGCAGTTTATGATCATCTCAGCGGTCGTAAAGACGGAGGCTTCGCGTTTAGTTCATCAAGGCAAGCATTCTGCGGATGGAGAGTGCGGTCTGGCGGATTTCGTCGGCGTCGGACGCATCCGGCGACATCTTTAGATATTGTTCCAGATCTTCCGCCGCTCCCGAGATTTGGCCGAGGCTGTAGCGCAGCAGAGCACGCTGCTTAACGTCTTCGGGCGAACGGGGATAGATGACGAGCACCAGATCCACCAACGGCAGCGCCTTGCGGAAATTGCGGATGGAAAGGTGAACCGTCTTAAGATTGTTCAAGATACGGGTCAGTATCTGCCGGCGGCTGACGGCAAAGAGGAACTCTGGGCGCAAAGTCATCTGGCCGGAATAAATTTCGTCAAGACGACGCTGGCAGTCCTGGGGGCTGAGGATATCGCCACCGTTGAAGCAGTCAACCAGCGTTTCGCGGCCGTCAATGTCGTAGTGCTTCAGCAGAAAATGTCCAGGCATGCCCACGCCGAACAGCGGAAAGCCGAGTCGACGGCCCACCTCCATGTAGATCAAAGCCAGCGTAATGGGAATGCCGAGGCCGCGGTCGAGGACATCGTTTAGAAAAGAATTTCGCGGATCGTAGTATTCCTCGCGATTGCCCCGCAACCCAGCCTCCTCGAAGAGTGTGTGATTGAGAGCGGCAATGGTCTGAACGGCGTCGCCGACATCGGAAATGCGAGCCTCCGCCATGCTGGCGAGCTCGTCAATGCGCTCGACGTAAGACTCGATGTCGAGGTCGGGATACTCGGTGAGGGCGATGGTCAGGGCAGCGCGTACCAGATCGATATTTTCGTCGCCGACTTGCGGACCCACTAGAGCGGCGAAAGCCTCGGCAAGCGCGGTTTGCCCATGATTGCCCACGGTTTTATGCTAGCAGAAATGCGGCGGAGTATTTGTGAAACTGTGGCTGGATCGGTTGAATAAGGACTTGTCCACCGACACGTTTCAGTTGTCGTCCCGAGCGAAGCGAGGGATCTTGGTTCTTCGAGCGGTCGGCGGAAACCCAGATTCCTCGTCGCTTCGGTCCCCGGAATGACAAGAAGCAATGATGGATTAAAGAATAACGGATTGACACAAAAACGATTTGTTAACGTCGTAGGAGGTTCTTGGCGATAAACAACACGTTCGCCGGACGCTCGGCTAGCCGCCGCATCAGGTACGGGTACCATTCGGTTCCGAACGGAATATAGACGCGCGTTCGCCAGCCGTCGCCAGCCAGGCTCTGTTGCAGGTCGCGGCGGATGCCGTGAAGCATCTGGAACTCGAAGGCATCACGCGAAATTCTTTCTTTGGTGGCGAAGGCTTTTGCCTGATTGATGATGTTTTCGTCATGCGTTGCCAAGCCGTGATAAACCTTGCTCTTCATCAGAATCTTCATCAGCTTAACGTAGTTGGCGTCGACTTCAGACTTCGGCTGAAAGGCGATTTCTGGCGGTTCTTTGTAGGCGCCTTTGCATAAGCGAATGCGAATGCCGTCGGCCAGCAATTTCTCGATGTCGCTCTCGGACCGCCGCATGTAGGACTGAATCACTGCGCCCACGGATCCCTGGTTGCCGGGGGCGCGGTGCAACTCGTGGACGAAATCGAGCGTGCGCTGCGTGTAGGGCGAACCTTCCATGTCGATGCGAACAAAGTTTCTCGGATTCATGGCAGCGGCCTTAATCACCAACCCAGTCACTTCGTCGCGCGCCAGTTTTTCGTCAACATCAAGGCCCATGTGGGTGAGCTTCAGACTGATGTTAGCGTTTAGCTTTTGAGCGGCGATATCGTCCAGCAACTGGTGATAGAGCTGTGCGCTGGCGCGGGCCTCATCGGCGTTCGTGACATTTTCACCGAGATTGTCGATGGAAACGCTCAGTCCGGATTCATTCACCGCGCGCGTGGCCCGAAGCACGTCTTCGACCTGAGTGCCGGCAACAAAACGGCTGGAGAGTTTCTGGCCGATCGAAGAACGCTCA
>Ga0209275_10000857_pt1 | contig 12297 bp, 10 predicted proteins | sample HubBroMetageREF2_FD_188344 | JGI IMG/M metagenome (GOLD analysis project Ga0209275, IMG submission 188344) | Reference soil microbial communities from the Hubbard Brook experimental Forest, New Hampshire, USA - Hubbard Brook CCASE Soil... | ecosystem: Environmental > Terrestrial > Soil >...
ATTTGTCGCAGGAGAAGGATCGGAGGAGCAGCAGCGCCGGGATTTGCTGAAGCCTGAGATTTCGACGCCCACGGACGCAATGGCGAACGCGAAGATTTTTTGGGCCGCGGGTGCGGATCGGGTGGCCCCGGTGGAAGTGCAACTGCCGTTGTCGGCGGATCCGGTGAAACGCGCGCGGCAGGTGCTGGACGCTTTGATTGTGGACGCGCCGAGCGAAGAGCAGCGCACGTTGCCTACGGACGCTACCTTGTTGGGATTTTATATTTTGCCTGATGGGACAGCGATTGCGGATTTTTCCGATGCATTGGCTTCGGAGACTCCTTCGGGGATTTTGAGCGAGCAGATTGCGGTGGAATCGATTGCGCGAACGATTGAGAGCAACGTTGCTGGCGCGCGCCGGTTGAAAATTCTGATTCATGGGCAGGAAGTGGATACTTTGGCGGGCCATGCGGACTTGACGGGATTTTTTGATTTGAATCCGGCAGTGGCGGGTGTCGCGCCCGCTGCAGCGACCGGTGGGTCGGGGGCGCCGCTGGCGGCACCAGCAGCGGTCCATTAGACTCGAGCGGGCCCACTTCCGCGAGCAAGTTGTTCCCTTCCCTGTTAATGGAATAGACTACGGCATGCCAAAAAGGACGCAAACACCCGCGCGGAACCCTGCGCAGAAAATCAGATCACGATTTGCGAATGTTAATGGAGTGCGGTTGCACTATTTGGCCGCGGGCGCGGGTGATCCGGTTATTTTGCTTCACGGTTACGCGGAGACGAGCCATATGTGGCTGCCGTTGCTAGCGGAACTGGCGGGGACGCACGCGGTGATCGCGCCGGATTTGCGCGGGGCTGGGGAGTCTGGTAAGCCTGCGAGTGGATACACCAAGGCGGAGATGGCGGCGGACATTCATGCGCTGGCGCGCAGCCTGGGATACGAGCGGATTCAGATTGTGGGACACGACATCGGGTTGATGGTGGCTTACGGTTACGCGGCGCAGTATCCGGGCGAGGTGCAGCGCGTTGCGTTGATGGACGCGTTTTTGCCGGGGGTGGGAGATTGGAAGAGTGTGTGGCTGATGCGCGATTTGTGGCATTTTCATTTTTACGGGAAGACTCCTTTGGAGCTGGTGCATGGGCGGGAGCGGATTTATTTCGAGCACTTCTGGAATGATTTTGCGGCGGATGCGAAACATTCGGTTCCGGAGCGCGACCGCCGATTTTATGCGAAACAATATGCGCGGCCAGGCGGGATGCGGGCGGGTTTTGAATATTTTCGCGCGTTCGAGCAGGACGCGAAGGATTTCGCAGGCTTCGCGCAGAAGACTTTGGCGATGCCAATGCTGGTGCTGACAGGGGAAAAAGCTGGGGGAGAATTTTTGATTCAGCAGGGGAAGATGGTGGCGAGGAATGTGGAAGGCGTGGTGGTGCGCGGGTCGGGACATTGGTTGATGGAAGAGGCGCCGGAGCAAGTGATTCCGAAGCTGGTGGAATTCTTGAATCGTTAGGGCGCGTTGCAAGGCGCTGGGGATGCGGCGATGAGGGCTTGTGTGCTCTGCGACGTGGGGCGGATTGAGGTGCGGGAGGTTCCGCAGCCGCGGATGGGCGCGCGCGATGTGCTGTTGCGCATTGCGGCGGTGGGGATTTGCGGGACGGACGCGCACATTTTTTCGGGGCACGCGAATTACAATACCGATTCTTCGGGGAAGAACATTCCTCTTTCGATGCAGCCGCAAATTTTGGGACATGAAATCAGCGGAGAGGTTGCTGCAGTGGGGAGCGAGGTTCGCGACCTTGCTGTGGGCGACCGCGTGGTGATGGATCAGGGATTGAATTGCGTCAGCACGCATCGCGAGCCGCGCTGTGAATATTGTTTGAGCGGGGATTCGCATCAGTGCGCGTTTTACACGGAGCATGGGATTACTGGATTGCCGGGAGGTTTGGCGGAATTCATCGCAGTGCCGGCTAGCAATGCGGTGCGGTTGACGGCGGATTTGGATATGCGGGAGGCCGCGCTGTCTGAGCCGCTGGGTTGCGTGATTCATTCTTCGGATGCGGTGGCGCGGGCGCATGCCCGGTTTGCGATTGGAGATGCCGCGGCTTCGCCGGAGCGGCGCGTACGGCATGCGTTGATCTGCGGCGCGGGGCCTTCGGGTTTGTTATTTTTACAGTATTTGCGGCGGGTGCTCGGTTACGACGGATTGTTGATCGTAAGCGAGCCGAATGAAATGAAGCGCGGACTTGCTAAGAAATTCGGCGCGGACGTGGTGCTGAATCCGAGCGGCAACGAGATGGGCGCGGCGGTGCGCGAGCATACAAAGGGCGGCGGCGTGGAATATTTGATTGAAGCTTCGGGGCAGGGGCGCGCGTTCGCGGAGATTTCTTCTTTGATACAGAAGCAGGCGACGGTGCTGCTTTATGGGCATGGTCACGCGGGCGTAGAACTGAGCTTGCTGAATAATGTGATGTTCAAGGAGCCTTGCTTGGTGACGCCGGTGGGCGCGTCGGGCGGATTTGAGGAGGACGGGCGGCCTTCTACTTATACGCGGGCCTTGCGATTGATCGAGCAGGAAAAGATTTCGGTTGCGCCATTTATTACGCACCGGTATTCGTCGCTGGGTGATGTGCAGGGGGCGTTGGCTGGCGGGATGAATGCGCGCGATTATGTGAAGGGCGTGGTGGCACTGCAGTAGGGCTGGGGCTTTCTGCTCGCGGAGAGATTGTGGTTTGCCTGCCTTGTGAGTTTCAGATTCAATATTTAATTTCGACGATTGTGAAGAGGGCCGCCTGCTGCAACTTCAACTGCGAAGCGCGCAGGCAAGATTGCCTATGCTACCAAAACCGGCGCTCCATTAAGAATTCGTGATTGTTGACAGTTGCGGGGGTAGTCGGCACACTTGGGGCTACGAATTTCTGTGGGACCCACTGCGGAACTCTGAAGGGAGAATTATTCTTGCGAGTTGACGGACGTGCGGCTGACCAATTGCGGCCGGTGAAGATTACGCCGGATTTCATTCCGCACGCGGAGGGTAGCGCGCTGATTGAGGCGGGCGACACGCGGGTGATTGTGACGGCGACGGTGGAAGATGGAGTGCCGTCGTTTCTGAAGGGCAAGGGACGCGGGTGGGTGACCGGCGAGTATGGGATGCTGCCCCGTTCCACGGAGAACCGCACGCCGCGGGAATCGAGCCGCGGGAAGCAATCGGGGCGGACGCTGGAAATTCAGCGGATGATCGGGCGGACTTTGCGCGCGGTGACGGATTTGAAGGGACTGGGCGAACGAACGGTGTGGCTGGATTGCGACGTGATCCAGGCGGACGGCGGAACGCGCACGGCTTCGGTGACGGGCGCGTACGTGGCGCTGGCGCTTTCGCTGGAGCGGATGGTAGCGGCGGGAATTTTGCGCAAAGTGCCGCTGATGGATTTTCTGGCGGCTACGAGCGTGGGGATTGTGGAAGATGAGCTGCTGCTGGATTTGAAGTATGAAGAAGATTCGCGCGCGCAGGTGGACATGAACGTGGTGATGACCGGGAGCGGAGAGTTCGTCGAGGTGCAGGCGAGCGCGGAGGGAAGGCCGTACACGGACATCGAGCTCCAGGATTTGCTGAAATTGGCGGCGGGCGGAATACGGCAGTTGGTGAAGGCGCAGCAGGAATTGTTGCAAATTAAATTCGTGGCGCGCAGCACGTAAGCGGAGATGCAGCAGCGGCGAGCCGTAGTCAAAGGCGCCCGCTACAACGGCAACTGCCAGAAGCCAGCGGGATGCCGGCACTACTGACGGGATTTACGGCCGGGCTGAAACACCGCTCTTCCGAATCGTCCACTTATGAGATTGTTTCTGGCGTCTTCGAATATTGGAAAACTTAGGGAGTTTGTGGAATTGGCGCGCGGGTCCGGCGTCACGATTGAATTGTTGCCGCGTTTTGGTGAGTTCCCTTCCTTCAAGGAGTCTGCTCCCACGTTTGCTGAGAATTCCGTGGGGAAAGCCTTGCATTACAGCCGGTTCACAGATGAGGCAGTGTTGGCGGATGATTCCGGGCTAGCAGTACCGGTGCTGGACGGGGCGCCGGGAGTTTTTTCCGCGCGATATGCGGGCGCGGGCGCGTCCGACGCGGACCGGGTGCAGAAATTGCTGCGGGAGATGCGCGGTAAGGAAGGCGCGGAACGGCGCGCGCGATTCGTGTGCGTGACGGCTGTGGCGCGGGCGGGACGAGCGATTGCGGTGGTCTCTGATTTGGCGCGCGGCGTAATCACGGAAGGTCCGCGCGGGGCTGGCGGATTCGGGTACGACCCGATATTTCTGTTCGAAGACCTAGGGCGGACTTACGCAGAATTGACACCGGCCGAGAAGAACGCATACAGTCATCGCGGTAAGTCTTTCAGGAAATTACTGTATATGCTTTCGCCGGATAATGTTGCACCTTCCTGACGCACCTGCTCATCCAATAGTCCTGCTAACGAAATAGCTTGCCGCGAGACCAACGGAAGAGGTAGAAAGGGATTCCCCCCTCTTCGAGGTGAACCGTGACAGCTTCCCGAGTAGTGACCAAGCTAGAACCATCGCTATTGACGCGCCTGGAGCGTGCGCGCGCGAACACCGACGCGTTGTTTGCGCTGCTGCCGCCGAATTCGTATTACGAACGGCCAATTCCCGAGCGGCACAGGCTGATTTTTTATCTGGGGCATTTGGAGGCGTTCGACCGGAATTTGCTGAGCCCCGCGCTCGGGCTGGGATTGGAAGACTCGCCGTTCGACAAGCTATTTGCGTTTGGGATTGATCCGGTGGGCGGCGGATTGCCGAAAGATCAGCCGAGCGAGTGGCCGGAGATCGCGCAGGTGGAACGATATAACCGGCAGGTGCGCGCGCGCCTGGATGAGCGGTTGCGCGATCCCAGCGTGACGCGGGCGATCGCGGCGTCTCCGGAAATCGGCACGCTGCTGAACGTGGCCATTGAGCACCGGCTCATGCACGCGGAGACGCTGGCGTATTTGCTGCACAATCTGGCGATCGAGAAAAAACTCCCGCAAACGGCGCTGGCGGCGGACGAGCGTCCTGCGCCAGATGCGAAGGAAGTGACGATTCCTTCGGGGATCGCGACGCTGGGGCAATCGCGCGATAGCCTAGCGTTTGGCTGGGACAATGAATTTGGGATGCAGCGAGTGCTGGTGCCGAGTTTTTCGATCAGCGTGTATCCGGTGACGAACGCGGAATATTTGAAGTTCGTGCAGGCGGGCGGATACCAAAGCGGAAAATATTGGCGTGCGGAAGATTGGGATTGGGTGCGCAAGCAGAAGTTGGAGCATCCGCATTTTTGGAAGCGCGCGAGCGCATCGCCGGCGGAAGACGCGATGACGAAGTGGGAGTATCGAGGGATGTTCGGCTCGATTCCCTTGCCGGCATCGTGGCCGGTGTATGCGAGCCACGCGGAGGCTTCGGCGTACGCGCGATGGGCGGGAAAAAAACTGCCGACCGAAGAGCAGTGGCAGCGCGCGGCGTATGGCACGCCCGAAGGGCGCGAGCGGACGTACCCGTGGGGCGAGGAGCCGCCGGAATTCTGGCGCGGAAATTTCAACCAGGAGCGCTGGGACCCGTCCGCGGTGGATGAGCATCCGGAGGGCGGGAGCGCATTTGGAGTTTTCGATCTGCTGGGGAATGGATGGGAATGGACTTCCACGGGATTCGCGCCGCTGCCGGGATTTGAGCCGTTTGAATTCTATCGCGGGTATTCGGCGGATTTCTTCGACGGGAAACATTACGTGATGAAGGGCGGTTCCTCGCGTACCGATGCGTGCCTGCTGCGGCGTTCCTATCGAAACTGGTTTCAACCTCATTATCCTTATATCTACAGCAGCTTCCGTTGTACGGAGGAATAGCCAATGGCATCCAGCCCACGCATGGCAAGAGCGGGAGTTTCACCGGCTGCGGCGATTGCGGCAGCGGAATTTTCGAGTGATGTGGTGGTAGGGCTCAGCAGCCCCGGGCAGAAAGAGCTGCCTTCCAAATATTTGTACGACGAGGTGGGTTCGGCGCTTTTTGATGTGATTTGTCTGCTGCCGGAGTACGGGCTGAGCCGCGCGGGAATGCGATTGCTGCAGCGAGACGCGCACGAGATTGTTTCGCTGCTGCCTACGCCGGTGCTGGTGGCGGAATTGGGAAGCGGCAGCGGACAGAAGACGCGTTTGCTGCTGCAAGCACTCTCCAAGCGGCAGCGGGTGAATTATTATCCGATTGATATTTCGGGGAGCGCGCTTTCACGGTGCCGGCAGGAAATCGGGCAGATGGATCAAGTGAGCATCGTGGGATTTGAGAGCGCGTATCTGGAAGGTTTGCAGGAAGTGGCGGCGCGGCGGCGTGAGGGAGAGCGCATCCTGGTGCTGTTTTTGGGCAGCACCATCGGGAATTTTGACCGGCCAGCGGGCGATCAATTTTTGCGCGAGGTGCGGCGGATTTTGAGCGAGGGCGACGCTTTGTTGCTAGCGACGGATTTGGAGAAGCCCATCGCGCAGTTGTTGCTGGCTTACGACGATCCGGCGGGAGTGACGGCGGCGTTCAATCTGAATTTGCTGGCGCGGATTAATCGGGAGCTGGGCGCGGATTTCGATCTGCTGCAATTTGAGCATGAGGCTCGCTATGACGAGTGCGAGCGGCGCGTAGAAATGCATTTGCGGTCGAAGGCCTTGCAGCGGGTGACGATTCAGGCGGCGGGGCAGCGATTTTATTTGCGCGAGGGCGAGACGATCTGGACGGAGAGTTCACACAAATATAACCTTTCGGAAGTCGTGCAAATGGGCCAGCGGACGGGGTTTCGTTGCGAGCAGCAGTGGCTTGATGCGGAGTGGCCGTTTGCGCAGAATTTATTTTTCGCGGTGTGAGAAAGGCAGCGATTAGTGATCGGTGATTGGTGGCCAGAAGCACCGGCGGTGTTTTTCGAGCTTGCACGCAGAATCTGAAGCCCGGCCCTTCCGAGCCCGCCGCAAAGCTCTGCGTGTGATATATTCTTCGGCCTGATGGCCAAAACAAAAAAGAAAAACCAGAAGAAGAGAGCGGGCGTGGCGCGAAAGGCTGCGGGGCGCGCGGCGAGAGCGGCGCGCGGCGGGGCTGTTGCGGCTGCTAGCGTGGCTGGCGGCGCGCGAAATTCCGCGAGTGGTTTAGCGTTTGGGCGCGGGGCGAACCCGGCACGGGTTGGCGCGATTTTGCAGGGGCTGGACAAAGCTTATCCGGAAGCGAATTGCGAGCTAGCTCACAAGAGCCCGTTTGAGCTGCTGATTTCCACGATTCTTTCCGCGCAGTGCACCGATGTGACCGTAAACATTGTCACCAAGGATTTATTTCCGAAGTATCCGGATGCGCGGGCGCTGGCTGATGCGGATCCACGCGCGCTGGAGCAGGAAATCCGCCCGACGGGATTTTTCCGCAACAAAACGAAATCCATCATGGGCGCGAGCAAGAAAATCCTGGAGGAATTCGGCGGGAAAGTGCCGCAGACGATGGAGGAGTTGCTGACGTTGCCGGGGGTGGCGCGGAAGACGGCGAACGTGGTGCTGGGGTCGGGGTTCAGGATTGCGTCAGGAGTGGTGGTGGATACGCACGTGCAGAGGCTTTCGCAGAGATTGGACCTGACAAAGAACGCGGACCCGAAAAAGATCGAGCAGGATTTGATGCAAATAATTCCGCCGGAGAAATGGATCATCTTTTCGCACCAGTTGATATGGCACGGACGGCGGGTGTGCAATGCGCGTACGCCGAAGTGCATGGAATGCAACCTGGAGCGATTGTGTTATTCGAAGGACAAGACGATTTGAGTCGGGCTTGAGGGCAAACGCGACGACACCACGGAGCGGTACCTAGCACGGTACCTGGCTCGTTACTGCGCTCCGTGGTGCGCGCGTCCTGGTTTCCGGTTGCTGTGCGTTACTTGCGGGCTGCTGACGAGTTGTCCAGCAAGCTGATCAGCGCATGAGCCGCGTCCGGCGTCGGCACGCCGCCCGAAATGATCTCCTGGGCGGTGATTTCCTTGCCGTAGAGCGCTTTGTTCGCGTCGCGGTCCGCATCCATCGAGGCGCCTTCCAGCGACACGCCGGCGAAAAGACCCTTGGAACGCGAGTAGGTGAGCACGTCAACCTTCATGGCGTCGGCATTGTAGCCGGTGGCTTGCGCGCCAGTAGGACCAGCAGCAGCGGCCGCGTTGCCGCCGAGTTTGGTCTTGCCATTCAGAATTTGCTCGACGCCTGAGTGGCGCATAATGACGAGCACGAAATCGGTGGCTGTGGAACCGAGTTGCACGCCCAGGCTACCCTGATCGAGAGAATACATAGCAGGAGCGCCCCACGAACCAGACATATCGGAGCCCTTGCGGCAAATCAACTCACCGCGGCCGTAGCTTCCACCAATGCCGACGGCGACTTTCTTCACGCTCGGGAAAACCAGCACGCAGTGGGCTTTATCGAGGATGGAGGTGGGCAGGCCTTTGTCACCCGAGAGAATAGCCTGCATGGCGGTGGCCGATTTTTCCAGGCGATCATCCACTTTCTTTTGAGCAAACAGGGGGAGCGTTGCAACCAAGCCTAGTGCCATAATACACAGAGTCTTTTTCACTGTTTCGTCCTCTCCTATAAAAAATAGCTCGGTCCGAGCCGAAACACGAACCGTAGCATCCAACTTCGCTGGGGGGTTAAAGTTAACGCCGAGTAGAGCATAAAGCCCTCTGTGCGCCGCACCGGGCGCTAAAAAATGACGCGGCGATGGAGGGGCCACTCATTAACGTGGCACAAAGAGTGTACCCCGGAATGTCACGTTTCGGGAAGCCGTGGACAAGAAAAGGCAGCGCTTTCTGTACTCGAACTGCGCCTGCGACGATTGCGCGGCCCGGGGAATCAATGTATGGGCCTTGCGGCGAAGATTTGAGATGCTGTTTAATCGGGATTTAGAGGAAAAGGGGGATGCTTGAAATTGTTTGAAAGCGGACGAGAACGAATGTTGTGGATTGCGGGTGCGCTGGTGCTGCTGTTGATCCTGGCGGTGTTCTTTTCCGCGCCGGCATGGACGCAGCATCCGAACATTCCCGCACAACAAGAGATGAGCGGCATGGCGGGCATGGACGACATGCCGGACATGCCTGGGATGCAACACGGCGTTGCCGCGGCGGAGCAGACGCCGGAGGTGCTGGCGAAGCAACTGGCGGACAAGCGCGAGAGCGAGTTCAACCATCACCTTGCGGGGTTGCTGATGATCCTGGCGGCTTTGTTTTTTCTGGCGCAGGACAGATTGGCGAGCCGGTGGCCGGGGGCCCAGTATGCGTGGGCGGCGTGCTTGCTGATCGCCGGAGTATTTCTGCTGGTTTTCAGCGACACGGAAATCTGGCCGTTCGGATATCAAAGTTTTTATTATGCGGTGACGCACAACGTGGAAGTGGCGCAGCACAAAACCTTCGCAGCGATTCTGGTGGCGCTGGGAGTGGTGGCGACGCTGCGCACCAGCGGGCGATTGCGCGGCGCGTGGAGCGCGTGGATCTTCCCGGTGCTGGCGCTGGCGGGCGCGACCATGCTGCTGTTCCATCATCACGGGGGCATGCACGGGCCGGATGCCATGCAGACGATGGAGCGCGTGCAGCATCAACATTTGCGATTTGCGGGAGCGGGCGTGGGAGTGGCGTTGGCGAAAGGCCTGGCGGATACGAGCGGGAAATGGCGGCCGCTGTTCAACAAGCTTTGGCCGCTGTTCATGATTGCTTTGGGCGTGATGCTGCTGATGTACACCGAATAGTTGCAGCGAGCGGCGTGCGAGCACGTGGCGCGGATGCAGGCGAACGGAAGATTCCTACCGACGGCCAACGGAAAGTTCTATAATTATCTGCGAAGCAACCCCTGAGAAATGGGCCAACGATTTTTTGGGGAAACGCATCCGATGGATGGTGGGTGCGGACTGGGTTTTTAAGTTGAGTTTTAGCAGGGCCCACTTGTTTTCCACTCGCAGGCAACTTCCGGCGGCCGCGATCGCGCGGCGCAAACGATAAATACCTCACCCATAGGGCATGCGTTCGAGGTACGGCGGGAAAGGATTAACCGCGATGTACACTTCGGAAATTATTCAGGCTTGGGGGAAGATCCTCAGGGGCGAGCAACCGACGCTCTCGATAGAGATTACGCGCGAGTGCCCTTTGCGGTGCCCGGGATGCTATGCGTATGAGGATGGGCATCTGGGCGGCGGGCAGACTTTGCGGCAGCTGATCGATCACAAGGGGCAAGCGCTGGTGGATGGCGTGCTGGAGATCGTGGACCGGCTGAAACCGCTGCACCTTTCGATTGTGGGCGGCGATCCGCTGGTGCGTTATCGCGAATTGGAGTTGCTGCTGCCGCAATTATTTTCGCGCGGGATTCACGTGCAGGTGGTAACCAGCGCTTTTCGCGCGCTGGGCGCGGGTTGGGCGGACATGCCGCTGCTGCACGTGGCCGTTTCGATTGATGGCTTGCAGCCGGAACATGATGCGCGGCGGGCGCCCGCTACTTATGAGCGCATTCTTAAGAATATCGCGGGGCAGAATGTGACGCTGCATTGCACGGTGACGGGCCAGATGATGAAGCGCCCGGGATATTTGGCGGAGTTTCTGGAGTTTTGGACGCCGCGGCCAGAGATCAAGAAAGTGTGGTTCAGTTTGTTCACGCCGCAAATCGGGGACGATTTGCCGGAGATGCTGACGGCGGCTGAGCGCACGCAGGCGATTGCGGACATGCTCGAGCTGCGGAAACAATATCCCAAGCTGGATATGTCGGAGTCTTTGATTCGGCAGTTCGCTTCGCCGCCACAGTCGCCGGAGGATTGCGTTTTTGCCCAGACGACTCGGACGCTGTCGGCGGATTTGACGACGGAAATTACGCCGTGCCAGTTTGGCGGGAAGCCGGATTGCGGATCGTGCGGATGCGTGGCCTCGATGGGACTGGCGGCGGTGGCGGCGCACAAATTGGGCGGATTTATTCCGGTGGGAGCGATATTCAACGCTTCGATCAAGATTGGCCGGGCGCGAGCGAAGGTGCGGACGCGGCAGAAGGCGAAAGAGACGCAGCGACGATTGGGCGCGAACGAAGAGGCTTGGGCGCATCAGGATGGGCGCGGGGCGTGACGAGACGCGGTTTCCAGTGGAAAGCTTGTTGATTTGCAAAAAAGCAAATCCTCACCCGCTTCCGCGGGTTCGGGATGACAATCGACTTTTTCAGATTGTGGAGTCATTCGCCGCGGATCAGATCCGCGCGGGATTCACGGCGGCGGACTAATTTGAACTGATTTTTGTTTACCAGAACTTCGGCAGCGCGGAGGCGCGAGTTGTAGTTGGATGATTGCGCGAAACCGTAGGCGCCGGCACCCCACAACACCAGCAGATCACCTGTTTCTGGCAATTCCAGAGGCCAATCGCGAAGGAAGCAATCACCTGTCTCGCAGACGGGGCCGACGATGTCTGCTTTGGCGACATTCGCGCTGCCGTTGCTGCTGCGGATTACCGGTGTGATCGGGTGAACGGCTTGGTAGAGCGCGGGGCGAATGAAATCGTTCATGGCGGCATCTACTACGATGAAAATTTTGTCGCGATTGCGTTTGATGTATTGAGCGCGCATAAGCAGGACGCCTGCGGGGCCAACGATGGCGCGGCCGGGCTCCAGCAGCAGGCGACATCCGAGCGTGCGGATGTGCGGGAGGATGGCGCGGGCGTAGGCGTCGAGGTCCGGTGGACTTTCACGTGTGTAACGGATCCCGATCCCGCCTCCCAAATCCAAATAAGATAATTTCACGCCGGCCTTGGCGAGCTCGCGGACGAACGACGAGACGCGGACGACGGCGCGGCGGAAGGGTGCGACGCCGAGAATTTGCGAGCCGATGTGCGCGCTGATTCCCTGCCAAGAAATGTGGTTTACGCGGGACCTGTCGAGATAGAGGCGGCAGGCATCGTCCCAGTCAATGCCGAATTTGTGGCGATGATGGCCGGTGGAGATGTGGGCATGGGCGCCGGCTTGGACGTCAGGATTGACGCGGAGGGCGGCGGGGGCGCGGAGCCGGAAGCGGGCGGCTTCGGCGGCTAGGACGTCGAGCTCGGATTCGGATTCGACGTTGAAGAGAAGGATGCCGGCTTGGAGCGCTTCGCGGATTTCTTCTTTCGATTTTCCGACGCCGGAGAAAACGATGCGGCGGCCTGGGACGCCGATGTGGCGAAGGCGATGGAGTTCGCCGCCGGAGACGATGTCGAAGTGGCTGCCGGCGCGGGCTAGTAATTTGAGGATTGAGAGGTTAGAGTTTGCTTTGACCGCGTAGCAGATCGAGTG
>Ga0209275_10000858_pt1 | contig 12292 bp, 10 predicted proteins | sample HubBroMetageREF2_FD_188344 | JGI IMG/M metagenome (GOLD analysis project Ga0209275, IMG submission 188344) | Reference soil microbial communities from the Hubbard Brook experimental Forest, New Hampshire, USA - Hubbard Brook CCASE Soil... | ecosystem: Environmental > Terrestrial > Soil >...
GTACCACCTCACGCCGATGGGTCAGGGCCTGCTTCCGGTGCTGGTCTCGCTGCAGAACTGGGCGTCGAGGTATGTGCTCGGAGACGGTTCGCTGACCGCGACGGCCCGGCCGCGATCCGCAGAGGCCCAGCGAGTGCGGCACCTGATCGGCACCAAAATCCCCGAGATGACGCTGATCGATACGGCCGGAACGCCGCGCGATCCGGTCTCCGATGAAGACTGGACTGTCATCTACTGCTTCCCCGGTGCATATGCCCAGCCCGAGGGCTATCCGGCGGGCTGGGGTGCGATTCCCGGTGTTCCCGGCTGCACGCTGGAGTCGGCAACCTACCGCGACCGCATGTCCGACTTCACCGCTCGCGGTGCCCGGGTGTATGGGGTCAGCACGCAGCGCCCGGAGGATCAGGAAGCATTCGCGACCCGGCAGCGGCTCCCCTTCCCGCTGCTGTCCGACCAGGAACTCCGCCTCGCGGCGGGACTGCGGCTACCCACCTTCCGCGCGGCCGGCAGCGACTGGCTCAAGCGCGGCACCTTGCTCGCCGGATCCGATCGCGAGATCCGGGGCGTGCTCTACCCGATCCCCGATCCCGCCGGCTCCGTCGACGACGCGCTTGCCTTGCTCGACCGCCAGCGCACCGGTCGCCATGCGAGTTGAAGCCGTGGTGGCCGATCTCGACGGAACGCTGGTCGGCGAGGACTCCAACGTCTCTCAGGCAACCCTGGACTCACTGCGGATGCTGCGCGCGGCCGGCATACCTCTCGTCATAGCGACCGGGCGGGTCCCGCAGGACCTGCGCGGTTTGGATTGCGTCACGCGCGACGCGCAGGTCACGGTCTGCTGCTCGGGCTCCATCGGCCGGGCGGCGCAGCGCACGCTGTGGCAGGACCAGCTGATGCCCGAAGCAGTCGCGCAGGTCGTGGCCACGGCCGCCGCTTACGGAGCGGGCGTCGCCGGGTTCGACGGCAGCACCTGGCGGCTGACCGAACGCTACGTGCGGCTGGGCCCGGCCGGCGGCCACCGTGCGCCGCGTGTGGCGGTCTCGGCGGGCGCGCTGACAGATACATCGTGCGTCACGATGTCGGTCGTGCACGAAGAACGTGACGTGCTCGCCGCTCTGGCACGAGACCTCGACAGCGTCGTCGGCATCGGCCTGAGCCGGGTCGCCGGGCTGGACATCCTCGACATCACTGCTCGGTCAGTGGACAAGGGCACCGGGGTGCTCCGCGCGCTCCAGGTCATCGGGGCGGATCCGGCCGCGGCGGTGAGCTTCGGGGACATGCCGAACGACATCCCGATGTTCTCCGTGACCGGACGCGCGTACGCGGTCGGCTGTGGTCACCCGGAGGTTGCCGCCGCGGCTGACGAGGTTCTCGCCCCGGTAGAGCACGACGGATTCGCCAGCAAGATCAATGCCTTCGCCGCGTCGCATTGGAGGATCGTATGAGCTCACCGGCAGCCTCAGCCGATGCGTCGGCATTCGAGGTGGGGGGCAACGGGCGCGCCGTGCGGTTCGCGGTGCTGTCCGATACGCACATCTCGCCGGCCGGCGCGCAGGACGGCGTCTGGAACAACGCGATCCGGCGCTCGTGCGCGGGCGAGATCCTCCAGGCCGCGCTCGCCGGGATTGTCGGGCTCGGGCACTCGGCCGTTCTCGTGCTCGGCGACATCTCCGATGACGGCTCGCCGGAGATGATCCGAAGCGCACTGTCGTTGATTACCGAGGCCGGCCTGACAGCCTGGGTGGTTCCCGGTAACCACGACGCGGCGCAGCGCCCGGATGCGCTCGACACAGCGGCCGGCCCAATCGGCGCGTGCACCGTTCTGCACCGCACAGCGCAGCGACCCGGTCCCGGCGTGGTCCTCGTGGGCGCCGGGCTGGAGAGCGCCGATGGTGGGCAGACCTGCACGGCAGTCCAACTGGCGGACGTGGCCGGCTGTGCAGACGGTCTTCTCCTGTGGGCCGGGCACTACCCGCTGCTCAGCCAGCAGGCGCGGTTGCGCGCGGCTGGGCTGCGCTATCCCGGCGACCTGCTGAACCTGCGGCACGCCCGCCAGGCCGCCGAGCGTTTCGCCGGGCCGATTGTCGTCCTGCACGGTCACCTGCACACAGCCGTAACGCGGCGCGCCGGGCGGGTCCTGCAACTGGGCTGTCCAGCGGTCGTGGAGTGGCCGCACGCCTGGATGGACGTCACCGTCGAGACGGGCACCGGCGGAACCCGGGTGCGGGCCTCGACCCGGCCGATCGCCGGTGAGTGGTCGACGTGCGAGCGCAATACGCAGCTTGCCGAGCCCGAGCAGTCCTGGCAATTCGACCACGGTCACTGGCAGGCTGTGCCGAATCCGGCCGCGGGCATCCGCTAACGTCCGGTTTATGACAACCGCTGACGTGGACGAACGCTGGGCGACCCGGTTGCACGATCTCGCCGTCGAGGAGGGCGTCCCGGGCGCCGCGTTCGGCGTGTGGGCCGACGGACAGGAGGTCGCGGCCGCCGCGCACGGCGTGCTGAACGCCGAGACCGGCGTGCGGGCCACCTCCGACTCGCTGTTCCAGATCGGGTCCATCACCAAGGTGTGGACCACAACGATGGTCATGCAGCTCGTCGGCGAGGGCCGGCTGTCGCTGGACACCACGGTTGCCGAGGTCCTGCCCGGCGTCCGCATCGGCCGTGCGGACGCCAGCGAACAGATCGCGATCCGCCACCTGCTCAGCCACACCAGCGGCATCGACGGCGACATCTTCACCGACACCGGCCGGGGTGACGAGTGCGTCGAACGCTACGTCGGCGGACTCGCCGAGGCCGCACAGATCTTCCCGCCGGGTGCGGCGTACTCGTACTGCAACAGCGGGTTCGTCCTGCTCGGGCGGATCATCGAGGTGCTCGACGGCCGGATATGGGACGTCTCCCTGCGCGAGCGCCTGATCGGGCCGCTCGGCCTCACCCAGACCGTCACCCTGCCCGAGGAGGCGATCCGGTACCGCGTGGCCACCGGGCACCGCGAACGCCCGCGCGAGGACCAGGCGGTATCGGTCTGGGGGCTGCCGCGCAGCGTCGGGCCCGCCGGCCTGATCACGTCGAGCGTCCAGGGCGTGCTGGCGTTCGCCCGGCTGCACCTCGACGGGGGCGTGACGCGCGACGGAACCCGGCTGCTCAGCCAGGCCTCGGCCGAAGACATGCAGCGGCAGCGCGCCGAGATCCCGGGTTTCGGCGACAGCGCCGACGCGGTCGGGCTCGGCTGGCGGCTGCACCGCTGGGGCGATCGGCGGATCTTCGGGCACGACGGCGGCACGATCGGCCAGACGGCGTACCTGCGGATCGATCCCGAGGCGCGGCTGATCGCGTGCCTGCTGACGAACTCGCCCCAATCGCAGTCGCTGTTTCAGCGGCTGTTCTCGGAGGTGTTCGGCGCCTACGCCGGGGTCACCGTGCCGCCCAGCCCCGCACCGGCGGCACAGCCGGCCATCCCGGATCCGGAACGGCACGCGGGCCGGTACGAGCGCGCCTCCACGCGGTATGACGTATCCGTGCGCGGCGGCCGGCTGCACATGGTCGCCGGGCAGTCCGACGATCGCGCGGCCTTCTCCGACGAGGGACCGCATGAGTTCGACCTGTACCCCGTGGACGGCACCGGCGACAACTTCGTCGTCCGGTCGGACGACAAGCAGCCCTGGTCACCGCTGATCTTTGGCCGGTTCGGGGACCGGGCGCCGTACCTGTTCACCGGTGGCCGGATCACCCCGCGGGCCGGGTGACGGCCGCGCTCAGCGCGGTGTGAGAACGCAGAACTCGCTGCCGTCCGGAGCGGCCAGCACCACCCAGGAAACGTCGTCACCCTGGCCGACGTCGGCCAGCGCCGCGCCGGCCTCCTGCAGCTGCCGCACCGCGGCCGCCTGATCCTCCCCCTTTTCCGGGGCGAGGTCGATGTGGATCCGGTTCTTGACGGTCTTGGCCTCCGGGACCCGCAGCAGCTCGAAGTACGGTCCCACGCCCTGTGGCGACCGGAATCCCACAAGGTCGTCGCCCTCCGACCGGCTCGGTACCCAGCCCGAGGCCAGCTCCCAGAAACCGGCCAGCGCCACCGGGTCCGCGGCGTCCATCACGACAGCGGCCACCGGCCCGGTGTCGCGGTAGGCATCCCGCGGCTCCAGCACGCAGAACTCGTTGCCCTCCGGGTCGGCCAGCACGACCCACGGCACATCGCCCTGGCCGATGTCGAGCGGCCGCGCGCCCAGCTTGCGCAGCCGCTCCACCAGGGACGCCTGGTGCTCCGCCGACTGGCTGGCCAGATCGATGTGCAGACGGTTCTTGATCTCTTTGGGCTCGTCCACCGGAATGAAGACCATGGGCAGCGCCACCGGATCCGGATACTCATAGCCGGCCGGCGAGACGTCGACCTCTTCCGCGCCTTCCTCTTCCTCCACCACCCAGCCCAGGGCGTCCGCCCAGAACCGGGCCAGCTTCGGCGGGTCGTTGGCGTCGATCACCATGTGGACCAGGCGAGTAGGCATGCGGCCACCCTAGCCGGGTGGTCCGGCGCGCTGCGCTCGGGCGGGGGCGGGGGAGAGCCGGCCAGAGATCCTGTCCACGCTGCGCCGGGTCGGCCCGTGCGGCCGCGCACCGCGGGTGCCACCATCCCGCGGCTGCCAGCCCCTGCGCGGCAGCCACGGTGGCGGCGACGTCATCTCCAGCAGGGTGCGTCGAACCACCTTCCGGCCACAAGGGGAACCCTCCCCAGCCGCCGAGGCCGGAGCCGCGGGCGGCCGTCAGGGGACCGCTAACCCAGGCCGGCCCCGGCGCTCGGGTGCAGCATCGGGCGGTACCCGGCGGCGATCACGGCGACGGTCGACGGCGGGGTCAGCAGCTCAACCCGGGTGGCCGGCCCCAGCGCGACCGGGTCCAGGTAGCCGCGATGCGTCCACGGCAGGAAGCGCTCCGCGGCCAGCAGGCCGCACGTGCCGTCATGGCGGACCATCACCCCGTCGGGCAGCTCGCCCGCAAGGGCGGGCCGGGTCCGCTGCCGCCGGGTGCGGGGATCCACCCGCTCGGCGTGCAGCGCGGCGTCCATCTCCCCGGCGCGCGGCGGCCGCGCCAGCCCGGCTGCGCGACGCCATGCGCCGGTGAACGACGCGTAGTCCGCGCGGCGGCAGTACCCGCACGGGCGGTGGCCCGCGGCCAGCGCAGTGGCCTCGTCAAGGAAGAACAGCGCGGTCCAGCGGCCCGGCGGCATGACGTCGCGCTTGACGTCCCGCCACCGCAGCACGCAGCAGATCCACATCTTGGACCGCCACCGCGTGACGCCCAGTGTCCGGTCCGCGCGGTGCAGGCAGCCGCGGTTGCCCATCAGCGTCCCGCGCCCCGGGTCGGCCACGATCTCCCCGGCGGGGTTCACCCGGTTCTGCAGCGGCGTGACACTCACCTTCCTGGCTCAGCCCTGGCCGGATGTGCGGTAAAGCTCCTCTACCCGCCTGACCTGGGCCAGCGAACGGTTGACGGGGACGCCATGGCGCTCCAGCAGCGGGAGGATCTCGTTGCTGTGATAGCTCAGGAAGGCCATCCCGCCCGCATTGCCCCGCAGCCGGAACCAGACGGCGATCCTGCTGTGGCGCAGGGAAACGAGCTCGGCTATGGCCAGCTCCTCATACCGTGCCTCCCAGGTCGGCACGATCCACCGGCTGATCGCGGTGCCGCGGATCCGGACGCCCCAGTCGAAGAACTCCAGCCGGGCGAGATTTCCGCTGGTAATGAGGTTCCGGCACATCACGCCGCCCCAGTAAAATCCGTCGGGCTCACCCGCTGGCACGTCGATGGTGCGCCCGCACGAGGCGGCCCGCCTGATCCAGAAGCCCAGCCCGGCGGCGGCCAGGGCCAGCACCACCACGACCACGATGTCGACCAGCACCCGTCCTCCAGGGGCTCGGCAGCGGATCGGTGCCGCGGGCCGGGATGGCCGGGTGCGATCAGCCGACTCCCAGGATCGCCCAAATACCCCGGTGTGGGTAGTCGGACCGGGCGGTCAGCTGACCATGCAGCCGCTGCTGTGGCCCCTGGCCGGGAAGGCCTTGGCCAGGGCGTCCGCGATCTGCTCGGACCGCTGCGCGTATCCGGCCGAGGTGTAGTGGATGCCGTCGCTGATGAACCAGCTTGGCTGCACCAGGGACGCCCAGTTGAAGACGCGCATGTTCGGGTACTTGGCGCAGGCCCGGCTCAGCGCGGTGTTCCACGCCTGCATGCTGGACTCGGCGTAAGGGCCGCTGTTGAGCGTCGACACCACGTTGACCCACAGCACCGGCGAGCCGTGAGCGACGGACATGATCTCACCGATGCGCTGCGCCGGGTCCACGGATGATCCGATCGCGACGTCGGCGGCGTCGTTGGTGCCCAGGGCGATGACCCAGCAGCCTTTGAAGCCCTGCTTGACGATGCCCTTGGCGGCGTTGTAGCCGTTGGTGTCGCCCGGCAGCGTCTCGACGATGGAGTTGGCGCCGACGATGTTGGTGACGACCTTCTTAACCCCGACGTCGTGGTACTGGGCGACCAGGCGCTGGTTGGGATTGGCCAGGTAGGCGGCGGACACCATGCCCTCGGACGTGGAGTCCCCGAGGTGGGCCACGGCGTTGCAGGAGGTGCGCAGCGCGGTGGCGGAGCCGGACGACGGGAGCTTGTTCCCGGCGCGCGCCGGGGCCGGCTGGGCGCCGGCGGCGGGGGAGGATCCGTGGCCGGACGGCGCGGGCAGGCTCGAGCCAGCCAGCGACGCGGCGTTCGTGGCCGCCGGTGCCGAGAACGCACCGGACAGGCCGGCTGAGGCGGTGACCAGCACCGCGGCGGCCGCGACGGCGGCCAGTGCGGTGGGCGCGGCGGCCAGGGCGCCTGCCCGGCCGGTCCTTACGGCCGCGTGAGCTCCGGCCGGCCGCGCCGTGGTAGCGCGCACCTGCTTCCAGAGCCGGGCCAGCGCGCCGCGGCGGATGGGCTCCTCGATATAGCGCCAGGACAGCGCGGCGACCACGATCGTGACCGCGGCCTGCCACGCGGCGCGGACCAGGTTCTCGGTGGAGTTGGCCGGCGTGGTCAGCACGATGACCGGATAGTGCCATAGGTAGATGCCATAGGACCGGACTCCGAGCCAGCGCAGCGGCGGGCAGCCGAGCACGCGCCCGGTGAGCGCGCTGGGAACGGCGACCGCAGCGATCACGGCGGCGGACGCGAACGAGAGCAGCACGAGGCCGCCGCGGTACAGGAACGGGGAGTACTGGCCGGTCCGCCAGATCATCAGGGCGATCACGGCCAGCCCGGCAAACCCGCCGACGTCGAGCACCGCGCGGGCCGCGCGGCCGGGCGCGGGGCGTCGCGACGGCCAGGTCATGGCCAGAGCCGCGCCGATCAGCAGTCCGGCTGCCCGGGTATCGGTGCCCTCGTACACCCGCGTCGGGTCCAGGCCCGGGTGATACAGGGCCAGCATCGCCCATGCCGAGCCGGCCGCCAGGGCCATCGTGGGCAGCGCGAGCCAGGCGACACCGCCGGGACGGCCGCGCCGGATTTTGCGGACGAGCAGGAGGCCGGCCAGCAGCAGCCACGGCCAGACCAGGTAGAACTGCTCCTCCACGGCCAGCGACCACAGATGGTCGAGCGGCTGTGGTGGCGCGAACCTGGCGAAGTAGGACTGGCCCTGGATGATCAGGTACCAATTGGAGGAGTACGTGGCCGCGGCGGCGTCCGCGCCGCGCAGCGTCGGCAGCCGGGCTCGGTCGAACAGCGTTACCCAGGCCGTGATCACGGCGACCATCACGAACAGGGCCGGGAGCAGCCGCCGGGCGCGGCGTGCCCAGAAATCGGCCAGGGCGACCCGCCCGCGTGCGGCCCACTGCCCGAGTAGCAGATCCGTGATCAGGTAACCGGACAGGGTGAAGAACACCCCGACGCCGAGCAGCCCGCCCGGTGCCCAGCCCAGCTGCTCGTGAAATGCGATGACCGCGAGCACTGCCACTGCCCGCAGCCCGTCGAGACCTGGCATGTACCGCTGGCCGGCGCGTACCGGTTCCGGCATGACGTCCCCTCCATGCCGCGGCCCGCCCGCACTGTTCCGGACGAGTCATCGCTTGTACGCGGCAGGGACGTCAATACCCGATGTATTCATTTGACTACACATAGTAATTGCCAAGGAAATGGCATGGGCTCGCGGCGCAGATGGGTCATCCCCGGCCATTCCCGTCGGGGCCGCGGTGCGCGCGATGCCCGGATCCTGGGCCTGAGTGGGTAGTTTGACTGGTATGACGATTCCCGATGCGGGCCAGTACGCGACCGCCGCGGGGCTGATCGAGCGGTCGGCGGCCGCCTATGTTTCCGGCGTGCCGGAGCACCCCGCCGATGACGGCTTCTTCGGGCCGGCGAGCGTGACGTGGAAGATCAGCGGCGACCTCACCGGGCCGGTGGCGGGGCTGCGATCGCTGATGATGCAGGCGCTGCATCCGCTCGCGATGGCCGGGGTCGACCAGCACAGCGGCTGGCGTGAGGATCCCGTTGGCAGGCTGGCTGCGACCTCGGCGTACGTGACCACGATCAGCTTCGGCGAGCAGGCCGCGGCGGAGCGGGCGGCGGCGAGGGTGCGCCGGATCCATACCCGGGTCACCGGCGTGGACGAGGTCACCGGGCGCCGGTACGAGGCGGGCGACCCCGCGCTGCTGCTCTGGGTGCACGCGGCGCTGGTCGAGTCCGCCGTGGTGGTCCGCCGGCTGCTCGGGACCCCGCTCCCGGCGCAGGATGCCGACCGTTACGTGGCCGAGATGGTCGTGGCAGCCGAACTTGTCGGGGTGCCGGCCGGCATGGTTCCGGCCAGCATGGCCGCGCTCGATGCCTACATCGAGTCCGTGCGCCCCGAGCTGCGCTGCACCCCGGCCGCCGCAGAGTCCATGGCTTACCTGCTCGACCCGCCCGGCCTGGACGAGGAGATCGCGGACATCTGGCAGGACGTCCGGTACGGCGCGGTCGTCTCGCTCCCGGACTGGGCCCGGGAGATGTACGGCTACACCGCGCAGCCACTGACCCCGGCTCGCCGGGAGGAGATCCGGCAGGTGCTCGGCGTCCTCGATGCCGTCTTTATCGGCGAGCCCGGGGTGCTCGAGGCGCGGCAACGGGTGACTGCGCTGATGCGCGCCGCCGAGCGGCGCGCGTGAAGAGGCTTCTCGCCGGGACCGTGGTCGCGGTCGGGGCGACGGGCGTTGCCGTGGCCGTGCTGCTGCGCCGGCGGGCCCGGCGGGCCGGACCGGGTGGGAACCTGCCGCAGCACAGGAACCTGCGGCTTAGCCGTGGCCTGGCCACGATCCAGCTCGTCGCGCGGGGCGGGGCGCGCTATGCGAGCAGCGCGCCACGGCTGTTCGCGGCGGCCGGTGAGCATCGCCAGCAACTGCGCAACGACCTCGCGCTGCAGACCGCCGAGGACGTCGCCAGCACGCTCGGGACGATGAAGGGCGTGCTGATGAAGCTCGGCCAGATGGCCAGCTACATCGACAACGGCCTGTCGCCCAGTGTTCGCAGGACGCTCAGCCGGCTGCAGGACAGCGTCCCGCCGATGACCCCGGAGCTAGCGGCGTCGGTGATTGAGGAGGAGCTAGGGGCCCCGCCGGAGCAGGTCTTCGCCAGCTGGGACCCGGAGCCCATCGCCGCGGCCTCGATCGGTCAGGTGCACCGCGCGATCACCCGGGACGGCCGGGCCGTCGCGGTGAAGGTGCAGTACCCGGGGATCGCCGAGACCATCGCCGCCGACCTCGGCAACGTGGCGCTGCTGCGCCGGATGCTGAAGGTCACCGCGCCCAGCCAGGACGTGGACGCGCTGCTCGACGAGCTGCGTGAACGGGTCCTCGAGGAGCTCGACTACCGGCGTGAGGCCGACAACCAGCGGCTTTTCGCCGACTACTACGACGGCCACCCCACGATCGTGGTCCCGGCGATCGTCGGGGAGCTGTCGACCCGGCGGGTGATCACCAGCGAGCTGGCCGACGGGGCCCGCTTCGCCGATCTTGCCGATTGGCCCCAGTCAGAGCGCGACCTGGCCGCCGAGACCATCTACCGGTTTGTGTTCCGCAGCCTTTACGAGCTGCACGCGTTCAATGGCGACCCGCACCCGGGCAACTACCTGTTCCATGGCGGCGGCCGCGTCACGTTCCTGGACTTCGGCTTGGTCCGGCACTTCACCGATACCGAGCTGGAGCCGCTCAAGCAGATGGCGCGCTACCTGTGCGTCGAGCACGACCCCGAGATGTTCCGCCGGAACCTGGAGAAGGCCGGCTTCCTGCTGGCAGACGCGCCGCTGAGCACCGATCAGATCGTCGAGCACATGGCCTTGTTCTACGACACCGTCCGCGAGTCCCGGCCGCTGACGATGACCGGGGACTATTCGTCCGCGGTCGTGCGCCGGTTTTTCGACGTGCGCAGCCCGGTGACGACCTACGCCCAGATCCCGCGCTCCTACGTGATCCTGCAGCGCATCAACCTGGGCCTGTTCGGACTGCTCGGCGAGCTGACCGCGACCGCCAACTGGCGGGCGATCGCCGAGGAGATCTGGCCGTTCGTCCTGGGCCCGCCCACCACCCCGATGGGAGAAGCCGAACTTAGCTGGCGGGCCCGGCACCCGGCACCCGGGATCGCGTGGGCTGAGCCAGGGCGTGGCGAACCCGGCGCCGGCCTGAGGCTGCGCAGGCGGCGCCCGCCAGCACGGTTGACCAGCATTGCGGCCGGGCACGCCTGCTGTCGGCGTTCGACTGCCGGAGGGCATTCATTCCTTGTCGGGGGACAGGGGGCAACGCATGGCTGATTCGATGGCGGAAGGCGTTCGGCTGCTGCAGGAAGAGCTGGGGGACAGGGCGGCCTTGCCCGGCAGCGCGGCGTACGCCGGGGCGCTGGACCGGGTGTTCTTTCCCGACGCGGCGCGACGCCGGCCAGCCTGTGTCGTGCAGCCGGCCTCGGCGGCCGACGTGTCGTCGATCATGAAGATCGCCCACAAGACCGGATGTTCGGTGACGGTGCGCGGGGGCGGGCTGAGCTCGAACTGCGTATCGGACGGCGCCGTCATGATCGACCTGTCTGTGCGCATGGACCACGCCACGGCAGATGGCGACACCGTCGTCGTGGGCGGCGGGGCCACGATGGGCACCATGCTCGACGTGCTGGCACCCCAGCGGCGAACGGTCCCGATCGGGATCGTGCGCCTGGCCGGCCTTGGCTTGGCGACCCGGGGCGGCGTGGGCTTCCTCACCCGCAGCCTCGGCCTCACCGTCGACCATCTGGTCGGGGTCGAGCTCGTGCTTCCGTCTGGCGATGTGGTGCGGCTGTCCGGCGACAGCACCGGAGCGGACGCGGAATTGTGGTGGGCGGTGCGGGGCTGTGCGCCGAGCTTCGGCGTGGTGACAAGCGCCGCATTCCGGACACACCCCGCGGGGCCGCGCTTCGTGGACCGGATGGTGGTCGAGCCAAGCGGGCTCTCCGCCTACTTCGACGTCGCCACCAGCCTTCCCCGGCACACGTCGATGTCGGCGGTGCTGGGGACCGTGCCCGGCGACCCGGGCAGGCGCGGACTGCTCGTGTACACCGTGTGCGCAAGCGACTCGCCGGCCGACATCGACGCGGCCTGCCGCGCCGCGACCGCCGTCGCCGTTGGCTCCGCCGAGGCGCCCATCGCCAGGAAGCAGGAAACGGAGCTCTTCCTCGGCGGCTTCCCGGAGATGGCGCTCCTGTTCGCGGACGGCAGCGAGCCCGTGCCGGTCAGCGCGCCGGAACCCGGCGAGCGCACCGGGTTCTTCTTCGGCAAAAGCGTCTTCCTCGATGCCACCCCGGGTCCCGATCTCGCGGCGGCCCTGGAGGAGCAGCTGCGGCGGGCACCCACCCCGGCCTGCCGGATCGATTTTCAGCACACCGGGGGCGCGCTGGCCGACGTCGGCGACACCGAGACCGCGTTCTGGGGGCGCGGCGGCGAGTGGAATGCCCCGGTCAACGCGATTTCGGCCGATGAGGGCCAGCGCGAGGAATGTGTCGCGTGGGCACGGGACACCGTGCGGGCCTTCCAGCCGCACACCATCGGCGTGTACAGCGTCGAGCTCCGGCCGGGCTTCCCCGAAACAGGCGCGGAGGTCGAGGCCGCCTACGGCGGGAATCTGCCACGGCTGCGCCAGCTCGCCGGGCGCTTCGACCCCGCCGGCGTCTTCGATCGGTATCCGCCGCTGGGATCTTTGCCCGCGAGGTAATCGGGGGTTTGCGGCCGGGAAACCGTGGAAGGAAGATCGCCAGGGTCAAGCTGGCAGCACGG
>Ga0209275_10000862_pt1 | contig 12270 bp, 7 predicted proteins | sample HubBroMetageREF2_FD_188344 | JGI IMG/M metagenome (GOLD analysis project Ga0209275, IMG submission 188344) | Reference soil microbial communities from the Hubbard Brook experimental Forest, New Hampshire, USA - Hubbard Brook CCASE Soil... | ecosystem: Environmental > Terrestrial > Soil >...
TTCCGCGTCCCAAGGCTTCCCGTCGGCATCGCAGGAGGCGCGGTTGTAAAGGACACGGCGATTGGCCGGCCACGACCACGCCCAGTTGGGATAAATGCCTTGACCCGATGGATCTTCCGTTCCTCGCCGCGCGAGCTGCGGGCCTGCTTCGGTCCAGCATCCAGAATAGATCCAGTTCCCGCAAGACGTAGTTCCGTCGTCTTTCAGCCAGGCGAAACCAGGCACCTGCTGGCCGCGCTTGATAACCTGCTGCGTCTTGGGATCAGTTAAATCAGCTAGCGCCTTGCCGTTGATCTCCTTCGCCAATTCGGACAGCGAAGGCTGGGGATTTGTGTATGGCCACGTTAAATTCAGAATAGGGTCGGGGAATTTGCCGCCCTCTTTTTTGTAAAGCTCCCGCACCTTCAGAAAAATGTCGGAGACAATGTCCTGATCGAGACGGCATTCACCCGGGGTCGGCACAGCAACGTTCTTCCACTGGAGCCAGCGCGCCGAGTTGGTCATGGAGCCGTCTTTCTCGGCAAATCCCGCACAGGCCAAGCGATAGACGGTGGTGTTAATGGTCTTCATTTCCTCCGGCGTAATTCCCGGCGCCTTCCAGAATTCACTGGTCTCATCGGGATAGATCTCGCCGACTACAAGGAAATCAGCTTTCTTCAACGCATCAATATTCTTCTGCGAGTCCGGCCCAATGGCCACGCCGTTCATGCCGAAAGCCAGCATTCCCTTGACTGAGCCGCGATACATGTTGTCCCAGATCTGAGTCCAGGAATAATTGCGATCGACCTTCGGCATGTAGCTGAACGCGAAATCGTTTTCCTTCGTGGCCGCGTCCCCGAACTGGGACTTCAAATAGGAGACGGCAAACTTCGGCGTGTTCGAGTAGTAGTTAAACGATTCCCATGGCGCGGGTTTGGAGGCGGTTGGCGTGATCCGTTTCAACCAAGTGGCCAAGTCGGCATCGGCGGGACTCGGAACCTTCAGATATCCCGGCAGGCTGTCGAACACGCCACCCATATCCGTGGCCCCTTGAATATTCGAATGACCGCGCAAGGCATTGACGCCACCGCCCGCGCGTCCTACGTTACCCAGCAGCAGCTGCATTATTGCAGCTGTGCGGATGATTTGCGTGCCGAACGAATGCTGTGTCCAGCCTACCGCGTACAGAATCGTGGCGACTTTCTTCAAGTCTCCGTCTTTGCGGATGGAAGTGAACAGATCGGCAGCTTTCAGAAATTGATCTCTCGGTATGCCGGTGATGCGCTCGACCATTTCCGGCGTGTAGCGCGAGTATTGCTGCTTCAGCAACTGGTAGACGCAACGCGGATGCTGCAAAGTCAGGTCGTAAGCTACGTTCGGAGGAAGGGTTGGGGCTGGCTTGTCCGGCCCGGCTGGTGCGGCGACATGGCCGCCTCCTACTTCCTCATAGTTCCAGGTAGATTTGTCGTAGGTTTTGGTCGCAGGGTCGAAACCCGAGTACAGTCCATCTTCGGGCAGCTTGAAACCTTCTTTTACAATGAAGGCAGCGTTCGTGTAGTTGACAAGGTAATCTTTCGCGATTCGGTTGTTCTCGATGGCGTAGCGAACCATTCCTCCAAGCATCGCGATATCGGATCCGGCCCGAATCTGAAGGAACAGATCAGAAGTCGCGGCCGTGCGGGTGAAGCGCGGATCCACCACAATCATCTTTGCGTTGCGGTTGCGCTTGGCTTCGATTGCCCACTTAAATCCGCAAGGATGGTTCTCGGCAGGATTCCCGCCCATGATCAACATCATGTCGGTGTTTTTGATGTCGACCCAACCATTGGTCATGGCCCCGCGTCCGAAAGTTGGTCCCAAACTTGAGACCGTGGGTCCGTGTCAAACCCTGGCCTGATTTTCTATATAGAGGAGCCCCAGCGCTCGCATGGTCTTGACGACCAGATAATTGAATTCGTTGGTGTCGGTGCAACCACCGATAAAGGCGAGACTATCGCAATGATTTACGGTCCGCCCTTGCGCATCTTTCTCGACGAAAGTGTTGTCTCGCGTTTTCTTTATCCAATGACCAATCTCGTCGATGGCTTGGTTCCAGCCGATATCCTCCCAGTGATCCGAACCCGGACGGCGAACTTGTGGTTTCAGAAGGCGGCGTTCGTTGAGGATGTCCTGCTCAAGCGAAGCACCCTTCGGACACAGCGTGCCGCGATTGATGGGATGGTCGGGATCGCCCTCGACGTGAATGACCTGCGGCGTCACATTCTTAGCCTTGTCGCCGATGGTGTAAATAATAATTCCGCAGCTTACCGAGCAGTAAGGACAGGTCGATCGCGTTTCCGACGCTCGTGCGATTTTGAGTTCGCGTAGTTGCGCGTAAGCCGGGGCGAGGTCAAACCCAAACAACGTTAACGCGGCGCCTCCTAGCGTTGACACCTTAAGGAAATCTCTCCGGGTATTGTGCATGAGTCTGACCTTCCTTTCGCAATCGGAAGCTATCGGGTTCTTCCGATCTAACTGCTAGTAGGAGTTCGAAGTCAAAACCAGCAAAGCAAAGACGCTTACATCTCTTGGTATAGATGCCAACGATTCAAGAAAGCGTACATCATTTCGTGGACGGGGTGAAGCCAAATTGTGGAAAAAGTACGCTGGAGGAAGCTCCGATCCTTACTTGTACGCAGCCGTGGCGACGCCGACTAGCGAATCCGCACAGCCGTAGTAGAGAAACCACCGGTCATGAAAGTACACCAGTCCTTCGGCGAACGTCGTTCCGGCAGCATACTGGCCGGTTTTTTCGTAAGGCGCCTCCGGTTTGAGGACAGGGTGTGGCGCCTCCTGTAACAAGTGAGCGGGGTCGCTCCCGTCGAAAAGCGCCTCGCCCGCCGCGTATGCATTGGGGCCTAAATCTGGATCTCCGTCTTTGACCGCATTCCTGCCGTTGTAAAGCACGACGATTCCCGCTGAGGTCAGAACGGGTGGTGGCCCGGTTTCGGGGAATGTGCTGTCGAAGTGACCAGACCGCGAGCGTAAGACTTCGATTGGCGCGCCCTTCGTATCTTCCAGTGGGCTCCAATTGATCAGGTCGCTTGACGTAGCCAGATGGATGCCGCCTTCACCCCAATACATCCAATATTTACCGATTATTTTCGCCGCAATCAGACGCCCTTTGTCGACGCGCGTTACAATTCCCGCGGACTTATATTTTAGTTGCGCATATTTTCCGTCCGCGCCAAAAGCCGGCCCATGTTTTGTCCAGTGAGTCAGATCGTTTGACGTTGCCATCCCCACCGAGTAGGTCTTATGGTTCCATTGCGTATAGGTGAGAACGTAGGCGCCATCTTCTGCCTCGACAATACGCGGGTCTTCGACGCCACCCGGCCACTCCCGGGCCTGCTGTGCGTCATCAGCCAGATAGAAAACAGGATCGGCGCGGCGCGTGAAGGAAATGCCATCTTCGCTTTCTGCCAGCCCGAGCCTTGAAGTGTGTCCACCGATCTCCATCGCCCCAGAGTCGTCCTCCGCCCGATAAAGTACATAGATTTTTCCATCCCGCACGATGGCAGCAGGATTGAAGGTGTGCAGTATTTCCCAGTGCACCGGCTTCTTAAGAACTGGATCGATAAAGACTGACTCCGATCGCGGAACGATCACCGGATTGCCGCTCGCTGGCCTCGCGAAAGGACCAATTTCCCACTTTTCGTCCTGCGCGTGCAGAGCAATCGCACTGAACAGAGCCGCCGCCAGCCAGAACTTTAGCCGTTCTTTCATGCCGACAGTGTAATCGCTCACAACGCGATCACAACGGCCGCCGAATAAGAGTTGCAGTGCCTTCTTCTGGAAATGGCACTACTAGTTGTGCGCACAGAGATGCAGTGTGAGGAGAGATCTCGCGCTTGGCCGATACTAACTCGATTGTGCGGGACCTGGTATGTTAGGCGTCGGCTGGTAAATCGCGAACCCGTTTCGGAGGGGCTTTACGGACGCACTCGCGATTCACACTATGGCGCGCCTGACCATTACTGTTGCGCGGCCGCTCACTGCGGCGTCCGCAGGAGTTGCATGGCAATAGGCGGTTCTAACAACGTCCGCGTTGTCTTGCTATTCTTGCCATCCTCCGCCGAGGGCTTCATAGAGCTGGACCATGGCCAGAAGTTCGTTGAATCGCGCTTGCGCGAGACTCAGTTCCGCAGAAAAGTAGTTGCTGTCGCTGGTCAGTACTTCCAGGTAGCTGGTTGCACCGCCGCTGTAGCGCAATGCCGAAAGGCGCGACCCATCGGCAGCTGAAGCGGTGAGCAACTGCAACTGCTCGCGGAACTCCTGTGCCTTTTGATAACCAATCAATGCGTCGGAGACTTCGCGAAACGATTCCTGAACCGCTTGCTGATATACGAGCGCGGCTTGTTGTTGCTGAGCTTCAGCCAGCTTTACGCTCGATTTAATCCTGCCTGCGGTGAAAATTGGCTGGGTCAAGCCAGCAGTAAAGTTCCACAATCCGGAGGGCCCCGTAAAGAGTCCGCTGAGCGCGGCGCTCTGCGTGCCCCCTGTGCCGGTGAGGCTGATCTGCGGAAAATACGCTGCGCGGGCCACTCCGATTTGTGCATTCTGCGCGACCAGTTGCAGTTCAGCCTGAAGCACGTCGGGCCGGCGCTCCAATAGCGCAGACGGAAGACCGGAGGGAATTTGAGGAGAATGGAACTGCTCAGTCAAGGTTTGGCCCCGCGGAATCGGGCCAGCGTATCTTCCGAGAAGGACACTGAGGGCGTTTTCCTGCTGCTGAATCTGACGTTCCAGGTCCGGAATCTCAGACGAAGCGGTGTATACCAGCTGTTCCGCCTGCCGGACGTCAATCATGGAAGTTGCGCCGTGCTCCTCTTGCGTGGAGACCAGATTTAGCGACTCCTGCCGGGAGGCCAACGTGCGTTTGGAGATCTCGAGTTCCAGATCCAGCGCGCGCAATTGGAAATATCCCGACGCCACATTGGCAACCAACGATGACAAGACCGACCGCCGGCCCCATTCCGTGGCGAGAAGTTGCGCGCGGGCGGCTTCGGTGGCGCTGCGGAACTGACCCCAGAAATCCAGTACCCAACTGACCGAAACATTAAGCTGCTCGGCGTTCAACTGATAGGCCGGTTGAAGTTTGTTTGCCGGTGAACGCAGCGTCGTGGCAGCGCCCCCCCCGAGGACGGTCGGAAATTGATCCGCGCGAGTGATTCCCAGCTGCGCTTGCGCCTGCACGATGCGCGAGGCCGCGATGCGTACGTCATAGTTCTGCTGCAAGGCGGTGTGGATTAATCCCTGCAGCTGTTGGTCATGAAATACCTCCCACCACTTCTCATCGCCAAAAGCCCTCGCCTGGGTATCTTGGCTGGACTCACCGCGGTAGATTCCCGGAATGTCGGTAGTGGGACGCGTGTACTTGGGATGAAGTGTGCATCCCGTAAGAAGCAAGCTGAAAGCCAGCAGTAGAGGCTTGTGCGGAATCTTCATGCCGGTTCTCCCTTCCGCTTCCGACTGAACATAGCGGAAATGCGTTCGACCACCACAAAGGTCACCGGAATAATGAAGATCGCGATCACGCTGGCGGCAAACATTCCTCCAATCACGACCGTGCCCAACACCCGCCGCGACACTCCGCCGGCTCCCACCGCAGTCCACAGGGGCACCATGCCGAGGATGAAAGCGAAAGCCGTCATCAGGATGGGCCTCAGGCGCACGCGTGCGCCCTCGAGCGCAGCGTCAATCAGCGGCATGCCACTGTCATAGTTCGCCTTGGCAAATTCCACGATGAGAATCGCATTCTTGGCGGCCATGCCAATCAACATGACCAGCCCGATCTGCGCATACACATCGTTCTCCATGCGGCGAAGCCATAGGGCCAGAAAGGCCCCGAACATCGCAATGGGAACGCCCAACAGCACGCTGAATGGAATCGACCAGCTCTCGTATTGAGCCGCCAGAATCAGGAACACGAATAAGCCGGAAAGACCGAAAACCAGGGCCGGGGAAACACCTTGGGCCGCCTTCTGTTCCTGGTACGACATGCCCATGTAATCGAACCCCATGCCTTCGGGCATAGTTTGTGCGAACAACTCTTCGAGAGCCTTTGTTGCTTGATTGGCACTGTATCCGGGGGCCGCGTTGCCGTTGATTTGCGCCGCGCGATACTGGTTGTAGCGCATGGTGAATTCGGGTCCTGCTTGTGGTCCGCTCAGTGTGACCGTGCTGAGAGGTACTCTCCCGCCGTCGGAGTTGGTAACGTAAAACTGGCCAAGGTCTTCTACTCGCGTTCGATATTGTCCTTCCGACTGCACACGGACCTGCCACTGCCGGCCAAACTGGTTGAAATAGTTCACCAACGCTCCACCCATGAACACTTGCATGGTCTGATACACATCTTTGAGGAGAACGCCTTCCTGCAGGACTTTCGCCCGGTCCACTGCCACGGAAACTTGTGGCACTGTTGGAAGAAAAGTGGTGGTCACGCCTGCCAACTCAGGCCGCTTGTGTGCGGCCGCCATAAATGTCTGCACGTTTTGCGTCAGAAAGCTGAGGTCATTGCCGGCGCGGTCTTCGAGAATGAATGTGAATCCGCCGGAAGCGCCGATTCCCGGAATCGCTGGAGGCGGGAAAGAAAATGCATATCCGTCCTGCACCGAATAGAGCGCACCGTTGATGCGCCGGAGCAGCGCATCCGCCTGTTCTTCCGGAGCTTTCCGCTCCGACCACGGCTTCAACGTAATGAAGAAGAAAGCGCTATAAGTATTGGAAACTCCGCTCAGCAAACTGTAGCCATTAACAGTGGTACAGCCGCTTATGCCGGGGATTTGGGCAAGAATCGCCTCTACCTTTCGAGTGGCTGCCTCGGTGCGTTGTAGCGAAGCAGCGTCGGGCAGCTGAATTCCACCAAAGAGATATCCCTGATCTTCTTGTGGAAGAAACGAAGATGGAATCTTGCCGCCTATGAAGAACGCAGCGGCCGCGACCAGCGCGAGCAGTACCATGCTGAACACGGACTTGTGAATCAGCAGCGAGCTGCTGTGGACGTATCCGTCGGTTGCTCTTCCGAATACGCGGTTGAACCAGGCGAAAAACTTGCCCAGCACTCCTGTGCTCTTCTTCTTCGGCCGCAAGAGCATCGCGGACAATGCTGGGCTCAACGTCAACGCGTTGAACGCCGAGAACAGGACGGAGATGGCGATGGTCACCGCAAACTGCTGGTACAGGCGTCCGGTAATGCCGGGGATAAACGCGGTCGGGATAAAGACCGCGGCGAGAATCAGGGCGGTGGCAATTACCGGACTGGACACTTCCTCCATTGCTTTCACGGTTGCGTCCTTCGGAGAAAGCCCTTGCTCGATGTGGTGCTCGACTGCTTCTACCACAACGATCGCGTCGTCAACCACGAGGCCGATCGCGAGCACCAAGCCGAAAAGAGACAAGGTGTTGATCGAGAAACCGAGGAGCGGAAACACAACGAAGGTGCCGATCAGAGACACTGGAACGGCCATCAGCGGAATCAGCGTCGCCCGCCATCCCTGCAGGAAGATGTACACCACGAGAATCACCAGTACCAATGCTTCGAACAGAGTCTTAATGATTTCGCGGATGCCTTCGGTGACCGCCAGTGTGGTGTCCAGCGAAACTTCGTAATTCAGGTCTTCCGGAAAAGTATGTTTGACTTGCGTCATCAGTTTCTTGACGCTGCTCGCGGCCTCGAGGGCATTCGACCCCGGGAGCTGATACACCGCGAGAACGGCAGCAGGCTTCCCGTTGTACCGGCCGCTGATGTTGTATGTCTGTGCGCCAAGCTCCAGGCGAGCCACATCCTTGAGCCGCAGAACGGCTCCATTGGGAAGCGCCCGGATGATGATTTCGCCAAACTCTTTCGCCGAAGTGAGTCTTCCCTGGGCTCGTACCGCATAGGTAAACTGCTGTCCTTGAGGGACCGGTTCAGCGCCGATCTGCCCGGCGGGGTTCACGGCATTTTGTGTCTGGATGGCAGCGATAATTTGTGGAACGGTCACGCCGAGCTTGGCCAGCAGGTCCGGCCTCACCCAGCAGCGCATGGCGTATTGCCCGGCACCGAACACGGTTACGCTGGCCACTCCAGGTTGACGGGTAATCTGATCCACGAGGTTGATGTAGGCATAGTTCGCGAGAAAAATATTGTCGTAGGTGCCCTTCGGCGAGAATAGAGAAATCAGGAGGAGGGGCGACGAGGTCGACTTCTGCACCGTGACTCCGGCTTGCGTCACGTCGGTGGGGAGTTGCGAATTTGCTTGCTGTGTCCGCATCTGCGCAAGGATCTGATCGGTGTTGGGATCCGTCTTTATATCGAAGTCAACCGTCAGCGACATTGAGCCGTCGTTGGCATTCGTGGAATACATATATGCCATGTTGTCCACGCCGCTCATCTGCTGCTCGATCGGCGTGGCGACGGATTGCTCGATTGTCACCGCGTCGGCTCCGGGGTAGGAGGCATTCACCTCGACTTCGGGCGGAACGATATTGGGAAACTGCGCACTGGGTAGTGAAAGAATAGACACCATGCCCACGATGACCATGAGAATCGAGATCACCATGGCGACGATCGGGCGCTCGATGAAGAATTTAGACATGGCCTATTGTTTCCCCATCGGCGTCTGGTAAAGCTTTGGTTGAACGACAGCTCCTGGACGCACTTTCTGGATTCCTTGCACAATGACCTGTTCCCCGGCTGTAAGACCGTCTTGAATCACCCATTCAGTTCCTACCCGCGGACCGACCTTGACCGACCGGATCTCGGCCTTGTTGTCGCTTCCTAGAACGGCGACCTGGTAAGATCCCTGAACTTCATTGACTGCCGCCTGAGGAATCACGAGCGCGTTGTCAAGAATGTCCGTCTGCATGCGGATTCTGCCGAATTGTCCGGGGCGAAGGATACGCTCTGGATTGGGAAAGGTTGCGGCGATACGAATCGTGCCGGTGCGAGGGTCGACTTCGCGGTCTGCCAGAAACAATGTCCCAGTGTGACTGTATGTGCTGCCGTCGGACAGAACCAATTGCATCGGCCGTACCTCCCCAGGAGCCATGGGGACGCCCATTGCGACCCGGCTGATAATCTTCGCTGCTTTAAGATATTCATTCTCGCCAAGTGCAAAGTAGACTTTGACCGGCTCGAGCTGGGAAACCGTAGTGAGTTGAGTGGTTGGGCCTACAAGGTTGCCGATCTGGCCGTTTGCAATTCCGGCAATGCCGTCGATCAGAGAACGAACCTTGGTATAGCCCAGATTGATCTGCGCCAGATCGACCTGGGCCTGCTGGGCGCGCACCACTGCCTCTGCGGCGCTTAACGTCTGGATATCGCTGTCGAGTTGGCTTTGCGCGATCGCTCGTGCCGCTGCGAGCGGCCGGTCCCGATCCACGTTCTGACGCGCATTTACTTCCTTCGCTTTGGCCTGCGCCAAGTCAGCTTGTGCCTGTTCGAGAGAAGCCTGCAACGGCAGGGGGTCAATTTCAAAAAGCACTTGTCCCTTCTTTACAAAAGTGCCTTCTTTGTAGGTTTGCCGGAGGAGGTAGCCGGTGACTTGTGGCTGGATATTTGCGTTGACAAAGCCGTCAACGTTGGCCACCCACTCTTGCATGATCGGAACGTCTTTCCGCAGCACTGGCGTAACTTCGACTGCGGGAGGAGGAATGCTCGGCTTGGCTGCAGGTCCGCCGCAACCCGTGGCCAGCAGAAATCCCGCAACGACCACGACCTGAATGATCCTTTGGGCCCTTGGGGGCTTTCTTTTTAATTGCATCTTCCCCAAGCACAATTCAGAAATGACGAGCCGAATATTTCTGGCACAGTCAGACATAAAGCTCCTCCTCGCAGAGCAGACCCAGCTTACTGTTTGGTCCTGACTTCTTGTAACGAAGCGCTCCACGTCGGCTGCATGGCAGGATACAGTGAGAATAGATATCGGTAAATGTGTTCCTCGTTATCTCCAGCAAATTCTATTGTGGAGTCTCCAGCCCCCAACCGCGTCACGCCGTCACAAAAGCAATGTTGCAAGCGAGAAGTGTGACATGCCCCGAGCCTGGTTCACTTGAAATACCATCCGCAATTCGTGACGCGCCCGCAATCACACAGGCGACGGTCGATGAGGATTCTCTTCCCGATGCGAATAGAACGCAGTTCCTTCGACCAACGCAGTCGACGGACATCCTGGCGCCGGAGGGAAACCCTCCGAATTGTTCGCGTGAGCCTAGGAGGAGTCGACTCGTGGGTGCCTGCGTCTGAGGCCGCTGCACTCGCTGTTCCTGCGGCTGCTAGTTTCTTCGTGCCCGCGTTGAAGGCCGCAGGTGCGAGTTGCTTCTTGTAGATGTGAGGACGCCTCCGCTTGCTGCTCAGCGTTGATGACCTGCATACGTTCAACGCGCTTGTGCTCGACGAATTGCTTGGCGCGGAGTGCGCTCATCACGGGTCAGTCGCGGATTTCTTGAAGACTTTGCATCGGCGTCAGGGCAGAGGAACTCCGTCTTGTGGACTCGCTTCGCACTCTCGATTGTGGTGTAATATTTCAGAAACCATGAACCGTTACGCTTGTAAATCGAGGCTTTCTGCTGGTAAGCCATGCACGCGTCCAACAAAGGAGCGTACAGAAATATTCTACAATCGTCTGCAGTTCCTCAGTAATATGCTTGTATACTGCTGATAACAAACGTGGCGGCGTAGCTCAGGTGGCTAGAGCGACGGTCTCATAATTAGCTGAAAACAAATGACTTCCTTCGGTTTCAGCAGCTTGGATCAGCCAAGATTGCACCCTTTTGGTTGCATTTGACCCTGTTCGACACTCAACAAGAACCAAACAAGAACCAAAACCTTGGGAGAAAAGAAAAGCCCTCAGCTTGTGACTGAGGGCTTCAGAAAACTTCGACTCAGGTGGTTCTGAGTGTAATCGGATTTATCAACAGTTAGGAAAACACAACGTTAGAGCGACGCTTGCATTGCACGATGCGTTGAATAGCTGCACCAGCCGAGTACCAGAATGGACCAATCACCAGTTGCATCAGGAACAGCTTGTCCCCGCAGCGAGACGCGAAGTCTGCGTCACGCCAATTGTCTATCTGGCAGTCGGCGGTAAAGAAATGCTCGACAACACTGGAATGAAAGAAAACACTTCCTGTGGACCGCCAGATTGCGACTCGCACGGTAAAAAATAGTAGGGCTGGAATCCAAACCCATACCGCGGACCTATTAGTAAACGTGTCGCATACTACATATGCGAGCCACAGGCCAGTGACGGCAACCAGTAAGAAGAGGTGGTCGGAGTAAAACCGTTGGGGGCCTGTTGCAGAAGGAACAATGTGCCGCATAACGGAGTACAGCATCGTCCCAGAAAGGAGTGCCAGCCCGGGAACGATAAGTATGGCGATTACAAAATGAAATACGAACGTCAGCACAGGTTTCATTGTTCTCAGACTGCGATGCTACCAGAGTCTCATTCAAAAAAAGCCGGGATAGTTGTTGTTAGCAGGCCATAGCACTCAAAACCCTTAATTCGACCAAGAATTAACAGGTTTTATCAGGGTCACCAGCTGGTGATCCACCATCAACTCAGCGATCTTGTGCGACTGCAAGCGGTTGGTCTGCACTTCACAGAGTGGTGCTTGTCGTCTTTCCTGACCAGGAGGAAGTTCTTTTGCTTTCCTCCCACGTAGGCTCTACAGTAAAATGATCCTGACCTCAGGACGATCGAACCTTTTTGGTGTCTCATGCCTTGGATTGTATCGAGCACCAAACGAGAACAACACGGGCCAAAGGTTCGCTGTACCAAGGTGACCAGATTATTGATTCTGAAGGCTTTGTTTTAAAAGTGGCGGCGTAGCTCAGGTGGCTAGAGCGACGGTCTCATAATCCGTAGGTCCGTGGTTCGAGTCCACGCGCCGCCACCATTCTCTTCCAATCCCAGAGAATTCAGCAGAGACGATAACGATTTCGATTGTTATCGAGATCCTTCGCTGAATGAGGCGAGCCGGTTTATCCCACCTCCAAGGTTCTGGGTCTACTGCGCTCTCCTGACGCGGTCGATGAATTGCACTTTCTGCATTGCGTCTTTTCGCGGTTCATTTTTTATCGGGAGGGCTGCGCTGCGTGATCGCCGGATGCGGTTTACGGCGCGGTCGATTACGCGAGCCAGTTCGGCGCCGTAATCAGTCGCGCGATCTTCACCTAAGCGCCGCTTCGCCTTGTCAGCCGAAAACCAGGTTGGATTTCGATTACGTTCCTGCGGGGGATCGAGCCGTGAGACTTCACAGAGATGA
>Ga0209275_10000863_pt1 | contig 12261 bp, 8 predicted proteins | sample HubBroMetageREF2_FD_188344 | JGI IMG/M metagenome (GOLD analysis project Ga0209275, IMG submission 188344) | Reference soil microbial communities from the Hubbard Brook experimental Forest, New Hampshire, USA - Hubbard Brook CCASE Soil... | ecosystem: Environmental > Terrestrial > Soil >...
ATCGCTCAGCACGTGCATCAGCGCCGCCCGCTTGCGTGCCACAGCGCCCTTGCCCTCGACGCTGGCCACGTCAAACGTCACGTTCGGCCTGTCAAAGCCAGAGCGGATCGACACCCACTCGCGCAGGCCGAGGCGCTCCGCGATCTCCTGCGCCACCCGCGGTGTAGCTGTCGCCGTGGCCGCCATCACCGGCGGGCGCCCAAGCGCGGCGATCGCGTCGTGCAGGCGCAGGTAGTCCGGGCGGAAGTCATGGCCCCACTCCGCCACGCAATGCGCCTCGTCCACCACAAACAGCCCCACGCGTCTGCGCGCCAGCGCCGCTCTGAATGCCGACGACGCAAAGCGCTCCGGCGCCGCCAGCACCAGCTGCGTCACGCCCGCCTCGATCTCACGCAGCGCCTGCTCGTTGTGGCCCTCCTGCATGCCCGACGCCAGCATCGCCGCACGCACGCCCGCCTCCTCGAGCCTGCGCCACTGATCCGTCATCAGCGCGATCAGCGGGCTCACAACTACCACCAGCGGATGGGCGGGGTCGACCTCGCCCGCCAGCGCCGGCAGCTGATAGCACAGCGACTTGCCGCCGCCTGTCGGCATAACCACCAGGCTGTCGCGGCCATCCAGCGCCGCCTGCACCGCCTCGCGCTGGCCTGGCCTGAACCGCTCTAGGCCGAAGCGCGCCAGCAGCTCCTGCGGCGTCGGCGCATCCGGGCTGCGCTCATCCGCCTCCGTGCCCGCCAGCGTCGCCGTCAATGCGTGCATCTAGGGGAAGCTACCCCTAGCTTCGGCTGGGACGCCTGTGCTCCCACACCACGCTCGCGCCAGCCGCCGGCACCAACGTGATCGCGCGCCGGCGGATCAACTCGTCGCGGCGTCCGCGCCAGCCGCTCGGTGTGTGCGGCTCGAGCTCGCTCAGCATCGTCCTGAGGATCACCTTCATCTCCAGCAGCGCAAACGACGCGCCGATGCAACGACGGATGCCACCGCCGAACGGGATCCACGAGAATGTCTCCGGCGCGTCCTCGAGGAAGCGCTCCGGGCGGAACTCCCGCGGCTGGTCGTACACGCGTGGGTTGCGGTTCGTCAGGTAGATCGACGGCACCACCCGCGTGCCCACCGGTAGACGGTAGCGCCCCACCTGTAGCTCCTGCTTGAGCATCCGCACGACCAGCGGCACTACCGGGCGCACACGCAGCGTCTCGTTGATTACAGCAGTCATGTACTCATCGCCGCCGCCGTGCCCGCCGGCGTCGACCTCTGCCATCAGCCTCCGCAGCTTCTCCGGGTGGCGCACCAGCCGCTCGAGTGCCCACGCCACTGAAGTCGCCGTCGTCTCATGCCCTGCCAGCAGCAGCGTCACCAGCTCGTCGCGCAGCTCGCCGTCGGTCATCGCCTCGCCGTCTTCGTCGCGCGCGAGCAACAGTAGCGACATGATGTCCGCACGCTGCTCTACGTCGCTCGCCTGGCGCCTGCGCTCGATCTCCGCGTAGATCAGCGTGTCCAAATGGTCGAGCGCCCTGCCGATCGCGCCGGTCGGGCGCTCGCCGGTGGGACGGCTCATCAGCGCACGCAGCACCGCCACCACGTGTACCGGCTCGAACAGCTCCGTGATCGCCGCCTTCAACGGCTCCATCTGCTCCGCCTCCACGCCAAACACCGCCCGCAGGATCACCTCCAGCGTGATCAGCCGCGTGTGCTGCTGCAAGCGCATCGGCCGGCCCAACGGCCAGCTCGCCATGTCGCGGCGCGTCGCCTCCACGATCACGTCCTCGTACTCGCGCATGCGCTCGCCATGAAATGGCGGCAGCAGCAGCTTGCGCTGGCGCATGTGCTCTGGGCCCGTCAGCGTCAGCACCGAGCTGTGCCCCACCACAGGTGCCACCGGCGAGGTTCCCGCCGCTGACGGCGCCACATCCGGCGGCGCTGTGAAGATCGTCTTCACCGCCTCTGGATCGCTGAACATCGCCAGTTTCAGCCCACTCGGCGCAAACGTCAGCGTGAACGCATCGCCCAGCCGCTCCGCGCAGCGGTCCATCAGCCATGTAGGCGCCAGCGCCCACACCAGCGTCTGCACGCTCGCCGGCATCCCCTTGGGGCCAGGCGGCAGCTGACCGCCCAGCGCCGCCAACGGCGGCGCGTCCGCGTGAGAATGGTCAGTCGGCGCTGCTGGAGTCGCGGTCGCCATCCCTACACGCTACCGCGCCCGCGTAGCGCTTAGCGTTTGGTGCTGCTCGCAGCGGTGGTGTGCGTGTGGCCGGTCTTCGCGGCAGCGGCTTTCTTGGCGTGGTGCTCGTGCTCGCCCTTGTCGTTGTCCAGCACGTGGCTGACAGCGTGCTTGACGCTGTGCGCGGCGTGTCCCACCACGTGGCGCACGCCTGGCGAGATCGCGTATGCGAGCAGCGTCGCCGCAATCCCCAGCGTTGCGATCAGCAGCGCCAAACGCGCGCGTCGCCGATCGCCGTCGGGCGAAGCGGGCCGCGCGCTGAACGGTGAGATGGCCATGGCTGAGAACAAAACTAGCGCCCGTCGCGACCGCGCACGACCGTATGGCCTCCCACGCGGATCCGGAACCGGCGCCCGCTGGCAGCCGGGTTGTAGGTGTGGTGCTCGAGCAGCGCCTGCGCCACCAGCCGATAGCGCCGCTCGATCTCATCCCGCGAAAGCCTCGCCGGCTGCTTGGCCAGGTAGCGCAGGAGCATCCGCGCGGGGATCACTCGCACGCCCTTCCTGCGCGCCATCGGCCTGTCCACCCACGCACGGCTGAACACGATCAGCGGCTCCACCTCCACGCCAGTCACCCGCTCGATCGTCCTGCGCTGTGCCTGCGCTTGGCTCAACATCGCACCGTGCAGGCGCGCCACGCGAATTGGGCCGGGATGGCTCTTCGTCTCGATCGTGAAGATGCCAGGCGGACCGATCACGATGTGATCGACGTTCCCCCTGCCCAGCGTCGCGTCGTGGATCACCAGCCAGCCACGCCCTGACAGCTGGTCCAACAGGCCCCCCACCTGCTCCTCGCCCGTAGCGCCGCGGTCGTGGCGCTCCACCAGTGGCAGTACGTAGCGCGAGATCACGAACATGCTCACCAGCAGCGCCACCTCGGAGGCGAGAAACGCCGCGGAATGCAGGCCGAAGCCGCGGCCGAGCAGCGCTGTCGCCACCGCCAGCACACCGAGCGTTACCAGCGTGCGCAGACGCAGACGCGTAACTGTGGCCCGTGCGTACTGCCCCGCCGTACGTCTCGTGGGGTCGGTGTGGAGGACCTGCATCTCCCTTTCCCTTGTCGGCGTTCCCACGGCACTCATCGGCGCAACCGCACGTTGGCCTTGAATTGCCGCAAAGTGCACAACACGACTGGAGAAGCGTGGAGAGCACTGCCCTCGTTCTAAAGCAGCGATATGGCCGCGCCGAAGCCCAAAGCAGCCGCAGAAGACATCCTCGAGCTCCTGCCAGACCGGATCCACCCATGACCAACTATCCCGATACTTCGCATCCTCCCGACATCTGCCTGATCTTGCGCGCGCACGGCGAGCAGCGCTGGCTGATCTCAGAGGTCGTGCCGACCGTGCGCCAGCTGGAGCAGGACGACGCGATCGCAGAGGACCAGGTCGGCGCCGCGCTCGCCTACCTGGAGGTCCTGTGGCTGGACGCCTGCCAGCGTGCCGTCGAGACGGATGCCGCCCGCAAGCAGCTCGATCGCGAGCACACGGTGGGGGACGCTGTGCTGTACGACAAGGCCCGCTCCTACCACACGGCGGTGCGCCGGCTGCGCGCCGCTGTCGGCCGGCGCGTGGCGGCGCTCACCGGGCTGAGTCACCACGCGGGCGCGTGCATACCGGTCTCCGATCGGTATGTCAGTTCTTGAAGCAATCGCATACGCTGCCCGCTGTGGCGCTTCGCTTCGACCTACAGTCGCACTCCACCCACTCCGACGGCGCTCTCCCCGCCACAGAGGTTGTCGAGCGCGCGGCGCTTGCAGGCGTGCAGCTGCTCGCGCTTTCTGACCACGACACCGTCAGCGGCGTGTCGGAGGCGATCGCGGCGGGAGCGCGCTACGGCGTGCGCATCGTGCCAGCGGTGGAGATCTCCGCCGTGGACGCGGACTCAGCGGTTCCCCGCGAACTGCACATCCTCGGCTACGACATCGACCATACAGGCGCCACCATGACCGCCCGGCTGACCGACTTCTTGGCCGACCGCGAGCACCGCACGCTGCGCATGCGCGACGCTCTGCGCGAGGTCGGCTTGGACTTGGACGAAGCGGAGATCGATGCGCGTATCGCCGAAGGCAAACCGATCGGGCGCCCGCATCTCGCCGGCGCAGTGCTGCGCGCGCCCGCCAACGCCCAGCGCTTGAAGGAGGAGAGCATCGATGACGTCGGCTCGCTGATTCGCGGCTATTTGATCGAGGGCAAGCCTGCGTTCCGCCTGCGCCAGACACCCACCGTGGCCGAGGCAGTGCAGGCGATACACGACGCCGGCGGCGTTGCCATCTGGGCGCATCCCTTCTGGGACATCTCCGATCCCAACGAAGTGCTGTCTACGATCGACCGCTTCCAAGCGCTCGGCATCGACGGCGTGGAGGCGTTCTACATCACGCACACGCGCGAGAACACCGAGCTACTCGCCAAGCGCTGTGCAGAGCTCAGCCTGCTCACCACGGGCTCTGCCGACTTCCACGGCCCCGACAACCGCCAGTTCTCCCAGTTCATGGCGTTCGACACGTACGGCATCGAGCCCAATTTGGGTTCGATCGCCGAGTAGGTCGAGTTCAGCCGACCGGTTTGCCCTCGCGGGCGAGCAGCGCCTGCAGTCGATACGCAAGCGCCTCCAACGCGAGCTCCTCTGACACGTTCAGCGACAGGCTCAGCCGCGTGTCGGCGACGAGCTGGATGGCGCGCTGTAGCGCCACTGCATCGCACTGCTCAGCGTCCTGCTGGAGCTCCGCCAGACGATCGACCGCGTATACGAGCTCTGCGGCACCCTCGTGTACGCACAGCATGTCGCGCAGCCACAGCTCGGATACGCGCAGCGCCTCCTCGAGCGTGCGCGTGCGCACACGCCGCTCGCCGCGGCGACGTGCCTCAGCACCTTCTCGCTCGTAGCGTTTGCGCTCTTTGCTGGGCACCATCTCCAGTTCGCGCTCCATCAGCTCCTGCGAGCGCTCGCCGGCGGCCACGCCGGCGGCCTTGGCAGCCTCCAGCAGACCTAGCCACGGCCGCTGCCCGGTGGCACCGGAAACGGTGCAGCGCGCGAACTCCTCTGCACGGGCCCGCAGCGCGGCTCCCTCGTCGCTGGCCAGCCGCGTCGCCAGTCCCGCGTCGCCCAGCGCCAGCCGCGCGCACGCGCGCGCGCGCTCGCCGTCAACGCCGTCTAGGCGCGCAGCCATCAACGCCGCTGGAAGCGGGTCGAAGCGCACGTGCTGGCAGCGCGAGGAGATCGTCGCCAGCACATCCTCGCGGCGGTCGGCCAGCAGCAGCAGGTGCGTGAACGCGGGTGGTTCCTCGAGCGTCTTGAGCATGCGGTTGGCCGCCTGGTCGTTCATCCGCTCGACCCCCTCGATCACAAACACGCGTCGCCGCGACTCGAACGGGGTGCGCGTCGCCGCGGACACGACCGGCGCGTCGATGTCAGCCACGAGCATCTCCGCCGCGCCGGACGGCGTCACCCATGTCAGGTCTGGGTGGCTGTCGCGCGCCACCCGCTCCGCCACTGTCTCGGGACTGCGGGCGCCATCGACTAGCAGCGCCGCCGCGAACGCGCGCGCCACGACGCGCTTGCCCGTCCCTGCTGGGCCGTGGAAGAGGTATGCATGCGACGGACTGCCGCCCGGCGCCAGCGCAGGGGTCAGAACCGCGCGCGCGTGCGGGTGTGCATCGATGCCTGCTGACAGCAGAGCCTCACTGGCGCCCATCGGATCGGCTGGTGGCGCTGGGGCGGACATCGCCGGTCATCCTAGAGGCGGTGGGGTCTTCCGGCGGGGTTTGGACGTTTAGGAAGAGGATCGCGTTGAGGCTGGCCGGCGGGGATGAAGCGCCAAGGGTGGTCGGCGGACGACGGCCGTGGGCGACTGTCTCGTGGTTTGGGTTTGTCTTTGCGAGCTCTGTATAGCCATGGTGGGACAGTGTTTGTTTGTGTAGTTACCCCCCGAGGGGTAGTGGGACCCCCGAGGAGGACCCTGTATCTCCATGGCTATACGGAGTCTCGCCCAGCCCTCCCCCGATGCTGCCGATGCGCCGCTGATGGGCCGCCGCCGGTACCGTCTCGCACGTGGCAACGGGCACGCTGATCACGATCGAGGGCCTGGACGGCGCAGGCAAGACGACGCTCGCCGTCGCGCTGCAGCGCGAGCTCGCCAAGCGCTGCGTGCACGTGGAGCTACTGCGTGAGCCAGGCGGCGTGGAGGTATCCGAGCGCATTCGCGAGCTCGTGAAGGACCCAGCGCTGGATGTATTGCCGCGCACGGAGGCGCTTCTTTACGCGGCGGCCCGCGCGCAGCTTGTCGAGCAGCGCCTGCAGCCGCTGCTGCGCGACGGCGTGGTGGTGCTGCTGGACCGGTTCGTGGACTCCTCGCTGGCCTACCAGGGCGCGGGCCGCTCGCTGGGCGTGGAGGCGATACGCACGATCAACCTGTTCGCCACAGGGGGACTCGCCCCCGACCGCACGTTGCTGCTGCGCATCTCACCGGGCGCCGGACGCGCGCGCCAGCACGAGCGCGCGCTGGCGCCCGATCGCTTGGAGCGTGAGAGCGAGGATTTCTTTGCGACGATCGCTGCCGCGTACGAGCAGCTCGCGCTGGCGGAGCCACAGCGGATCCGCGCGATCGACGCCTCACAATCGCCGGAGCTGGTCCTGCGCGACGCGCTGGCAGCGCTCACGGATCTGCCGTTCGACGGCGCGGGCCACCGTTAGCATGGGCATCGGAATGGCCCGGCTCCTCACTGCCCAGCTGGCGCTCGTCGGCATGCCTGCCCGAGCCCACGCCAGCTCGGGCGGCGGGCCGTCGCACGCGGCCGTCGCGGCTGGGATCGTGGCCGCGATCGTGGCGCTACTGTGCCTCGCATGGGGCGTGGCCAGGATGCGTGCGTACGAACCTCGCTGGACGTTGTCGCTGCGCCACTCCCTGGCTGAGGCGCGCTTGCGCGCCTCAGCCACGTGGGCTGAACTCAGCGACTGGGCACGACTAGGACGCTAACGCGCCCGGCCTACAAGAACGCCTGCAAAAAACGCCTCCGACCCCGCTCTTTGGCGACTTCCGCAGGCCGGCCGCGGGCCCTTCTGCAGCTATCCTGTAGGTAGCGAATCGAGTCGCTTGGCGGTCCCGAAAAAGGTCCGTCCGACAGGAAGCGGATCATCCTCTGTTACCCCCAAAAACACCGTATTCGCGCCGCAAAATGGGGATTTCGCGCGGCTCAAGACGAGGAGAATAGTTAGATGGATGGCGCCCTGCAGAGCTCAGTAGCCGAAGTTGTCCCGTCCAACCGGGCGCTCACGATCGAACGCCTCTTCACGACGCCTGGAACACATCCGTTCGACACCGTCGAGTGGGAGCGGCGCGACGCTCGCATCGGCCATGGCGAGCGCATCGCGTTCGAGCAGCTTGGCGTCGAGTTTCCGACGAGCTGGTCGCAGAACGCGACGAACATAGTCGCGCAGAAGTACTTCCGCGGACAGGTCGGCTCGCCCGAGCGGGAGAGTTCGGTGAAGGAGATGATCAGCCGCGTCGCCGGCACGATCACCGGCTGGGGCCGTGCAGGCGGGTACTTCGCCAGCGAAGACGACGCGCGGTCCTTCAACCACGAGCTGACGCACATCCTGCTGCACCAGCTGGCGGCGTTCAACTCGCCGGTGTGGTTCAACGTGGGCTTCGAGGAGTCGCCTCAGTGCTCAGCTTGCCTTCCCTACCACGCACTGGTGTCGACGCCTCAGGGCATGATCCCCATCGGCGAGATCGTTGAGAACGAGCAGGTGGGCCTCGATGTCTATGACTCCCAAGGGACCACGCGGGTCGTTGCGGTCAAGGACAACGGGCACAAGCCGGTGTGGCGAGTCAAGCTGCGCAATGGAAGCTTCGTCGAAGCCACAGCCGACCACGTAGTCAAGGCAGTCACAGAGCGTCGCACGCAACCACAGTGGCTGCGCGTGGATCAACTCCGTCCGGGAATGCGTATGCACCTTCACCCGCACCGCAGCAAGATCGCGGATCCCGTACGGGTCGCGGTAGGTGCGGGCGATATCGACGCCGCATTCGAGCTTCTCGACGAGACTGACCGCGTAGCTGTCGCCGAAGCTGCGCTCGCGGGCTGGCTGCAGGCCGACGGATTTGTCGGACAGTACGCGAGCGGGACCAACCGCTCGCTGACGATCGAGTTCCAGGTCGCTACCGACGATGAGTTCGACTGGATCATCGAGAATCTGGACGTAGCCTTCCCCGAGGTGCACCGCAAGGTTCGTGAGGCGGACACGCAAGAGACGCGTGTCCGTCGGATCCGCATGTATGGAGAGGTTCTCCGCGAGTTCGTCGAGCGCTGGGGCCTGCTTGCGCGGGGTACAGAGATGCGTGTCCCCCAGCGACTGTTTACGTCATCTCACGACGAGATTGCTGCTTACCTGCGAAGCATCTTCCAGGCAGATGGCTACGTGTCGGTACGCCGTGACCGCGGCTGCGAGAACGCTCGCGTCTCGTTCGCGGTGATCGGCGAGCGGTGGACCGAGGACGTCCAACTGCTCTTGGGAACACTGGGCGTCTTCTCGCGCCGTATTCACAAGCGCGAGAAGCGCAGCGATCGTCATGACCTCCACGAGGTCTCGATCTCAATTGGCTCGGAGCGCGCGCGGTTCGCCGAGCTGGTCGGCTTTGTAGGACGCGAGAAGCAGAGCAAGCTGCTGCAGTCGCTCGATCTGCGCAATCCAAAGCGCTGCCCCGACCTGCGCGAGGAAGAGATCATCTCGATCGAGTGTCTTGGCGAGATGCACGTATACGACATCCAAACCGAGTCGAACGAGTTTCTGACCAACAACGTCGCGGTCCACAACTGCTTCATCCTCAGCGTGGAGGACACGATGGAGTCGATCCTCGACTGGAACACCAAGGAGGGCATGATCTTCCGTGGCGGCTCCGGCTCAGGCATCAACCTGTCGAAAATTCGCGGGTCGATGGAGCCGCTGGCCAAGGGCGGGACGGCATCGGGCCCGGTGTCGTTCATGCGTGGCGCGGACTCGTGGGCGGGCACGATCAAGTCCGGCGGCAAGACCCGCCGCGCGGCCAAGATGGTGGTGCTCGACGTCGATCACCCGGACATCCGCGAGTTCATCTGGTGCAAGGCCAAGGAGGAGGACAAGGCCGCGGCCCTGCGCGACGCGGGCTTTGACATGTCGATCGACGGTGAGGGCTTCAAGTCGATCCAGTACCAAAACGCCAACAACTCGGTACGGGTGACCGATGAGTTCATGCGCGCCGTCGAAGAGGATGGCGAGTGGCGGCTGACCTCCCGCTCCACCGGCGAGCCGGTCGGCGAGCCGATCCCGGCGCGCGAGCTGATGCGCGAGATCGCTGAGGCGGCGTGGCGCTGTGCGGACCCTGGGGTTCAGTACGACACGACGATCAACCACTGGCACACCTCGCCCAACAGCGGGCGGATCAACGCCTCCAACCCGTGCTCGGAGTACATGCACGTGGACAACTCAGCCTGCAACCTGGCGTCGCTGAACCTGATGAAGTTCCGCCGTGCCGACGGCACGCTCGACGTGCGCTCGTTCGAGCACACGGTCGACATCATGTTGCTGGCACAGGAGATCGTCGTCGGGCCGTCCAGCTACCCGACCGAGGAGATCGCCCTCAACGCGCGCGCCTTCCGCCAGCTCGGCCTCGGCTACGCCAACCTCGGCGCTTATCTGATGAGCAACGGCATGCCCTACGACTCCGACCACGGCCGCGGCACCGCGGCGGCAATCACCGCGCTGATGACCGGCCGCAGCTACCGCCGCTCGGCAGAGGTGGCTGCCACGCTCGGCGCGTACGAGCGCTATGCGGAAAACCGCGAGCCGCACAACGGCGTGATGCGGATGCACCGCGAAGCCTCCTACGCGGTCCCGGACGCGGCTTGCCTGGATGGTGAGCTGCTCGCGGCGGCGCGGCGCTCGTGGGATGAGGCGGTCGAGCTCGGCGAGCGCCACGGCTATCGCAACGCGCAGGCCACCGTACTCGCACCCACGGGCACGATCTCCTTCCTGATGGACTGCGACACGACCGGTGTCGAGCCAGACTTCTCGCTGGTCAAGTTCAAGGAGCTCGTCGGCGGCGGGCAGATGACGATCGTCAACAAAACTGTGCCGCTTGCGCTCCAAACGCTGGGTTACTCCGAGCAGCAGATCGAGCAGATCGAGGCGCACCTGGCGGAGCACGGCACGATCGTGGGCGCACCTGGGCTGAGCGACGAGCACCTGCCGGTGTTCGACGTGGCGGTGGGCGAGCGCGCAATCTCGCACATGGGCCACATCAAGATGATGGGCGCCGTGCAGCCGTTCCTCTCGGGCGCGATCTCAAAGACGGTCAACATGCCCCAGGAGTCGACGGTGGAGGACATCGCCGACGCCTACACGCAGGCATGGCACCTTGGCGTCAAGGCGCTGGCGATCTACCGCGACGGGTCAAAGACCGCACAGGCGCTGCGCACCGACGCGCAGCAGGGCGTGACGGAGCCAGTCGACGTCGATGCGCTCGTGGAGGCAGCAGTGAGCAAGGCGCTGGCAGAGGTGGGGCCACGCCGCAAGCGCATGCCGCGCGAGCGCGAATCGCTCACGCACAAGTTCTCGATCGGCGGCCACGAGGGCTACATCACCGCGGGCAAGTACGAGGACGGCTCCGTGGGAGAGATCTTCCTGACGGACATCGGCAAGGAGGGCTCGACGCTGCGCGGCATGATGAACTCGTTCGCAACTGCGATCTCGATCGCGCTGCAGTACGGGGTGCCGCTGGAGACGCTGGTGCAAAAGTTCAGCTACATGCGCTTCGAGCCGGAGGGAATCACGGGCAACCCGGAGATCCCGTTTGCGAAGTCAATGCCCGACTACATCATGCGTTGGCTGGCGTCACGGTTCCTGGACACCGACGCCCAGGAGGAGCTGGGCATCCTCACACCGGCAGTCCGCAACCGCAAAGCCGCACAGGAGCTCGCCCAGTCCGTCTCCTCCGACACCGCCAGTGCCGGCAACGGCGGCAACGGCGGACCAGGCAACGGCGCATCGTCGGGCAGCTCCCCTGAAGCCTCCGCAGCAGACAGCCACAGCACGCCGGCTGTAGCCTCGCTGACAGACTCCCCGCCGGTAGTCCCCGCGCGGATGCAGGGCTTTGACCTCGGGCCCGCGTGCAGCCAGTGCGGAGGGATGATGCAGCGCACGGGTAGCTGCTACACCTGCAGCAGTTGTGGCAACAACACCGGCTGCGGCTGAGAAGAGATAACCAGCGCGCATTTGTCGCGCTAGTAGTCGTCTGCCTGAGCCTGGCGTGTATAGGCACGCCAGCTTGGGCGGGGACCACATATGTGGATGGGATCTCCGACCAGGGACTGATGAACTGGGCGGGAAACCTCACTGGCACATCTGGATCGAGCACTGCCTTTCCGGCTTTCTTTGCCAGTTCGTGGGTGGGCAGCCCGCCGTCACATATAAAGCTGGCGCGCTACGTGGTGCAGTGGGACGTGATGCGCGGAGCCGGCTACCCGGAAGAACTGGCGAACCTCCAGAGATGGTACGCGCACACGATCGACCTGCGCCTGACGCCAGAGCTGGCATTGGACAACTACAACTGCAGCGACTGCAGTGCTCCACTGGCAACGGCTGAATACACGGCAGCACTTGAAGCGCTGTTCGGCGCATACCCGGGGATACAAGTGCTGGAGGCGTGGAACGAGCCGAACAACTCTCACTACAGCTCGTATCTGACCCCAGCGACGGCAGCCCATCTCATGAACGCCGCGTATGCCCTGTGCGAGCTTCACGGCTGCACCGCAATCGCCGGCGACCTGCTGGATTCGGAACCCAACATGCTCCGCTACGAGCGCGACTACGAGCATGACCTCATCCCAGCCGATCCCGGTAACTGGGGCATCCACCCATACCACGCGGTCAAGTACATTACCGACAGCACCGTGACCAGCTTCCGGGATGCGCTTCCCAACCCGGCGAGCGACCGCATCTGGTTCACGGAGGTAGGCGCCTACTACTGCGAGGCCGGCCATGTCTACGGCGAACGCTCACAGGCAG
>Ga0209275_10000866_pt1 | contig 12251 bp, 4 predicted proteins | sample HubBroMetageREF2_FD_188344 | JGI IMG/M metagenome (GOLD analysis project Ga0209275, IMG submission 188344) | Reference soil microbial communities from the Hubbard Brook experimental Forest, New Hampshire, USA - Hubbard Brook CCASE Soil... | ecosystem: Environmental > Terrestrial > Soil >...
CCCGGATGTCGTGAGTCTCTCATCGTTCATCGGCATCGACGGCAACAACGTGACGCTGAACAGCGGACGTTACTTGATCAACCTAAAGCCGCGCGCAGATCGCTCAACGACGGTGACCGATGTGATCCGGCGCTTGAAGAGCGAGACGGCGGAGGTCGGCGATATTACGCTGTACATGCAGCCGGTTCAGGATTTGACGCTCGATAACACCGTCAGCCGCACGCAATACCAATTCACGTTGGAAAGCGCGGATGCGACGGCCTTGTCGACTTGGACGCCCAAACTCGTCACGGCATTGCGCCAAATGCCGCAGCTCGCCGACGTCGTCAGCAATCAGGAAGACAACGGACTCGCGGCCTACGTGACCATTGACCGCGACAGTGCTGCGCGCCTCGGAATCAGTGTCGGCACGGTCGACAACGCGCTCTATGATGCCTTTGGCCAGCGCATCGTTTCCACGATATTTACCCAGTCAAATCAGTATCGCGTCATCATGGAGGCGGATCCCTCCGCCTACCGTTCGATCGACTCGCTGCAATCCATCTACGTGCCTTCCGCCAGCGGCGGCCAGGTGCCGCTGTCGGCGATCGCGAAGGTCGAAGTGCAGACCCGCCCGATTCTCATCAATCACATCGCGCAGTTTCCCGCGACCACGGTTTCCTTCAATCTCGCCTCGGGTGTGTCGCTCGGCGCCGCCGTCTCGGCCATCGAGGAAACTGAGCACACTCTCGGCCTGCCCGTCAGTATCCGCACCACCTTTCAGGGCGCGGCGCTGGCGTTTCGCAGCAATTTGACCAACGAGTTGCTGCTGCTGATCGCCGCGGTCTTGGTCATGTACATCGTGCTCGGCGTTTTGTACGAGAGTTTCATACACCCCATCACGATTCTTTCCACCTTGCCGTCGGCCGGCATCGGTGCGCTGCTGGCCCTCATGCTGTTCGGCGACGATCTGACGATCATCGCGTTGATCGGCATCATTCTGCTCATCGGCATCGTCAAAAAGAATGCCATCTTGATGATCGATTTCGCCATCGTTGCACAGCACGAAGAAGGCTTGGCGCCGCGCGACGCCATCTACAAGGCCTGTCTATTGAGGTTTCGTCCGATTCTCATGACGACGGTCGCGGCGATCTTCGGTGCCCTGCCCTTGATGTTCGGCACCGGGACGGGATCGGAACTGCGTCATCCGCTCGGCGTCAGCATCGTAGGCGGTCTACTGGTCAGTCAGGTGTTGACGCTGTTCACCACGCCGGTGATCTATTTGGCGTTCGACCGCATCGCTGCACGCGTACGCGGCGGCGTGCAGAATACTGAGCCTGACGCGCCGTTGGCGGAGGGCCCGGCGTGAATATTTCCGCACCCTTTATCAAACGGCCGGTGGCAACCACGTTGCTGACGTTCGGTGTGGCGTTGTGCGGGGTCGTCGCATTCACCCTGCTGCCGGTCGCACCCCTGCCGCGCGTCGACGTGCCCGCCATTTTCGTGTCGGCGCAACTTCCCGGCGCCAGCCCGGAAGTCATGGCGGCCACCGTTGCCACGCCCTTGGAACGGCATCTTGGCGCCATTGCCGACGTGGATGACATGACCTCCACCAGCGGCGTCGGCACCACGAGCATTCAGCTCACCTTCGGCATCGACCGGGACGTCGACGGCGCGGCGCGCGATGTGCAGGCCGCCATTTCCGCCGCGCACGCGGATCTACCGACCTCGCTCACCAGCAACCCCAGCTACCGCAAGCTCAACACCTCCGCGTTTCCGGTGATGTCCATCGCCATGACATCCGACGTGCTCACGCAGGGGCAGATTTACGATGCGGCGGACGCCGTCATTTCGCAGCGTCTATCGCAGCTTGGCGGAGTCGGAGGCGTCAGCGTCAACGGCAGTGCGCTTCCCGCCGTGCGCGTGGAAATCAATCCGCTGTCGCTTTCCAAGTACGGCATCGGCCTGCAGGATGTGCGCGCGGCCATCTCCAACTCGAACGCCAACTCGCCGAAAGGCGCGATTGAAACGGACGAGCTGCACTATCAGATTTACACCAACGACAACGCCCGCGACGCGGGGCCCTATCGCGAGCTGATCATCGCCAATCGCAACGGCGCGCCGGTGCGACTCAGCGATGTGGCGACGGTATTGGACATGCAGGACGGCGCCACCGAAAATGTCCGCACTTACGGACTCTACAACGGCCGTCCGGCCGTGTTCGTGACGGTATTTCTACAGCCCGGCGCCAACATCGTGGAAACGATCGACGCGGTAAAAGCCGAGCTTCCGGTCCTCAAGAATTCCATCGATCCAAAAATCGACCTGGTGGTGAACTTCGACCGCTCAATCACCATTCGCGCCTCGCTGCGCCAGGTCGAACAAACCCTCTTGTTGGCCGTCGCCTTCGTGATTTTGGTGGTCTACATTTTCTTGAACAGCTGGCGCGCCGCCCTGATTCCGGCAATCGTGGTGCCCGTATCGCTGATCGGCACTTTCGGCGCCATGTATTTGCTGAATTACACGCTCGACAATTTTTCGCTCATGGCCCTCACCATTGCCACCGGCTTCGTCGTCGACGACGCGATCGTGGTCATGGAGAACACCACGCGGCACATTGAGGCCGGCATGACGCGCATGCGCGCAGCATTCCAGGGCGCGCAAGAAGTGGGATTCACCGTGCTCTCCATGAGCTTGTCGCTGGTGGCGGTATTCACTCCGTTCATTCTGATTGGCGGCGTTCTCGGACGCGTGTTGATCGAATTCGCCATGACATTGTCGGTGTCGATCCTGATCTCGTTGGTGATTTCGCTCACCACGACGCCGATGATGTGCTCGCTGCTGTTGCGGCCGGAACGCAATAATGTACCGTCGCGATTCGCGCGGGCGTTCGAACGCAATTTCGAGCATCTGCGCGATAATTACGCGCGCACGCTCGACTGGGCGCTGCGCCACCGGCGCGTCATGCTATTTATCCTCATTGCGACCATCGGGCTGAATATCTACCTGTATATCGTGATCCCCAAAGGGTTGTTTCCCCAGCAGGATACCGGTCAACTGCGCGGCGGCATCCGCGGCGATGCGGCGAGCTCCTTTCAGCTGATGAAGGCCAAGCTCCAAGAAATCGCGGCCATCATTCAGGCAGACCCGGCGGTGGACACGGTCACCGGCTCCGTTGGATCCGGGGGCTTTGGTCCCTCCGGCGGCGGCGGCGCGTCCGCCAATGTCACCATTGCTCTCAAACCGCTGAAAGTGCGCCGCATTTCGGCGGATCACGTCATTGCGCGGTTGCGCCCGCAACTCGCGCAAGTTGCCGGCGCGAACACCTTTCTGCAGGCCATACAAGACTTCGGCGGTCCCGGCGGGCGCAGCGGCAACTCGCAATATCAATTCACGTTGCTCGGCGATGATCTGACCGAACTTCGCGTTTGGTCGCAAAAGCTTCGGGTAGCACTGCAGGACATGCCGGAGATCACCGACGTGGATACTGATTTGCAACCGGGCGGCCTGGAGACCGACTTGATCGTGGATCGCGACAGCGCATCGCGCTTGGGTTTGTCGGAGATACAAATCGACAACGCGCTGGGCGACGCGTTTGCCCAGGCGCAGGTGTCGACCATCTACAATCCCTTCAGTCCGCAGCAATACCACGTCGTCATGGAAGTGGCGCCGCAGTTCTGGCAGAACCCCGAAATTCTCAAGAGTTTGTATGTCAGCACCGCCGGCGGTGCGCCGTCCGGTACGCAGTTGACGCAGGCGGTGGCCGGCACGACGGTGCTGCAACCGTCGAGCGCGGCATCCAGCACGTCGGTGGCGCAAGATGTGGCGCGCAATCTGGCGGCCAATTCCCTGGCAAACGCCGGGCGCGGCAATACCTCCACCGGATCCGCCGTCAGCCTCTCGCAGGAGACCATGATTCCATTTTCCGCCTTCAGCCACTTCGTCACAGGCACCACGGCAGTGTCGGTCAATCACACCGGCACCTCGGTCTCGACATCGATTGCCTACAACTTGCCCGAGGGTGTCTCCTTGGGCACCGCGACCGACGCCATCGCCAAGAAAATGTCGGATATCCACGTGCCCGTCAGCATTCGGGGCGGCGATTACGGCACCGCACGTCTGTTCCAGCAAGGCATCGGCAATCTGCCGTTGCTGCTGTTGGCCGCGATCGCTGCAATCTATGTGGTGCTGGGCATGCTCTATGAAAATTACGGCCAGCCGCTGACCATACTCTCGACGCTGCCCTCCGCCGGACTCGGGGCGTTGCTGGCGCTGCTCGCCACCGGCACCGAATTTAGCCTGATTGCATTTCTGGGGATTCTGCTATTGATCGGCATAGTCAAAAAGAACGCCATCATGATGGTCGACTTTGCGCTCGATGCCGAACGCACGTTGGGGATGGATCCGCTGAGGGCGATCGAACATGCCTGTTCGCTGCGCTTTCGGCCCATCATGATGACGACCTGCGCGGCCATCGCCGGCGCGTTGCCGCTGGCCCTCGCCACGGGCGATGGCACCGAAATGCGGCGGCCGCTAGGGATAGCCATCGTCGGCGGTCTCATTGTCAGTCAGCTGCTCACCGTGTACACCACGCCGGTCATCTATTTGTACCTGCGCCGTTACTGGAAACACTTGAAGGATGGTAAGTACTCGCCGCCGCAGAAATTCAAGGGCGGCAAGAAATCCGGCGACCTGGACTTGGGTCCCATCGGGGTCCCGACATGATCAAGCCACTCGCGCGCTGTTTTGCGGTGATGTTCGGCGCCTCGCTCGCCGCCGCCTGCGCCGTCGGTCCCGACTATCATCGTCCCGCGGTCCAATCGGCCGCGAATTATAAGGAGGCCGGCGACTGGAAGCCGAGCGAACCCAACGATGTGCTGTCACGCGGACCCTGGTGGAAGATCTTCAATGACGCGGCGCTTGATGATCTCGAGGCGCAAATCGACATTTCGAATCAAAACGTCAAAGCGGCCGAGGCTGCCTTCGAGCAGTCGCGGGCCTTGGTCTCGCAGGCGCGCGCTGGATTTTGGCCCACGATCGCTGCAACTTTCGGGATGCAACGCCAAGGCCAGCCCGTGGTCACGACCAGCGCGGGCGCGGCGGCCGGCGTCCCGACCGGCGGCACCGGCACCTCGACGCACACGCAAAACACCTACAGCACGGGCGTGTCGGCCAACTGGGACATCGATATCTGGGGCCGCATTCGGCGCACCACCGAGAGTGACGTCGCCTCCGCGCAGGCAAATTCGGCCGCGCTGGCGGCGGCGCGGCTCTCGGCACAGGCCGAACTGGCGACCGATTACTTTGAGCTGCGCGCACAGGATCAATTGGAAAAGTTGCTTGACGACACGGTTGTCGCCGAGACGCTGTCGCTGAAGATCACCGAGAGCCGCTATAAATTTGGCGTCGCGGCGCGTGCCGATGTCGTCACGGCGGAAACGCAGCTGCTTTCCAGTCAAGCGCAGCAGGTCAATGCCAAGATCCAGCGCGCCATCCTCGAACATGCCGTAGCCGTGCTGATCGGCAAGCAGCCGGCCGAGTTCTCGTTGGCCGCCTCGACCATGCGTTCGGACGTGCCGACGGTACCCGCCGGCGTGCCCTCCACACTGCTGGAGCGGCGCCCGGACGTCGCGGAGGCAGAGCGAAAAATGGCGTCCGCCAATGCCTTGATCGGCGTCGCCAAGGCCGGATACTTCCCGGACCTGACCTTGACGGGTCAGGATCAGTATTCGAGCACCTCGTTCAGCCGGCTGATTCGAAATTCCAATCGCATCTGGGCGGTCGGACCGTCGCTCGCTGAAACCTTGTTCGACGGCGGCCTGGTGCGCGCTCAGGTGCGCGGTGCTCGCGCGGCCTATGACGGAACGGTGGACGCGTATCGGCAAACGGTCCTGAGCAGCTTTCAGCAGGTCGAGGACGAAATCGTCACCTTGCGGGTGCTGGAGCAAGAAGGTGTGATCGAGGATGAAACCGTCAAAAAGGCGCGCGAAGCCGAAGCCCTCACGCTCAATCAATACAAGGCCGGGACGGTCCCCTACAGCAGCGTCATCACCGCCCAGACCACCCGCTTGAGCGCCGAGGAAACCGCCTTGCAAGTGCTATCTTCGCGGTTGCAAGCCAGCGTGGCATTGATCGAGGCCTTGGGCGGCGGATGGGACGCCTCGATGGCGACGGCGAAGTGATCTTGACCGGCTGGCCCGGCGCTCGTTGGGGAGGGTGAGAAGATTCGAGGTCCGAAAGGAACAGGACCTCGAATCTTCTCACCCTCCCCTGACGAATGCTTGAGCCGGTCAATATCACTACGCCGGCCCCACGCGCGAGTGCTGGGCGACGTCTGTCTTTACGGCGTACGAGTGGGCATGAGGTCACCGCTCGATGGTCGCGATTCGGAACTCGTCCTCCACCACCGTGAGCCTGAGCGTCCGGCGTGAACGGTCTGGGGGGATGGGAAGCTTCAAGGTCCTACTTCTTCGGGACCTTGAAGCTACCCATCCCCCCAGCCCATCCAGGCGGCCCGCTCAAACTCACTGTGCCGGAGGCGAGGGCTCCAAATCGTCGAGAACCACCGGCACATGCCGCCGCAATAGCGCCACTTGCGCCTCCCATTGCTCCTTCGGCGGCAATTCCTCCAGGTAACGAATCTCACCCGCGGCGAGCGTGGCCACCGGCAACCCGTCTTTGTACAACAGGCGATTGCCGGCCAACGATGCCAACCGCGGCCCGGGCGTCAAAATCCCAATCAGATTGAGCGGATCGGCCGCTGAAACCGATACGTAGGCTTCCGAGGGCGGCTTGCGGCGCACATCGCGCAACGATCCGATGGCTTCGGGCGTTGCGAATTGTTCGCCGGAAAATCCTGCCACAAAACGCCCACCGCGAATTTCTCCGCGCGCCTCCAGCCGGCGGCAGCAGCTCAATATTTCTCGCCACGGCGGCAGCCACTGCGCCTCGCGCGCGAGCAACTTCCAAAAAATCACGCCCCAGCGGCGCAGCAGTGTGCGCACGATTTGTTCAACTGCCTCATCCTTGCGCTCTGTGGATTGCGAGTTTGGGCGGCGCACGAGTGCCCATCGCCCGGCATCTGCCATCCCAAACAGCGCCAGACGGCGTTTGTGCCGCCCGGAGTAGGAATTTGCGCGGCCGCCGCGCCGGCCGCTCGGCATCAGCAGCACGCGCAGGCCCGCGAAGCTGTCGGAATTAACCAGCCCTACCGCCACCAATTCAGCCAGCGATTCTTCGACCTCCGACGGCAGCATGCCGACATGTTCGGCGATCTCGTCAAAAAATGACGCGCCATGCTCGCGGATAAAATCCGCCACGGCTTGCGCCTTCGAAGTCAGCAGCGCCGGATCGGACTGGTCGGCGAACACGGACCAGAGCGCTACATTGCGCCTGGCGAGCAAAACGATCGGCGTGGAACGCACCGGCGAGGCGCCGCGTGCGGCCGGCTCATCGCCTCGCGTGCCGCCGCGCGCCGCCAGGCGCGTCCAGATGAAACGGCCCGCGCGGCAGTGTTCGTCCAGCCATTGGGGCTCGTACTCGGCGATCCGGGCCGGGAGCACTTCAGTCTCCCAGGCGCCCGCCGGCGACTCGAAACCTTCGAGTTGCGCGAGAATCGCGGCCAGCGCATCCGAGCCTTGCATCCGCGCGCCCGGCAAGACGCGCTGCCATTCACTCAGGAAGCGCAGGAAATCGCGGGCGGTGACCGGCTCGATTTCTGCCCGCAGCCGTTTCACGGTGTAGCGGTGAATTCGCGCCAGCAAGCGCCGCTCGCACCATTCTTCCGCCGAGGACTCGGTGAAATGGCCGCGCATCGCGAAACCCTCAGCCTCCAGCGCGATCAGCGCAGCATTGATCTGCGCCTCCGTCAGTCCCAGCGACCCGGCTATTTGCGTGGCCGTGATGGGACCCAAGCCTTCGAGGCGGCCGCGCACGATATCGACCAGGGAATCTTCCGGCGCGTCGAATAGCGCGCGCCTTTCGGCCGCCACCCACAGGGTGCGATCTTTGAGTGCCGCACGGATCACCCTATTCTGCAGGGCCAGATCTTCCATCAATGCGGGCCATCCCGGATTCGAGCGGCTCTCCTCATCCGTCATGAAGGTCAGCCACAGCAGCGCGTCGTGCAATTCATCCGGTGTGGCAGCATCCGGCCAGGCCTCGGCCCGCACGCGCGCGATGGCCTCCGGATCCAGCTTGCCGATGTCGGCCGCTTCTGTGGGATCCAACCAGCGGCGGCTCATGACCGCCTGTGTGCGCCGTTCTTCGAGGGGCGCATCGTCCAGATAGGCATAGGGCCGCGCGCTGAGCGCCTCGAGCGCCAGCGGCGAGGGCTCCGTGAGATCTTTCGCGACGACGCGGATGGCGCCGCTTTCCAACCTGCGCAACAGCGCCTCGAATTCATCGATGTCCATCGCGTCTTCCAAACAATCGCGGATGGTTTGCCGCACCAAAGGATGATCCGGCACCTCGATCTCGCCGGGAAGATTCTCGGCGCAGGCAACCTGATCCGGAAAGACCGAGGCCAAGAGATCCTCGGCGTTCATACGCGCGATCTGCGGTGGGATTTTCTTGCCGCCGCGAAAGCGCGGCAGAGCCAGCGCGATGCCGGCGTCCCAACGCCAGCGAACTTCAAACATCGGCGCCGCACACAGCGCCTGGATCAGCACCTGACGCACGGTATTGGAATTCAAATAGCGCGCCGCCTCGGCGAGTTCAAAACTATGCGCGTGCGTCAGCGACAGGACGATGTGATCTTCCGTCGCCGCGGCCTGCAATTCGAAGTTGAAGGTGCGGCAAAAGCGCTTGCGCAGCGACAGTCCCCACGCACGATTGACGCGGCTGCCGTAGGGCGAATGAATGATGAGCTGCATGCCGCCGGATTCATCGAAGAAGCGCTCGAACACAACGGTGTCCAGGGTCGGCAATGTGCCGAGCGCCGCCCTGCCGGCGCTCAGGTACTGCACGATCTGAAAGGCGGACGCCTCATCGAGGCCGACGGTCCCCTGGAGCCAGCAAAGTGCCGAGGATGGCTCTTCCATCAGCCGCCGCTCGATTTCCCGGCGCAGATCCGCGACCGCTGCCGACAGTTCCATGGTGCGGCCCGGCGCCTCGCCCAGCCAGAAGGGGATCGAGGGCGGCTGACCGTGCGCATCCTCGACGCGCACCGTGCCGCGTTCCACGCGCAAAATTCGGTACGACGTGTTGCCGAGCTGGAATACATCACCCTGCAGGCTTTCCACGGCGAAGTCTTCGTTTACCGAGCCGACCACGATGGATTCCGGTTCGAGCATCACGCGATAATCCGCATTGTCCGGTATGGCGCCGCCCGAGGTGATCGCGGTCAGGCGCGCGCCCTTGCGCGGCCGCAACATTTTATTGACGGCATCGTGATGCAGCAATGCGCCGCGGCGGCCGCGCCGCGTGCTGAAGCCTTCCGCCAGCATTTGCACGCACTGGTCGAACTCTTCCCGCGTCAAGTTGCGGTAGGGATATGCGCCGCGCAGCAACGAGAACAGGTCGTCCTCCGGCCATTCGCGTGCCGATACTTCCGCGGTAATTTGCTGCGCCAACACGTCGAGCGCATTTTCCGGGATCTTGAGCCGGTCAAGTTCGCCGCGACGGACCGCATCGAGCAGCGCCGCGCACTCGACCAATTCGTCGCGGGTCTGCGGAAAGAGCCTGCCTTTGGAGATGCCGCCGACCGAATGGCCGGCGCGCCCCACCCGCTGCAAGAATGAGTTGATGGACCGAGTCGAACCGATCTGACACACCAGATCGACATCGCCGATGTCGATGCCCAGCTCCAGCGAGGCGGTGGCCACCAGCACCTTCAGGTCGCCACGCTTCAGGCGCTGTTCGGCATTCAAACGGCGCTCCTTCGACAGGCTGCCGTGATGCGCGGCGACATTCTCCTCGCCGACGCGCTCGGACAGGTGCCGCGCCACGCGCTCGACCATGCGGCGCGTATTGACGAATACCAGGGTGGTGCGATGCTCCGACACCAACTGCGCCAATCGATCGTAGACCTGCGTCCAAACCTCGCCCGACATCACCGCCTCGAGGGGCGCCGGCGGAACCTCGAGCGCCAGGTCGCGCCGCCGAACATGGCCGCTATCGACGATGGTGCAGCGCACCGCGTGCGCGCCGGTCAAGAACTTGGCAACCTCTTCGATGGGCTTTTGCGTCGCCGACAGCCCGACGCGGGTGAGCGCGTTGCCGGTCAAGGCCTGTAGACGCTCCAGCGACAGCGCCAAATGCGCGCCGCGCTTGTTGCCGGCGATGGCGTGAATCTCATCGACAATCACGGTACGGCAGGTCGCGAGCATGTCGCGGCCGGACTGCGAGCCCAGCAAGATGTACAAGGATTCCGGTGTGGTCACCACGATGTGCGGTGCCCGTCGCCGCATGCCGGCGCGTTCGGATTGCGTCGTGTCGCCGGTGCGCACCACCGCACGAATCTCAACGTCCGCCAGGCCCAAAACCGCCAGCTCTTCGCGAATGCCGTTCAGCGGCGCCTCGAGATTGCGCTGGATGTCGTTCGACAGGGCTTTCAACGGCGATACGTAGAGCACGCGCGTCTCGTCCGGCAGCGGTGCTTGCAGCCCCTCCTTCACGAGTTGATCGATGGCCGACAGAAACGCCGCAAAGGTCTTGCCCGACCCTGTCGGCGCGGCCACCAACACATGTTCGCCCGCGGCCAGCGCGGGCCACGCGCGGATCTGCGCCTCGGTGGGCGCATCAAAGGTCCGCGAAAACCACGCGGCAACGGCGGGATGGAACGAGTTCAGTACGCTCACGGTTTGTCTCGAGGGGTTGCGGTGAGTTTAGCAGCAAAGGCCGCACCGGTCCCAGGATGTATACTGGAGGACGTTCGGGAGCTAACGAATAAAACCACAGCGAAGGAGTACGAACCATGAGCGTAGCGATTCATCCTGCAGTGGACAAAGGCGTCAAGGCCGGCAATCCCTCGTTCAGCGGCGGAACTCTGAAGTGCAAGTGCAGCGAGGCGCCCGTTTCGATCAGCATCAAAGGCAACGTGGCCTTCAATCACGTCTGCGGCTGCACCAAGTGCTGGAAGCCCCAGGGCGCCATGTTTTCATTGGTGGCCGTGGTTCCTCGCGACAAGCTGTCGGTGGGCTCGAACGCGCAGAAATTAAAAGTCGTCGATGCGACGGCGGCGATTCAACGCCACGCCTGCAGCGGTTGCGGCGTGCACATGTACGGGCGCATCGAAAACAAGGGCCATGCGATCTATGGTTTTGATTTCATCCATCCGGAACTCTTGGATGCGAATGGGTGGGCAGCGCCGGAATTTGCCGCGTTTGTCTCTTCGGTGATCGAGTCCGGAACCAAGCCCGACCAGATGGGAGCGGTTCGCGCTCGCTTAAAGGAACTGAAACTCGAACCCTACGACTGCTTGTCGCCGGCGCTCATGGATATGATCGCGACACATACCGCGAAGGCCAAGGGCGTTCTGAAAGCCTAGCAGCCTTGGATTTTAAGGGTTGGTCGAGCAGTTGGATCGTCCAGACAGGGCGCAGTCTTGCAGGCGCGCCATGCCGCCCAACGTGTGCGTCAGGAATAACCCCGCCAGCATCAAAATCAAAATCATGATGAGTCCGATGAGGGCCCCGCGCCGGCTGGCCGGAGGCGGCTCAGGTGTTCGCTCTGGGGGTTGCCAGGGATCCGGATTTCTCATGCTTCATTTTAACTCCACGCGGGAAGCACGTGGGATTGTCCTCGCCGGCGAACTTCGATGTGTCTTCCATGCCACGAAACTAAATGCGTCTTCCAGGCGGTCAAAACAAGCTCGTGGCGCCGTTTGTCAATCAAATGTCGCGCAAAGCGTGGTGCTTGCGCCACGGTTTCCGTAGGCTCAAGATACGCAGAAGGGGAAATGCGTCCACAGGGTGTGGGTACCTTGATACCGGCTTAGGCTATTGGTCAGGGGTTAATAACAGAAGAGTAGCGCCGTGGGATGAACGCCGGCGCCAATACGCATGAACAGTACTTCAAAGAGCGATGCTAGGGCTCGTCTTGCCGCAGGCAAGGCTTGGCCTGTTGGCAATTGCCAAGTCCGTGCCGTCCAATCTTCATCGAGAATCGTCGGAATAAGGCGAGTAAGGGGGAACCTATGTCTATTAAAATCAATGCGGGAATTCGATCGCAACAAAGACAGGCCGCGCTAATCAAGGCAAGCTCATGCGGTGCGTCCGCGCTGACGCTCGCCGTGCTGGCAATCCTGCACGCCTCGCCGACGCGGGCCGCTG
>Ga0209275_10000868_pt1 | contig 12245 bp, 7 predicted proteins | sample HubBroMetageREF2_FD_188344 | JGI IMG/M metagenome (GOLD analysis project Ga0209275, IMG submission 188344) | Reference soil microbial communities from the Hubbard Brook experimental Forest, New Hampshire, USA - Hubbard Brook CCASE Soil... | ecosystem: Environmental > Terrestrial > Soil >...
ACCCAGGCCGAAACAGCCGAGCAGGACGCCGTATCCCCGCGCCCCGAACGGACGCGCGACGATCGGCAGCAGTGCTAGCATGGCCGCAGCCGCCACGCTGAACGTCCCCGTTCGCAGCAGTACCGACTTGGCTAGGCCACTCTCGCGCACATAGGTAAAGCCATCGCAGATTGCCGGCCACACGCGCTGAGTTTTCGCTGGGGCGGCAATCGGGCGCTTCCAGCGATAGAGAAACAGGATCACGCCCAGAAAAGAAAATGCATTTAGCAGGAAGGTGGTGCCGGAACCGACTGCTGCCACAACCACGCCGCCCAGTGCGGGGCCTACCGCCCGCGCCACATTGAATCCCGCCGAATTCAGAGAAACGGCCGAAGCATGTTGCTTCGCCGGAACCAGCTCCGGCGTAATCGCCTGCCAGGCTGGATCGTTCATCACGGCACCGAGGCCGAGCAGAAATGTAAACAGCAGCAAGACCCACGGCCCGACGCAACTGGTCAGCGTCATGATGCCAAGCGTTCCGGAGGCCAGCACCATCCATCCCTGTGTCAGCAAGAGAAACCGCCGCCGGTCCACCATGTCCGCAAGCGCGCCTGCCGGCAGGATCACGAGGAACACCGGCAGTGCCCCAGCCGCCTGTACCAATCCAATCATCAGCGGATTCATGGTCATCTGCGTCATCAGCCAACCCGCGCCCACATTCTGCATCCAGGTGCCGGTATAAGAAATGACTGAAGCAATCCAGAGCGATCGAAATAGCGGTTCGCCGAGCGGAGCCCAGGCTGAAACCGAACGCCGCGCTGCGATCGGATCAGCCACCGGCATTTTGATCATTTCCGCCATGAGAAATTCCTATCGCGATCAAGCCGTATTCCCACTAGTTCGGCGCCTGAAACACAACGAGACTGGTACCGCCCAAGCGCCGGCCGCACAGGATCTTCGTACCGTTAGGCGACCACCGCGGATTCACATACTCGCCCACGGCATCCGTGAGTTGGCGGACGCCGCTGCCGTCGCGGTTCATGACGAAGATCTGAAATCCGTTTTCTGAGTGCCGGGAGAACACGATCTGCTTACCGTTGGGAGACCATGACGGCCACCCGTCCAAATTCGATGTTCCGGAGAGATTGTGATCTCCTGAGCCATCCGCATTCATGAGGAAAACCTGAGACACCTCACCCTGTTGTCGTCTATGCACGATGGATCTGCCGTCCGGTGAAAACGATGCGTAGGTGTATCCACCGCCGTGAGTAATCCTCGTCAAATCACTACCGTCGGGGCGGACTGTTGCCAAGTCCATGTCATCGTCGGTCTTCTCGCCGATTATCCGGTGCTCTCCCGACATTTGGCCCGTGCTCTCAGCGACTGCCGCAAAGTGTGTCGTGTTGAAAAGGATCAACGCACTGTCCGTCGACCACGCGGGATGAATGTTCTGGCCAGGTCTATTCGTCAACTGCCGGATATCGCTTCCATCAGCGTTCATCACAAGGATATGTGAAACGCCGCTGCGTATCGAAACGAAAGCGATTTTCCGCCCATCGGGCGACCACACGGGAGAATCGTCTTCGTCGGCGCCAGTAGTGATCTGCTGCATGGTGCTGCCATTCCCGCCATCGTTCGCATCCAGCACATGAACTTTTAGCCCACCATGGCGGTTGGAAATAAGGACGATCTTTTTGCCATCCGGCGACCAAGAAGCCTCGTAGTCGACCAGGTATGTAAATGCCGGTATTTTCTTGAGCGGGAAGTCTTGCGCGGTTGCAAAAAAAGAAGTCGCGGACGCCAAAACTGCAACAGTCAGACATCTTACGAAAAAGGCCATAGACGTTTACATCAAAACAGAGTTTGCGAATGACTAACGACTAACGACCAACGAAGGACCCGCAAACGGCCACTCCCGCCGCCGCCACGCCCGTGCGGTGTAAATCACAGACCCCACCACGAGAATGAGACCTGCGTAGCCAAGAAAATCCCTGCGCGAGTCCAAGATAAAAACATAGCTTACCCCCGCCACCAGCGCTGGTACTGGGTAGAGCCACATCCGAAACGGTCGGGGCATATCCGGTTGCCGCACCCGGAGCACAATGACTCCGATGATCTGCATAAGAAACTGCAGCACGATGCGGATCACGATCAGCGCGGCTATCAAATCGGCCAGTCTCAGGAAGCAAAACAACGCCGCAACCCCAGTCAGCGCCAGCAGCGAAACATAGGGAAACTTGTGAACTGGGTGCACCTTCGCAAAGGCCCGAAAGTAGTTCCCGTCGAGCGCTGCCGCGTAAGGTACTCGCGAATACCCCAAGGTCAGCGAAAAGACCGAAGCGAATGCCGTCCACATCACCAGCACTGAAATAATCGAAGCCGCCCAGTTCCCATACACCCGTTGCATCAAGGTTGACACGACATACAACTTGCTGTTCGAGGCCCCCGCCTGCGCCAGTTCTCGCCACGGAATAACACCGAGAATGCTGACATTCATCACTACATATAGACACGCCACCGCCAGAATGGATAGCAACAGCGCCCGCGGAATGTTTTTCGTGGGCTCCTTAACTTCGTCTCCGAGGAAACAGACGTTGTAATACCCTCCGATGTCATATGCGGCAATCAGCATGGCCCCACCCAGTCCGTGAAAGAAGCTTCGCGAAAATGTAAAAGCGCCCGGAGGCAAATCGAACGCCCGATGCGCATTGAAATGGGTTAGCCCCGCGAAGATGATCCACCCAATGGTTGCCATCACTCCCGTCCATAGCACCTTGGTAAGGCGCGCAATCGCGGTGATGCGCCGGTACAAAAGAAACGCCGTCAAGGCGCAGACGCCGATCCCCAGAATTGTGGCCGGCATCGCTACCCAGGTCAGTTGCAGAGTTCCCAGAAGAGGGAGATGGAGCCCCCAGGTATGGGTCGACCACACGACCTCGAGGCGCGGCCAAAAGAAAGCTGCGTATTGGGAAAGCCCCACAGCCCCCGACGCGATCGAAAGCGGCGCGCTGAACGAGAGCTGCCAAATAAAAAGGAACGCGATCAGCCGCCCCAGTTTCTGCGGCCCGTAAATCTGCAGCAGGTAGCGATACGACCCGCCTGACCCCGGCATGGCCGCACCCAGTTCCGCCCACACTAGTCCGTCGCAGACAGCCAGCACCGCGCCGAGCACCCATCCCAGCATCGCCTGCGGACCGCCCATCGCACTTATGATCAGCGGAATCGTAATAAACGGGCCCACGCCGATCATGTCGATCATGTTCAGCGCGGTGGCGGAGCCGAGGCCAATGCCGCGGACAAGTTGCGGCTTGGTGGCGGCTTCGGCTTCGTGGGGAATTGTCATGAGATAGGTCGTTGGTCGATGGTCGTTCGTCGTTGGCGAGCGGATGCGTGCATGGTGTTTTCAATTCGCCGTTCGCAACTCCTCCGCGAGCGACTGACGACCAACGTCTAACGACTGCCGATCAGATTCACAAACAGCCGCACTGCCCCGGGCACGCCCGCCGGAAGTTGCCGGAAAAATGCATATCCCGTGTAGATATACGTCCCCTTGCCATAGTGCGCCACCAGCAGTCCGCCCTTCTGCTCGCCTTCGCCCGGATCGTGCGACTCGAGCAGTGGAGTAAAGTTCGAATCCCACTGGGTCATGAAGTAAAGGCCGCGTTCCTGTACCCAGCCGTCAAAATCTTTCTGCGTAATTTCGTTCGGAGAATGAAAGATCGGATTCGCGGGATCGAGAATCGTAACCGGCGCTTCCTCCACCGAAACCCGTGCCCGGCCAAGCGTTGCCGGATACGGCGTGAATTTGCCGGAATTGAAATCGATCGGCACCCCAAAGGATCCCAGCGTGTTGTATTGCACCACCAAGCGCCCACCATTTTGGACGAAATCGAGCAGCCGCTTGTTGTTGTCGATCACGCCTTTCTCGGTATCATAAGCGCGGATGCCTAGCACGATCGTCTGGTACTTGCTCAGGTCCTCGCCTCCTAACTTGTCAGCCGGAAGCATCGTGACATTCATCCCGATCTGCTCGAGCACGGTCGGAATCTCATCTCCCGCACCCATGATGTAGCCGACCTTCAGATCTTTCGGGACCTTTACGTCGACGACGCTGACGAGCTGCATGGCGGGCTGGTAGTAATAGAACGTCCCGAGATCTTCGCGGGTGACAACTGAGTAGCCCTCGCTGTACTTTTCCTTGGCACCAGTGAGATCTGCCCGAATGTGGGTTTGACTTTCCCTCAGTTCTGACGGAAATACCTGGAACGCAGCGTCCTTAGATCCATCTCTTGGAATCTCGATGAACTGGCGCACCGGTTCTGCACGCCAGCCGCCTGGAACCTGGAGGGATATCGCGGCTTGGGAAGCGCTGGCCTGGTCGCGGGCCGTGCTCTTCAGGCTGGTGCCGCCGCGCAAGCTGGTCGGAATCACATTGCTCGATGGCGACACTGCGATGGAAAACTCCGGACCAATGGCCAGCGGCTGCTCTCCTGCGCTCCCGTCCGGCCACTTGAATCGCACCATGACCGGAACGTCAATGGTGCCGGCGAGCCCCTGGTATTGGTACTCCATGCGCACGTGGAATGGCGGTGGGGGAAAGGGAAGCGTTTGATACTGCGGTTCGTCGATCGTGTTCAGCGCGTCTCGCTGCGGATCGTGCCGATGCCAGTATGGCCTTGTATAGCCCACCTTCTCACACGGCGTCATTCCGAAATCGAACCAAGCTGTCGAGGGTTTGTCGGCCGACTTTGCTCCTTCTGCGATCTGCTGGCAACCCGGCGCGTCCAAGATCAGCTTTGCCGAAATCGGCGTCCCCCCACTCACAATTCCCAGCGACTTCACGCCGGCACTTTCTCCGGGAACGGCCATCGCAGCGGATTCCGGAGAAGACGCGGGTGGGGCATCGAGAGTTGCGGTCAACTCAACTCCCAAGGCTATGTTTGCCGCCTGCTGGAACTGATCACGTTTGGTTTCGAGTTCCGCCGCCAGCCACTGCTTCGCGCTTTCTGACAACGACGATTGCTGAATTTTGTGCAGCAGATCGTCAGCCTCCTTTCGACCGCTTAATAACCCTGTGATGCCCGCTGCCGAGCGGACGTCTGCTATTTTCTCCGCTTCAGAAACTCTTCGCTGGATCTCGGCAAGCGAGGCGCGCAACCACGGCACCTTGTTCTCTTCGCTACCCAGCCGCGACGCCAGCCCCGGTAGAGTCGTATCGATCCCGTCCAGGAAATCCTGCTCGTGCCCGTCCTTATCTTTATCTTTTGGCGATTCCCCCACCGAGTCCACCAGTTTGTAGAACGCAAAGCGATCGCCTTTGGGAACCGATACGCCCGCCAGCCCTTGTGATTCCTGATGGCGCAAGCCCTCCATGGCAAACTGCACATAGGACATCCCCAGCAACGGGTCTTCTTGCCCGGTATTTAGCTTGACGGTGTAATTGGCTGCGTCGCAGGTTGGAGCGCCGAAGCCGCATACGTTTCCTATGTACAGCTTCTTCGCCTGCCAGGGCTGCAGGCCTTCTCGGATCTGCTCAGGAAAACGATTAGGGTCGGCCGCAGCGCGAAATGCTTCTTTAGTCAGAATCGCCGACGCCTGGTGGTGGCCGTGCCCGTCGCGGTCCGTTCCCGAGAAGCGCGCAATCAGCACGTCCGGACGAAACGTGCGGACCACGCGCACGATGTCCGCTAGTGCGACGTCATGCCCTTGCCATTTCTGAAACGTTTCTTCTGGAGTTTTGGAATACCCAAAATCGGCGACTCGCGAGAACCGTTGCTCCACGCCGTAGTATCGGTCGGCTGCCAACACCTCCAGAGTCCGCACCACGCCCAGGACATCGAACAAGTTGCTGCCGAGTTTGTTCTGTCCACCTTCACCGCGGTTCAATGTCATCAGCAGCGTTGAAACGCCTTTGCCGCGCGCTTCCAGCGTGAGCATGCCGCCATCTTCGTCGTCCGGATGCGCATCCACCTGCATTAGCCGCCCCGTCGTCTGCAATCGCCGCAACATCAGCTTCACCCCCGCTTCGCCTGTTTCCTGCGGGAGGGGCTCATAGTAATGATCAACGGCATGATCAACTTTGTGATCGGCGGCGCGATTTTCCGCAGTCTGCGCCTCGACGAGTAAAGCTCCGGCAGCTAACAGGACCAGTAGCATTGTTGCGCTCCGCTTGCGCACGCATCCACACCCGAAGTTTCTTAGCATTCCAAACATGACCATCTGATGGATTTTCCTCGAGGAAAGGATCAAATATATTCCCTGTCGATGTGGTCGGCGGATGTCCTCGCCAGCGAAATTGTCGCCGCCCAGCTTACCGGCTCATCCCTTGCGCCGCCTCGAACTTCTGCTGGCATTCGGCCGCGGCTTGCACAATCTGACGGAACTCCGTATCCCCACGTACGCTCGCCAATAGCGGATCGGACTCCAACGCCTGGTGCGCACAATAATTTCCGGCGACAGCTTGGCTTAGAAACGCGAATGCAATCTCTTTTTCGCCGCAAGCCGCCAGTATTGTGCCCTGGTGATACTTCATTTCAGGATTCTGTTTGGCCAATAATTCGTTTTCGGCCTGCTCCGCTAGTCGGTGGATGTCCGCTGCCGGCGCCTTGGCCAGGCATGCCTCAACCAGTCCCCGCATCCACATGGGATTGTCCGTCATCTGCGGTGCGGCTTGCTGCGCCTCCGCCGTCTTATCCTGCCGCATCAACACTGAGACTCGCACCGCATTCGACCACTCCGAGCCCGCATCTTGTTCAAGAAACTTCATCGCACGCGCTGCTTTGCCATCCTCAGCAAAAGCCAGTGCGCAGGTCCGCCAATTAAAATTCGCATCGATTGCCAAGGCTTTGTCGCACTCGCTCTGGGCCTCATCCAACTTCCCGGCATAGCGCAGTACATATGACAATGAAAAATGTGCGAACGCGCTATCTGGACGCTTCTGCACCAGCACCCGGGCATCGTCATAGGCCCGGTCGAGGTTTCCGCCCTCGGCTTCGCTGGCCGCCAGGAGCCCCGCCGCGCTGACCCGTCCCGGCTCGAGGGCAAGGGCCCGCTTGTACGCCGCATTGGAGCGCTGATATCCCGCGTCGCCCCCGTCCGAGTAAATTGCGTCGAAGTAATACCGACGTCCGAGCACCTCCCATGCCGGCGCGTAATTCGGATCAAGGCTAACCACCTTCTCCAGGGTTGCGATCGCATCCTTGTTAGATTTGGCCTCGTGCGGAATGTCCAGCGTCTTCAGATAGGCCTCATAGGCCTCACGATTCGCCGGAGTGCTTCCCGTTTCCACCGCCCCGCCGGTGATCCCCAAAGTCGGCACCAGTTCTTGCCGGACTTTTTTGGCCATCTGGTTCCGCAGAGCGAGCAAATTGTCCGCCGGCGCCGTTAGTGCGCCGGTCCAGATCAGCCGATTGTCTTTCACCTCGATCGCCTCTAGCGTGACCTGCACCGTCTGGTCGTGACGCAGAAAGCGCCCAACCACGACCGTCCCAACGCCCAGTTCGCGTCCGGCTTTCGCTGGATCCACTCCGGCGGCATATTTTTGAGTCGACGCCGAAGGCCGGACTTCCAGCGAATGCGCATATGTCAACGCGTTCGCAATCTCGTCGGCCAGCGCATAGCCCAGGAACTGGCTCTCCGCGTCATTATTAATGTTCTGCAGCGGCAACACGGCGATGGTTCGGTCGTCCGCCGTCACCGCCGGCACACGATGCCTGACAACCCATGCTCCCACTGCCGCCACCACCGTCACCAGCACTGCCGCCAATCCGAGAACGACCCACTTCAGCCTGGCACTCGATGTCTGGAACGTCTTCGTTGTGCGCAGACCTGCAGCGTAAAGAAGCCCGCTACGCATCGTCGGTTCCGTTCCCTTCTGCAGGCGCACTAGATCCGCCTTCATTTCCGCGGCGTTCTGGTAGCGCAGGTTGCGGTCCTTCTCCATCGCCTTTCCGATGATGGCTTCGAGTTCTGGAGGCACCGACGGATTGATGGAGCGCGGCGATGCCGGCTTCGAGTTGATCACCGCATGCAGCGTGGTCACTACGTTTGTTCCGGTGAATGGCTTTTTGCCCGTCGCCATTTCAAACAGCACCACGCCAAATGAAAATATGTCGCTGCGCACGTCCAGGTCTTGCGATTGCGCCTGCTCCGGCGACATATATACCGCCGTCCCTGGAATCACTCCAACCTGCGTCAAAGACTCATCAAGCGAAGAGTCCGTGGTCATGCCGAGACTGTCGTCCTTGACCAGCTTTGCCAATCCAAAGTCCAGGATCTTCACTTGCCCATCCGGCGTCAGAAAAATGTTTGCCGGCTTGATGTCGCGATGCACTATCCCTTTGGCGTGCGAAGCCGCCAGCGCGTCCGCCACCTGCACTGCAATATCGAGCAGGTCTTCAAGGTCCAAGGGCTGGCCATGGATGCGCTGCTTCAGGCTCTCGCCCTCGAGTTTCTCCATGACGATGAAGGGATGGCCGTTATTGTCCTCGATGTCGTGGATGGTACAGATGTGCGGGTGGTTGAGCTGCGACGCAGCCCTGGCCTCACGCGTGAATCGCTCCAGAGAAACCTGATTCTGCGCGAGGTGGTCAGGAATGAACTTTAGGGCAACATGGCGGCCCAACCGGAGGTCTTCTGCCTCATAAACAATTCCCATTCCGCCGCCGCCCAGTTTTGACAGGATGCGGTAATGGGAAATAGTTTGGCCGATCATGTCCATGGTTATCTCTGAAGGCAGAGATTTTGGTCCGCCGCCGTCGACTTTGATTCTAAACGCAGCGCGGGATGTTGGCCCGCGCTCGCGAAGGGGCAATCGTAGGCTGTCGTTCCGCTCGGGTCAACCGAGTACCTTGGGGAGGTTCCAGTGTCTCCAAACGCTGACGATACGCAGCACAAAGCAGACCACTCCGCCCAATACCGCCGACCATGTGGAGGACTGTTTCAGCTTGCGACCTACGATCATTACCACCGCTCCGGCCATGGCAGCGGTGGCGTAGATATCGGAGCGGAGGACTAAAGGGACACGCGCCAGGAAGATATCGCGGACAGTCCCTCCACCGACGGCTGTGACCGTGCCCAGCAAAACGGCGATGAAAGGGTTCATTTTGTACAGGAGAGCTTTTTCGGTTCCAGCGACGGCAAACAGTGCCAGGCCAGCAGCATCCAAAACCAAGATCACTTCGCCGGGGATCCCCTGAACGAATCGATACATGAAGAATACGATCGCGGCGCCCGTGAAAGCCATTGCGGAGTATCGCCAATCACGCAGCGAACTAGGCGGGACGGCACCGATCAGGAGGTCGCGAAAGATTCCTCCTGCTAACGCCGTGGAAAACGCGAGCACCATGAGACCGAGGAGGTCGAGATCGCCATTGATCGCCGCCAGCGCACCCTCGATGCCGAAGAGGAGCGTTCCGGCCATGTCGGCCGCGAATAATAACGTGTTCGATGGACGCTGCAAAGTGGAAGCTTCTGTTCGCATTTTCAGCCAGGAAACGAAATCAAAGTGGAAGCCAGAGAATCGCGATGGTCTAAACGCCAATCAGAGCCGCTGACGATCCCACCCACGCCAGATTCTTGTTGTGATCCACGCCCATCATCAGACCGCGGCCCATACGCACGATGGTCAGCACCGGCAGTAATTCATTGAGCCACACATACATGATCCGCAGTTCGACTTTAGTGAGTCCGTAAGGTGTCTCCACCACTGGCGTGAAGTTCAGCCGCTCCTGCAAAATATATTCGCCACGCTTTGACGCGGGAATCGCGTCGATATCGGCTCGCGAGGGCGCAATCACCACGCCCAGCCCGGCGAACGAATACAGCGGCTTGAGCACAAAATTCTCCAGATCGGCAGGAACCTCCGTCAGTTGGTCGAGAAACCAAGTCCGCGGCACCGACGGATGCTTCAAATACGGGATGGAATACTTGCTGATCCGGAAATACCAGTTCGGATGCCCCGCCCACTCCACATCCAGATCATCTCGGAAATCAAACGGCAGCTTGATACCTTTGCGTTCCAGTTCATCCACGATGGTGCGGTTATAAATGCGTTCGATCGGAACGCGCTTGCCACCGTCTTCATAAAAAAGCCGCCGTCCGTCTTTATGAATCTTGGTGACGCACACGGTGCGAATGCCAAGCAACTTCTCCGTCAACAAAAAATCTGGACGGGTCTTCTGTTCCTCCGGGTGCACCTCCATTAACACCACGTGCGCCGGATCATGTCCCGCAACAATCGCATCCTGCAGAAGCCGCTTGTAAGAAGCCGAATCCAGCCCGCTCAAGAAGTAGCGAAGCGCCGGGTCGAGTCCAAAGACATCGATATAAGCCTGCGCAAGAACCGGTTGATAAGCGTAGAGGGAAGGGAAGGCCTGCAACTCGACCAGTTTCGGCTGCAACTCGCCTGCCGCATCTCGCACCAGCCCAAAGTCCACCTGAATAAACATCGGATGCGGCGATTCATTCGGTACGCGAAACTCCGCCGGAATCGATGCCTCCGAGTGCGCCCGATACTCCGGATTCTCTACCAACTGCCGGATCAGGGCTTTCCCATCCTCGCCCATGCGTTCGACCAGTGCATCAGGAAAGAAGCACGGCGTCTCGCAAAGCGCGAATGGAACTTCCATCCCGCAGCGAGCCGTCATCTCGTGCCGCAAGCGCTCGTATTTCTCAGAAGTGAATCGCGAGTTGAAGTCGTGGCGGTAGGAAGGGATCATCGAAGTTAATGGAGATACGGGCGTCCTCGCCCGTCCAAACTGACGGCAACCCCTAAAGGGGTGGATTCTATCGGACTACTACAGCATCGCTGAAGCGATGCCCTGATACGAAGCGCAGGAGTTTCACGAGAAGCTAAAGGCTAACAGCTGCTCTTACGCTTCGATCAGAAACTTCCCGTCCCGCATGATCTGCTCGCCATCGACCCAGATGTCGAAATTCCTGCCCACGACATCAATGTGCGTCGACGAATACCATTCCGCTCCGGTGTGCGCTCCGTACGGATTTCCAAACGCAATGTGCACGCCCGGATATTTCTCGTCCTGCAATATCTGCCCAATGACGTCCTTCAATTCGATGTTCGTCCCGATGGCAAATTCTCCGACCCGGTTGCTGTTTTCATCGGTATGCGTGTAGGCCCAGAAATCGTCTTTCAATTCTTTGTTCGCTGAGTGTGCTTCGACCACGCGATTACCCCTTACATTGACGGTCAACGGATGCGCCTTCAAATCGCCAAACTTCGCGCACAAATAATCGCCGACAACGCCATCAATCACAAATGTGCCATTCACCTCGCCCGGCGCTGTGAACACTTCACCGCCCGGAAGGTTCCCCCACTTCTCGGTGGTGATCATGCCGCTCGTCTTTACCCACCGGTAATTAGGATTCAAATCTGCCACCAGGTCCGTCCCCGAAGGCGTCTTCGCCCGAATCTGTTTCGCGTTACGAACCGTCTCCAGCACCTTCGCGCTGAGCCGATCTACTTTCAGGAAGTCAGCGCGCATGCCTTCCATCATGATCTGCTTGTTGATGTTGACCATGTGTGCGTGCCGGATTTTTTGCCGGTTGACCACGTCCGTCATCTGCATGCGCGACTTCAATTCGTTGGCCTGTCCCTGCACCGCAAAGATGCTGACCTGGCTCGTCTCCAGATCTTCCGCGATCGCCAGCGGCAAGTCCTTCAGCGGACGGGTCGCCACGTCCTCCAGCACCCACGTCTGGTATCGGCAGCCCACCGCCTCCAGTTCGTGCACGATCGCTGTTGCGATTTCCAGGGTCACTTCATCGGTGATGACGGTAACTTTTTCCGAAGCCTGCACATGCAGGCACACGCGCACCGCGTTCCGCGCCCCCGCCGTGAGTTCCGGATCAAATGCCAGCTTGTTCAGTTGTCGGTTGGATTGTTCTGCAGTATTCAAAGAAGTATTCATCAAACTCGTCAGACGGCCCGTGCGGTGGGCAAACTATCCACCTCGTCCACGCCCACCTCAGTCTCCTCAATGATGTAGTCCACCACGGCTTTCATGTCGCCGGTCCTGCTATACACGTCCAGCTGCCGGTCAGCGCCCGTGCCTATCTTCATAATCTCACGGATGTACTCCACTTCCTGCCGGCTACCCAATTCGTCCACGACGTCATCGACGAACTCCAGATACTCTTCGATCAGATCGCGTTCTGAAACCTCGGTCTGCTTACCGAAGTCGATCAGCTTCCCATTGATCCCATAGCGCGCCGCACGCCACTTATTCTCCATCACCAGTGCGCGCCGA
>Ga0209275_10000869_pt1 | contig 12239 bp, 11 predicted proteins | sample HubBroMetageREF2_FD_188344 | JGI IMG/M metagenome (GOLD analysis project Ga0209275, IMG submission 188344) | Reference soil microbial communities from the Hubbard Brook experimental Forest, New Hampshire, USA - Hubbard Brook CCASE Soil... | ecosystem: Environmental > Terrestrial > Soil >...
GGCTTTGCTCATCGGCTTTGCGTTTGCCGAGAACGTAGAACCGGTCGTGAAGCTGATCGAGAAATATTCTAACGTCCCAATGGGCTTGGCCGATGCTTGCCTCGTTCGAATGACAGAAATTCTTGCCGATTCCATTATCCTAACGACCGACGAAGATTTCCGGGTCTACCGTCGAAACGGCCGACAAGTAGTTCCCTGTGTTACTCCCGAATGATGGCCGGAAGACGAAGACGGGTAAGTTATTGAAAAGATGGCGGATGAGCCTGTAAGCCGGATTCTGTGCGGCGTTGGGCCTTGCGGCTTGGCGCCTGACGATCATTCCTCTAGCCCCGGCCTCGCGACCGGGATCGAGCGACCTACCCGAGGGTTCATCCTTGATGGATGGCTTGCGCCACCACGAACAAGGGAGCGCTTCGTTTGAAAGAAGCACTCAGTGAGCCGGGCCAGCTCTCCCCTCCTATTTGGTCTTGCACCACGCGGGGTTTGCCGTGCCCTCGTTGTTGCCAACGAGGCGGTGGGCTCTTACCCCACCTTTTCACCCTTACCTGAGAGCGAACCTTAGAAGATGTCCGGCAGGTTTTCCTGCAGGATGTCACCGGGTTGCGCAACACAGGCGGTATATTCTCTGTGGCACTGTCCGTAACGCGATGTTTGGCCGAACGGTGAAGCTCGGTTGCGCAAAGCGTCCCCTGGCGTTACCAGGCGCGTTGCCCTTTACCATGAGGCCGTCAGGCCGAAGGGGTTACCCCTCAAGCCAGCCAAGCGCTCAAAGCTACTGCTCCGCTTGCGCGGAGTGGTGTCCGGACTTTCCTCCCGCCTTGGCCGCTTGCGCAGCTTCAGCCAGCGATCGTCCAGCTCACCCGCCAAGATAATTATAGCGCGAGAGGAGTGTGTTCTGGAGAAGGATCGAGAGTGAGTGAGAGCGAATCGAGCAGGGGAGGTTGTGTTTCAGGGAGGGGCCAATAGCGGAAAAGGAGGAGAGCAACAAGGGCCCAGAGGACGATAGAAAATTCCCTGAACCAAGGATTCGACTGGATGATCTCAGACATGACGAACATGTTCCAGACTGAATGGGCCAACGCCGCAGGAAGGATGGAATTCGATTGCAAGGTGAACCAAGCAAAGACGTAATTCATTGCCAAGCAGATAAGTATTCTGCCACCAAGATGAAGGAGAACACCCGGTACAGAGAGGCCGGAGTAGGTGTCGGACCTAAAGTGAGCGGCGCCCCACGCAAATCCTGTTATGAAGATTCCTCTGTGCAATCCGTAGCGCCTGATCAGAACTGGAAGTAAGAGAGCGCGGTACACGATTTCTTCTGCAAAGGCGCCAAAAGTCAGTTGTAGGAGCCACCGGTGCCAACCATGAAGTAAATCGAAATACGACGAGAATTGTGGTGGGTCAAATCTTCCAACGTCGTGAGCTGCCCAGTACGATCGATCGAAGAGGTAAGGGATAGTGCAGCCTATCAGGCTGATGCCGGCAGGCAGCAAAACAGCGAAGAGCACAGCGAGGACTTTCGGCCATCGGATAAAATTGCGGATCGCTTCCCTTCCGGGCTTGCCGAGAATTAATAAGGCAAATCCCAATGGAATCGCTGCATCCAGCAGGCGTGCCACGAATCCTATGGCAAAACCTGAAGTGGCCGAGGTTAGATGGAGAAATGGGGCGCTCAAGACGGCGACTAGAAGAACACCGACTACGCCACCGATTATCAAGACGGGAGCTAGCAAAATGAAGATCAGCAGAGCTACTCGGGACCATGCGGGCTGCTCTTCTTGCGACGATTCGGATTGAACTGACAAGCTGAGAGGCAGGGTGCTTTTCGCAAATTTCAACCTAAATGCGTAAAAGGAAATTAGGATGATTGCGAAAAAAGTGAAGTAGATGCCCGCAGGGAATTCCCGCACCACATCGCCCAACCAACCCATCATTAGGACGAGCTGGCTTCTCTGCTCAAATAACGAGGGCGTTCCCACGGTAAGCCGAAAAAATTCCAGAGTATAAAACAGAAGCTAAAAGTTGAGGGCAACAAGACAAAGCCAATGACTGTCTTCACCGGGTTACGCACATGTCTGAGGCATGCGAAAAGTGCGACCAGCGCACTCAGGGAAAAGACGATGTTGCAGCAAACCAGATAGGCATACAGCTCAATGCTGTCTATGGGTTTATGTAGCCATGCCGGATGGGAACTCGCGAGCAGCAGCGCGTCGGGCCGCCAAGAAAGGCGCGATGAAATGAGAAGGAATATTGTGCCGAGAAGAAAGACGAGTTGCCACGGGTCGGCGGGAATCACGGAACGGAGGAAGGCGGCAAGGCGCTGAAGCACTGGGCGTGGGCTCTGCGCGGGAGTATGCCCCGGTTGAATCGGAGATACTAGCGATTTCGTTACAGGGGAGGGCAGCGAAGCGAGCCGAGACGGAAGAGATTTCCCTGTCCAAGGTTGAGAAAAAGGATGAAGCAGGTTGTGAATTGAGTTTGCCCATAATAAGGAAACCCCTTATTTTGGGTGCATGAATATTACGCTGTCGCTGGATGAGAAAATTGTGAAGGAAGTGCGGAAAATTGCCGTGGAGCGAGACACCACACTGGCTGGGTTGGTGCGCGAGTATCTGGAGAAGCTGGCGGCCGAAGCGGCTGCAACGGGGCAGAAGCGGCGGGAACAAGAGGCGCTGGAACGCACCTTCCGGAAATTCCATTTCAAGATGGGAAGCCTACTTGGAAACGAGCAGACCTTCACGAGCGCTCCTGATTTCCTGGACTCGACTGCTGCTTTCGTGCGGTTGACTGCTGGTGATGGATGTGGATTAACGGATGGCCACCCTTCCTGCGTCAAGGCAAGCTGAAGGTGGCCGCTACTGTTTTAGGAGCTTGTCGAATTCGGATTCGGTCAGGACTTGGACGTTGAGATCTTTGGCTTTGTCTAGTTTGGATCCGGGGTCGGAGCCGACTACGACGTAGTCGGTTTTTTTGCTTACGGAGTTGGAGAGTTTGCCGCCGTGCTGTAGGACGAGTTCGCCAGCTTCTTCACGGGAGCGCTTGGCGAGGCTGCCGGTGAAGACAAAACTTTTGCCGGCAAATTTCTGGCTCTTGATTTCGCGCTTTTCGACAGTGGGGCGCACGCCGGCTTTGTGAAGTTTCTTGATGATGTTGCGATTGGCGGGCTCGGAGAAAAATTCCACGATGCTGCTGGAAACTTTGGGGCCAACTTCAGGAACGCTTTCGAGTTGTTCCTGAGTGGCGGCGGCGAATTCGTCGAGAGAAGAAAAGCGCTCGGCGAGAAGCTGGCCGGTGCGTTCGCCAACGAAGAGGATGCCGAGGGCGTGGATGAGGCGAGCCAATGAATTTTTCTTACTGGCATTGATTTCGTCGAGAAGATTTCGCGCAGATTTTTCAGCCATGCGATCGAGATTGGAGAGCTGATCGACGGTGAGGGTGTATAGATCGGCGACATCCTTCACAATACCGCGATCGACGAGTTGATCGACAATTTTCTCGCCGAGTCCATCGATGTCCATGGCGTGGCGCCCGGCAAAGTGCAGAATGGCTTCCTTGCGCTTGGCCGGGCAGGCGGCGTTGACGCAGCGAAAGGCGGCTTCCCCTTCGACGCGGTGAATGGTGCTGCCACACACCGGGCAATTCTTGGGCATGCGGAAGGGCTTGCGGGGATTCCCTTCCTTGACGACTTTGAGGATGTGCGGGATGACTTCGCCTGCGCGTTCGAGGAGAACAGTGTCGCCGATTTGCAAGCCGAGCCGCTCGATCTCATCCATGTTGTGGAGAGTGGAGCGGCTGACGGTGACGCCTCCGACCTGGACAGGCTGAAGAAATGCAACGGGCGTGAGGGTGCCGGTGCGGCCGACGTTTACATCGATGTTGTTGACTACTGTGGTTTCCTGGCGCGCGGGATATTTGTAGGCGATGGCCCAGCGCGGAGCTTTGGAGGTGAAGCCGAGTTCATTCTGCAAGCCGATGGAATTGACCTTGATGACCACGCCATCGATTTCGTAGGGTAGTTTCTCGCGCTTGGAGTCCCAAGAGGTGCAGTAGTCGATGACGGCATCGATGCCATCGCAAAGTTTCCAGTCAGAGGAAGCGCGGTAGTGGAGATTTTTCAGGGCTTCGAGGGATTCGGAGTGCCTGGGGTACGGAACTTTGCCATCGACGAAGAGATAGTAGGCGAAGAAATCGAGTTTGCGTTGCGCGGTGATGGAGGGATCGAGAACGCGGATGGAGCCGGCCGCAGAGTTACGGGCGTTGACGAAAATTTTGCCGCCGATGCGCTCCTGCTGGCGATTGAGGGCTTCGAAGGACTCGCGAGTCATCATGATTTCGCCACGAACTTCGAAAGTGGAGGGCAGCTTGGCTTTTTTGAGGGTGACGGGGTCGAGGCGAAGAGGAACTGAGCGGACCGTTTTCACGTTGGGAGTGACATCTTCACCGGTGGTGCCATCACCGCGAGTAACGCCGCGAACGAAAAGGCCGTCTTGATATTGGAGAGAGATGCTGAGGCCATCGAACTTGTGCTCGGCGATGTATTCGATTTCTTTGCGGCCGGTACCCTCGCGGACGCGTCGGTCCCACTCGCGGAGCGCGTCGTAGGAAAAAGCATTGTCGAGACTGAGCATGGGGCGGGCGTGGCGGACGGTTTGGAATCCTTCGCGGGGAGCGCCACCGACGCGGACGCTGGGTGAATCGGGAGTACGCAGCTCGGGATGCGCCTCTTCGATCTCTTTGAGGCGATTCATCTGGCGGTCGAATTCGAGGTCGGAAATTTCAGGACTGTCGACGACGTGATAGAGATATTCATGGTGGCGGATTTGTTCGCGCAGAGATTCCGCTTCTTTTTTCAGGGATGCAGGTGCCGCCTTGGCCATTTCCCTTGTCCTTTAGAGTGATGAGGTGCGAGGTACATTATATAGAAATTGGCGGCGTGGATTGGTGGGCGGGTGCCCGTTGTGGCGGATGGCCACCCTTCCTGCGTCAGGGCAAGCTGAAGGTGGCCGCTACATGGGAAATTCGGAAGGAATACAAAGACTGGGAGCAGCGTGGCTGCGGGCTTTGCATATACAATGGAGGTTTGAAGATAGTGCGGGAGAGCATGGATACTCACTTTCAAAATGCGTTGTTGATTCACAACCCCAATGCGGGGAGCGGGGGAAACGCGCGCCGCAAACAGATTGATGATGCGCGAAGGATGCTGGCGGAGAACGGGATTGAGGCGGAACTGGCGGAGACGACCGGCCCGGGGCACGCGGTGGAGATTGCGCGGCAGGCGACGCTTGACATGCGGCAACTGGTGATTGCATGCGGCGGCGATGGCACGTTGAACGAAGTGGTGAACGGGCTGGCGAATTTTCAGAACGGGCACCGGGTGCCGCTGGCGCTGCTGCCAGGCGGGACGGCGAACGTAATGGCGAAGGAATTGTCTTTGCCGTGGGACATACCAAAAGCAGCAAGGCGACTGGTGGGAGCCGAGGTAAAGGAGATTGCGCTGGGATTGGCGACACCGCTCGAGGAGCCGGAGAAGAAGCGCTATTTTCTCAGCCTGTCGGGGGCGGGACCGGATGGAATGATTGTGTATTCGGTGGATCTGGAGTTGAAGGCGCGGGTGGGAATTCTGGCGTACTGGTGGCAAGGCGCGCGGGAAGTGTTGCGCTACAAGTTTCCGCGATTCCGGGTGCGTACCGGAGACCAGCAGATGGAAGCGACGCTAGTGGTGGTGGGGCGGACGAAGAATTACGGGGGGCCGTTTAAGATTACCGATCAGGCGGATTTGTTTGCGGACGAATTTGAAGTGATGGCGCTGACCACGCAAAGCGGGATGCGGTATCTGAGTTATTTGCCGACGCTGTATATGGGAAATCTCCGCAACGAGAAAGATGTGCATTTCTGGAAGGCGGAGACGCTGGTATGCGAGCCGCTGGATGCGAATCCGGTGTACGCGCAGGTGGATGGCGAGCCGCTGGCACGGTTGCCGATTGAGTTCTCGATTGTGCCCCGGGCGTTGAAGCTGGTGGTGCCGCGGGATGAAGTGACCGGGAAGCCGTCGATCAAAGCTTAGCCGTGGACATCGCCACGCATGCTCTTACATCGCTAGCCTTGGCGCGCGGATTATTTCCGCGACGGCGGTGGCCGATTGTTGCGGGAATGATAGTAGCGGGAACGCTGGCGGATGTGGATATTGCCAGCATGTTGTTTGGGCCGGCCGCTTACTTTGCGGGCCGCAGGACTTTTACCCATTCCATTTTAGGTACTGTGGTCGTCGTCGCGATTGCGGCGGCGTTGGCGTTTGTGTGGAACGGGAAGAAACGGGAATGGGCGGTGCTGCGGGACATTTTGCTGGCGACGTCGTGCGCGGCGGTGGTGCATGTGTTGATGGATTTATGCACATCGGACGGCGTGGCTTTGTTGTGGCGGGGGCGCGGGACCAGATTTGCGGCGGATTGGGTGGCGGGCGTTGATCCGTGGATTTTATTGCTGCTGCTGGCGGGGATTCTACTGCCGGAAGTGTTCCGGCTGGTGAGTTCGGAGATCGGGGCTAAGAATAAGGCACCGCGGGGACGCAACGGCGCGATCGTGGCGCTAGCGTTGATAGTGATTTATGTGGAGGCGCGAGCGACGCTGCATGGAAATGCCATGGCGATGCTCGAGCCGCACACGTATCGAGGAGAGTCGCCGCGACGGATTGGGGCGTTTGCGGAGCCGCTTACGCTGCTGACGTGGCGGGGAGTGGTGGAGACGCAGTCGAATGTGTGCCTGATTTCGGTGCCAGTGATGGGCGGCGGACATTTCGATCCGGAATTGGGAGTGTGTCTGCATAAGCCGGAAGACTCGCCGTTGTTGGAAGCGGCGGAGAAGACGCGGGTGGCGGAGGAATTTGTGCGCGTGGCACGATTTCCGCGAGCGGCGGTGGACAAAACGCAGGACGGATATGAAGTGTCGATTCGCGACGTGCGGGACTTGGCGGAGGAAGAGGCACGGGGGCGGGCGGCAGCGCAAATTTTGTTGGATGGAAATTTCAAGGTGCAGAGTGAGATGTTTGTGTGGGCCAGCGAAGTGCGGCTGCGTTGAGATCGCGATTGCGGTCAGAGTCAAGCGGCGGGTAACTTGTGGTGGGCTCGTTCGCGGAGAATGAGGCGAGAGAGCAAGTAGCTGACCGCGACGAAAATAATGACGGTGATCGCTACCTGCCATTTGTGTTGGGCGAGGAATGGCAGTGCGTTGTTGCCGTAGCGAATGGCGAGATAGCCTACCGCGAAATAGCGGATGGTGCGGGCCAGGGCGATCGCGGAAGTGTAGCTCCACAGCGGAACTTCGAAGACACCTGCGGCAAGAACAAAAAATTTGAAGGGCGTTGGCGGCGGAAGTAGAGCGGCGAGGAGCATGCCGGCGAAGCCGTTGGTTTCCACCCAGTGACGAATGACTTGGCCGCGATGGCCAGCGCGTTTGTGGTAAACGGCTTCCCCTCCCTTTCTGGCGAGGAAATACAACAAAACACAGCCGAGGACGGAACCTATCGTGGCCATGGAGGCGTACAGCGGCATGCGGGCGGGATGCTGCATGGAGAGTTCGATGAGCAGGAGATCGTTGATTAGGGGAAAGGTGAGGATGGAGGAATCGAGGAAGGAGATGAGAAATAGGCCGGGAGCGCCGAGGGTGCCGGCGAAAAGGACGATTTCTTGTTTCCAGCCGGTCAGGGACTCGGTCAAGTTGAGGAGCCTCCGAGGATAGGGACAGTGTAGCAGAGGCGGTGAGGGGAGTTGGGTGAGGGCCGACGTTGAGTTCGTGATGACGTTTAGATCGAAGAGGGATTTCTCACTCCGTTCGGAATGACGGGTTACGGTGTGGGCGGCGCAATGATTGAGGTCATTTGGGAGGAGGGGCTAGAGGAGGGTTTGGATTGCTTCGGCGATTGTGTCGTGAATGCTGTGGAGGTCGTCTGGGGAGATTACGTAGGGCGGGAGAACGTAGACGACGTTGCCCAGAGGGCGGAGGAGGACGCCGCGATCGAGGAAGAAGTTGTAGAGCTTGGGGCGGAGCGATGAGAGATAGCCGGGATCATCGACGCGAAGTTCGAGGGCGGCAACGGTGCCGATCTGGCGAGTGTCGCCGACCTGATGAAAGGTGCGGAGATGGGCGAGGCGTTCCGAGTGGATGCGGGCGATGGTGGAGATGCGATCGAAGACGGGCTCGTCGTCGAAAATCTGGAGACTGGCATTGGCAGCGGCACAGGCGAGCGCGTTCCCGGTATAGGAGTGGCCGTGATAGAAAGTGTGGAGGCGATTTTCGCTGCGGAAGGCGGCCTCAACGCGGTCGGTGCAGAGGGTGACGCCCATGGTGAGGAATCCACCGGTGATGCCTTTGGAGACGCACATCAGGTCGGGAGTGATGTTGGCGAGATCGCAGGCAAACATTTTACCGGTACGGCCAAAGCCGGTGAGCACTTCGTCGGCAATCAGCAAAACATCGTGACGCGTGCAGAGGGTGCGCACTTTTTGCAGGAATTCGACGGGGTGGATGATCATGCCGCCGGCACCCTGGAGAAGAGGCTCGACGATGACAGCAGCGATTTGATCGCCGCGTTCCGCCAGGAGTTGTTCGAGTTGCTGGACGCACTCGATGTGGCACGTCTCGCGCTTGAGCCCGACCGGACAGCGATAGCAATAGGCGGAATGCACGCGATGGACGGGATAACGCATGGAGCGGAAGGGCTCGGTGAACGGCGACTCGTCACTGACGGACATGGCGCCCGCAGTGTCGCCGTGATAGCCGTGTGAGAGCGCGACGATTTCGCGTTTCTCGGGACGGGCGACGTTCTGGAAATACTGGACCGCGAGTTTTAAGGCGACTTCGACAGCGGTGGAGCCGTCATCGGAGAAAAAAAGATGAGTGAGATCGGGAGCGAGCCATTTGCGGAGGCGGGTGGCGAGTTCTTCGGCGGCATCTTGCGTGAAGCCAGCAAGGATGACGTGTTCAAGTTTGCGGGCCTGTTCGGCGATGGCGGCGGCGATACGCGGATTGGCGTGGCCGTGAAGATTGACCCACCAAGAGGAGATGGCGTCGATAATTTTGCGGCCGTCGGCGGTGTGTAAGTAGACGCCTTCGGCGCGGGTGACACGGATGGGAGAAGGGTCGAGGAGTGAGTTGGTGAAGGGGTGCCAGATTCGCAGCGGAGCGCTCATTGCGAAAATGCGGAACGATCGAAGTGATTCAGGAAGACTTGCATGAGGGCGGTGCGATGCAAGTTGGGTAGTCGAGGAATTTCGCCGATGACGCGGACGTGGCCAAATTTTTCGACAGTGTCGCGATTCTCGCGGTTCTGATCGCCGATTAACACGACACCATGCACCGGAAGTTCGGCGGCGTGAAGAGCTGCAAGAGTGAGTAGTGTGTGGTTGATGGTGCCGACACCGCTGCGCGCGGCAAGAATCACGGGCAATTTGAATTTGACCATCATGTCGAGCATGAACTGTTTGCCGTTGATGGGGACCAATACGCCGCCGGCTCCTTCGACGATCAGCCAATCGTTGGTGAGGCTGGGCGGAAGATTGATGCGACCCAGATCGATTTCGACGCCGGCCCACCGGGCGGCAAGATCGGGCGAAACGGGCGGAACGAATTTGTAGACTTCATCGAGAGTGCGATCGGTGCCAATGCCGGCGAGGCGCATGACGGTAACGCGGTCGGAGCCTTCGAGTGTGCCTGTCTGGATGGGCTTCCAGTAAACAGCATCGAGAGCGGCGCAGAGTAATGCGGAAAGCGTGGTCTTGCCAACGCCGGTATCGGTGCCGGTGATGAAGAAGTGACGCCTCATGCGTGTCTCGCGATTGCCTGCGGCTGATGCGCGGAGTGCCAGGCGGAAAGGGATTGGGCTAAACGATGCAACTCGTCTTCGGAGATGAGAGTGGTGAGTGAAAGGCGCAGGCGCGAACTGCCATCGGGAACTGTAGGAGGACGAATGGCGCGGACGGCGAAACCGTCGCGCTGGAGATGGTCGGCGGCGGAGAGCGCGGCGTCATTGGTGCCGAGTACCACGGGAACAATCTGGCTAGCGGTGGTGGCGACGTCGAAGCCTGCGGCGCGCAAAGTTTTGCAGAAGCGCGAGGCGCGGTCGAGGAGCGCATTGCGGTCCGTGTCCATAGTGGCAGAAATTTCGAGAGCAGCAGCGATTTGATTAGCGAGGTAGGGCGGAAGCGCGGTGCTGAAGATAAAGGTGCGGGCGTGATTGATGAGGTGCTGCTTCAATTCGACCGGGCCACAGACGAAAGCGCCGGCGCAAGCGAGAGCTTTGCCACAGGTGTGAACGGTGGCGAGAAGTTGGTCGTTAATTCCGGCTCGCACGGCGAGGCCGCGGCCTGCTGGACCGTGAACGGCGGTGGCGTGAGCTTCATCGACGATGAGCGCGGCACCATACTTTTCAGCGAGAGCGGCGATTTGCTGGAGGGGGGCAACATCGCCATCCATGCTGAAGACCGTTTCGGTGACGACTACGCGGCGCCACGGTGCGCCCGCTTCCTGACGTAGAGCGGTTTCTAAAAAGTCGAGATCAAGATGGGGGTAGATAGTCTTGCGAGCGCCGGACAGTCGGATGCCGTCGATGAGACTGGCGTGGTTCAGAGAATCGGAATAGACAGAGTCATCTTTGGTGAGGAGCGAAGAGAGTAAGCCAATGTTGGCGGCATAACCACTACCGAAGAAAAGAGCGGACTGAGTGCCGGCAAAGTTGGTAAACGTAGATTCGAGGTTGTGCCAGTCTTCGGTTTGGCCGGAGAGCAGGCGCGAGCCGGTGCCACCTACGCGGGAAGAATTTTGCACGGCTTGGACGGCGGCGGCGTGAAGTGCGGGATGCTGCGAGAGGCCAAGATAATCGTTAGAACAAAAGTTGACGCCATGAATCTGGGCGAGCGAGCGCAACTGGTGGCGGTCTTTGAGCGCGCGCAGCCCTTTTCCCAGGCTGGCCTTCCACGTGGATAGAACGTCAGACGGCATGCGACTCAAGAGGTTTCAGACCCAGAGTCTGGAGGAGCTGCTCGTCTTCATCTGGGCCGGGATTGGGAGTCGTAAGGAGTTTTTCGCCAACGAAAATGGAGTTGGCACCTGCCAGGAAGCAGAGGGTGACTGCTTCCGGGGAAAGCTGTTTGCGACCCGCGGCGAGGCGAACGCGCGAAGCGGGCATCAAGATACGGGCGGTGGCAATGGCACGCACCATTTCGAGGGGATCGAGCGCGGGCATGGAGGCGAGCGGAGTGCCTTCAACGCGCACCAGCATGTTGATGGGAACGCTCTCCGGGTGCGGATCGAGAGTGGCGAGTTGCTGCAAAAGGCCGACGCGATCGCTTTCTTTTTCGCCCATGCCGAGAATGCCGCCACAACAGACGGTGATGCCTGCTTTGCGGACAGCCGCGAGAGTGCGAAGTCGCTCGTCGTAAACACGGGTGGTGATAATCGAGCCGTAAAATTCGGGTGAGGTGTCGAGATTGTGATTGTAGGCGGTGAGTCCGGCTTCCTTCAGGCGAACGGCCTGGGCATCGGTGAGCATGCCAAGGGTGCAGCAGACTTCCATGCCGAGAGAGGAGACGCCACGAACCATTTCCAGAACTTTGTCGAATTCCCTGCCCTGCGGAGCTTCGCGCCAGGCAGCACCCATGCAGAAACGAGTAACGCCCCGGGCGACGGCATCGCGAGCTACGCCAATGACGTGCTGTGGATCGAGAAGACCTTGGCGCTCGACGTCAGCGTCGTAGTGGGCGCTCTGCGGACAGTAGGCGCAATCTTCAGGACAGCCGCCGGTTTTAATGGAGATGAGTTGGCAGGTTTGCACCCGATCGGGGGCGTGATTTTGGCGGTGTACCGTTTGAGCGCGAAAAACCAGATCGGGAAGTGGGGTGTGGTAAATGGCATCGACTTCGGGCCGAGTCCAATCGTGTTTCAGCAAGTGCGGTACGACATTGTGCGGCGCTAAGGCGCTCGATTCATTCATCTTCTGGGTCGCCTGGTGGAATAAGAAAGTAACTCAATGTTAGCACTACATACTAACACTGGTGTGGAGCGTAAAGCATTTTGGAAAATAAGAATATGCGAAGTTGGGCCGGTGAATGCAGGGGAGAAAGAGGGTGAGAGGACAAGAGAGAGTATGGTGAAAGGTTTGACCGACCATTAGCGAAATGTTATAAATCGGTATTCCTATCGACCCTTTGAGTCGGCATGATAGGGGTTGTGCCGAGTGGATCTGACCC
>Ga0209275_10000871_pt1 | contig 12210 bp, 12 predicted proteins | sample HubBroMetageREF2_FD_188344 | JGI IMG/M metagenome (GOLD analysis project Ga0209275, IMG submission 188344) | Reference soil microbial communities from the Hubbard Brook experimental Forest, New Hampshire, USA - Hubbard Brook CCASE Soil... | ecosystem: Environmental > Terrestrial > Soil >...
GCTCGCCATCGCAGACCTGATCCTCATGCCGAGTGAGTTGGAGTCCTTCGGTCTCGCGGCTCTCGAAGCTATGGCGTGCGAGGTCGTCCCGATCGCAACGCGTGTGGGCGGCGTGCCTGAGGTGATCGAGCACGGCAAGAGCGGATACCTGGCCGATGTAGGCGATGTCGACACTATGGCGCGATATTCGATCGAATTATTAAGCGACGAGAGCCGACTGCAGGAAATGGGGAAGGCTTGCCGCGCTGTGGCGCAATCCAGATTTTGTTCTTCGAAGATCGTCCCGCAATACGAAGAATTCTACCGGCGCGTGCTGGAGCGTTCTTCGTAAAGCGCGGCGGGAATCGAGCCTTCGCTCTCCAGCACCGGCAAACGCAAGCGAATCAGCGTGCCTTTCCCTTCGTGGCTGTCGATGGTCATGCGCGCGGTTTCTCCGTACAACACTTTTAATCGCTCGGCGACGTTGGCCATGCCAATTCCAGTGCCGCCTAGTCCCGTAGGTTTTTCCAGGAGGTTCGCGGCGCCCATGCCCACGCCATCGTCTTCGACTTCAATAATCAACTGGGAGCCGGTCATCCGGCTGCGCAAGAAAATGCTGCCACCTTCAATTTTGGAGGCGAGACCATGCTTGATCGAGTTCTCGACGAGAGGCTGGAGCAGCATGCTGGGTACCATCACGTCGAGTGATCCAGGCTCCAGTTCCTTCCTGACTTGTAGCTTATCGCGGCCGAATCGGACCACTTCGATGTCGAGGTAATTGTCGATGAATTCTAGTTCTTCGCGAAGAGGCACGAAAGCGTCGCCGCTGTTTAATAGCCGTCGCAGAATCGTAGCCAGTTTGATGATCAGTTCGCGCGCGGTATCGGGATCGAAGCGCACCAGCGAAGAAACCGAATTCAGCGTGTTGAACAGGAAGTGCGGGTTGATCTGGTTCTGCAGCGCTTCCATGCGGGCGTGCAACAGCAGACGTTCTTGTTCTTCAAGCTTGATCTGCAGGCGAACGCTGTTCCAGATCTTCAGTTCGATGCCAATCACCATTATCGAAGTGGCGTAGATCAGAGCTTCGACCCAGAGATTTGGGCTTTCCAGGCTGAAAGTCGCATAGGGCAAGAAGTGAGATATTTCCGTCTGCACGAAACGCATGGCGACGACGGTGACGAAGAACATGATCTGCCAATCGAAGAGTCGCGGGGTGGGCAGATTGCGGCGGATCATCCGATAAATGCTCAGATCGATAAAGGGAGAGAACGACCATATGTCTTCGCGGTCGGGAGTGAGGGTGCGTAGTTGTCCGGCGACGAAGCCCACGATGAGATTGAAGGGCAGAGTAGCCCACTCGCCGTGCAACAGCGCTGGAAGAGCCAGCACCGCGCCTCCTACCATGCCGGTGAACCTGCCACCAATCACACCGAGCAACACGGTAGTTTCAAAAGATAAATCGCCAGCCAGGAAACTGGTTTGAATAAAGCGGACCCACACCCCCAGAGCCATGGGAACGCCGATCCACAGGATTAGATAAATCCGTTGCTTAAGGGCGCGGCTTTCGCTAAACAGAAGCGATTTGAACTCCACCGAGCGGACCAGAACGCTGGCGACCGCGGCTGCAACGCCAAGCTTGATCAGCAGGTTAACGAGGATGAGGCGCTGTTCCATTTACTTGTTGATGAAGAGATCCGCTGAGGAGAATGTAGCACGAAGCGTGGGCGGGAGTGCCGCGTCCGCAGTGCTCCGAATGAGGCAGTTCAGGTCCGGTCTATCAACTGCCGTTGAAAAGCTGGAGCCGACGACCAGAGTTGAACTGGTGACCTGCCGATTACGAATCGGCTGCTCTACCAACTGAGCTACGTCGGCTCGAGTTTGATTCTAAATGGGGGTGGAGTCAGCGTAAAGGGCGTGGGGCGTAAAAGACGTCCAGATGCTTCAGACCGCGATTGCGCGTTGCGCCTCTTTTTGGTACTCGACATCCGATTGCGCGGGCAGAAGAACCCAGAGCGTGTAGATGCCGAGTGCGGTACCGAAGGGCACGTTGAAGAGGAGCGAAGGAAATGCGAGCACCACGGCAACGATACGTGCCCAGGGCTCACGCTGCAGCAAACCCCAGCCCGCAATAAATCCCGCGAACGCTTTTACGACCACAGCCGTGGCAATCAGGGTCAAGAAGGGATGCAGGAACGCAGGTCGATCTGGATGCGTGGTCGGATTGAAAATGATATTGGCGACGAGATAGGAGCCGACGCCCATAAGGCCATCGAGTGCCGATAGCGCAATCCAGAGAATTCCGAGCAGCCGAACATGCTCCCGCACCCGGCTGCGTTCGGGGTATCCCGGCATCGGTCCAGCGATTTCTTTTCCGCACCGGCTACAAAACTGCTGATCCGATTGCAGGGTCGCGCCGCATTTGTCGCAGAACATGAAGTCCTCCTGGCCGAACCGCCGCTTGGATGAGATACGAACTATAACCCAGGACCGTTCCAATAAAACAGGGAATCGATGCGGAGCGTCTGCGGTCCGAAGCGGGCGGGCGAGGGCGCCTGTGCAAGACAATCGAGGGCAAAATGAAAAGGCTACCCGGCAACTTGGGCAGCCTTTTCTTTCAAGGGAGAATAGTTCTAACGGAGATCAAACCGTCAAAACTTTCTGGCGAAATCTTATGAGTCGAAAAAGGGGGGTGTCAAGAAATATCTCGGAAATAAACATCTTTATTATCAACGGTTTAGAAAATAGGTTAATAGTCCTTGTCCGATCCTCATTGTGAGACGATTAGACGGCTGAACGAGCCTAAATCATATCAATTCAGCGACTTACGGGCACGTTCACGGCTCGGGAGGCTTTTCAGAGAGGTGAAGAGAGATAAATTCCCGGTTCTGCGCCTGCTCGAACACCCGGTCTGGAAACAGGCGCTTGGCAAGGATGCGAATGCCACCGAAGGCCACGCCGGCGATCAGAGCGAAGCCAATAATGATGAAACAGAGAATGATGACGTTGACCAAGAGGTTCGCGAGATTATCTCTCTTGGTGAAATACGTGTTTTCGTTCCAAGTGACGTTGGCGTCGTAGTTCACCGAAGCCAGCAGCGATCTGCCCTCCGCTTGCGACACTGGTCCGGACACCACCACGACGATCGGACCGGTGCGCTTGTCAAAGATTGGCGCTTGAAGATTGGGATTCGCATTCGCTGGGAGTGCACCGCCGGCGGTTTGCGAGTGCGCCGCCTCGATGCGTCGGAGGTGCTCAGCTGCGATCTGCGGTGTGGGATAGGCGATCAACATCAAAGTCGCTTCCCCGCCCGAACTATTGTAATTCCCAACAACCACTTCCGCCCCAGCGTTGAAGTCCACGAGTTCGGCTGGAATTGGAGCGTCCAGGTTCTGCAGAGTGGCGGGCCCGACCACGTACTTCGCGGTGTTCTTCACGTAGGACTGAGTTGGCAGATAAGCGGGCAGTCCGGGCAAATTGCGAGTATTGCCCGAGGGCAAGGGAAGGCCCTCGGCCATCTCGCGCAACTCGGCTGCGGACATCGCTGAGAGCTTCTGAAAAACAGCGTCGACCAGAATGTTGCCCCGATAAAACAAGACGCGTTCATTCATCGAGGCGGCTCCGTCGCCGATCTTTTCGATCAACATCAGCGGCGTCTTGTAGTACGTGTAGGCGCCGTAAGCGCCGCTGGCATCCTCGAAACGCGCCACTTTCAAAGTCAGCTTGCGGCCATCATCGCGCGTATAGGTGGCCGATTCGAATCCGTTGAATCCGTATTCCTTGAGAACCGCGGCGTTGACGGGGTCGGCGATAGCCGGGTCGGCGCTGGTTCGCGATGGGCCTGAAGTTTGCCATCCGCCGAACTCTTTGGGAAGAATCGAGGTCGAGGGGGCGGCGTCTTTTGCCAGCGCAATCCCAGACAATGAGAGGACGAGCGCAAAAGCCGTAATCAACTTAGAAAGCTTCATGAAGACGCGAAGATAGCGAAGCACACAATTCTTCTCCAATTAGACTACCGGGGAGACGGGAAAGTTTCCAGAGCGGACTCAAACGGCGAGGTATCCTCCATCAACCGGGAATACCGATCCTGTCACCCAAGCGGACTCGTCGCTGGCAAGGTAGACGGCGATACCGGCGACATCTTCCGGCTGGCCAAGGCGGCCGAGGGGATGCACGGCAATTCGTTCCGACCGAACGGCAGTAGGATCCGGCGCCTTGCTGATGACGGCAGCCGTGAGTTCAGTCTCGACGAACGATGGGCAGATGGCATTCACCCGGATGTGTTCGTGTCCGTGATCGATGGCCATGCACTTGGTGAGCAGAACCGCAGCGCCTTTGGAGGGTGCGTAGGCAGCCCGGTTGCGGGCTCCGTTGATTCCGAGGACTGAAGCCATGTTGATGATGGAACCGCCTCCAGCTTTTCGCATGGCAGGAAGCACAGCGCGGGAAAGCAGCCAAAGGCCGCGAACGTTGACGTTGAAAGTCTCGTCCCATTGCTCTTCCGTGATCTGCTCAGCGGTTCCAATGTGAAGCACGCCCGCATTGTTCAGCAAAACATTGAGGCCGCCGAAGTGCGCGATGGTGTGATCGACGACGCGGACAGCTTCCTTTGAGTTGGACACATCCGCCGCGATGACGAGAGCCGCGTCGCCGATCTGGCGTCGGGTTTCTTCGAGCCGTTCCTTTCGGCGGCCAACCAAAGCAACTTTCGCGCCCTCGCGGGCCAAAGCGATCGCGCATGCGCGGCCGATGCCGCTACCCGCTCCGGTAACGATAGCGATTTTGTTGTTAAGTCGGGAGCCCACGCCGAAACTAGTGTAGACGATACGGAACTCTTCAGCAGCCGCCGTCGAGGTGATCTTTCCCCCGGAACCTGCGGCCCCGAAAGATGCGGACGCGCGTCACACCCTAACGCAGGCTGTTGCGCCGCCGATCAAGATGCTCCTGCCGTATTTGACGGCGCTTGCCGGCGTCGTCGTAGCGGCGGCGTTGATCATCGGTTTCGGGAATGACCGCCGGAACCTGGATACGGCGTCCTCCTGCGTCGATGGCTACGAACGTCAGATATGCCGAACTCACATGCCTGCAATCATCGAGGATGTAGTTTTCCACCCAGGCCTTTACTCCCACTTCCATCGAGCTGTGAAACACGCGATTGACCGAGGAGCGAAGAATCACCAGGTCGCCAACGTGCACCGGGACCCAGAAATCCATGTGATCAATCGCGGCGGTGACTACGTAGTTGCGGGAATGGCGATGCGCGGCCATGGCTCCGGCGAGATCGATCCAATGCATCAGGCGTCCGCCGAGCAGGGCGCCGAGAGGATTGGCGTCGTTGGGCAAAACAATCTCGGCCATTTCAGACTGTGAATCACGGACTGGGCGAGGTAACGCTGGTACATGATTCTCGTTCATGGATTTGTGCTCGAGCTAAGGCCCGCGGCGGCGGGTTGAATTCTACGCGCCAGGTACGATTGCAAATAACATTGTGCCATTGTCTGAATGCGCGCGTCGGGGTGAGAAGAAGTCCACCGGCCGAGCGAAAGATCGTATTCCAGAATCCCATGGCTCATAGGACGATGCTTCGATTCGCAAACGAACCAAAAATCCAGCTGTGCGCCGCGGTCGCGAGCAATCGAAAATCTCACCGCATCGTACGCACGTTCCTCGGGCAAACGCGCGCAAGCGGCGGCATAGCCTAAATTACAAAGTTCTCGCAGTTGCTGATTCGTCGGTTCAGTGCCCTCATGGCCGGGCGCGGAGCAATGACCGAGCCAGCCGCCGCCCAACGGAAGACGCGAAGGATGAAGCCATCCGCCGTCGTCCAGTTTGCTCGTCGGCATGAAGAATGGACAAGCCATTCGCTAAAACTCCTTTTGAACGGTGAAGGCATTGTACTCAGCCGAAGAATGGATCGCTAGTGCTGAAGACAACCCCGCCGGCAATGAGTTCCGCCAGGATTGTAGTAATCTGTCTTGGCTGAGAACCCCGTAACCGAGAACTGCCTTTATGGACCGACTTGTAATGCTCAACGAGATTCTTTCGCAGAACCCGAACGATGCCTTCGCCCGTTACGGCCTCGCTATGGAGTACTCGAAGGCCGGCGAAGTTGAGCGCGCGCTGAACGAATTCGGCAAGTTGCTTTCCACTCATCCCGATTACACAGCAGGCTACTTCATGGCTGCGCAAACATTGGTGGCCGCGAATCGCGCGGACGAAGCCAAGAAAATGTTGGTCGACGGAATCTCATCGGCCCGGCGCACGAACAATGCGCACGCGCAGTCGGAGATGACCGCCCTGCTGGACGAGCTGAAATAATTAGGGGCTGAAATAAGCTACTCGCGTTCCCGCGCCATCTTCACCATCGACCATTCCACCAATCCCGGGAACAGTTGATAAATCTTGATCACCGGAATCATCGTCCAGGGAACAACCACCTCGCGCTTCTGTTTCAAATACCCTTGAAGCACAGCCCTTGCGACCCGTTCGATAGTGATCCCCCGGACCGCGGCGGGCCGCACTTGCTTTTGTTCTTTGCCTTTCAGCGCGTTCTTGCTAAAGTCCGTGCGCACATAGCCTGGACACACGGTCAGCACGTTGATCCCCGAGCTCTTGAGTTCGATCCTCGCGCCTTTGCCGATCGCATTCATGGCAAACTTCGTCGCACTATACACGGCATGAAACGGTATCGGAATATGGCCAGCGACGCTCGATATATTGATGATCGACCCGGAGCCTTGCTGCTTCATCACGGGAATCACCGCCTGCATGGCTTCAACCGCCCCGAAGAAATTGGTTTCAAATGTTTCGCGGCATGCGGCCATGTCCACGTTTGCGATCGAATCCAATATTCCGTGGCCGGCGTTATTGATCCACACATCAATGCGCTGAAAGTGATGCATGGTCAGGCCAACCACACGATCAATCTCCTCGCGATTGCGCACATCGCAAGCCAGTGCCAAAGTGGTTTCAGTGTGTCCAACCCGTCCCCGGGCAGCCTCCGCGCGTTCGGCATCGCGCGACAGCAGCACCACGTTTGCACCACGGTCGGCAAAGATTTTGGCAATCGCCTCGCCGATTCCCATTGATGCCCCTGTGATCACCACGACTTTCCCTGACACTTGCATTGCGCTCAATCCCATTTCGAGCTTCTATTCTCCTTGAGCGCCCAAGTCAAGCCGGATCAAGCCAGGCGCTGGCGTACAATCCTAGAAATTCGCGTCGGGTATCGACGCGAAGAATCCCGGAGGCCGTTTCTTGAGCGCATTGCTGCCGTTGTTTCCACTAGACCTGGTTCTGCTTCCGGGTACTCCGCTGCCACTGCACATTTTCGAACCGCGCTATCGCGAAATGATTTCCGAATGCCTCGACCACAGCCAACACTTCGGCGTGATCAGAGGCAAGGAACAGGAACTCGCGGAGATCGGCTGCACCGCGGAAATCCTCACTGTTACCAAGAAATATCCCGACGGGCGCATGGACATCGTCACCGAAGGTCGATCCCGCTTCGAGGTCATCCAACTGAATCAGGAACGATCATTTTTGCGAGCCGAAGTGCTTTTCCTGGAGGACAACCCCGATGGCGCTTCGCGGGACGAGATAGAACAGGCTATGAAACTCCACGGCGAAATCATGACCATCGCCGGAGCCGAGCCAGAGAGATCCTCGGAAGTAGCAGAAGGACAACTTTCGTTTCACTTGGCCGGATCGCTTCCTCTGGATCTCGATTTCAAACAAATTTTGTTGGGCATGACCTCAGAAGCAGAGCGCTTGCGCGCCATCATTTCTTTTTTCGAAACCATCCTGCCTGCGATGCGCCGCACCGTGCACGTACGCCGCAAAGCCGGCGGAAACGGACACGCCGGATAGGTTAGGGGCAGCGTATAATCGGGCCAGAAGCAGTTCTTCTGGGGGTTTTTCTATCATGAGTGTTCCACGGACGCTCGGCGAATTACGCCACAGTCCATTCTCTGAGCAACAACTGCGTACCCGGCGCGTGAAGGACGAACTACGCGACAACCTGATAGCGAAACTTCGCCACGGCGGGCCGATATTTCCGGGGATCGTCGGCTACGACGACACCGTGGTACCGCAAATCGTCAATGCCATTCTTTCGCGTCATAATTTTATTCTGTTGGGACTTCGCGGCCAGGCTAAGAGCCGCATCTTGCGAGCGCTGACCACGTTGCTCGATGTCCAGACGCCATACATTGCGGGTTGTGAAATTCATGACAATCCTTACGCACCTATCTGCCGCCGCTGTCAGGACCAGATTGCTCAACTCGGTGACGAAACGCCCATCGCGTATCTGACACGGGAAAATCGGTACGTGGAAAAGCTGGCGACGCCTGACGTGACCATCGCCGACCTCATCGGCGACATCGATCCCATCAAAGCCGCGCGGGGCGGCCATGAACTCGGCAGCGAGATGACGGTGCATTACGGCCTGCTGCCACGCGCCAATCGCGGCATTTTCGCGATCAACGAATTGCCGGATCTCGCTGGCAAAATTCAGGTTGGTCTTTTCAACATCATGCAGGAAGGCGATGTGCAGATTAAGGGATACCCCGTCCGCCTGCCGCTCGATGTCGCGCTCGTGTTCAGCGCCAATCCGGAAGATTACACGGCTCGCGGCAAAATCATTACGCCGCTGAAAGACCGCATTGGTTCTGAGATTCGCACGCACTACCCGGCCACGATTGAAGAGGGCATCGCCATCACTACGCAAGAATCCTGGACGCAGCGCGATGGATACAAGCTGCACATTCCGAAATACGTGCAAGAGGTCATCGAGCGAATCGCCTTTGCCGCGCGTGAAGACAAAAAAGTCGATAAGCGCTCGGGAGTAAGTCAGCGCCTGCCCATTTCCTGCATGGAAAACGTGATCTCAAATGCCGAGCGCCGCGCCATCCGCCACGATGAGAAACTGGTGGTGCCGCGCATCGGAGACGTCTACGCGGCCATGCCCGCGATCACCGGCAAGCTTGAATTGGAGTACGAAGGCGAAATGAAGGGCGCGGACCACGTGGGACGCGAACTGATCCGAACCGCCATCGCCAAAACCTACGATGGATATTTCAAGGGCACGGACATGAATCAGGTGGTGCAGTGGTTTGACCTGGGCGGCGAGATTCAATTGGCGGATACCGCGGGCGCCACCGAAGCGCTGCAATCGCTCCGCAGCATTCAGGGACTCATGGAAAAAGTAGTAAAGCTAAACGTGGGACCGAAAGAGACGCAGGAGACACAAGTGTCGGCGGCCGAGTTTGTGCTCGAAGGCCTCTACGCCCACAAACGCATCGGACGAAACGAAGAGCGCTTGTTCAGCGCCGGAGAAAAGCCGCCGAAGGTTGCGGAAAAACCCTTCGAGCGCGACGATCCGCCCTTCCGCGGGAGAAGGCCATTTAATTAGTCGTGGGTCGTTGGCCGGCCCAACGATCAAAATTAGAATTGTCATTCCGAGCGAAGCGAGGAATCTGCTGTTTGCTTAGTTAACGACCACTGACCGAGGACCAACGACTGCTTTTTTATGAAACGTATTCGCTATTCCAAATACGTGCCCGACCCGGCCGGCGAGATGAGCATGGAAGACCTGCTCAGCGCGCTCTCTGACTATCTGTTGCAGAGCGGGTTCCAGAATTATCTCTATGACGATTTTGGCGATGGCGAACAGACGCTCGACGATCTGCGCCGTGCTATCGAGCAGGCGTTGCTCGACAGCGATCTGCTCGATGAACAAATGCGTCAGCAGCTCCAGCAGATGCAGATGGAAGGCACGTTGGATGAGCTGATCGATCAACTCATTCAGCGCATGCAGCAGGAAGATTACATCAGTATCGATCAGCCGCACGATCCGTCGCGGCGATTGAGTACAGGCGGGCAAGTCGGCGAAGCGCAGCAGCAAGTGAAATTCGAAATCACCGACAAGAGTCTGGATTTTCTGGGCTTCAAAACCCTGCGCGATCTGATGGGATCGCTCGGCAAATCAAGCTTCGGACGCCACGACACTCGCGACATGGCTACCGGCATCGAAGCCAGCGGAGCATCGCGGCAGTATGAATTCGGCGACACGTTGAATCTCGATATAACCGCCACGCTCTCCAGCGCCATCCAGCGCGAGGGCTTGAAAATCCCGCTGAACATTGAATATTCCGACCTGCAGGTGCATCAGTGCGAATACCAGTCGTCATGCGCGACTGTGCTCATGTTGGACTGCTCGCACTCCATGATTCTTTACGGAGAAGATCGCTTTACTCCGGCAAAGAAAGTCGCCATGGCGCTCTCGCACCTGATCCGCACGCAGTATCCCGGTGATTCTTTGTCGCTGATTCTTTTCCACGATTCAGCCGAGGAAGTTCCTCTATCGCAACTGGCGCGCGTGAAGGTCGGCCCGTATTACACCAACACCCGCGAAGGCCTGCGGCTTGCCCAACGAATTCTGCAACGCCAGCGAAAAGACATGAAGCAGATTGTGATGATTACCGACGGTAAGCCGTCGGCGCTGACGCTCGAAGACGGGCGCATCTACAAGAACGCCTTCGGCCTCGATCCGCTGGTCGTGAGCCAGACTTTGGAAGAAGTTTCCAAGTGCAAGCGCGCCGGCGTCATGATTAATACGTTCATGCTGGCATCGGATTACGGCCTGGTGCAGTTCGTGCAGAAGGTCACGGAAATGTGCCGCGGCAAAGCCTACTTCACGACGCCGTATACGCTCGGCCAATATCTGCTGATGGATTACATGTCGCGCAAGACCAAAACCATTCACTGAGCCGGCAGACAGCTCTAATCCTCCGCCTTTTTCACCGCCAACTCGGCGCCCTGGAAACCAATCTTGCTGTGGGTTCCGTCGCAAAACGGTTTGTTGACCGATCCTCCGCAGCGGCAAAGCGAAAAGGCCGGTTTGCCGGTCAAGTCGTACTGGGTGCCGTTGACGTCGACCATTTCGATTGAACCTTCAGGAGCTTCCACGCGATAAGGACCATTCGGTCGAACCGTAATTTTAACTGTAGCCATAAGGCCTCCAATTGAAATGTATTTGAGCTATGAAGATAACAGCTTTGATCTATCGGCTTCCAGCGCTGGGAGGAAAAAGCTGATACCTCGCTTCGCGAGGAACGACAAGGCTGAGAGGGCGGCGAAAGCAAGGGATAGAAATGAGGAACTGGGTGAGCAGCATTTAGAAGCTGGAGCTAGAAGCCGTATGCCCAAAGCCTGACGCCGAAAGCCCGAGGACTAGAGCCAGAAGCCTCAGGCCACCGCCAATCGCGCCCCAATCAAACTGTGATAAAGGCGGACATACTCATCGATCATGCGCTTGGCAGTGAAGCATTCGCGGGCCCGTTGATAAGCGCGGGTCGCGTAGCCCCGGCACAGATCGCGATGCTCATGCAATCGTCGAATCACGTCCGCCAGGCTCTCAGCATCGTTGGCTTGAAAGTAAATCGCGGCATCGCCCCAAATCTCGCGGAAGCTGGGAATATCATTCGCAATAATCGCGCAGCGCGAAAACGCCGCTTCAAGCGGAGCCATTCCAAAAGCCTCATATCTCGACGTGGCCGCATAAATTGAGGCCCGGCTGTACAGGGTACGCAGCTGCGCTTGCGTCTGTGGTCCTTTGATCGCCACGTTGATTTGGTCGATCGCGAGTTTTACGTCTGTGCGGATCGGAATCTCCACATCGGCAACCGGCGTCTCCGCGCCGACGATGCAAACCGGCAGAGGATGGGTGAATTGGGTGAGCAGGCCCACTTGCTTGCTCGCATCGCACAAACGTCCCACCGCCAGGACGGAGTCGTCCTTACTCACGTAAGGATTAAACGAAACTGGATTCCGCCCGTTGTAGATCACCGCATCCCGCCGAGGCCGCGTATAGCAATTGCGAATCGCATCCAGCATCCATACCGAAGGAGCAACCACCGCACTGGCATGCCACAAGCCACGCGTCACAACCTCCCGATACCAGTTCATCCAACGGCTCTCTTTGAATTCTTGCCCGTGGATTTCCTTCCACCAGCTGATCAAATCGCCGTGTGCCACTACTACGCGGGGAGTATCGACCAGCAGGTTTCCATAACACAATTGATTCAGGTGCAGCAGATCGGGTTTGATTTCCTTCACCAGCGCGGTGAGATATGCGGAAGAGTCTCTGAGATCCTGTTCTGCTCCGTGCATCCACTCGAGGCGAAATGCAGTCGGACGGTATTCCAGCCCCTGCAGTTCATCCATCCACGAAGT
>Ga0209275_10000872_pt1 | contig 12207 bp, 11 predicted proteins | sample HubBroMetageREF2_FD_188344 | JGI IMG/M metagenome (GOLD analysis project Ga0209275, IMG submission 188344) | Reference soil microbial communities from the Hubbard Brook experimental Forest, New Hampshire, USA - Hubbard Brook CCASE Soil... | ecosystem: Environmental > Terrestrial > Soil >...
GTCGCCGGATGCAAAACCTTGGCTCCAAAGTATGCCAACTCAGCTGCTTCATCAAAACTGATGACTTTGATCCGCCGGGCCTCCGGGCAAAGGTTGGGATCAGTAGTTAACATGCCGTCGACATCGGTCCAGATTTCGATGCGCTCGGCGCCCAGCCCAGATCCAACAATGGCCGCTGAATAATCGGATCCGCCGCGCCCGATCGTGGTCGTGATCCCGGCTTTGGTGGCGCCGATAAAACCGCCCATGACCGGTACGCGGCCTTTGTCCAAGACTGGCTGCACTTTCGCCCGCAATCGTTGGTTGGTCTCTTCCATTAAGGGAGCGGCGCGCATATGTTCGTTGTCCGTGACCACACATTCACGCGAATCGATCATCGTCGATTTGAGGCCCTGCGCGGCAAACGCCGCCGCAACAATTCGGCTGGAAAGAATTTCGCCGAACGCGGCAACGTGATCGGTGGTGCGCGGGGTCAACTCGCCTACGGCAGCAATCCCACGCAAGAGTTCGTCCAGCGCTTCGAAGTAAACACCTAAGTCCCCGTGGAACTCGGTGAAGAGCGCTGTCCCCAGAAGTTCGCCTGCGGTGTTGTAATGACGTTCGCGGAGCGAGCGCGAAAGATTGAGGGCAGCTTTGCGATCTCCGCTCCCCGCGGCGCGGGCCATCGCCAGCAACTGGTCCGTGACTTTCGCCATGGCGCTGACCACGACCACCGGTTTTTGCGGAAGCCGTCCTCTAACGATATCGGCGGCGCGCTCGATAGCCTTGGCGTCCTGCACCGAGGTGCCGCCAAATTTCATGACGATCATTGGCCCAGACACCTCGGATGCGGACTAACGCGGTCGGACTCACCATTCCTGCAATATGGACACGCGCGGCTCGTCACCCCAGGTAACCCCGCACCTTAAGCAGCTCGGCATTCAGCAGCGCCGCGCCCGCCGCCCCACGAATCGTGTTGTGGGAAAGCACGGTGAACTTCCAGTCAAAGACACCGCATGGCCGCAAACGGCCTACCGTCGCGGTCATGCCATTGCCGGACTCAACGTCGAACCTCGGCTGCGGCCGGTCCGCCGCAATCGCGTATTGCACGGGCTGTTCCGGCGCGCTGGGCAGTTCCAATTCTTGGGGTACGCTGCGGAATTCGTTCCACGCCTTGATCATCTCTTCCGGCCGCGCCTTCTTTTTGAGTTTTACTGAAACAGATTCCGTATGCCCGTCTTCCACGGCGACCCGATTGCACTGAGCGCTCATGCCGAATTCGGCAGGCATAAAACCGGAGCCATTCAGGCCGCCCAAGAGCTTGCGCGTCTCCTCCTCAAGCTTTTCTTCTTCTTTCGCAATGTAGGGAATCACGTTTCCCAGAATGTCGAGCGAAGCCACGCCCGGATATCCCGCGCCACTCACCGCCTGCATCGTGACCACCATGACCGTTTCGAGGCCGAATAAGTCTTGTAACGGCTTCAGAGCCATCACCAGCCCGATGGCGCAGCAGTTCGGATTCGTGACCACAAATCCACCGGATTTCTTTCGCCAGCTCTGGCACTCGATCATCTGAATATGATCCGGGTTTACCTCCGGAATCACCAGCGGCACATCGCTTTGCATACGGAGCGCGCTGGAATTCGTGACCACAGCGCAGCCGGCAGCAGCGAAGCGGGGTTCCATTTCAGCAGCGATCGACGAATCCAATGCGGCAAAAATAATCTTCGGAGCGCCCTCCGGAACCGCGGGCGAAACGCGCATTTCCGCCACCCGCGCAGGCAAAGTAGTCTTCATTTTCCAACGCGCCGCTTCGCCGTACAAACGGCCTTCCGAGCGGTCAGAAGCCGCCAGCCACGCGACTTCGAACCACGGATGATGTTCCAGCATTTGGACAAAGCGCTGCCCCACCATTCCGGTCGCGCCCAGGATTCCCACAGGAGTTTTCGTCGGCATAGTTGAATTGCATTTTACAACAGGCCGTGCGCAGACACGGGCGGCGGGCTTGCCTGGACCACGCTCGGCGCGAAGGCGCGACATGCCAGGAACACGCGGTACCCAACCGAAATCGGGCCCACTACAGAAAAGTCAATCTCAGCCGATAGAGGAACAGAGGAGCAAACATGCCCGAACTGCGTCAGAACTATTTCACCAAGGAATGGGTCATCATCGCAACCGAGCGAGCGAAGCGTCCGGAGGAATTAGCCACCAAACGCCCGGCCAAAGTCGTTCCTCCGTTTATCGAAACCTGCCCGTTCTGCGTCGGCAATGAAAACAAAACCCCGCCTGAAGTGATGCGAGTTCCAGCCCCTGGCAGCGGTCCCTGGCAGGTGCGCGTGGTCGCCAACAAGTTCGCCGCTCTGTCGCCAGACGCTCAGCCTATCCGCACCATCCATCGTTCGCGGCGCAGCATGGGAGGCTTCGGCGTGCACGACGTCATCGTCGATACACCGGACCACTCGCAGTCCATCGCGACGATGTCGGATTCGCACGTCGCCAACGTGTTGCGCGTTTACAAGTCTCGCTATGAGGCGCTGAGCCTCGATCCACGCATCGCCCACGTAACTATCTTCAAGAACCACGGCGCTGACGCCGGCGCCAGCCTGGAGCATCCCCACTCCCAACTGATCGCCACTCCAGTGATTTCCCATCAGGTGCGCGAGCGCTTCCAGCAGGCTTTAAACCACTACGATGAATTCGGCGAGTGCATGTTCTGCCAATCCCTGGAAGAGGAAATCGCGGACCAGGAACGAGTGGTGCTCCTCACCGACCACTTTGTTGCCCTGGAGCTTTACGCTTCGCCAACTCCGTTCTGCACTCCCATTTATCCAAGACGGCACATGGCGAGCTTCGGCGACATTAGCGCGGTTGAGATTGCAGATCTGGCGCGAGTCCTGCGAACGGTTCTGGCAAAACTGAACCAGGGGCTGGGAAATCCTGATTTCAACTTCACCATTCGCAGCGCCCCCGCCGAATACGTGGGCGTGAAGCACTTTCACTGGTATGTCAGCGTCATTCCGCGTCTAACCCGTATGGCTGGTTTCGAACTGGGTTCTGGCATGTTCATCAACACCGTATTGCCGGAAGCGGCGGCGGAATTCCTGCGCAACGTGAAAGTCGAAATGGCGGCAGGAGCGAGCTGAGAGATGTTGCGGGTGACATCTCGGGCGCTAAGAAACCGATGCTCTGTCATCCCGGGAAGTAACGCGACGATCAGGCCGCGTCGTCACGGCTCGGCTTCTGGCCGTCCTCCGGCTCGCCCGAGTGCTCTGGATTTCCACCCGGTTCCGGAAAATCGGTGTCGGACGACTTCAACAGCGGATCCTGATCCCGGTGTCCCAGCTGGCCCTGCATGGAAGTGTTGTCGCTTGTATCCCGCTCCTCCCCTTCCACAGCACCTTTAGAGCGGTCTTGATCTTTCGTTATCGTCACAAAAATCCTCCCAGCAGGCAATGAACCGCGCCTATAATTAGCCTACCCTGAAATTCCAAAAGATGGCATAAGTTTTGTCATGTATAAAAGAGAATTCAAAAACGCATTGGAGGGTGTATGAAGCGACTGATTCTTACAGCTATCGCGGTTCTGTTCTCGGCGCTGACCTTGTGGGCGCAAACCGGAACTGCAGAACCGAGCCTGCCACTGCCAGAATCCACGGGAGCGCAAAAGCATCACCGCAACAAGCAGCACAATAGACAACACCACAGTCACCCTCATCATCACTCGAGCATTACCGCCAGACGTTAAGGCACGGACGACCGAAATTCACTATGGCCTGAGAACCTTAGAGCTGAGAAAAAGACGAAATAGAATAGTCCAGCTACTCCCCAGGCGCGCGCGTCGCGGTTGTCGAAGCGCCCAGTTTGCGCAGCCGATCCTTAGCCTGCAGCGCCTCGTTTGAACGCGGATAGCGCTGAATCACATGCCGAAGCTGCGCAATCCCATCGTCCTTCTTGCCCAGTTCGATGAGAGCCAACCCTTTTTTCAAATCGGACGAGGGAGCTTTGTTCCCGGTCGGGAAGTTCTGCAGCACCTGATCGTAATTCGTAACCGCTTCCTGAAAGTTTCCCTGCTTGTATGCCAACTCTGCCAAATAGAAATACGCATTCCCCGCGAGATCGGTGTTGGCATAAAACTTCACATAATCTGAAAATTCCTGCTTCGCCAAATCATTCTTCGCCGCGTTGTAATCGCGCAGGGCATTGTTATAGAGCACATCCGGGGGTGGAGCCTGCGCCAGCGCCTGCTGTTGGGCCTGTTGCGCCGCCTGCCCGGCAGCTACGCTTTGCTGCGCGGCCTGCATATCCTCCAACTGCTTGCTGACCTTGGCTAGGCGTGCCTTTAATTCGTCGATAGAATCATTGAGCGCCTGGATCTGACCGGAAAGCTGTTCCACTTTCCCGCCATTATCGGTCTGCAATTTCTCCAGGCTAGTCTGCACCGCAGTGATGGACGCGGCCACCTTGTTCATACTGTCGGTGTTCTGGTCCATCAAGTGCTGCATCACCCCCATACGTTCGTTGAAGGACGTCTGCATCTGGGTCATCTGGTCCTGCAGACCCTGCACCTGGGTTTGCAACTGGACCATTTCCTTGCTGACGCCCCAGGCAGGCATCCCATAGACGCAGAATGCGATCAGCAAAACAACCACGATCGAATATCGATGAATTTTCATAACTTGTTCCTTGAGTTGCAAAATAGGCGCCACTCGAGTTGGGATACTCAAAGGTCCACTAGTGTATGTCCCAAAGGTTCGCGAAATAACTCTGTCATCCCGACCGGAGCGAAGCGAAGTGGAGGGACCTTGTGCCTCCACTTGCCTCCGTTTTCGATCTGGCCGTTTCAATATGCTGCTTATTCCTGGGACACTACACTAGCAGGCCAACTTCATCCCTGTAGCGGAACTCTGCGTTTCAAAAAGAACCTGGCGAGGTATATGACGGCTGACGCATAGAACGCGTAGTCCAAGTAAGGCGTTTGTGGGCGCCACGTCCACAGTTCCATCACCAAAAATATGCCTGCCGCCGAGATGATCCTTGTCCAAGCCCAAAGCGGGCTCATATGTCTGTGCGGCCAGGCCAGACCTATCGGTATCAGCCAGACTACCAAAAACCAGGCCAGAACGATTTTTTCACCGAGGTTCAACAGCCACCCTATGCTGCCACCCTAGCTGAGGATAGCGCGGTCCATCGTTTTGGGCATGCCGCTAAAGACACCAACTGCAGAGACATTCCTTGCAACGTCTCATCTCGACCCATTCCCCTTGAACGGTTCCCGCACTTGCGGTTTTGCCAGAAAACAAAAACTGAGGTGCGGAACGGTCACCGCTCCGCACCTCCACTGACTATTTCTGATACACGAAATGACCACGGCGGTTCTGCTGCCAACAGGCCTCGTTGGATTCAGTGCAGAACGGCTTCTCCTTGCCGTAGCTGATCGTCTTGATGCTGCTGGCACTGACGCCACCCTGCGTCAACGCGCTCTGGACGGCGCCTGCTCGACTGTCGCCCAATGCCAGGTTGTACTCGGTGGATCCGCGCTCATCGCAGTGTCCCTCAACCACGAAGTGGATGTTGGGATGCTGCTGCAGGAAAGCGATATCCGCCTGCAGCGAACTTTGCTGATCAGAGCGAATGTCGGATTTGTCGTAGTCGAAATAAACATCCTTGATGTTCTGCGAGAATAGTTCCTCCTCGCTCGGTCCGGGCGCTGGCGCTGGTGGCGGCGGAGGTTGAGTCACGGTGACCCGTGCCGTTGCCTGCTGCGTCCCGCCGGCTCCTTTCGCGGTCAAGGTATAGGTGGTTGAATCGGACGGTGTAACCGACTGCGAGCCGCTGGCCTGCACGGCTCCCACGCCGTCGATGCTCACGTCGGTGGCATTTGACGTTTGCCATGTAAGTGTTGTCGATTGTCCCTGCTGGATGCTGTTGGGATTCGCCGTGAGTGACGCCGTCGGCGCTGCTGGCGGCGGTGGGGGTGGTGGTGGCGGCGGTGGTGTCTTCTTGTGGCAAGCGCCCAGGAACAGGATGGCACCTAACGCGAATATAAGCGTGATCCACTTCATTCTCTGCTGCTTCACTTTTCCTCCCTTGCGTAATCGCGCGCCGCTGCCCACAACGCGCGCCTCAGAATTCGTAGCGGGGCGGGTTCACTTCTCCGCCTCCTCCGGGCTAGTTAATTCAAGAATTCGCCAAACACAAGTGTTACAAGCGTTATGTTAAATCCTGCAGTCTGGGATTCGGCCTTTTTTCTAGCTGAAGCTGTTTTCGGCCGGATCCTTCCGCGCTACTTCCAACTCCAGTTGGGTTGAGTATTGCTCCCAGTGGAAGTCAGTTGCTTCGGATTGCTCCCATCGGCCAGCATCTCCCAGATTTGCTCTCCTCCGGAACGGCTGGACTGAAAAACAATGTGCCGTCCGTCCGGCGCCCACGAAGGAAAATCGTTTCGTCCGCCATCGTGAGTTAGTTGCACCCACTGCTTGCTGGCAACGTCCATGAGGTAAATATCCGACGCGCCGGGAGCCCCCGGCCCGTAATGACGCGTCCAGGCGAACACCAGAAATTGCCCGTTGGGCGACCACGCCGGAGAAACCGCGTAGCCTTGGTCCGTAAGCCGCTGCAGGTTGGTTCCGTCCGCTTCCATCGTGTAAATCTGCGGCAGCCCCGTCCGCCCACTTACCCAGGCGATTTGTGCGTTCGTCTTCCGGTTCCATACCGGCGAAACGTCTGGACCCTTGAACGAAGTAATGCGCTTCAGATTTCCACCCGATTGATCCGTCGTGTAAATTTCAGGGTCTCCGGAACGAGATGATGAAAAGGCCAATTTGGTTCCGTCGGATGACCACGCTGGCGACAAATTCGTGCCCCCAAATTTGGGAAATGTGACCAACCGGTTGAGATCCATCGAATACATCAGGATTTCCCAACCCGACTTCGTTATTGAACTGAAAGCCAGACGCGAGCCGTCGGGCGAAATCCGCGGAGAAAGCGAAATTGAATTCAGATGTGTAATTTGGCGCTGATTCGCCCCGTCGTAATCCATCACCCAGATTTCTTTGTGTCCGGTGCGGCTGCTGACAAAGTAAATCTGGCTTTCGGCGACGCCGGGAATACCGCCGCCCAAGCGGAAGATAATCTCGTCCGCGAACTTGTGTGCGATTAAGCGGGCGGCATCAGTGGTGGCCGAATCCTGATATTGTTTGCCCAGCACCTGCGGCGACACTGTGTTTTTCACGTCATACAGCCAGCCCTGCACGGTTACACTGCCGCCGGTCACTCCCAGATTGCCGAACGCCAACATCGCAGCGTTGAGTGGCGGAGCACTCCACGCGGCGAACTGCACGTCGGTCGGCGCGCCCGGGACCGCCAGAGGATAGAAGCTCTTCGAAGCCATGTCGAAGATGCCGGCGTTATCCAGGTCATTCCACAGCGTGTCGTTGAAAACCTTGAGCAGATCTGCGTTCTTGGCGTCTGCGGTGGAAGGTTTGAAGTCGGGGACCGCGAGGCGAACCTTCTCCATACCAAGGCCTGTGCCGGTTTTGATCCAATCCTGACCCAGGCAAGGAGTTACAAAAGCCGCAATCAGTAGGAGAAAGAATACTGCTGCGCTAGCGCGAGATTTGATTGTGCAATAGTGCGTGCCGGTCGTCCTCTTGCCGATACCAGCGTCCGAACCAATCCTATGATGACAAACATCGAAGTGCAAGTTGCCCTTACGCATTAGTATGCCAATGCCTTCCAATTAACTCGAAACCTAAAGCCCGAATTAAAGTTACTTCTTGTAATCGAACCAGAACTCGACCGAAACCTTGCTCTGGGAATAGTCCGGAGGCAGCGGACCAAAAGTATCAATACGCTGCAAGGCCCGCACCGCCGACTGATCCAGCGAGGGCACGCCGCTCGACTGCTCAACCTGCACATTCGTAGGGTGCCCGTCCCGCATGATGTCAAATGTCACGTAGACCCTTCGTGCGTCCGAAACCCCAGGATCGACTTCATACTTGAGCCAGTTCTCGGAAACTTTTTGCTGCACCACTCGCACGTACCATGCATACCGCGAACCAAAATCGCCTCCGCCACCGGTAAATCCAAAGCCACCTTTCGCGCCGCCCGCATTGAAGTTTCCATAAGGTCCGCTCACCGGGCCGCCTTCTCCGAAAGGAACTACGTTGCTGGCCTCTTCTTCCGGCTCAGGCTTAGGTTTTTGTTGCGCACTGCTTCGCGGCTTCGGTTTTATTTTTGCATTCTTGTCAGGAATCGGAATCGCTTCCGGCTCTTTCTCCTCGGCCTTCGGTTGCGACTGCGTTATCCCCTTCGATTCATTCGCCAGCACATTCTGTGTCTGCACCGTGGTTGCCGGCAGCGGAACCGAACTTACCAGGGTCACTCCCATCGCATCCCCGCCACCGCCCGCGCCCCACGCGCTGCCTTTGCCGCCCGATACAATAGTTGCGTAGAGAATGATCGAGCCCGCAACCGCAATGTGCAGCCCAGCCGACCATGCCAGGTTGCGACCCCACTTGTCGTGCTCGAAAAATATCTCAGCGTTGGCTTCCATGGCTATCGAGGGGCTGGGTCACGATGCTTACATTCGTGATTCCCGATTGCTTGACCGCATCCATCACTGTGGCGAAGGCGCCAAAGGGTACATTTTCATCCGCCCGGATAAAAATCGACTGGTGTTGCGGGTCACGAATTTTCTGCCGAAGCTTGGCCGCAATTTCATTAATGTTGATGGGATCGTTACCCAAGAATACACGCTGCTGCTTATCCACGCTGATGACCAGCCGTTCTTCCGTAATCTCTTTGACCGTGCGGGTCTTGGGAACGCTGACTTCAATCCCCGATTGCAGCACGGGCGCGGTCACCATGAAAATAATCAGCAGCACCAGAACCACGTCCACCAGAGGCGTAACGTTGATTTCGGAAATAGAAGATTGGGTCCGTCCGTTCGAAGCCGTGAACGCCATTACCGCCGCACCTCCGGTGCCGCGGGCTGCGCCCGCTCCACCGCATTCAACATCTCCAAAGCAAAATCATCCCCCCGCGCCGCGAATTCGCGAATTGAACTGCCCAGCAGATTGTAAGCAATGACCGCCGGAATCGCCGCCGCCAATCCCGCCGCCGTAGTAATCAGCGCCTCCGAGATTCCCGGCGCAACCGCCCGAAGCGTAGCCCCCCCCGCAGTCCCCAACCCATGGAACGCATCGATAATTCCCCAGACGGTGCCGAAGAGGCCTACGAAGGGGGTTACGGCGCCGGTTATTGCTAGCCAGGGCATGTTTCGTTCTAAGCGCGTGACTTCTTCGGAGCAGGCGATCTGCATGGCGCGTTGAATCGCGATACTGCTGCCTTGCCGTTTGTGTTCTGCGAAGCCTCCTTCAAATACTGCGACTAAGGGGCTGGGCTTGAATTGCTCGGCGACGGCTGAGACATCCTGCAAGCGTTGGGCTTTGCGGAAGGCTCGCACGAATCGTCCGCTCTGGACCCGGGCTCGGCGTACCAGGCTCCATTTCGAAAGAATGATGGCCCACGAGATGACGCTAAAAGCCAACAGGGACAGGAGGACGACCTTAGCGACGGGACCGGTTTCTCCAACTAGATCGACGATCTGCCCGCCAACCACCGCTGCCAGTAGTAAGGGAGAATACATTTTATTTTGGAGGCTGCCGTAATTATAGACGAACATTCACCGCTTCTCCGAGAGACGTACCGCATGGATTAACGGGGGTTTCCCTGTAGCCAACAGAGAACTGAGTAGTGGCTTAGTTCGATAGAGAAGCGAGCCAAACGCGCGATTGTTGCGTCGCAAAGAACGCGACGCTTCGTGCGGCTCGCCCATATCCCTCGCTGCGCGAAGAACGCTTGCTCGGGATGACAAATCAAATTGAGCCACTACTGCGAGCTGAGAACGCGGAACCGAGAACCGTTTTTCATGCTATCCTGCACGCAACTCTCCCAAATTTGGTCGCAGGACAGCGCGTGCTCGCCGAACTGAGGCTCGAAAATTACGCGGTCATTGACAATCTGGCGGTAGAGTTTGCGGCTGGCCTGAACCTGTTGACGGGAGAGACCGGAGCCGGTAAGTCCATTCTGATCGATGCGCTGGCTTTGCTTCTCGGTGAAAAAGCTTCCAGCGACGTGATTCGCGCGAACGCCGACCGCGCTGTGATCAACGCTGTTTTTGAAGTCGACGAACGCACGGAAAAGAGCATAGCCAAAATTCTTGAAGCCAACGGCATCGACCCCAACGAAGAGGACGAATCCATTATTCTTCGCCGTGAGATCGCCGCGGGCGGCAAGGGTCGTGTCTTCATCAACAATCAGCCGGCCACGGTGGCTGTGCTGCGCCAACTTGCCCCGCATCTCGCCACCATTCATGCGCAAAACGAATCCATCCTGTCGTTCGATGCCACCGCGAGACTGGACCTGCTCGACGCGTTTGCGGGTACCCAACTGGATGGGGTTGGCGAGGCCTTCGCAAGCTTGAGGGCAATAGCTCGTCGTATTGAAGAACTGGAACATGGCGAGCAGGACCGTCTGCGCTTGCTTGACCTGTGGATTTTCCAGAGAAAAGAGATTGAAGACGCCAAGCTGCAACTCGGCGAAGACGAGCGTCTCGAAACCGAGAAGCGCGTGCTGGCCAACGCCGAAAAGATTTACAGCGCGGCCATGAATGCCTTCGACTTGCTTTACGAAGGCGGAGCGTCAACCTCGTCGTCATTGCGCACGGCGCAGAAGCATATTGAAGAGCTTTCGCGCTACGAACCAAAATTCCGGGAGGCGCTGGCTGCGATCGAGACGGCGCGCATCAGCGTGGAAGATGTTGGCGCAACTCTCCGCGATTATGCTGGAGGCATTCAAGCCTCGCCCGAGCACCTCGCGGAAGTCGAAGATCGCCTCGCGCTGCTCGATCGCCTGAAGCGCAAATACGGTCCATCGCTCGATGATGTCATTCATCTTGGTGAAGAAGTCAGCCGCAAGCTTTCCGAGATGGAGAACAAAGATGAAATTCTGGCCCAGTTGCGCCGGGAACTGGCACAAGCGGCTGAGGAATACTTGAAGTCCGCACGCGTCATTTCGAAGAAGCGCTATGAAGCCGCCCGCAAGCTGGAGAAGCTAGTCGAGGCTGAGGTCAACGATCTCGCCATGAAATCCAATTTTCACATCGAGGTCAGCGGAACGGATGAGGAAGGGAACTGGACGGCTTCCGGTTTCGATCACGTGGTCTATTTGATTTCCACGAATCCGGGTGAGCCCCTGCGACAACTGGAACACATCGCCTCGGGCGGCGAACTGTCGCGGGTGATGCTGGCGCTGAAAGCGAGCGTGGAAGCGGGACAGGGAAAAAAGAAGACAAGCGCGCAACGTACGCTCGTGTTTGACGAAATCGATACCGGCATCGGCGGACGCGCCGCCGAAGCCGTGGGCAAAAAGCTGAAAGCTTTGTCGCGATCGAATCAAGTGCTCTGCGTGACGCACTTGCCGCAGATTGCGACTTTCGCGGACCATCATTATCTGATCGAGAAAAAAAGCTCTGCTGAGCGCACGCGAACCGCCGTTCGTCTTATTACTGGCGAGGAGCGCACCGAAGAAGTTGCGCGCATGTTGAGCGGGGCCAAGCTGACTGAGACTTCGCGGAAGCATGCCGAGCAGATGCTAAAGACGAATGCGTGAGCAGTGACCCGACCGTCGAAGTCCCCACCTACCGCCGAAGAGCGCGACGTTAGGATGGCCTGGTCGCCGGTCGATGAGTGTGTAATGGCGGCCGCCGCTTCCCCGCCCTACTGCACCGTCAACTTTAGCTGGAGTGACTCCTGCAGTGTGCCCGAGATCGCGGTTACGGTCACAGTATAGGTACCCGGCGGAGTACCACCGTTGCCGCCACTCCCGCCGTTGCCACCGCCACCACCACTGCCGCCACGGTTGGCACTATTTCCACCACCGCAGGAAGAAATCATTAGAATGACCCCCAACGGCAAACTGAGAGCAAGCCGCCGCAACGCTCCCTGGTTGTGACTCACCAGCGGCAACATTAGTATTCCAGCGATTACCACTGCCCACCACGACGGCGACGGCCTGAAGCGCTGAGGAACAAGCGTACCCGTGGTCGGTGCCGTCGTGCTCACGCTCACGTTGAACTGCGTGGCTTTCGTCCCGGCTACGTTCACACTCGATGGCACTGAACATGTCGCACCCGTCGGGGCGCCCTTACAACTCAGGGTTGCTGGAC
>Ga0209275_10000873_pt1 | contig 12207 bp, 13 predicted proteins | sample HubBroMetageREF2_FD_188344 | JGI IMG/M metagenome (GOLD analysis project Ga0209275, IMG submission 188344) | Reference soil microbial communities from the Hubbard Brook experimental Forest, New Hampshire, USA - Hubbard Brook CCASE Soil... | ecosystem: Environmental > Terrestrial > Soil >...
CCGGATATCAGCTGCGGATCGGTGGTGAAAGGGCCAAGCAATTAGACGGCTTCGCAAATCTCAAAATCGTTCTGCTGATTTCTTTGATTGGGATTTACTTGGCCTTGCTCGTTCAATTCAATAACGCCGTCAAACCTCTTTTGGTATTCGCTGCTGCTCCTTATGGCGTGATCGGCTCTCTGATCGCCCTCGCGATCATGCATACGCCGTTCGGGTTCATGGCTTTTCTCGGCATCGCCAGCCTGATAGGCGTGATTGTCAGCCACGTCATCGTGCTGTTCGACTTCATCGAGGAAATGCACGCAAAGGGCGAGCCACTGGTCCAAGCGCTGGCCGATGCGGGCATCCAGCGAATTCGCCCTGTAATGATCACAGTGGGAGCAACGATCCTGGCTCTTTTCCCGCTTGCTCTCGAAGGCGGTCCGCTGTGGCAGCCTCTTTGTTACGCGCAGATCGGTGGACTTGGCGTCGCTACCTTTATCACTCTGCTCTTGGTGCCGGTTCTTTACAGCATCTTCGTGCTTGACCTGAAGATCATTCGCTGGGAGGCGAAAGAGCCCACCATGCATGGCCAACTGACTGAAGCGGCTAAAGCCGTTCCGCAAACAGCCTGAAAGCAATGAAAATGACACTCATTCCTCAAGCTTCTGCCGCTGTTCTTCTATTAATCCTCACGCTCTGTTTGCAGTGTGCTGGGGTTGCGGCGCTCATTGAGTGGCTAAGACGCGTTACAGCCAAGGACGCCCAAGGATTTGGTCCGGTTCGCTCTGCCGTCCTAGTAGTGCGATCGACGATCGCAATCATTATTCTCCATGGCCTCGTAATCCTTCTGTGGGCGAGTTTCTACCGGCTGCAATGCTTTCCTTCGTGGGAACTCTCTTTTTACTTCTCCTCGAGCAGTTACGCCACCGTCGGTTACGGCGACGTGACTCTTCCCAGCAGGTGGAGACTCTTGGGGCCTCTTGAGAGCATGGCGGGAGTACTGATGTGTGGAATATCGGTCTGTCTTCTCTTTGCCACGGTCACGCGGTTGGTCGACCGCGACCCACGCCATTCTCGGAAACTGGGCTACGCAAACGATCCGGTTGCCCCAGAAGGGGAGTCACTATATTAGTGCGGAAAGCTATGCCTAACACCAACATCGAAACTCCCGATTGGCTTCGCGAGATGGAGACGATCCTCGAAGAACTTAATGAAGGTGTGGTCATCGTTGACGATCAACTTCACATCGTCTTTGCGAACGAAGCGCTGCTTCGTTTAGGCGGATACCAGCGTGGCGAGACATACGGCCGCACACCGGACGACATTTTTCCGCAGCAAGATCTCCCGTACATCATGCAGCGACATGCAGCAGCCCAGCGCGAGGGGCACGATCGTCACGAGTTTTATCTTCCGCGCAAGGACGGAGAGAAGGTCCCGGTCATCTATAGTGTCCGCGAGATTCCAGGCCCTGGCGGACAGCAGTACGGTCTTATCATCCTGACCGATATCAGCGCACAAAAGCATGTCGAAGAGCAGCTTCGGCAATCCAACGCATTGCTGGAAGAGCGCCAGAGGGAAATTGAAGCGGAACTTTCTTTGGCCGCGCGCGTCCAGCAGTCCCTCGCGCCGCGCAACATGGTTTGGAACGATATCGCTGTCGAAACCTATTACAGCCCCTCAAGTACGATTGGTGGTGACTTTGGTGTCGTCCTCCCGCACGGAGACGAACTCAACCTACTCGTTTGTGACGTGTCTGGGCACGGTATTGGCTCGGCTCTGGTTGCCAACCGGATTTACTCGGAAACTCTGCACGAACTGAGACGCAATGCCGGGCTCGGCAGCCTGCTGCAGCACCTTCACACTTTTGTCCGTGACTACATTGGCCTCGACGGTTTTTATTTCACCATGGCTGCGGCCCGGTTTGTCCAACGCGGACGCCGGTTGACCTTTGCCGCTGCAGGACATCCGCCGGCAATTCTGATTTCAAATGATAGTATCCGCTTGCTCAATTCCCAAAGCGCCATCCTCGGTTCTCTAACCGATGTGACTGCATCAAAATCTGTGGACGAAATTGATCTCACCTCCGGCGACCGCCTCGTTCTCTATACTGATGGCTTCACCGAAGTTTTCAACGAGCGTGACGAAATGCTGGGCGAGGAAGGCTTTGCAGAGTTGGTCCGCCGATCCGCAAAGCGACCACTCCAAGAGATGAAGCAGGCCATTCTCGATGGTGTGGCAGCATGGCGACACGGGCCTCACACTGATGACATGTCTCTTGTCATCGTCGAGCTTCGCTAACTCGTGTGCCGTGATCGGAACATTCGGGGTTCTTTACAGAATCTTTGTGCTGGATTTAAGCATCATCCGCCGAGAAGAACAGAAACCCAAGATGCGCTGATTTACTGAATTGCAACAAAGAATATTTAGAGACTTGAGGGTGTTTAAAGATGGTGCGTGAGATCAACGGTAAAACTAGAAAAACACAGATCGTTATTTTGGGTGGCGGATTCGCTGGCGTAGAGACCGCGCGATACCTCGACCGCACCGCGGCAAAGCGCGCCGATGTCGAGGTCACCCTCGCCAGCAGGGATAACTTCACTCTCTTTACGCCGATGCTTGACGAGGTGGCAGCTGGAGACCTCGAGCCGGCGCACATCTGCAATCCTCTTCGCAAGCTGCTTCGGCATGTAACCGTTTTGAGTGGGGAAATCAAAGCGATCGACCGTGACGATCTCCTACGGGATCGGGGTGCTTACCCGAGAGTTGCCGTTTGGATCACCTCGTTCTGGCGCTTGGGTCGGAAACGGACTATTTCGGAATTCCAGGCGTGGCCGAACATGCGCCTGGCATCAAGACGCTTGGCGATGCGGTGATGCTGCGGGCCGGGGTGATTGCGATGTTGGAAGCCGCCAGTGTCGAGCCCGACCCTGGTCGGCGCAAGCGGATGCTCACCTTCGTGGTCGCGGGCGGAGGTTTCGCCGGCGTTGAGGCCGTCGGCGCCATCAATGATCTCGCCCGTGAGAGCCTCCCGCACTATGGCCGGATTGATCCGCGCGAAGTTCGCGTTGTCTTGATCGGTGGAAGGGCGATCCTTCCTGAACTCGGCGAGACGCTTGGCTTCTACGCGCGCAGGAAAAGCTCAGGGAGCGTCAGGTCGAGATCAAACTTGGGGCCAAAGTTATCGCCTATGCAGAGGGGGCCGTGCGTTGTAGTGACGGGGAAGCGATCCCAACCCAGACGTTGGTATGGGCCGCAGGTGTTTCGCCCAGTCCGATCGTTAAAGACATTCCATGTGAACTCCTAAAGGGAAGAGTAGTCGTTAATTCCACTCTGGAGGTCCCCGGAGTCCCCGGGGTATGGGCGGTGGGCGACTGTGCAGCGATAATCGACCCGACTTCAAAACTTCCTTACCCTCCGACCGCCCAGCATGTCCTTCGCCAGGGGCGGCCTGCCGGTGAGAACATTTACGCCCGCTTGCAGGGTAAACAAGCAAAGCCCTTCCTGTTCAAGAAGCTCGGGCAGCTCGCGACGATCGGCCGGCGCACTGGTGTTGCCAGGATGTTCGGCCTCAAGTTTTCCGGAGCTGTGGGGTGGGTTCTCTGGCGGACCGTCTACCTAATGAAGTTACCGAGGCTTGAGAAGAAGTTGCGTGTCGGGCTGCAGTGGGCGCTGGATGTCGTCTTTGAGCGTCACCTCGCCCAGTACGTGACCCTGCGGGACGTTGAGTCGCTTAATCGGCTGCTGGAAACAACCAGACACGAGGGTTCCGCCGCAGCACCGCAACATTGTGATTCTGAAAAGGTCGCATGATGATTTTCGACGAGTTTCGATTCGCGCTGCTACGCCAAATAGCTGCCGAATGCTGACGCATGAAGCCGGCGGTTTCCAAACCCCCGCACAACACTTGGATTCTAACTCCCGAACTCTACCCTGCCTTGGTAGCGCTCTGAAAAGACCTACAACGGTTCCTTAGACCGTTGTACCTAATCGCGGATCCAGCGCCCTGCTCTGGAGGCCGGTGTCCCCTATCCTTATATATAAATTGCCCCCGCAGAACCCCCTGCTTCTCTGGCAGGTGCGCATGCACAGGACCAAAATCCCTGATTGGGAGGCAGGCGCTTGCCTGACAACAAAGCCACTAGGCGAATCTTTCGGTGGAGAACGGAATCATTTCCTACTCGAACGAGGTCCCTTCGACAGGGGACAGAAGGTTCTACTACTTTCGCCCATCTCTAACAGCTTCTAGACTTGACTTATACTCATGGCAATCAACGGACGGGGCGAATGGTTTTATTTAAGATCATTGCAAGCGCCGCGCTGCTTCCCTGGTGAAAGCTTGCCAACGAAGCGGTGAACATTTCGTCCTGCGTAACGAGATCCCAAGCAACCTCATAACCGGCTTGCAAAGCCAGTTCTCGAATGAATTCGCGTTGAGCTCGTCCGTTTCCCTCGCGAAAGGGATGCAAAGCGTTAATCTCGCCAAGGTAGTAAGCCGCGCGTTGGCAGAACTCCTTGGAGTCACTCCCACGCAAGCACCGCTCGCCGGCGAGTTGGTGAAATGGCTTTTGGAGTTCCGGTCCGATGTGCTCCGGTCGAGCGAAAAAGGAGTTGCCCTTGGCAATAGGACCTGTACGGAATTCTCCGGCCCAAGCATAAACATCCTGAAACAGGAAATGATGGATGCGCCTCAAATGATCTGAGTCAAAGGATCCTTTAATCGGGTTTTCGTGAAGATCAAGGAGTCGCGCAAAGAAATGGTCACTCTCAAACTTGCTCAGGCCGCTCTCATCGTGAATGTCGGCAAGATTGCGGAGGATAGAGGAATCCGCGTAGAGGTAGGGATCGCCTTCGATGTTTGCTTCCTGGCTCAATCCCGGCGGTAGAGGCGCTTGACCGCAACTGTAAGCTGCTTCGCTTCGAGCCGCCCCTCGACGTATTCGTTCGCAAGCGCCATTACTTCCTTGCTGGGAGCCAGGTCTTCAAGTCGCAGTGTGGCGAGCACCTCGCGCACATTCCTTTCGCGCTTGGCACGGGAAGAAGCATCGAGGCGCTTAGGAGGTACGGTGGTAGTGCTCATCAGGTTCCTCTGAGTACCGCTATTTTACACCAGCCAGTGAAAGAAACCATGGACGACCTTTGGGGCCGCCCTCCCTAGAAAGTGAGCCTGATTCGGACATTGCAGACTCCTGTCTTAATTGATGTCGTGAAGGCACGCGGGCACGTTTGTCAGGCGAATTCATCGGGAACACCCAGATTGGAGTTCCGCGAAAATGGCGACAAGAACACAAAACGGAAGACTGTTGACTAAAAAGGAGCGTCCGCTTCCCTGATAAGGGCGAGGTCGGTGGTTCAAGTCCACCCAGGCCCACCATTCAAATCACCAGTAAATACGCGCCGATTCTCACTTTTCCCCTTTTCGGGGCTCTCCCTCAAAAAACCGTTTTGTCAACCGTTTGTCAACTTCACGATTGGCCGGATGGCACTACACTCAGGGCGTTAAGACCCTCTCAAGTGAAGGCCGAACGGTTAGCATCAATTATGCTATGTCGAGAACGCTGTCCTGGCACGTCGAAGGACGCGCAAGGCAGTGCAAGAAACTGCAAGGCTGTGGCAGGGGCGGGAAGTCATTTTTAGTCAGTTTTCGGGGGGCTTAGATCAGTTGGTTAGAAAGCCTGTCTGTCACGCAGGAGGTCGCGGATGCGAGTCTCGTACCCGCCAATTTTGTGAGGAAAACACGTCGGGTTATATACACGCCTTTCTAATCCCTTGCTTGCGAACCTGATACGTTATACTCGAAACCATGCGTTCCCGCACGCTTCGGATAACGGTCACACTTGTTTTGCTGACCTGCCTTGTCTGTCCGCTAGTCGAGCTGTTCGACAACTGGGATCACACGGTTCAAACCGGGAACGATACCGAGTACACTCTCGTTGTTCTTGCATTGTGCGTGGGAGTGGCGTACTCACTTGCACGGTTCATCTCCAAATCCATGGTGCTTGCCTTTGTTGCAAAGAGTGTATTCGCTCCCAGCCTTCAGAAATCTGTCTTTTCCACACCTTGCAGCTTCACTTTGCTGCTTTTTGACGCGACAAGTCCCCCTCCCCTCCCGCTGCGTATCTAGAAGTCAGACGTAACTGATTCAGAAACAGGCTCAGGGTAGCTCCGTCTGTTGACGGCCCCGCGATGGCCGTCCTTGTAGTTAAACAACACACATTTCGTTGTTCTTTCACCATTTACGAGACTGGGGACTCAAGATGATTCTTGCTTGCAGTTCGTTTTCCGTGCGTCATGTTGCTTTCGGGCTCGCTGTATCGTTTGCCTTGTCGTTCTGCGCGGCTGCCGCTGTCGCTCAAGCGTCGCGAGTTGGAGCAACTCTTGAGGGCATTGTGCGCGACACCAGCGGCGCTGTCATTCCCAACTCGAAAGTTACGCTCCGCAACCCTTTGACCAATCAATCTCGTACTGCAACAACTGATGAGGAAGGTTTCTTTCGAGTAGGGCAGCTTGCTGTGGGCACCTATGAAGTGCGAGTGGAACAGACAGGCTTTGCACCTTATCGGCAAGCGAGCGTTGGAGCGACTCTCGGACAAACCGTTCGTCTCGACATCGTGCTAGCTCCGGCGTCGGCGTCTGAACAAGTGACGGTCAACGCCCAGCCCTCGTCTCTTGATCCCTCACAGTCGTCAGTCGTTTCCTCTGTAGATCAGGAGAGGATCGAAGAACTGCCCGTGCGGAGCCGAAATTACCTAGATTTCGTTCTCCTTGCGCCAGGCGTTTCGAGTTCACCGACAACCTCCGGCGCGAGCGGTTCGACGCCACTAACGGGCAGTGGCTTCACTTTCGGTGGTCTGAGATCGCGGAGCAACAATCTATCCATCGATGGCCTGGACAACAACGACGAGTACACAGGTTCGGGTCGTACCGAACTTTCGCCGGAAATCGTGCAGGAATTTCAAGTGGTCAACAATGGCCTTTCAGCAGAGTCGGGCGGAGCCTCGGGAGGTTCGATCAATGTCGTCACTCGTTCCGGGACAAATACGATTCACGGCGATGCGTTTCTATTTGCGCAGGACGGTGCACTCAATGCGCGGGACCCGTTCGAAACCGAGTCCGGCAAGCCCTCGTTTCAGCGCTTCCGCGCTGGCTTTGCTCTGGGCGGACCTGTCATCAAGGACAAAACGTTTTACTACACCGCCCTCGAACAAGAACACAACCGAGGGCAAATCGGCTCGGATATTGACCCGACCGTGGCAGCAACCATGAATGCCTTCCTCGCGACGGGAGCATTGCCAGGACTAGCAACGCGCCAGATCACGACGGCTTTCTCTCCGACTGCGCGTGCGGAGACAGAAGCTGCGGCAAGCTCGATCACCAGCTGACGAAAAATACTGCTTTGATGCTGCGCTACACCTTTACAAACAACAAGGAATCAGGCGATGCGTTCAACACGAGCGGCCTCATAGACGCAAGTGCGCGGGGCAGCAGCTTCACGAGCGACAACGCTCTTTCGGGATCGCTCACCACGGTCTTGGGCTCAGAAGCCGTTAGCGATTTGCGCTTTCAGGCCGCCACGCGCCATGCGGTCCTACGCACGAATGAACCATTCGGCCCCGAGATTGACATCGCTGGACTGGTCACCTTCGGGCGGCCGTATGCGGGAAACAGCGAACGTCGCGAAAACCATTATCAAGGCAGCTATACGTATTCTCGCACACGAGGAAAACATCTTTGGAAAGTCGGCGGAACGGTGAATCGCATCAGACTACGTGCCGACGTACCGGATGGGTTCAGTGGCGTATATCTCTTTGGCTCCCTCCAAGATTTCCTCGCGGGGAATGCTAATCAGTTTCGGCAGGCGTTCGGGAATTCGAACGTAGATTTTCCGGTGACGAGTCTTGGCGGATTCGTGCAGGATCATTGGTCCCTCGCCCGCCAACTGACAGTTGATCTGGGCGTGCGTTACGATTTTGAGCGCCTGCCCGCTGGGTTCAATCAAGACACGAATAACGTGAGTCCGCGAATTGGTCTCGCTTGGAGTCCTTCTCCTAAATGGGTTTTTCGAGCGGGGTATGGAGTTTTCTTCGACCGCTATGTTCTCGCCAATTTGACGCGAGCCATCGAGAAAAATGGTTCACAGGCATTCGAGCAAATTGCAGATGGAAACGGAGCAGCCAGCCTTTTCGCGGCAACGCAGGGCGGGCCACTTGTTGCGCCCGCATCAGGGATTGCTCCATCCGTCTTTCGCCCTGACCCGCAGATGGCAACCCCCTATAGCCAGCAAGCGAGCGCCGGTGCGGAATATTTGCTTGCGAAGAATCTCACGGTTCGAGCCGATTATTTATTCGTCCACGGCGTCAAACTCCCGCGAACGCTTAACATCAATCTATTGCCTCCTATTGTCCTCACTCTTGCGAACGCAACTAGCCTTGGTGTTCCAAATCCAACTCAGCAGCAGATCGGACGAGAAGTCCTTTCACCTGGGCGGCTCAACAGTCAGTTCGGCGACATCTATCAGCTCCAGAATTCCGCGAGTTCGACCTATAACGGCGTTTCATTCACGCTCAACCGGATGGTGAGCGATGAGCTGGCGTTTTCGGCAAGCTACACACTTTCGAAAACATTCGACGATGCTTCAGACTTCGACGAGCAACCCCAAAATCCTTTCGATCTTCGCGCGGAGAATGCCGTGTCCCGCCAGGATCAACAACAACGCTTTGTTTTCAACGCGCTCTGGGAGTTGCCTATCGGTGACGAAGAGGATAAGAGTGGAATGTCAGAAGAAAACACCGGCTGGCTCACGCGAATGTTCAGTCATATTGAAGTGGCACCGATTCTGACGCTGGAGAGTGGCCGGCCCGTGAACCCGTTGACCGGCCTTGACTCGAATCAGAGTCACGCCTTCCTCCTCTCGGCAAGACCGCTCGGCCTCGCCAGAAATTCTCTGAACACATCCGCACGGGCCACGATGGACTTTCGCATTCTGAAGTACTTCCCGTTCGGCGGAGTGAAACGCCTCGACGTAGTAGCGGAATTCTTCAACCTGTTCAACAGCGCGAATGTCTCCCAGATCAATCCCGTGTTCGGCTCAGGTTTGACTCCAATACCCGGATTTAGGCAACCGATTGGCGGAACCGGTGCCCGCCAAATCCAGTTTTCTTTGGATTTCGAGTTTTGAGAATGGCGTACAGCTACTGCCCCTCAGGGGGATGCAGTCTTCGAAACGAACGGTAGAGGAGCAGGTCGTAGACGGCCTTTAACGTCCCAGCGACGAAGAATGGAGCATTGTTCAACAAAGGCCGCGCAAATAGAGTTCCGCTTGCAATATTCAATATACTGTACTAGGGTATATTATATTTCCCGAGGACGGAACGAATGGCACACACAACAAAAGACAAAGCGAAACTCTTGAGTCGCGTTCGCAGGATTCGCGGGCAGGTGGAAGCCATTGAGCGCGCGCTCGACGGCGAACACGAATGTTCAGGCGTGCTTCAGCTCATGGCTGCCTGTCGTGGTGCATTGAACGGCCTGATGGCGGAAGTGCTGGAGGGTCACATCCGATTCCACGTCCTCGATCCGAAGTCTGGCAACAACGCTCCCCAAGTGGAAGCCGCCGAAGAACTGATCGACGTAGTGCGGACGTACCTGAAGTAGCCCTGTGAGCGTTCAGGATTCCATAGAAATGGTGACTCCAACATGACCCAAGCGGAATTGAAACGAGCCGAAGCTGTAAAGAATGCCGACGAAACCGACAAGCTCCGGTCGTTAGGCCACGACGACCATGAGGACGGTCACGAGCACGAACATGCGCTGAATTGGCGGGAGGTCAGCCGCGTCCTGTTTGTCGCTGCCGCTGCCGGCGCGATTTGGTTTCTCGGGGGTGCACGGAATCCCTATGTCATCGGTATCGGTGTGATTTGTACTCTCGTTGGTGGGTTCCCGATATTCCACGAAGCCTACGAGAACATCGTCCAGCGCCGCATGACGATGGAGCTTTCCATGGCCATCGCCATCGCGGCTGCTCTGGCGATCCGCGAAATCTTCACAGCCCTCGTCATCACCCTATTCGTTCTTGTCGCCGAAATTCTCGAAGGACTCACGGTTGGGCGTGGACGAACTGCAATACGCCATTTGGTCGGTCTCTTGCCTACGACCGCCATAGTTCGCAGAAACGAAAGCTGGCTAGAGGTTGAGACGAAAGAAATCGTCGCTGGTGAGACCGTTCTCGTGAAGCCTGGAACCCGAATCCCTGTGGATGGCCTCGTTGTCGGAGGCCACTCTTTCGTCGACCAGGCAACGATCACAGGAGAATCGATGCCTGCGGAGAAGAGCAAGGGATCATCGGTGTACGCCGGAACGATCAATCAGTCTGGCGCGCTGGAAATCCAGGTAGACCAAATGGGACGTGACACTACGTTCGGCAAGATCATCGACGCCGTGGAGCGAGCCGAAAAATCACGTGCTCCCATTCAAGGAATCGCAGACCGCCTTGCAGGTTATTTGGTTTACTTCGCGCTCGGAGCCGCGGCCCTTACGTTCCTGATCACTCACAACATGCGCTCGACGATTTCTGTCGTCATCGTTGCCGGCGCGTGCGGGATTGCCGCGGGAACGCCTTTGGCGATTCTTGGTGGGATTGGACGCTCCGCGCAACTCGGCTCGATCATCAAGGGTGGCCTGTACCTGGAATCGCTCGCGACCATCGATACGATTCTTCTCGATAAAACGGGAACTCTAACCTATGGCACCCCGGAAGTGGCTGATGTTCGTCCCGTCGAAGGAGTACCGGCTGCTTTCTTACTACAAGCGGCGGTGACAGCGGAATCGCGGTCCGAGCATCCGGTCGCGAAGGCAATTCTGAAGAAGGCGTCAAACATGGGAATCTCCGGTGAAGAGCCCGAAGGATTCGATTACACGCCAGGTAAAGGAATCGTTGCGGTTCGACGCGGCATGGAAATCATCGTAGGCAATCGGCTCTTTCTTGAGGGGCACAGGATTGCACTCCCAATGAACGCAGTGTCGAAGACAGATTCGGAGATTTTTGTGGCGCAAGGAGGCAAGTTCCTCGGAACTCTCGTCGTCGCCGATACGCTTCGGCCCGAAGCAATGAAGGCGATAGCAGATCTCAAATCGATGGGGTTGAAGACCGTTCTTCTCACGGGAGATTCCAAGGCCGTGGCTAACGACATCGGTGGAAAGCTAGGCGTCGATGAAATCGCCGCTGAACTGCTGCCCGAGGACAAGTTGGAATTTGTCAGCAAGCTTACCAAGGCTCGGCACAACGTCGTCATGGTGGGAGATGGAGTCAATGATGCTCCTGCGCTGATGCAGGCTACAGTCGGGGTGGCGATGGGTGCCGGCACAGACGTTGCGCGCGAGAGTGCGAACGTCGTCCTCATTGGCAATGATCTCTCGAAGCTTGTGGAGACTCTCTCGATCGCACGGCGCTGCCGTCGCACGATCATGCAGAACTTTGTCGGAACGCTGGTCGTTGACACCATCGGGGTCGGCTTGGCCGGGTTTGGCTTTTTAAATCCTCTTCTAGCTGCTTTCATCCACGTTTCTTCGGAAATGGTTTTCATCCTGAACTCCGCACGGCTGCTGCCGCCAGTCTCTTCGGCGAAGAAGCTGGTTCGCGGATTCTTTTCTCAACCGTCCACGGTCGCACAGGACTAGTCGAGAACTTATGTCTGCTGAATCGGCACATCCACTGGCAACGAAGCGGCTCGTTATCGGACATCTCACGGTCTGCCAAGGATGCTGCTGCGGAAACACCGAAAACGGCAGACCTCCGGTTCCGGTGGATTGGCTTAAAAAGGAGTGGCGCGCCAGAGGGTTGCTGAAGAGAGTCCAATTGACGATCAGCGGCTGCCTGGGACCGTGTGACCTTCCCAATGTGGTGACTATCTCGAACGAGAACGGGACGCAATGGTTTGGGGAAATTACAGAATTCGAGCAATACCGGGATCTCGTTGACTGGGCGACTCGATCCAGAGACGCGGGTGAATTGCTCCCCCTTCCAAAAGAATTTCAGCGACACACGCTACATCCGTTTCGCAGATAACCGATGCGGCAAATCGAATTCCCGACACGCAAACGTGTAACGTGCCTACAGGAAAGTTTTGGGGTGCCGCACGTCCGAAACTGTGACGTCTGTGGCGTCGCGTCGAACAAAATGGAGTCATAAGCACATTCGATAAGGCAAAGCTACGATGCATATAGCACCAT
>Ga0209275_10000875_pt1 | contig 12198 bp, 7 predicted proteins | sample HubBroMetageREF2_FD_188344 | JGI IMG/M metagenome (GOLD analysis project Ga0209275, IMG submission 188344) | Reference soil microbial communities from the Hubbard Brook experimental Forest, New Hampshire, USA - Hubbard Brook CCASE Soil... | ecosystem: Environmental > Terrestrial > Soil >...
CCAGGACTGAGGTTGGTATAGATGGCCGTGCGCGCCGTGACCGGCTCGCTCCAATCGCGATCGAAGCCATCCAGCCGATATCGGTATCTGACACGCTCGGAATCAGAAAGACTCAACCCCGCGTAGTTGAATGTGATCCTCTGCCGCGCAGCTGAGATGCGGATAGGCCCTCGTGAGCCAATTGGACTGCCATCCGCCGAGACTGCCTCGACGTGAACCAGCGCCGGCGCCGAGTTGCCTGTGGTTCGACTTGGGTCGACAACGGAGATTCCACGATTCATCGAAAACCAGATTCGCCCAAACGGGTCGGCAAAAACCGATTGATGCCGCTTCACGCCTTCCATCCCATGCAGGCCGTCAGCTAGCCCGTACTCGCGCACATCGGCGTCACTGAATTCGCCACCTAGCAGTCTGCTCCGATTTACGCGCAGGACGTGATTGGAGGTTGCAATCCAAAGCCAGCCGCTTCTGTCTTCCGCAATGCCGAATATCGGCTCGTGTAGCGGCTCCGGCGCATCGTGCGGGAGCTGAATACGATCCGAAGAAAGGAAGGCAAGCCCGGACGCGGTACCAATCCAGAGTACTCCCGGGGAATCTGTCAGCAGGCAGTTCACATCCGCTGAAGGCAAGCCGTCGCGGACGGTAAAGACGCGCCACTGTCCATTCGAGAGTGCGTTCAGACCGTTCGGCGTGGCAAACCACATCGTCCCGTCAGGACTTTCCGCAATTGAAGTTACTGTGTTCGAGGAGATGCCGTTTGCCGTCGTGTAAGTTGTGAAGCGTCTGTTCCGGAACTCACTCAGTCCACCACTCAGGGTTCCTGCCCACAGAGTCCCATCACGACTTTGATGAACCGCGTAGACGCTATTTTCAGCAAGTCCGTCGGTCTGCGCATACGTCTTCGCCGTAACCGAGCCGCCTCTATCGCCGAGTAGCGTAAGTCCGCCCTGTTGTCTGCCGATCCACAATTCGTCTCCATGACCCGAGATGGAATAGACCACGTCGTGGGCCAGCCCTGCGTCGGTCACGCTTCCAGTTTGCCCACCCTTTACCCAATGCAGTCCCCCATCCAAGGGAGCAAACCATGTGCGCCCTTCGGGGTCGACGTAAACCGGTCCATTCCTTTCCGACGGCAGACCGTCGGCTACCGTGTAGGTAACGAATGCGCTATCACGCAGACGCTCAATGCCGAGCGCACTATCCGTCCAGAGGTTTCCCTCTCGATCTTCAAACAGTGCGGCCACTGCTCGGCCGTTCCCCTCATCGCGCCCCTCCATTGAGACGCTGCGGGCGTTGAATCGTAAGACCCCCGTAGCGGTTCCGAGCCAGAGGTTCGAATCACGATCTCGGATCATGGCGAGAACCTGGATATGGTTGAGAGAGGGAGGTAAACCGGTCTGGGTGAGCTCCGTTCCATTCCAACGCACGACGCCGTTGTCGGTCCCAATCCACAACTCACCTTTATCGAGGGCTAGAAGACAATTAATCTTCCGTTCGGGCAATCCTTTCAAAGCCGCGGAAATCTTCCCTCCATCCAGGTAGAAGAGCCCTTTATCGCGCGTGCCTAGCCAGACCTTGCCGTCAGTGGTTTCCGCCATCGAAATTACAGCTGAGTAGGGCGCGGCAAAGCGGTGCGTCGCAACGCCGGTGGCCCAACTGAGACGGCTGGAAAGATTGTCATCGGTTTCCGGCGTGGCAGCCGTCGCTGACTTTGTCGGCTCAGTCTGGTCGGTAAGAGATTGAAATTTTCCACCGCGATAAGTGAGAGTGCCTAGCGCGAGCGATGAGAGGAGAACACCACCGTCCCGTCGTTTGAGGACCGAAGTGATTCCAAACTCTGCTTCCTCGCGGCCGGGCTCAAATGTTCCATCGTGGTAACGCAGGATCCTGGTGGTCTGCAAAAGGATCCAAAGATTTCCTTCAGAATCCGCCAACAATCCCTGAACCGGACCGATTGGGAGTGAGCTGGGAATCGCTTGCGGGAAAAGACGGAAGTTCAATCCGTCAAAACGAATCAGACCTTTCTCGGTTCCGATCCATAGATAACCGTCTTTGGTTTGCGCGATCGCAGTTACGGATCCGCCGGTGAATCCTTTCTCGCTTCCCCAGTACTCGCGCATATACTGCGAGATCAATCGATTGGGGTCCAGCGCCTGGGCCGGATAAGCGAAGCACACCACAGCAACTCCAATGATGATGATGCCCTTCATGTGCCAGTGCCGTTTAATACCCATCACGGAAGATATTCGAATTTCTCAACTACGACCTCGCTGTCATTTTGCATAGGACTCTTGTCGCTGGGGATAACGTAGAACAGGAACTGTAGCTTCTCCTGGCCCGGTGAAGGTACGCCGGAAGTGAAGACGTGTTCGGAAACTACCGAGCTTCCAGCTTGTATAGAAGATCCACGGACAGTTTTGAAGCTCGCACGCCCAGACTCCCAATGCATCGAATGGGTGAGCGGGCCCGAAGGTGCCGTGAACGGAGCTACATTGCCCGGAACGTAGAAAGGCTGAACCGCGTACTGAGCATTGTTCTTACTGGCCGCGTCGCCCCATCGGCTCATCTCAACGTCCAATTCGCGGTAATGTTGATCTCCCCCCCAATCGTCGAATGTATTCATACTCATAACCACAGCGGGCTCCAAACGAGAAATGTCCCGCACAACCACGATGTAAGTTCCGTATCCAAGACTGCGTGTGATCTCCACTTCTGCGCACGACCACCGACCTGCCTTTTTCTTGATGCGAAGATGTAGAGCTCCTCCCGTATCTGTCCAGGCGTTATCTCCTTCGTACGGATTGTTCAGTCCTCCGCGATCACCCGCGATGGTGCGAACCTGCCAATCGTATCCGCTGAAATGAAGCGGCACCGTGGGCGCCAGCACTACGGAGCCAGTGCCTTTGACGATCTTCACGGCGGCGATAGAACCGCCTTGGGTTGGGGCCACATCCATCGTAGGCGGCGGACTATACCCTGGCTCGACTAACAGTGCGGCATACTCAAACCCCAAATGGGTTGGAGTGCTCCAGGTTGAATCCGGTTGAATCGGAATGAGAGGTTTGTCGGGCCAAGGCTGAACCCACCATGGTCCGCTCCTGGCGTACACAACAATCTGCTGACCGGCACGCGCACCCGCGACGGTTCCTGCGATGTTATCCACTTTTTCGCGGCCACCTTGCGCCGCGGGCGGAATTTTGGTGAATCTTATGGTGGGTGCGGTGCTACTTTGCCGCGCATGGCAGCCGCTCAAGACCATGCAAAAGATCAGCGTGAGAAGTCGTTCCCAACTGGGACTGATGGATTTCCCCAACCTCATTGAGCACCATGATTAGGCGGAAGAGTCGCGTTCCCTCACCTTTTTGGTGTCTTATGTTAGCACCAGCGTTTTGGTAGCGGCCACATTTGCGGACCTTCTCGTGCAAGCGCGACCGGATCTTGATGTGTCGAAATGGCGAGAAGGCAGCTGGTTGCGGTGGTGACCGTCCTGAATCACTTTTGAAGCGTGTTCAGTTTCTCGATCGTTCGTTTTAATTCTTCAAGCTTCTGTCCAGCCTCGCCGAGTTTACCTTCCGCCGTGAGACGCTGGTAGTCGGCAAGGTCTTTGGCGGCTTGCGCAATCAGCGCGTTGAGATCCGTTGCAGGCTGGGGCGACGCGGCAGATGGTGGTGTGCGCCGCACCGCCTCCGCGGGGGGTGTTGCGGCGCTTAGCGATGAGGCCGCGCCACCAAAAAGGGCCGCCATCGCCGACTCGAAAGTTGGTCCGTAGGCAAGGCGATCTTGCACGGCGAGGACGACCAGACGCAACTCCGGCATGGGACTTCGCTCGGCCTGCAGGTAAATCGGCTCTGCATACAACAACGCACGCCCGGTCGGAATCACCAGCAGAGCCCCGCGGCGCACGTGCGAACCTTGCTGATTCCATAATGTCAACTGGCTGGAAAGCTGCGCGTTCTGATCGATTCTCGCCTCGATCTGCTGCGGTCCGTCGACCAGCTTCGTCTTGGGAAAGTTGTAGACCACCGACGTGCCGTAGTGTGCGCCGTCGCTGCGCCCCGCAATCCAGCCAATCAGATTATTCCGCTTGGCCGGCGTGAATGGCAGAATCTCTACGAACTCCATGCCGCTTTCGTCCGGCAGCTTCATTAGCACGAAATTCGGCTCCATGGTCTGCGTTCTTTGCTCACCCGCGTCGCTCATGCCGACTTCGGTGGCGACCGTCCAGAGGTCCTCGCGGTTGTAGAACGCTTCCGTGTCCGTCATGTGATACAGACCGTAAACTTCGGCCTGCAGTTTGAGCAACAATTCGGGGTAGCGCACATGCTTGCGCAGCCCGGGCGGCATCGTCGACGCATCTTTGAACAGAGTCGGAAAGATGCGGCGGTACGCTGCGATGATCGGATCCTCCGGATCAAATACGTAAAAGGTGGTCGTGCCGTTGTACGCGTCGATGACCACCTTGACGCTATTCCGCATGTAGTTGATGGAGTTGCCACCGAGAGCGAAATGGCTCGAGTAGGGATAGCTGTCTGAACTCGTGAACCCATCCATCATCCACGACAGCCGGCCGTCGTCGTCGAGCACAATGTACGGATCCGGATCGAAGGTGAGGAACGGCGCTAGTGTCGCCACGCGATCGCGCACGTTTCGCCGCATCAGCAGCCGGCTGTCTGGGGTCACGTCATCGCTGAACGGCAGCTTCGCAAGGTCGCCGCGATCGAGCGCAATAATAATGCGGCGCAGGAAACCGCCGAGGAGGATGCCGCCATTCCCCTCGTAGGAATTCAGGTTGTTGGTCTGGCCTTGCGGATAGTTGAATTCCTTCTGCCGTGTTTTCACGTAAACGTCGGTGCTGGTCAACTCCCCAAAATAGACCTCTGGCCGCGTCACATTTAGACTGCGCACCGTGCTTTGGACCGGCATGTTACTCAGAATCAGCGTGGGCAGGCCCTCCGGCGTGAACCCATTAACTGGATTCATAGTGATGCCATAGCCGTGAGTGTAGATCAGTTTTTCGTTGATCCAGTTGCGGCTGCTCTCCGGAAGCTTTTCGACGTTCAACTCGCGCGTTGCCAGCATCACCTCGCGAGTCGTGCCTTCGATTTCATACCGATCAATGTCAATGTCGGGAAAATCGTAATAGGTGCGGATTTCCTGGATCTGACGAAGCGTATCCTGCAGCGCATGCCAGTCCCACAGCCGGATGTTTTGAAGCGTAGCTTGATTGTTCGCCGGGTCTGCCGCCTCGACGGTCGTTTCTGCGGGAAATTCGCGTTGCAAAACCCGGTCCAGCCCATAGGCCTGCCGCGTTAGTTCGATGTTGTGGGCGATGTACGGTTGCTCACGAACCAGTTCGTTTGGTTTGACGATGAAGCTGCTGACGTACCACCCGACGATCTGCACACCGAAATAACACACAGCCGCGGGAACGATTGCGGCCACCAGCCAGCGCCCGCGTTGCATCGACACGGCGTTGACGGCTGCGATCACCGCACCGAGAACCAGCGCTACACACACGACAAGCATCCCTGTCAGCGTGACGTGGGCGTCCGTGTAGCTCACACCTCCGAAGATCGTGTGATCTTCGAACAAGCGCTCGAAGCGGCCGAGATACGCCAGCATCGCGAGGATCAGCAACAGGAATGCGAATGTGATGGAGAACCCGCGCCAAGGCAATGTGACGAAGCTGCGGCGGCGGGCGAGGACACTCGCTCCACCCGAGATGAAGATGAACAACACCGCAAGTGCACAGGTAATTACAGCGAGCGTCAGCAGCCAACTGGCGATCAACTGCCATGCAGGCAGGGTGAAGAGAAAGAAGTTTAACGGCTTGCCAAAAATCGGGTCCACCACGCCGGTGGACTCGGGCGCGTACCAAAAGAGCGCGAGCGTCGGCCATTCGACCATCATGCCGGCACCGGTTACGGCGGCAATGACGAGCGAAACGCCAAGGGCGATGAGGCGCAGCACAGGCTCAACCGGCAGTCTCACCGGCTGTTGGCCGATGAAAATCGTGTGACCACTCGGCAAATCGGGGAGGTGCGCCCGCTTCAGGGCCAGGAACGATACGTACAGAATGAGAAACGTGGCCGCGGCAAAAGCCACGAAGACTCCCCACTGAAGGCTTAGTGTTTTCCAGAACACGCCGCCGTAGCCGAGCGACTCGAACCAGAGCACGTCCACGTAATACGACAGAGTGGTCCGGGCGGCAAAGAGAATGCCGGCAAGGACAGCCAGAATGAGAAGGAAGCGGCGGCGATGTCGCGGCGGCTGCGTCCGCGGCCAGTCAATCGATTCGGGCATCGTCCCACTTTGTGTTGCGCAAAGACAACTTTCGCATGAACAGGATTATACTTCCCGTGTCTCGCTTTCCCAGGGTTTTTGCGCCACGTAGACGCATCGCCGCAGTCGCCCTTCACTGGTCAGGGCATGCACCGTGGAAAGGAATTGTTGTAAGCCTTCAAAATTTGTTTCGCCTTCGATGGCCATCAAATCGTTCGTTCTCTTCTGACGCGCGTCCAGCCAGCGCTTCGCAATCGAGGCTGCAATTTCGCTCGTGTCGGTAACGCTCACCAGGTGAAAACCCTGCTCCTTGAGGATTCGTTCATTCTCCCCGGGAGGACTGAATATGTAGTAGCCGATCGAGCTGCGAGTGGCAATCTCCTGATGCGAAATGGTTCCTCCGATGATGAGGGCATCGCTGAACAGAATCCGTCCACCCGGCTTAAGGATACGGAATAGTTCGCCCATGACGGCGGGACGTCCGGGAACATGGCACAAGCTGTCATTCGAGAAAACCGCATCAAAGGTCGAGTCGCCAAAAGACAATTTCTTCGAGGCATCGCAAATCTCGAAGCGCACTTGAGCGGACATGTTTCGAGCCGCCGCAAGCTGGTTCGCCTTGTGAATACCAGGGGCGTTGATGTCAACACCAAGAATGCGACAACCCACCGTTGCGGCAACCTGCAAGGCATATCGTCCTGACCCGCAGCCGATTTCGAGCGCGTACGAAGTGGGCGTGAGACCTAACGTCTGCGGTATCTCGTCGGACTCTGCCGTTGTTACCCAGCTGGTCTGGCCGAGATCTTTTCCGTAAGTCTCGACGCGAATCTGCCGATACACCTCTGCATCGTAGTGTGCGTAAGCATTGTCGTAGAGATCCACTTTTGCTGCCACGGTAGCTCCTTTCCAACATCAAAGGCCCGCTGGAATCCGCAAGTTGGCTAAGAATACACCCTGAGAAACTGTACTCGGCTCTCTCACGCCTTCAGCGCAACCAGCGCCCGTTAAAGCCAAGAGGCTGGATTCCTGGAATCAGCCCGGAACCTGCAAAATGCTGCCTATATGCAAACTATTTCATCTTGACCGACACTCTTCGAACGGACAAACTTATGCCCTCTTCTTTTTGCTTTTTGCGGCGTGTTGCGGCGTGTCGGCATTTTCCTAAACCTGCAGGAGGTCGCTATGCGATACGTCAGTCTTGTGCTCGCCAGCCTACTCACCATCGGATGCGGCAATGGCGTCAAAAACACTAGTGATCCGTTTAAAGCCGTCGTATTTTCTCCGCCCGCGATATCGGCATTGACACCCGACAGTGTGCCAGTCAACAGCGTGCCCTTCACCATGACAATCAACGGCAGTAACTTCGGCACGGACGCCGTCGTTTTCTGGAACGGCACCCCCCTGAACACAAGGTTCATTACCTCGAGCCAACTCATGGCAGCGCTCACGGATACAAACCTCAGTTATTGGGGCATGATTCCGGTTTATGTTCGCACCGGGGGCATGAATTCCAACACTATGGACTTTAATCTGAGCCCACAGTAGAGTTGATCCGCGACGAAGGGTTTTGGAACAATTTCCGGCCAAGCTTCGTATACGATTGCAGTGTGCACCTCAGCGAACCCACAACGACGGAAGCCGCGATTCCGCGGAAAGGCGTTCGGAAGTTTGATGTCTCGCGAGTTGGACAACAACTCAGGCGTCACAGCAGCGTCTTTCGCGACACGGCGGTCGAAGCTTTGGCAGCGTTACGCGCGCACAAGCTTCGCTCAGCGCTGACCCTGCTCGGCGTTACTTTGTCGGTGTCGGTGCTCATCCTGGTCGTGTCGATTATCACTGGGGCAAACCTTTACATTCAGAATCGGGTTGCCAATCTCGGATCCAATGTATTTCTCGTGGTCCGCTTCCCCATCATCACCAATCAGCAGGACTTCCTCAAGGCCATGCGTCGCAACAAGAACATCACCTGGGAGGACTTCGAAGGCCTGCATGACGGCATGAAGTTGCCCAAGGCCGTTGGCCTGGAGACGCGCACCAACGGCAAGGTTCGCTTGGGAACACAAGCGCTGGACGACATTAATATCCGCGGCGTGACGGCCAACATCGCCGACATGGATGTGGAGGAACCCGAAACCGGTCGCTACATAACGGATGCGGACAATGAAGGCAGGGCAACCGTCACATTCATCGGACAGGACGTGGCCACCAAACTTTTTCCCACGGTCGATCCTATCGGCAAGACGATCTACGTCGATGGTATGGGCTTCCAGGTCGTAGGCGTAGCCAAGACGATCGGCACTGTCTTCGGACAATCACAGGACAATTTTGTCTACCTCCCGATCCGGACATTCTTGAAACGGTACGGCGAACACGGCCAGGGTTTGGATATGGCCATCAACATACAGGGCCGAGGCCCGGAGTGGATGCAGGAAACCGAGGATGAAGCTCGCACCATGATGCGCGCCCGCCGCCACCTTGATCCCAAGGCCGATGACAATTTCGGAATTTTGGCGTCTGACACAATTATGGGCTTATGGAAGAACCTGACCGGCGCCATTGCCGCGACCATGGTCGGAGTGGTTTCGGTGTTCCTGGTCATCGGTGGCGTGGTCATCATGAATGTGATGCTGGCCAGCGTAACTGAGCGGACTCGCGAGATTGGCGTGCGCAAATCGCTGGGAGCGCGAAGGCGCGACATCCTCATGCAGTTCCTGGTGGAATCCGCGGTGATGGCAGCCGTGGGGGGCGCGACAGGCGTTGCCATTGCCTATCTTCTCTCCACGCTTGTGAGGCTGTTCACACCCGTGCCATCCCAGGTGCCGATCGGCGCGGTGATTTTGTCGCTTGCAATCTCAACCGCTGTGGGATTGTTCTTTGGACTGTATCCCGCGAGCCGGGCTTCGAAGCTTGATCCGATCGAAGCTCTGCGTTTTGAGGTTTAGCAGGCTGAAATGATTTTGGGTGGCACAGGGCTTCAGCGCTTCGGAAATGTGGGCTACCGAAGGGCTTAGCCACTGAGGTACACAGTCGATTTTTCCAGTTGCCTGTTAAGGGCTTGTTGATGCAATTCTAAAGGGTTTCAACCATGCACCTTGAAATCGGCGAAAGCACGCGCCTGGCCTTTGATTCTCTTCGCCAGCACAAGACGCGGTCGCTGTTGACTGTGTTGGGCGTGGTCATCGGAATCATGGCTATCGTCGCCGTCGCTTCGATCATGGTCGGCCTGGACCGGGATATTCGCGGATTTCTCGATCAGTATGGTACCGACACCCTGTTCGTGTTTCGCTTTGACTTCGGTTTTCGAGGCTCGCTCACGGCGGAAGAACGCAATCGCAAGCCGATGACCTATGAAGACACGATGGCCATCCTGGATGAGTGCCCCGACGTGAAGTCTGTGACGGTGGAGGTTTCCCCGCGTCTGGAACCGGGCCAGCCCATCACTGTGGTGCCGGCGCGTTACAAAAAGAACGAGGTCTACGGTCTTCAATTTACCGGCACGATTCCGTCCTACGAATGGGTCTACAACGCCAACCCTGAGAAAGGCCGCTTCTTTACCGAAGCCGAAAACCTGCATCACATGGATGTAGCAGTAATCGGGCACGACCTGGCCGAGGGACTTTTTCACGAGGAAGATCCGTTAGGCAAGTCCATCGAGGTCGGAGGCGCTTTCTACCAGGTTGTCGGCGTGCTGGAGAAGCGCAAAGGCCAGTTCTTCAGAGATGAGTCGGCCGACAAAGTTGTGGTTGTTCCTTACGGTGCATACCGCAAGCACAATCCCCAGGACGATGAACATTTTATTGGCGCACAAGCATACCCGGGGAGAAAGGCTCAGGCGGAGGACGAAATCATCGGCCTGATGCGGCGGCGCAGAGGTGTTGGGATCGATAAGCCGAATAATTTCGCGATTTCCAGCTCGGAGGGAATTGCGCGCCAATTCCGTCAGATCACGGGAGCGATTGCCATTGCGGTAGTCGTAATCAGTTCCATCGGACTCCTTATCGGTGGAGTTGGCGTGATGAACATCATGCTCATGTCAGTCACCGAGCGCACCCGTGAAATCGGTGTACGCAAGGCCATCGGCGCCCGGCGACGCGACATCATTCGCCAGTTCCTCACCGAAGCCATGACCCTGACGGGCGCTGGGGGAATCATCGGCGTCTCGCTGGGAGCGGGGATCAGCTTCACCATCAACAAGCTATTCCCGAGTTTGCCCTCGGCAGTGCCGCTCTGGTCGGTGATTGCCGCGGTAACAGCTTCGATGAGCGTTGGCCTGTTCTTTGGTATTTATCCTGCGATGAAAGCCTCGCGACTGGATCCTGTTGAGGCGCTCCGCTATGAGTGAGAAGTTGGAAGATGGCAAGGACGCTCGAGGCAACAAGCGCGCTGCGCTGAGACGCAGCGCGCATTCCGCCAGAGAGATTAGAAGCTAATCTTCAGGATCTTCCCCCCGTTACCCACGAACCATCCGGCTTGCGGATCCGCGAAAGCGACTGCCCAGTAGCCACTCACTTTCTTGGGCAGTTTGAACCAGGTTTGTCCTTCATCTGGAGTCCAGGCTGCTGGTCCTGAAGTAAAGTTTGGCTCCGTCTCGGCCGTGATTACAACCGTGCGCGCCCCGTGGCCGTCTCCTTCTTTAGCGTCGCCGTGGCCATTGCCATGCACGTAGCTCAGGCAGAAAATGGCTCCCGAAACGGGGGGCTTGTTGGTAAGCTGCCAGGTTTGTCCGCCATCCTTCGACGTAGCCATGTCCGCGCTAGCGTTTGAGGCCAAGTCACCGCCGCCCACGACGCCATGCCGGGGGTCGCGGAAGGCGACGCTGATCGCGCCCGCGGTGGACGAACTGACCAGCGGAGTGTCATACGCGTTCCAGGTGTCGCCCCCATCTCTCGTGGCCAGGATCCTCGCGATGGTAGCCCCACCGGTAGCAATCCAAGCGTTCCCTCGACCCTGCGTTGTTACGCAGGTTCCACTGGCTGCGAACGAGGCTTCCCCCGTCAATGCCGGCGGCATATTGGCGCTGATGCTCTTCCAGGTCATGCCATTGGTCGTACGAATATCAGGGAATACTCCGTTTACCGAGTCGCTGTGTGCAATGCCCCGGTCCGGAGTCCAGAAGGCGAAACAATCGTAGAACGCGTTCTTAGTGTGGTTGGTGAACTCTATCTTCCATGTCGCGCCGCCATCGACCGTTTTGTAAATGCGAAAATCCGTGGTGCCCGTTGTATTGGGGACGGACATCAAGTACGCGATCTTGTCGCTTACGCCCTGCACATCACGGAATTGCAGCTTTTCGGCTCCCGGCACGACCGCGGCTTTCCAATGTTTGCCACCGTCAGTCGTGAGGACATAAGTCCCGCCAGTCCCGGCTGCCCAGACCACACGGTCGTCCACCGGACTGACCGAAATGAGCAGTTGCGTGGTCCCGCTCTTTTGCGGAGTGAGTTTGGGTTGGTGACCTTTCCACTGATCTCCTGCAAGGGCGAGGGTGGCGGAAGCGGCAATCAGGAAAACACCTAGCGAGCGTCTTAACATGGGAGTCTTCTCCGGACGGGGATTCGCGGCGCGGAGCAAGTATAGGAGCCGTCGCAAAGGGCTGTCAAACGGGCAAAGGACGGGCTAAGCGCGGCATTCTTCGAAACGCGATCCGCCACACGAGCGAGAAGTTTCAAACTCCGTTTCGTCTTGCCGGGTTGCCATGGCGAGGCTTGCTGGTTAGACTGGCAGCGGCCGCGCGGGTGTCTTCTTGCTTTCCCTCTGTAATTGATGGCGACGCCTAGCCGAACCAGGACCGAACCGTGATTGAGTCACAATTTCGAATATAAGGAGGCGTGATGCAGTTGCGTATGGAGAGCCGCCCGGTCGGCGATGTTCTGATCGTTCAGTGCCAGGGACGGATCATTGCCGGGAAGGAAGTTT
>Ga0209275_10000876_pt1 | contig 12190 bp, 11 predicted proteins | sample HubBroMetageREF2_FD_188344 | JGI IMG/M metagenome (GOLD analysis project Ga0209275, IMG submission 188344) | Reference soil microbial communities from the Hubbard Brook experimental Forest, New Hampshire, USA - Hubbard Brook CCASE Soil... | ecosystem: Environmental > Terrestrial > Soil >...
CCGCGTCCAGGTCGCTACGGCGCAGGGTCCGCTCGATCCTGGAGATCAGGTCATGGACGCGTCCGCTGAGCCACAGCGCACGGGCGGCCTCGGTCTCAAGCTGCGCCGCGAGGTTAGCGTCGTCGACGCGGGCGAGGATCTGGTCGGCGACGGTGATCGCCTGGGCGGCGTGCTGGGCGCCGCACAATACGGCCAGGCAGCGACGGCTGAGGTCCAGCCACTCCGGCTGAGCGGGGCGCACTGTAGCGAAGGCGAGCGCAGCGAGTTCACCCGCGTCATCGGCATTGGTGCTGGCCAGGGTTTCCGCCGCGGAGACCAGGATCAGGGCACTGGCAAGGTCTCCCGTCGTCGCGGCGGCGCGGGCGTGGGCGGCGGCGACCAGGGGCTCACCGAGCACTCTGAGGTGGTAGTCGCCCAGGTGGGCGTGCAGCTGACGGGCGCGATCGGCGGCGAGGATGGCGTAGATCGTCTCCCGGACCAGGTCATGGCGGAAGGTCAGGGCATCTGCGGCCACGGTGATCAGCCCGGACTCGAGGGCACCGGCGAGACCGTCCGCACCGTCACAGCTGCCAAGGCCGGGCAGCAGCGCGAATGCGTCGCGTACCGGCAACGGCCGTCCGGCGGCCGCGACCAGCTCCACCATTTCGCGTGCGGAACTGGAAAGCTTGGCGAGCCGGCGCGCCATGGCCGTTGCGAACTCGCCCGCCACGGCGTCGCGTTCCCCTCCAGCGGCCGAGCGAGCCAGGCTGTCGATGATCTGAGTGGCCAGGAACGGGTTGCCACCGGTGGCATCCAGGTAGCGGCGGGTCCGCTCGTCCGGGACCCGCCCGAGCCGGTCCAGGGCCATCGCCGCCAGGTCTGACACGGTCAGCGGCACAAGCTGAAGATACTCACGGCGGACGACGTCGTGGCCGGCCAGATCGATCCCCGTGAGGTCATCGCGGCTGGCGAACACCCACACCACGGCCTGCCCGGCCAGCCGGGACATCAGGCTGCGCACAAGGAACCGGCTGACCCGGTCGGCCCACTGGAGATCATCGATCGCGATAAGCAACGGCTGTGCGGCGGCGAGTTCCTCTAGGCGGGACGCAATGCGGTCGGCGAGCAGCAGCGGTTCGCTGACCAGCGCGGCGATCTGCTCGTATTGTTCCGCAGTGATGATCGGGTCCCGCCCCGCGCGCAGCGCCGCGATCACCGGGGCACCGGGCCAGACCTGCTCGATCGGGTCGCACTTACTCCAGCCGACTCGGATCCTCATACGGGTGGCCTGCTCACAGATCTCCGCGAGGAGCGCGGTCTTGCCGATACCGGCCGGGCCGGAGATCAGCACGTTGGCACTGGTTCCGTGCTGGCAGGAACTGCGCAACGCAGACAGCGCGCTGGCCATCGGCTCGCTACGACCTCGCAACGGTGTCGTCCGCAAGGCACCCCCTAAGGAACGGCATTTCTCCTGGCAACGGTGACAGGTGCCGTGCCGCCACGCATCGCCCGTTCGTGCCGTGCGCGGCGCCGGCGCATCACCTGTTCGTGCGATGCCTAATGTGCGGTCGGCGCCAGGCTCGTCAGGGCGACCGCGGACTTGATTCTCATATTGTCGAAACTGTGGCGAAGATAGGCGTTTTGCCCACTCGATCGTGCGCAGCCTGCGCAGACCTCAATTCTCACCTGAATAGGTGAGCGCGTCCGACGCGGCGACATGGCTACAGTCGGCAATGTGGTCAGCGATCACGGCCAGAGCGGCGCCGACAGGGACGATGCCAGCCACCGGCAGGCGTCCGCTCGGCGGCTCGGCGTGGTCGAGTACGGCCGCGGGACGGTCCCGCTGGTCCTGCTGCACGGGTGGCCGCAGACCTCGTACGCGTGGCGGCACGTGACACCTCTGCTCGCTTCGGACTGCCACACGCTCGCCTACGACCTGCCCGGCATCGGCTCCTCTGAGCCAGCGATCGACCGGTTCGATAAGTGGTCGATCAGCGGGGATCTGCATGCCAGCCTGGGTCAGCGCGGCGTTCAGCGCCCATTGCTCGTGGGCCATGGCATGGGAGCTCAAGTCGCATACGCCTACCTGCGTCGCTACCCCACACAGGTACGCGGTGTGATGCTGCTGGATACCCCGATCGCAGGAGTCGGCGGTTGCGAGGACCGGTTTACATCATCGGCGTTCTGGCACATCGGATTTCACCAGACCATGTCCGGCGACACCGGCCTGGCGGAGCTGCTGATCGCCGGCCGGGAGCACCGCTACTTCCGCAGCCACATTGACCGCTTCGCCGCACACCCAGACGCGATCAGCGATGCCGACGTGGCGATTTACGCGCATGGATACGAAGGGCAGCGCCTGGCCGCGGGCTTCGCTTTGTACCGGACGATCCCGCTCGACATCGCCAGCAACGAGCGCCACACCGGCACCGTGGACGCCCCGATCCAGCTCGCGTTCGCCGAGTACTGTCACGCCACCGTGTTGCCCGAGGTGGCAGTCGGTCTGGGCGAAGCCGGCAGCCGGTACGTGGCCACCAGCATTATCGCGGACAGCGGACACTGGGTTGCCGAAGAGCAACCAGCCAAGGTCGCCGCGGCTATTAACAGGTTCATAGCCTCCACCTGACCTGGCACCCGCCGTGTTGCCGCGACTGCTGCCAGAACCCGATGGAAAGTGCCGGCAGAACGGCCATTTTGCGCGCCGTGCACAGCCAGCAAGATGGGATTGCAAGATGAGCATAACGGAGGCCCGGCTTGGGGTTGGCCAGGTCAGTGACGTTCCGGTCCCATGTCGGGTAGCTACACTCCGGCTATGAAAGCCGCGGTCTGCACGAGGTACGGCCCGCCCGAAGTAGTTGTGATCTCAGAAGTGGAGAAACCGGCTACGGGTGACAACGGACTGCTCGTCAAGATCCACGCGACCACCGTGAATCGGACGGACTGCGCCTACCGGGCTGGCAAGCCCTTCTTCATGAGATTCCTCACCGGCCTGGGCAGGCCACGGTTGACGGTCCTGGGGACTGAGTTTGCGGGCGTGATCGAGGCGATCGGCAGCGGCGTGACGTCGTTCGGGGTCGGCGACAAGGTGTTCGGGTACAACGAGGGTCCGTTCGGCGCTCATGCTGAGTACCTGTCGGTTTCCGAGGACGGCTCGGTCACGACCATGCCGGGCAACGTGACCTACCAGCAGGCCGCTCCCAGTACCGAGGGCGCGCATTATGCCTTAGCGCATATCAGGGCGGCTAAGATCCGCAGCGGGCAGAACATCCTCGTCTACGGCGCAACCGGTGGCATCGGCTCAGCAGCAGTCCAGCTGCTGAAGGATCTCGACGCCAACGTGACCGCCGTCTGCGACACCGACCACATGGAGCTCGTCAAGGGCTTGGGCGCCGACAGAGTCATCGACTACACCGCCGAGGATTTCACCAAGGACGAGCAGAGATACGACGTGATCCTCGACTCCGTTGGCAAGAGCTCCTTCAGCCAGTGCAAACGGCTTCTCAAGCAGGACGGAATCTACATCTCGTCGGAGTTGGGTCCTCTGGCCCAGAATCCGTTCCGTGCGCTAATCGGCGCGCTGCATGGCGGCAAGAAGATCATGTTCCCCATTCCGAAGCACGACCAGCTGATGATGGGTCATTTCAGAAAGCTGATCGAGTCCGGAGAGTTCAGGCCGGTCATCGACCGGACGTATCCGCTGGACCAGATCGTCGAGGCTTACAGGTACGTCGAGGCCGGGCAGAAAACCGGCAATGTCGTCATCAGCCTCGAGGGGTAGCGCTAGCGGCCCGTCGTTCAGCGACAGACTCCGCGCACCGGTGTACCAGTGAGGCTCCGCCTCCGACCGTCTAGCGCCCTTTCCCGTCACCCTGCTCGACAACTTCGACCTCAATATCGCCCCAGGGCAAGCCACACTCGTGTGGAACACCTCCTCGGGCGCGTTCGAGGCCACCAAGCCAGTGAGCTGACCGCACACCCGGGCGCAGGGCGGCGGCCAGCCGTCCGCTGATGCCCCGCGCCCGGGGCCGCCCTTCATGTCTTCCCGCGGCTGAAAACGAGCTTTACCGGTTCCGCGACGCGATGACCGGCAATTGTGGCTGGGCAACGCGCTCCCGGACCGTTCCGGATTCCGGCCGCTGGGTGCGTATGCTCACCGCTGCATTTGCCATCGCCCGCCTCCTCGTGGTGCACGATGCTGGCTGCCTCGTGACGATGTGATCGCCCGCTATCGACAAGGCGCCGGGTTGCACGCCGCAGCCAACTGCCCCAGCTCGATGCATCGCCGGTGGTTAGCCGCTGGTATCGGGCGGCGACGCCCTGTACGCGCGAGCCCGCGCGGGGTAGATTGAGCGTGTTGCTCCAGACCCCGGTGGCTGGTGCGTCCGCGGGATACCGCGGCTGCGCTGCGAGGGTCCGGAGTTTTTTCATGCGCCGACCCCCAGACACGAGCAGAGGCCGGCCGGTGATGCCTAGACGGTGATGTGCCGCATCCAGCCGGACCTGGCTGGCCACAAGATCGCCGCATTGCCGGGGCGCTGAGCAGTACGCGGCCGGTAACGGGCAGCGCCGCTGGCTTGAGACGAAAGGGGCCGGCCATGAGCCTGGGCAAGAAGGCCAAGGACAGGGTCAAAATAATGAAGGGCAAGGCCAGGAAGCACGTCGGCAAGGCCACCGGAAACAAGCGGCTCAGAGCCAAAGGGAAAGCCGGCGAGGTAGCCGGCAAGCTCAAGCTCAAAGGACACAAAGCACAGGACGCTCTCAAACGCTGACTAGGCTCAAGCGCTGATGGTGAGTCGTGCAAGTAACTGACTACCGTTCGCTTCGCAGGCCCATGATATCGGTAATGGCTCACAACGCGCATAGGCATGAGCGATGAGCGAGATGCTTGACCCCACCTTTCCGCCTTTCACCGAAGAGCAGCTGAGCGGCTGCTTCGCGCATGCCGGAACTCACAAGGTAAATGCGGACCGCCGCCCTGCCTGGTGCCCCAAGAGCGCGCAGGCAGCACCGGCGGCGGATGCGCTGTACGACGCCCGGCGCAGTGTCTATTACACGAAGCCGGTGCTGCGCGGCTGGCTGCGCCTGATCTGGCGGCGGTCAGCCGAGCCCGGCCACCTTAGGCCAGGGGACCGGCGGCCACGGCCGCGGACCTCCCACTGTTGACCGCGATCACGAGGTAGCCGTCAGATACCACCACCCCTAATGAACGAGATCCTCGGAGGCAGCAATGGCGAGATCGAGCGAATACCTGGACTCATCGGCTCAGACGGAACCGGCGGGCATGAATTTGCAGACTGACGAGGCGAAGGCTATGGCTGCGGGGATAACGGCCGAGAATGCTGCCCTTGAAGAGGCTTCTCAGTCCGCAGGGGAGCAGGCTGAGGCGACCACTGACCAGGCGAACCGGATGGCACAGGCGACGCAGGATGTGCTGGAGGAGCTTCAAGAAATGGAGGAAGGAGCCGAACAGGCGTGACCTGGTTCAGGCCCGGTGGGACCTGACAACCGGGGATCAAGGAGCCGCGATGAGCATGGTCAGCCGGGCCGATGCCTACCAGCGACGGCACCGCTGGGCGGGCCTGCCGCTGGCGGTGCTGTACAAGTTCGCCGACGATCAGGGAACCTACCTCGCCGCGCAGATCACCTACTACGGCTTCGTGGCGTTGTTCCCGCTGCTGCTGCTGCTGGCCACGATCCTGGGCTACGCGCTGCACGGCAACCCGCACCTGCAGCGGCACGTGCTGGATTCCGCGCTTGCCCAGTTCCCCGTCATCGGCGATCAGATTGTCACGAACATCCGGTCCTTCCACGGCAGCATCGCCGGCTTGGTCATCGGGATGCTGGGCTGTGTCTACGGCGGTCTGGGCATCGTCCAGGCCGCCCAGACCATGCTGAACAAGGTGTGGGGCGTGCCGCGTAACTCCCGCCCGAACCCGGTCCGGGCCCGGCTGCGGAGCCTGCTGCTGCTGGCCTTCGGCGGCGTCAGCGTCATCGTCACCACGGTGCTGTCCGCGCTGGGCGCTGCCGCCGGCAGCTACGGTGCCAGCCTGGGCGGCAGCGTGCGGGCGCTGGTGACCGTCGCGGCCATCGCGCTGAACGTGACGCTGTTCATCGTGGCGTTCAAGGTACTGACCGCCCGCCCCCTCACCATCCGGCAGACCCGCGCCGGCGCGGTCGCCGCCGCGGTCATCTGGCAGGCCCTGCAGCTGGCCGGGGCGCTGCTGCTAGGGCACCACCTCAAGGGCGCGACCGCCACCTACGGCCTGTTCGCGCTCGTCCTGGGCCTGCTGGCCTGGATCTACCTCGGCGCCATCACCACGGTGATCTGCGCGGAATACAACGCTGTGCACGTCAGGCAGCTATGGCCGCGCAGCCTGCTCACACCTTTCACCGACAACGTCGACCTCACGCCCGCAGACCAGCGCGCCTACACCTCCTACGCTAGGACCGAACGGCATAAGAGCTTCCAGAACATCGACGTCAGTTTCGGCAGGCCCCCGCACCCGGACCCACAAAACCACGATCCTGAACGGCGGCCATCCAGCCGGTGACGGACCGCCGCGAGACCGGAACGATCGGTGATGCCGATCAGATCCTGCTCAACGGTGGCGTGCGGCTGGCGGCCCCTGCCGCCACCTGCGCGACGTCGAGGTCCACCCTGCTGAGGGCTGGAATGGCCGCGCCACGGCAGCCGACCGCCGGCCTGGGACGCGAAGGGCTTGCCATGGCCTGGGACAGGCCTTCGTGGCCCGGGTTACTGGCAGCCGCCGGCTGCCAGTAACCCGGGCGGTTGTCTTCCCGGCGCCGCTGTTGAGCGCTTCGGCCTTAATGAGCGGTCTTCTTGAACACACTCACAGCAGGGTGCCATTTCACTGGTCACTCCGCCGGGGCGGACGCGTCGGCGGGAACATCACCGGCAGGGATATCGGAGCCGGCCTGGCCGTTTACCGCATGTGCGGGCGGGGCGGCAGCCTGCGGGGAGGCGTGCCGGCGCCCGAATGGATGCCGCATACTGCGCGGGCCGCCGCCGTCTTCGCCGGCGTGGCGTCCGCCGCTAGTGGCGCCGTTACCCAGCGTGCTCGAGGTGTAGGCGCGGGCGGCCTCGCGCTGGCTGATGAGGTCGTCGCGGTCCTGGCTGACGGCGGCGGTCTCGCGGCGGGACTCCCGCAGGCGGCGACGAGCCGCGCTGCCGCGCCGGGAGGTGCGGCGCGCGCCGGCCAGCAACAGGCTCAGCCCGAACAGGCCGAGTGCCCCGACCACGATGCCGTACAGGAACAAAGTGCCGGTCGAGCCGGTCACGTGATAGCCGAACACCGCGAAATGGGTGACCGCATGCCCGCTGCCGCCGTTGCCAAGGACGCCGGCCACTCCGGCGACCACCGCCGCGACCAGGATGACGAGCCCGATAATTATGATCATGACACACTCCGGGAATCTGAATGGTGAGTTGCGGGCCTGCATGGGAAGACCGCGGCGTCTTGCCGACATAGCCTGAGTGCAAGCAAAAGGCTCCGGTCCTGCTGCCGCATCCGCAGCTATTGCGGGTGTGCGGCTGCCGGGGTCCGGAGCAACACTTTGATACTACGCCCTGACCGGCGCGCATAGAGCATTACGCAGCCAGCAGCAGGCCCACCGGGCCTGAGCAGCAGGACACGGGTTCGGCCTCACGCTCGAGGGCCTGCCCTACCCGGGAACTGGCCGTCGATGGACACGAGTGCCGCGGCCGGGGTAATATGAAATTAATTGCTCCGGACCCCGGCAGCTGCACCCGAATTCGGGGAGCAGTGCAGGACCCGGAGTTTTTTGGTTTGGTGTTCGGGCCCGGTGCCAGAAATGGCGCAGCGGCCCAGAAATGGGCAAGAGCCCGCGGGAGATCATTTCTCCCACCGCGACCTGTCGCGCAGGACCGGCTACCCCCGTATGTCAATTTCGTCTCTGACTGAGGAGTCGGTTATGGGCATCATCGCATGGATCATTCTCGGTCTCGGTGCAGGCCTGCTGGCCAATATGCTGATCCCCGGCAGAAGATCACAAGGCCTCATCCTGACCTGCCTGATCGGGGTGGCCGGGGCGCTGGGCGGCGGCTGGCTGGCCACCAAACTGTTTCACATCCACACCCTGCACGGGTTCTTCAACCTCTCCACCTGGCTGACCGCCATCGCCGGCGCGGCAGTGCTGCTGCTGGCCTACCACCTGCTCAGCAGCCGCGGGAACACCGGCCGCAGCCGGCGGCGGGCCGGCTGGGCGCACCGGTGAACAGCTCTGCCCAGCCTCCCGGCGGCCGAGGGATGGTGAGCATCGGCGCCGCCGTCACGCTGATCGCGGCCGGGGGGATCTTGCGATTCGCCGTCGCCACCACCTCCACCCACGCACTGAACGTGCACGTCGTGGGCCTCATTCTGATCCTGGCCGGGCTCCTGGGGCTGGTGCTGTCCCTGCTCATATGGGTCCTGCTGAACCGCCGCGGTAACCGCCCCGTCGGCGACGGCCGCGCAGCGCCGCCGCTCACCCCCCAGCGCTTCCCCCAGGACCAGCCGCCGGCTACCGACGACCGGCGGGTCTACCAGGACCAGCCGCCAACGGCTACGCCAGCCGACCGAACGCCCGAACCAACCCCTCGCGGATGAGACCAGCCGCCACGCCGCCCGCTGCCCGTGCCGTCCCGCCACCGCGCGCGTTCGGCGCGTTCCGGTTGCAGCAACCGGCCCGCCGGTCCGCGGTCCTACGGGGCGTCTTCGCCGCCGACGTGCCGAGCGGCGTGGTTCGCCTTGCGAGCCGTGCTGCCCTTCAAGCCGTCGCGCATCTCGCGTACCAGGCTGTCGACGACCGCCCATAGGTCGCCGCCCGCTCGAGCGGCCACCGCCCGCTGCCGCTGGTAGCTCGCTCCGGCGGCCATGAGGTCAGCCACCGACACGAGTCCGGCCGAGCACCCCAGCCGGGCTGCGACCGGCTCGAGCCGGTTGAGCAGGTCGTGGAGGTCGTCGGTGACGAGGCGCTCTCGGTTCTGCGCGTTGAGGACAATCTCCGCGTCCAGCCCGTACCGGGCCGCACGCCACTTGTTTTCCTGGACATGCCAAGGCGGCAGCGTCGGCAGCGTCTCGCCGGCTTCCAGCCGACGGTCGAGGTCCACGACCAGGCAGTGTGTCAGCGCGGTGATGGCGGCCACCTCGTCGAGCGTCGGCAGTCCGTCGCAGACGCGGACCTCGATGGTGCCCAGCGCCGGAGAGGGGCGGATGTCCCAGCGGATCTCCTTGAACTCGCTGATCACGCCGGTAGCGAGCATGTCGCCAACGTACGCCTCGAATTGCGACCAGGTGCCGAACTGGAACGGCAGTCCGGCCGTCGGCAGTTGCTGGAACATCAGGGCACGGTTGCTGGCGTATCCGGTGTCGGCCCCGCCCCAGAACGGCGAGGACGCCGACAGCGCTTGCAGGTGCGGGAACCAGCGCAGCAGCCCGTTGAGGATCGGCAGCACCTTGCCGACCGAGTCCACGCCGACATGCACGTGCACCCCGAAGATGAGCATGTGCCGCCCCCACCACTGAGTGCGCTCTATGAGCGTGGCGTACCGCTCGCCCTCGCTGACCTCCTGGTCGTACCAGCGGGCGAACGGGTGCGTTCCGGCGCTGAAGATCTCCAGGCCTCGCTGCCGGGCGACGCGCCGGACGGCATCGCGGCTCTCGCGCAGGTCGTCAACAGCCTGCGGCACGGACTCGCAGATCCCGGTGACCAGCTCGACGGTGTTGCGAAGCAACTCCCGGTGGACTCGGGACTCGCCTTCCGGTATCGCGGCCCGAGCCTCCTCGACGACCTCCGCTGCCGCCGAGACGAGATCGCCGGTGCGGGCGTCGACGAGGCCGACTTCCCATTCGACGCCCAGTGTCGGCTGGCGCGAAGGCCGGAAGTCGATGACCATGCCGGTCAGGTCACCTCGTTGAGCCTGGCGGCCGCGATGCCGAATACCGCCATGCCCCGGAACCGTGTGGTCGGCGGGACTGTCGCATCGGTACTCGCCATGGGCGTCTCCACTCGCTAGTCGGGGGCTCGGCCGGGTGAGAGGCAAGCATGATCGGTCATCCTTGCAGCTTTCCTGCCTCCTCTTGAGCCCATGGCGCGACCAGGCCAGGGAAAGAGCGGCAATTCCAACAGTGACGTCCCCATGCTGCGGTTCACCCGTATGGAACTGTCTTCGCTGATGTCTGAGGCTGTGCGGAGTGTGTTTGCCAGTACCGGCCCCATGCCGCGTGGGGGCCGAGCGGGGTTGTCATCCTCCGTTGGGAGTGATGCTCCCGCGTGTCCCAGCTCCTAGGCTCTGGCAGGAACGTGGCAGCTGCCGGTTACTGCGGCCTGGATCGCGACCGTTGGCGCTTACCGAAGCTGGCATATAAGCCCACGTCTGGAAAGGCCGCACTGGCTAAGAGGAGTCGTGATGGCAAAGCCATTCCGCGGAGTAATCAACGTCGACGTGACGAAGTCTGTGCCGGACTGGGAGCCTTATACTCAGCCGATCGCTCCGGAGGGCACGCCGAGTGTGCTGTACATCGTTCTCGACGACGTCGGGTATTCGGCGATGGGGGCCTACGGCGGACTGATCGAGACGCCGAACATCGACCGCATCGCGCAGCGCGGCCTCACGTACACCAACTTCCATACGACGGCGCTGTGCTCGCCGACGCGGTCGTGCCTGATGACCGGGCGCAACCACACCACCAACGGCATGGCCACGATCACCGAGGCCGCGTCGGGATTCCCCAGCTCGAATGGGCACATCCCGTTCGAGTGCGCCACGGTCGCGGAAGTGCTGGGCGAGCGCGGCTGGAACACCTACATGACCGGCAAGTGGCACCTGACGGCCGAGGATGAGATGAACATGGCCTCGCGCAAGGCGCAGTGGCCGGTCGGGCGGGGCTTCGAGCGGTTCTACGGCTTCCTTGGTGCCGAGACCAACCAGTGGTATCCGGACCTGGTCTACGACAACCACCCGGTAGAGCAGCCCGCATTGCCGTCACAGGGCTACCACCTCACAGTCGACCTGGCCGACCGGGCGCTCGAGTTCATCCGCGATGCCAAGGCGGTCGCCCCCGACAAGCCGTTCTTCCTGTACTACTGTCCGGGCGCGTGCCACGCCCCGCACCATGCCCCGAAGGAATGGATCGATAAATACCGGGGCAAGTTCGACATGGGCTACGAGGCGTACCGGGACCTGGTGTTCGAGCGGCAAAAGCAGATGGGGATTATCACCGGCAAGGCCGAGCTGTCACCGATAAACCCCTACATCGACGCCACAAGCCCCGAGGGGAAAGCCTGGCCTGAGCTGGACACCGTGCGGCCCTGGGGTTCCCTCACCGACGGGGAGAAACGGCTGTTCGCGCGGATGGCAGAGGTTTATGCCGGGTTCCTGTCCCACGCTGATCACCAGATCGGGCGGCTACTCGACTACCTGGAGCAAAGCGGGCAACTCGACAACACGATCATCATCCTGGTGTCGGACAACGGGGCCTCCGGCGAAGGCGGCCCGAACGGGTCGGTCAACGAGAACAAGATATTCAACGGGATTCCCGACACCATAGAGGCCAATCTGCCGCACCTGGAGGAGCTGGGCAGCCCGGCAACCTACAACCATTACCCGACCGGCTGGGCGTGGGCGTTCAACACTCCGTTCAAGCTGTGGAAGCGGTACTCGAACTATGAGGGCGGCACCGCCGACCCGATGATCGTCTCCTGGCCCGAGCGGATCACCTCCACCGGGCTGCGCCGTCAGTACGTGCACGCCGTCGACATTGTGCCGACGCTCTATTCGCTGCTCGGGATCGAGCTGCCGGACGTGGTCAAGGGCTATACGCAGTACCCGCTGGAAGGCATCAGCTTCGACGCCACCCTCAACGACGAGACCGCGACGACCGATAAGCAGACGCAGTTCTATTCGATGGGTGGCACGCGAGCCATCTGGCACCAAGGATGGAAGGCGGCCGCGACCTCGCCGGCTGCCCCGGACGCGTGGGCGAGCTACGCTACCCAGCGCTGGGAGCTGTTCAACACCGACGATGACCCCAGCGAGTGCCACGACCTTGCCGACACCGAGCCCGAGAAGCTGCAGGAGCTCATCCAGCTGTGGTGGGCACAGGCCGGCCAATATGGAGCCCTGCCGCTGGAGAACCGCAACGCGGTCGAGATTCTCACCACTGACCGGCCGCAGCTGACCAAGCCGCGG